>Ga0163144_10001166_pt1 | contig 62064 bp, 83 predicted proteins | sample OliLak19BULKMAT1_FD_123175 | JGI IMG/M metagenome (GOLD analysis project Ga0163144, IMG submission 123175) | Freshwater microbial mat bacterial communities from Lake Vanda, McMurdo Dry Valleys, Antarctica - Oligotrophic Lake LV.19.BULKMAT1 | ecosystem: Environmental > Aquatic > Freshwater >...
TCCCATGTGCGAGCCTTCGAGCGTGGCAGGTGGGTAATCATCGGTTAATCCCATGTGCGAGCCTTCGAGCGTGGCAGGTGGGTAAGCCTCGGTTACTCCCATGTGCGAGCCTTCGAGCGTGGCAGGTGGGTAATCATCGGTTAATCCCATGTGCGAGCCTTCGAGCGTGGCAGGTGGGTAAGCCTCGGTTACTCCCTACGCGGGTCGGGCGACTATCCGCAATGGGATAGTCGCCCGGTCGGTTAACAGTGATGCAATGTACCGGCTTCTAAAATGTACAGTGTAGATAGGATCGTAGCTAACGGAATACGAAACTTCCTATGCACGAGTTTGGCTACCCGTCGGATCGGATAGCCCTGTTCGACCACTAAGAAGTCAAGGATTCCTGCGGCTGCGAATGAATCGTTATGCCCCAAGTCAATTAAGGCCAGTTCTACTGTTCGGCGCATTTTATTCATCCTCAGTTAAGGTTTTTTTACGGCCATCGGTGACACCGTGCCAGAAGTCACCAAAGCCGCCGTTAAATGTGGATTGTGTCTGCTTTACGGCGTCGATGCGGGATACTTCCCCGCATACCTTTAGGCCCGCGCAGCCTGCCCCGAATACGGCCACGAGGATAGCGGCGAGCATACCTAGAAGTACTTGAATCATGTTTTTCACCTAGTTTATAAAACCGCCCATCGTAATTAATGGGCGAATAGTAAGACGACTATTCAATCGGCAACGATTCGATTTTACATAAGCGTAAATGTCTTATCTTAGCCCTCTAATATTTTAAAATCGATAAAGGAGGATTCACCTGATAGGATCTCCTGCCAATGATCCGCCCAACGCAGGGTATATTCCCCATTCGGGTGATGTATAAGCTGGCTGTACGAATCCCCTTTGATCTCGGCTAATGTTTTACCCTCATAAGAGCCGGGTATACTACTTCGACAGAGGCCGCGAACGACACATGATGGTTTGTATAAAGGCATATTTACCTGTTGTGCATGATAGGCGTTATTTTATGTGTGAGGGGGTCGTATTTACAAAGCCGTTTCTTCCAGCCCGGAGGTATGACGATCTCTTTAAAAAGTCGTATGACGTTCTCAAGTGTATCGTTGTAAAGTTTTTCGTGGCGGGGCCGATAGCTTTCTTTTTTACCCGTGGCGAGCTGGATGATGTATGTTTCCATTTAGCCCACCATTTTCCATACGACGCGCATAGCCATGGCTGGCCCTTTGCTATCCGCGATAGCCAAAAGCTTTACGCGGCCTTCTTCTGGTAGTAGGTCAAATATTTTTACAAATGCGGAAGCACTAAAAGAGTCGATCATATCGCCGTGCCAACGTGCACACTGTTGTTCATTTAGTATTTTGCGGCAAACATCAATCATGCTCTTAGAGTTCTTACGTCGGGGAGCGGATCGAATCGTCGATAACACGTCGGCTAGTTCGGCGCGGTCGTTTGTATCTTCAGGTGTTTTCATTTTGTTTCCAGTGTTTTCATTTTGTTTCCAGTGTTTTAAACGTTCAATCGATTCGCTATCTGCAAATAGCGAATCCGTTGAAAGTTTTACTCAGCTACTGTAGTTTTATACTCCTCAAAAGCTACGCGGTTATCAAACACTCGTTGTTTTCGCAGTCATTGCAGTTATTGCAGTCATTGCAGCGGGCGCAGTCATTGCAGTTATTGCAGTCATTGCAGCGGGCGCAGTCATTGCAGTTATTGCAGTGGGTGCATTTGGTGCAGCGGGCGCAGTCATCGCAGTCATTGCAGGTATTGCAGTTATTGCAGTGGGTGCATTTGGTGCAGCGGGTGCAGTCATTGCAGTCAGCGCAATTGGTGCAGCCGAAGCACTCAACACAATCGTCACAGTGGTAGCAATTGTATAGCGTCGCAAGAGAAGCTCTCGCAAGCACTTCACTTCCCCATTTTTCAATCGAGGCTCGGTTTTTGTTTTTGTCAGTGATCCAGGTTTTCATTTTGTTTCCATTGTTTTAAACATTAAAAAATCGGGGGGGTAGATAGTCAGTATAAAATCTAAACAGGTGGTAAATTCGGACACGGATAGATCCATCTCGGTGCGGAAATGCATTTTGTATCCATCGATTTTCATTCGCTGGATACAGGTCCCGAACCCTTTAATATGCAGGTGGTTTTTTGAGTACGAGTAGCCGCCTTTACTGCTACGGCGTAGTCGGTTGATCTCCGCGATTATCTTGTCAGTGCCCATAATTGTTTCCAGTGGTTTAAACATTCAATCGATTCGCTATCTGCAAATAGCGAATCCGTTGAAAGTTTTACTCGGTTACTGTAGTTTTATACTCCTCAAAAGCTACGCGGTTATCCACCACTAGCTGTTTTCGCAGTCAACACAGTCATTGCAGTTATTGCAGTGGGTGCATTTGGTGCAGCGGGTGCAGTCATCGCAATCATTGCAGTGGGTACAATCATCACAATCATTGCAGTTATTACAATGGGGGCATTTGGCGCAGTCATTGCAGTTATTGCAATAAAGGCATTTGGTGCATCGGGTGCATTTGGCGCAGTCATTGCAGTTATTGCAATAAAGGCATTTGGTGCATCGGGTGCATTTGGCGCAGTCATTGCAGTTATTGCAATAAAGGCATTTGGTGTATCGGGTGCATTTGGCGCAGCGGGCGCAGTCATCGCAGCGGGCGCAGTCATCGCAATTGGTGCAGCCGAAGCAATCAACGCAATCGTCGCAATCGGCGCAATTTCGCAGCGTCACGAGTGAAGCTCTCGCAAGTGCCTCACTTCCCCATTTTTCAATCGAGGCGCGGTTTCTGTTTTCGTCGGTGATCCAAGTTTTGGGTTTAGTGTTCATTCTGTTTCCTTTAAAAGTTTAACTAATACGGCTACGGTTTTTGTGGCGATGCGTCCAGCTTCCATTCCATCTCGGTATAATTCCGAACCTTGCGGATTTTGGGCATCGATTGTTTCGACGATAAAGTCGTATAAAGTTTCTGCGAATCCGGGCACGGTCACGAAGCGGTTTACATAGTCAGGGTTCATTTGATTTCTCGTTTGCGTAAAACTTGGCCGGTGGAAGTCCCGGCTTGGAAGTGGGAGGTTAAAGCCCGAAATCTTCCGGCTCTTCGCCACGATTCGGCGCGTAGTGATAAATCGCCTCATATTCAGCTTCGGACTCACAGATTATTTGCGCGCCGCGATCGGTGAGTAACACAGTAAAGCGCTCAGGCGGCAACGGGACTCCGTTCGCGTGTCGCGTAACTCTTATTAATTTGAGAGTTTCCAGCTCCCGAAGATTGGCCGCGCTGTACACGTCCGTAAAATGCTGGCCATGTTCGTTGCGGTCAATGATCTCGGAAAGGATTTCATGTTTCTGTTTAGTGTTCATTTTGTTTTCCTTGTTTGCGTAAAACTTGGCCGGTGGAAGTCCCGGCTTGGGGGCTAGTCTTTGAACCATTCGTCGCCGATTTTTTCAAAGCAACCGTGGTCCGCTAGGTAGTAGTTGAACTCTTTATGATTGGAATCGAGCACAACAAACGCGCCAGGTACACAATGGTTGTCCTTTGCTAGTAGCTCCTTCTCGATCTCCTCTGTCGTGTAGCGCTCGATCTCGCAGTCTGCGATAGCTGCGGCTCTCGTTTCGCCCGCGCCGAACAGCCAATATCCGTATTGTACGACGGCGAATTTAATAGGGGTTTTAGTGTGCATTTTGTTTCCATTGTTTTAAACATTCAATCGATTCGCTTTATCGAGCCACCAGTTTTCATAATTCTTTTCCGGGCATAAAAATTTATCAGGCTTCGGGACGTGGTGCGCGCATTGCCATGACGACGGCTTTGCAGTGTCCTTCGTCGTGTTCGATCAAAACTTGGCCGCCTTGATACCAGGAAATCGTAAAAATTCCTTCTCCTTCTTTATTTGCCGTAGCGTCGGTCAGGTACTCAAGATCTATGCAAGAAGATTGGGAATCGATAATAGACTGAATATCGCCTTTTACGTTGGCTATTCTGAGCGCGAATTTCAAATCAAATTGTTTCCCGTGTGACGCCCCGAACGAAATCTCTACGGCACCAAATTTACAAATAGTTACTCCCGGGCAGTAATTGTTTTTTAAAAACTTGGATGTGCCGATCAAAAATTTACGGTCATCTGCGGCTAAGAGCAGCGAGAAAGACGCAAGCAACCTATCCGAATTGTTCGGTAACACGTCACGCCACGACGGGAAATCGACATCCTCACCGGACAGTGAGAAACCCTTTTCGATTTTTTCACTCGAAACGATGTGGATTCGTTTCCCGTCGGTCGCCACTGTGTAGTCCGTGTCACGGTACGGCGCACGTAGATTTGGGTAGGCACGATCTTTCGACGTTGCCAGATTTAACCAGTCGGTCGGTGATGATATTTTCGTCATATGTTTCCATTGTTTTAAACGTTCAATCGATTCGCTAGTCTCGCGACTAGCGAATCCGGTGAAGGCTTAATTAAGATTGGGTTTGAGTATGGATTGCCCGAAGCATTTTCAATACTTGAGGATCTTCAATTGCGTTCCAAAGAAAGTCATCTATATGATTGCTACATACCAAAGCTTCAGCTATGGATTTTTCCCATAGCTCGCCAACATCGATGTATGAGTTTATGAATGCTTCGAGTAGCACGGCGATTTGGTTATGGTCCCAAGTCAAGACATTACTTGCCCAATCGGATAAGTCGCTGGAGTAAAACGATAAGAAACCGGACCGGGACGTAAAGCATTTTTTAATTTGTCTACGCAGTAGTGCCGGATCTACTAGACTGAACACGCGCAAAACCTCCGCGTCTTCGATGGTACAAAATATCTGGTCGGTTTGGAAATTGTACTCGCGTGGACTGATTAGTTTTTCAAACGAGATGGCTATGCTGAAGGTATGTGCGAATTGTTCGGTGTAGTTTTTTGCGTACTGAGAAAAAACCGCCGGCCAACAAATAGCCGCGAATATTACAGCAGAGTTTGGGCATGAGGTGTCCTCAGTACCTTTAATCAGGTGATCGTAGGCGGTATCCACGGCGTCGGCATGTTCAGTCTGGTAGAATCCTGCGAATGGTAATGTCGTCTTCATAATGTTTTCCGTTTGTTTAAACAATCAATTGATCCGCTATCTGCGACTAGCGAATCTGTTGAGGGTTTATAAACTCTTCTTATAGCCACCGGGATGTAAGAGCATAACCACCGTCGGGATCTCGCACGTCCGCACCTAGTCCGTTTCTGCCATAGTCTTTACCGGCCTCTGCGGGAATATATCCCTGCGGGAATAGCGCACGCCCTAATGCGTAGATAGTATGAAACCCCATGTCCATGCCACAGCCATTTATGCTTAGCGCAGGAGTGCCGCGCAGCGACACAAGACGCAGGCCAAGTACTGCTGCCATCGGGCAGGTAATTCCGGTTATTTCCCCGTCACGGAGAATAAAAAAACTGATTTTTCGATTCATGCCCGAACGACTCACGGATCGCAGAACGCAGTACACGGTATCGCCGGGCTTCAACACTGCGCATAGGTGATTACGGTCATCTTCGCGATCTTTTTGCTTTGTCATAATTGTTTTCCTTGTTTTAAACATTCAATCGATTCGCTAGTCGCCGTGCCTAGCGAATCTGTTGAAAGTTTAACAACCTAATTCCCCAATTTCGCGGTAGCAGTGAGTGCATTGAGCAGCTGACTCTTCCCCCACTTCTACGCCTACCGCTTCATAAGCTTGCCCAATAATTTGCCATTCGTTCGCTTCTCGTAAAAGTGTAGCTTTGAGTACTAGTCGGATGTTGTCCTTAATACACGTAGCGCATAGCAGGTCGCCGCAAACTGTGACTCCTAACCGATCATAGCAGCCGGGGAAAGTGCAAGGATGGCGGGTAATGCTTTTAACTATTTTGTTACCCGCAAAGTTTAGTGCTTTTTTCATAAGTGTTTCCCTTGTTTTAAAGTGTTAACGGCTTCGCTAGTCGGCTAAATAGTCAGCTGACAAGCCGTATGTTTTCACGCCGTCCACATGTACATTATCGAGATCTCCGGCTCCTGGCATACACGGAGAGCAAAACGCGCAATTGATAATGTGAGGCGATTTAAACACGAATAAAAAGTAAGAATCGGTCGCGTAGTGACAAATCAAACCGTTTTTGTTGTACGAGAATCCCAATGGTTCGGCGAAGTCGTCGTCATCGGATAAACCTTCAGGATATTCCGCATCGAAGTTTTGCAGCCAATCAGGATCGCAGGAGTTCAGCGAGATCACACCGTAGCGAATTCCCGTTTCTACGTCGATGTTAGCTTTGCCGTGTCCGTAGTCTATTCCGATGTACATGGGTTTCCTTTTTTTTAAACATTCAATCGATTCGCTAGTCGCGTGCCTAGCGAATCTGTTGAACGTTTAGGCCTCGAACCAAGCACCACCGAATTTTTCGTAGCCTCCTTGATTCTGTAGGTAGTCGTCGAAGTCTCTGTGGTCGGATTCGAGTACTACGAATTTTCCGTCGGTCCCGAAATCGTGGTGATCGAGCAGCTCGCTCTCGATCTCCGCCGGAGTGAGAAGATCGCCGGAGCCGTCGCCGTTTTCAATTTGAGCGTTAGCGAGTGCTAACGCTCGCGTCTCGCCAGCACCGAACACGCAAGAGCCGAGTTCTATCAACGCGAATTTGAGCGGGTTCTTGTTTTTCATTTTGTTTTCCTTTTGTTAAAAATTAAAAAATCGGTGGGTAGGTAGTCAGTATGGACGTTAAACGTGCGTTAAATTCGGACACGGATAGATCCATCATGGTGTCGAACTGTGTCTCGTATCCGTCGATCTTCATACGCTGAATCCAAGTGCCGAATCCTTTAAGGTGTATATGGTTGTTCGAGTACCAATACCATCGGTTTTTACTGCTGCGTCGTAGCTGATTGATCTCCGCGATTATTTTGTCAGTGTTCATAATTGTTTCCTTGTGTGTGCGTAACCATTCAATCGATCACCTAGCCGCGACTAGGTGATCTGTTAAACGCTCAGGCTTCGATCTCCTCCTCGAATTCCATCGGACTGGCCCAATCATCGGCGTACGCATCTTCGTCGTCGTCGGTGACATCCACAGTCCAATAATCCGGTCCGTATGGGATGCCAGTTTCGAGATGCACCGGACGATCAATCTCAATTGACCCCTCCGCTTCTAGCTCGATTAAATCAGCGTGATTGTAGAGGTCCGTAAAATGCTGGCCGCGCTCGTTGCGTGTCGTAATCTTCGAGATGATTTTGTGTTTCTGTTCATTGTTCATTTTGTTGTCCTTTTAAAGTTAAAGCTACGCCTCGAACCAGTCATTACCGATTTTGTTATAATAGCCGTGATCAGCTAAATATCCGTCAAAATCTTCATGGTCGGATTCGAGCACAAAGAACGTAGCGTCTACACCGTAGCTATACTCTTCGAGCAGCTCGCTCTCGATCTCAGCAGGAGTATAGCGCTTGCCGTTAATGCGCTCGATCTCGCAGTCCGCGACGGCTTCGGCTCTCGTTTCGCCAGTGCCGTGTACACAATAACCGTATTGGATAACGGCGAATTTGATGGGGGTTTTAGTGTGCATTTTGGTTTCCTTTTTTTAAACGTTCAATCGATCAGCCAGGCGAACCTGGCCGATCCGTTGAAAGTTTAGTCTCGGTCAAGCAGCAGGTTTAAAAAATTCTGTACGACAAAGAAAGCGAGCAGGAGGATTCCAGCGAGCAAGGATGCGAGAATGAAGTGACCGCAGATTAAGCCGAGCATTGTGTTTTCCGGTTTTTAAACGATTATCGCGTAGCGAGATATCGGATGGCTCGATCTAGTCGCGCCAGCAGATCGGCGTCGTCTAAATCGTAGCGTACGATAGTGTTGCGAGCCGTTTTCAGTGTGTGCAAGAGTGTGCGCATAGCAGTTCCTTTTTTTGTAAACGTTCAATCGATCGGCCTGGCGAACCTGGCCGATCCGTTGAAAGTTTAAGCTTTGAACCAATCGTTGCCGATTTTTTCGTAGCCTCCTTGATTTTTGAGGTATCCGTCAAAGTCGGCGTGATCGGATTCGAGCATCTTGAATTTGGCCGTGCCGTTTTCGTGGTGCGAGATCATCTCGTCAAGCCGTAGGATCGTAGCGTCGATAGCAGCGTCGCGTGTTTCGCCAGCGCCAAAAACACAAACGCCGAGTTGGACGACTGCGAATTTGATAGGGTTTTGGTTGTTCGATTTCATTTTGATTTCCGGTTTAAATTAAACGTTCAATCGATCGGCCAGGCGAACCTGGCCGATCCGTTGAAAGTTTAATCGTCGCTTTCAACGTTGACAAAAGATTCGCCGTCTTCTGTCAAATTGCATTCCCAGTCACCGGGGCGTTCGGCACCAATCCGATGAATTCGCAGCAAACCTTCAGCTTCGAGCGCCAAGAGATCGGCCAGTTTGTACACGTCCGTAAAGTGCTCTCTGCGCTCGTTGTAATCCGTGATGTGCTCTAAGATCTGGCATTTTTGTTTATCGTTCATTTTGATTTCCTTTTTTTGGTTAAACTAAAATCTGCGCGCTCGGCGCGCTACGTCGTTAGTCAGATACGCGATACCGACAGATATCGCGAGCACGACGAGTAAAGCGATCGCTGCGTAGATCTCAATGTCGATGTGGGGAAGTAAATTGAGCATTTTGAGTTCCTTTTCTAGACCGCAATTCAGCATAACCTGATAGATGCGCGTCAGTCAAGCAAAAGGTGTATTTAATTTATTTTTTTTAACTTGATATCGGCACAAAACGTATTCACGCGTAAAATCGAGTAGTTAATACGGCAAATGGTGTAGTCGCCGCACTGTATATATACAGTGCAATCGCGTCACGGATGATCGCCGCTGCCCAAATTGATCGCCGCTGCCCAAATTGATCGCCGCTGCCCAAATGATCGTCGCTGCCCAAGTAGATCGTCGTGCGTGTGGGTACGCGCATCGTTCGTTCGAGTGGATGCTTCGGACTCGGACGGATGATCGTGGATCGGACGTTGGGTTAGGGACTAGTTTTGAACAACTGGTGAAGTAAGGCTTCGATTCGCAACTGAGTACTCTCTTTTCTGTGGCTAGGGATCGGTCACCGATTCGCCTAGACCCCCCCCCCTACGCCCAGGATCGATATAGATCGATTTTAAAAAAGTGTGCAGCGGCCGATGAAGAAATACACCATATGGTTACACATACATGTACACCGTATGGTTACCCATACATGGGCAGCAGCCACCCTTCACAGCCAAGCAAAGGCTTTGACGAGCACGGCAAAACCCCGTACTCTATATGTATGGTGAAAAAGAAACTCGGCGGCGACACTTTACCGATACACGCGGAGACGAACACTCCAGAGTTCTTCAGTATCCACACAGTCTCAAACTATGAGCTGGAACAGTTCACGGCCATAGATGAAGGGCATACAGAGAAAGAGACGACGGTTGCCGACCTTCAGCATTTAAACAATCATCTGGCGATGTGTAATGGGGTGCTGCCCCAAATCAAAACCATTCAGTCACTCTGTATGATATCGAACACCGTGTGCAAATTAATCGAGACGCGCAGGAAAGTTAAGAAGTTGCCATTCGGGGACCCGAAAGGCGGCGGGGGCCAGACGATTGAAATACTAGAGTAGCGTCTTTAAAAAGACCGTTTCCCTAGTAAACTTCCAATCCCTTTAGAATAAGCAGCCCTTGGGTTGTAAGGGGCCTTTGGAGCCAACTGCTCTTGGTATGCTTTAAGAGCGACATCGTAATGCCTAGACTCTTCGTTCGCATAGCGCACCACTTCTAGTTCCTGCCCAGGGAAGAATCCGAAGTGCAGGATTGCGGACTGCAGACAGAGCATGGCGGCGTCCGCTTCATCAGGAGAGCGCCCTAAACTAGAATTGGCTTTCGACATCCGGCTTTTGTATTCGGCTTTCTTCTCAAGTGCCTTCTTTCCGCCCTTATCGATAATATGTCTCGTGTGAAGCTGGCCGTAAGCCAACGGGTCGAGGCCGTGTATCTGCCTGTTCGTGATGAATTCTTTTCCGGTTGTCCACATCTCGTAAGAAGAAGTAGTAACGATGTCGGGGCTGTTTACTTTATGCTGCCCGATGTTTGTCGAATATATTTTCGTTGGCGTAAAGCCTGTACCTGAACGCAGTTGAATCACGTCAGCCAGGCCACGACCCTGACCGGAAGCATCGATACACAAAACATTTAAAGGGATTTGGTATTGGATACAGATAGCAATTACCTGGTCGGCTATTTGAATCTCTGCCGACTTTCCAGTGTTCGGCAGGATCTTAATATGAAATACAAAGTGCGGACCTCGATAATCTAAAACCATCCTGCCGTTTACATGATGACCGAGAACGGCTAGGCGCAGGATACATTTATCCCCGCCAGTAGAAAAAGCAGGATCTAATCCGGCAGTGATGTGTAGTGTATGGAGGCCCGAAAATTCTGCAGGGCGTGTTGGGTCGTAGTCTTTTAAGAACTCCTCAGTGACTATTTTCTTAGACTCTGTGGATCTCGCTTTCCAAAAACCCATCGTGAATCGCCAGAAGCCGTCAGAGTCTACGCCTTCATTCCGTTCCGACTCGATTAACTTCTCTTCTGTCATTAAGAAAACAGAGAGCGCTTTCTTTTTAACAGGGTCTGTTTCGTGTATGGCAGGGGAGTCATACGGATTAAAATAAAGACAGACGCCGTTAGGTTGGGTTGTGACCCAACGGAAATCTTTTTTCGGATCGATGTTTCCCCAGCCCACGGCAGGGATAGATACAACACCGTGCAGGTCTTCAGTAGAGTTAGGGTTTCCGATAGCGACTGCTTGAAAGCGATCCGCCAATCCCTTTTTAAGATTGGGTACGGCATTAAGAATAGCCATCGGCATCTCAGTAGCTTCGTCTAAGATAAGCATTAGAGCGCTCTTAGGATGCCGTCCGATAATGTTTTTAATCGTATCTTCCTCAGACCCCTGCTTAGCTGCGATGCCGTAGATGCCGTGGATGAAGTCAGGAGGTTCTAGAGCAATCGACGGCGGCGGCGTATTGTTTATCCGCAGGGGGTATTTGATTTTTGATTCTTTCAATGCTCGCAGCACGTAGCCGTAGATGCGGGATTTTAATGAATCAAGAGTTGTAGAGGTTACGATGACTGTATGTTTGTGCGGCAGGGACTGAAAGAAGATCGCCGCCACGTAGGCAATCGATTGTGTTTTTCCAATACCACCCCCACCGGCGAGGGAGAAGAACTCAGTATCGTGATCGCAGTGTTCCCAAAAGATCCGCTCCATCCAGTAATTGTACGTGATGACTTGTTCAGGCCATTGGATTTCAAAGACGCGCTTCATAGCGTCGAAACGGGTTTGGTGCGATTCGTCCGTTCGATAGACTTTGTTATAGATTGCTAGTGGGTGGGTGAGCGGGAAGGATTTTCCAAAGGCCCAGACGTTGTTGCCGTCTACTTCCCACCCTTCAGCAATGCAGGCTTGTTCTTTCGTATAGCCAGGCGTGGACTTCATATGGTAATGTACCGACTATCCTGCATATACCTCTCAAGTATAGCAGAGTACTAATTGAGTGACCAATGACATTTAGAAAATTCAAAGCTTTAGAGATTTCTCGCGTCGTCGAGTTTAAAGACCCTGATACTGGGTTGCTGTATACAGCAAAAAATCTCTCTGCGCTGTACGGAAAAATAGTCTCTTACCGCGTACAGAATCAATTGGAAATGATCGACCACTTGGCGGAAGTAGTAGCAAATTACTTATGCGGCCTACCTGAAAACTGCAACAAATGTGAGCCGTTGAAAATGCACCGTTCTTGGTACACGACGGTTCAAGGTGGGATGCTTCTTTTAAAGAACATGTGGTTTAAGAAGCAGTGTTCTCAGAAGACAGCCGAGGCACGGGCGGCTCAATGTGTAACGTGCAAGTTCAACGTGTTCCCAGATAAAGGACCGTGGATGGCCTTTGCCGACAACATTGCGATTGGACAGGTAGGGGACAAGCATGTGTCAGTCGAGAAAGAGACTGGTTCTTGTTCGGTGTGTACCTGTGTAATACGGTCAAAAGTATTCTGGGGGGATACACTACCCGCGTTTCCAGATGACCAGGTATCTAAGTTTAGAGAAGTTTCGTGTTGGCAATTAAAGCTGAGTGGGCAAGATGCAAAATAACAATATCTCTCCGTTCATGCGGGAAATGATTACGCAAAAACCCAACGGTGATCTAGAGGCACCAGACAATATTTTAAAGACTGTTTCAGCAGCGTACCAGCAATACATATCGGTACGCGCAGGCGATATCGAGCGTATCGCCGTACAGTCCGCAATCCTCGGTATGGTCGGCGGTAATCCTCCGTATGACCAGGATGAACTAGAGGCTAATGGCCTTGGGCATATTGCGAACTTTAATACTTTTAAAGGTCGGTCTTGGTATGAGAAAACCGCCCAGGGCTACTGGAACCTTATTAACTCTGCTGAAGTGTACGTCAAGGTAGAGGGCACACCTTCGGTTGCCCCAAATGTGCAGGACTGGTGCGACACGATGGCGCGTCACTACAGCGATGTGACAAAGATGTGGGAAGACTTCCAGCCGAATTTCAATCTGCTCGGCTCGCAGTTAACACTGTTCGGCATGTCCCCAATATTTTATCCGCATGAGGAGTCTCCACTTTGGGAAGTGGTAGACGTGAGCCGCTTTCATATTCCTGCACAAACGCAGGTCTTCATATCGAAGCTGTCAAACGTGTCGGTAGAGACTACGTACAGCATACAAGATCTGTACCAGATATATACAAAGTCAGATAAGTCAGGACCATGGAATAAAAAAGCCCTGGGCGATTACCTGTTGTTGTACGCCAACACGGTTTATCCAGAGACGATTAAGCAACCGTTTTCGATGGTAGAGCTTCAGCGCTTTGTCTCGAATAACGATTCCGCAGTGCAGCGGTACTTCACGGACACTGTTCGATTAGTAAATATGTACCAGAAAGAATACGACGGGAAGATATCCCACTACATATTCTCCCCTGATTTTTTTAGTTCCGCAGAGAAGAATACAGACTTAACAAGCGATTTCTTGTTCTTTAAAGACAGGCAGTACGAATCGATTGAAGAAGCAGTAATTATCTTCACAGCAAACCCTGGGGAGTGGACTATCCACGGCAATCTTGGACTGGGGCAAAAGATGTACGCAGCAGTCACGGCGATTAATATGCTCGATTGCTCAATCTTAGATATGAGTAAGATGGCGTCTACGCCGCTTATTAAAACCCTTGCTACAGGCGGCAGGGAGTTTTCCGCAATTCGATTTACTCCAGGAGTAGCCACTGACATTGGGTCTGCGGAGTTTGTTCAAAATACGCTAGGAGTAAACATCCAACCAGCGGTCGTAGCCGCGCAGTACCTGACTCAAGGCATAGAATTAAACGCGGCGAACAGTGGCGATGACCCATCGTTTCCCGATAGAGCAACAGGATCTCTTGCTGCAGGAGAGGCTCGGAATAAAGCGATTAAGGAATTCGGACCCCTTCGTAACGCAGTAGCGCATTTTTACAACACGTTCGATAAGCCAGTACGGACGACATTTATCCGGTTTTTAAAGATTGTAAAAGGCAGGTCGGATGTCCCCGGCTATGACTTAGCGGTTGAATGGCAGCGAAGATGTGTTGAAGACGGCGTACCGGACTTTATGTTCGATACGGTTAAGACCGGACTTCGGGGACTGCCGATACAGTTTAGAGACGTGCGAGCTACTAGGGCTGCAGGGGATGGATCAACGCTTGCCAGGATTATGGGCCTTGAGATGTTAACACCTGTCATGGGCACGTTTGATGCCAAGGCGATTAATAACTACACGAAAGACTACGTGCTCGCGACAAACGGACCAGATTATGTTTCGCGGTACGTGTCTAACCAAGCGAATGATGAACTATCAGGCGGGGCATCATTAGCGCGTACAGAAGACAATCTGATGAAGCTCGGTCAGGAGCCGTTGTTTAGTGCAGACAATGATCAGGCAGCACACGGCGACGAGCACATGGGAACGGCCACGGCGGTTGTACAGGCTGTTGCACAGCAGCAGATGTCCCCGGTTGACGCGGATAAACTGATGGCGCTAATGCTTCCGCATTTGACGGAGCACGTTCAGTTCATGTCGAAGTCTCCCCAGTTTTATCGGGACACTTTAAATGGGCTGATGGACCCGTATAAGCAGCTTGCACAGTGGGCGCAGTTGAACCGTCGCAATGCCGAGGCAATGGTGCAGGCCGCGAAGCGTAAACAGCAAGAGGACGCCGCAGCCACTCAGCAGGTTATGGACGACGCGCAGCGTAAAGATTTCGTCGCTAAGGCGGATGTGGCAAGGGCAGACGTTAAGGTGGCCGCGCAGAACGAGCGGGGCGATAGGGCGAACGATACCCGCGCACGTATCATGGAGAAAAAGGTAGACAGTGACGCAGATATAAAACGCAGGAAGGTAGAGCTTGAGGCGCAGATTAAGCAAGACGCCACAGCGATAGGCAGATCGCGAACAGAGTTAGCAGCAAAGAGCCAGGAAGAATTGTCAGCCCAGCTCTCTGGTATGATAGGCAGTACCCCATCAACTTCGGATTTTGAACCCCTATGACGGCAATAGAGATTGAATTAAACAGGTTTCGTGGATCTACCGATGCGGTCAGATCATACACTGACGCTAAGAATGGACTGCTTAGGAGTGGTATCTTAGGGATTCTGCGCCAGTTCGCCCGTCCGTTTACTCGTGACAATGGAGCGAATCCCTATTCCGCCGCGTATAGCGCAGGCGTGTCGGAAGGGTACAACCGCTGTTTAGACGACCTTATCTATTTCGAGGAGATTTATCTCACTAATACTACAGGTAAGAAAAACGTATCCGCTAACTTCGGAGGCTACGCGCTGGCGGAAGCCCGTGGGGATTTAACAAAAGCTGAGACAGAGAGGTTAAAGGGTGGAAAATAATACCGTGTACAAGCCGAAAGCGAACAGGGCGTTTGATGTTTTAAAGCGAGTCCCTGGAGGAGACAAATTAGTTCCCATGTCTCCAGTAGACGAGCAGGTCGTACCCCCTGTCGAGCACGCTGCGCCTCCTGCCGAAGTAGTGAGCGCTCCTATTATCGAGACAGAATATGATATCGATCCCCCGGCAGGGGCAGATACCCTTCCTAAGAATGTTATTCCAGCAGAGTTTGTTCCTGAAGATGCTACAGATGAAGTCGATCAATTAATCGATAAGAACGCATCTACAGGGGAGAACTTTAAGAAGCTCCGTACAAAACTCAAAGCTGTGACAAAAGAGCGGGCGGTTTTCTCAGAGGAGCTAGAAGGACTTCGTAAAAAGGTTAAAGAGTACGACGACGGATTGGCGGTTCCTGATGTTACACAAAGACAGACAGATCGAATTACCGAGCTTGAGAAGTACGAGCGCATTTATAATTTAAAAGCGTCCCCTGTTTATCAAGAGAAGATTGCGACTCCTTTAACAAAAGAGAGCGATAATCTTCAGACATTGGCTACCGATCACACTGTTGAGGTATCGGATCTCCATAAAGCGTTTGGAGCAGCGACAGATAAAGAAACGAACCAGATGCTGATGCAGGCATTTAAAGGAGATGAGGTCGCCGTACTAGATGCCAAGGTAATCTTTAAAAACATCAAACGTATTCAGAATGACTCTCGCGCACTAGAGTCCGATGCACAGACATCTTTTACACGGATGCAAGAAGACAATGATCGAATACTTGCTGAGAAGCAGCAAAAGGCAAACGCCTCAATCGTACACGCCTCGCGGGGGGCGTGGTCCGACTCGTTGGCGGAATTACGCACGGACAGTAGGTTCAGAGAGATTCAATATGTAGAGGGGGACACAGAGCATAACGAAAGGTATGTGCGCCCAATCTTAACGAAAGCCGCACAGGAGTATGGTCGTACGATTAGTATCCTGGCTCAACACGGACTGACCGAACTACCAAAAGAACTAGCGATGAAGTTCGCACGAGCGGATCAGCTGGCGCATTACTCAGCTGTTCTACTGGTCGAAAAAAACAAACTCGCGGTAGAAAACACCGAGCTAAAGTCACTCCTTAAATTACGTGGATACCTCAATAACCCCAGCATAAACGGCACTGGTGCTAGCTCCTCCTATAGCGAAAAGACGGGCGCTGTCGGAACGAAAAACGTAGGAGCCAAAGTGCTTGATCGCGTCATGAATAAATAAGCTTTACAAGCTATTCGTTTTCAGACAACAATACCTGTATCCAGGTACTCATCCCTGCGTATAAAGATTCTTCTCTCTTCGGGAACATCTAACTTGTTCCTGTGATTACGCAGATCCTCAATTTCCAAATACAAATCTTTAAGAGGTTTACTCTTTATGTCATCGTGTCAAAACACTACCGATACTTTCAACCAGGCGTTCCTCGCCGGTACACCGGACATCGCCGCCGAGATTCTTGATTACTCCTTCAACATGCCGATGTGGATGGCGGACTTGTGGGAAATCAAGCCTTGGACCGCTGCCGATAACGCTATGCAGCAGATTATCTTCCGAGGATCGCTGCCGGAAATCGAGCAGGGGTTTGATCGGTGGAAGAAGCTTGCCTCTTCGGCAGGCTGCGAGCCTTGCACAAATGACTGCTCTTATAACTTCACGACATTTGCCGGGCACGGATTCAGCCGTCAGATGGTCGCGCTCATGCGCCGTGAGTTCAAGACGGACCCTTACTGTGTAAACGAAATCAAGACGGCCCTGGAGTTCAGTTTCACGTTCGGAAAGATTATCGAGAACATCCAGAAGCAGGTTGCGTTCTTCAAAGACTTCAACATCGGCCAGAATTTCTTGACGGGTATCGCCAAGAAGCTCGTCGTTGATGGGGGCGGTCTTAAAGGTAACCCAGTTAACCCATACGAGTATCGTTCAAAAGGTACCGCAACGCTGTCGAAGTTTAACTTCCGCATGTTGACCAAGATTTATGAGGGTATGCGCCGCCGCTCTGACGTAGTTCCGTTCATGATTCAGGACAGTAAGCCGCTCTATGCAGTGTCGGCCTCTGATGAATTGATGGACGCGCTCTATATCGAAGATGCCAATGCGCGTGCCGATCTTCGGTTTAGCTCAGGTTCGGATGCGCTACTTACGAAGTACAACTTCATGAGTTCCGTCCGTGGACAGTTCATGAACGTCCCGATCTTGTATCCGCGACGGTTTAACTGGGTATCAAGCGAATGGGTACAGGTTTACCCGTTCGTTAACGGTATCCCAGCAGAAGTCGGCGAGTTCTCCGATTTAAATCCGGCGTGGGAAGATGCTGATTACGAAGAGGTTCTTGTTTACGGTAAATCACCGTTTGAAGTTCTCTATCGTGACCAGCTGACAACGATTGGCGAAGGAACGGAGTTCGGTCCTGAGCCTTCGTTTATGAATACGTGGCTCTGGGTTAATATCCAGACTGATTGTGACGTATTCCGTCGTAGCGGTTACTATGCCACTTCGATTGAGATGGCACTTTCGCAGCAGTATTCAGGAGGCATCTACGGAATCATGGTTCCGCGACCGTCCGACGCTCTGATTGCTTCGTACTATCCTGCGGCAGTATGTCCGCCGGATGACGTTGATTGTGAAAACGAGGTACCGGCGATTACTGCGTGTCCGTGTCCGTTCGTCTTGACTGCTGTTGCCGATGCGTTTAACCCAGGTCGTTACACGATGACCTTCGGGGTACCGATTGACGTAGCCCCAACGGACCCTATCTCGATTGCGATTGGCACTGGTGGGTATCTTACCGGCACTGTGTCTGCAATTACGACAGACGGGACGACGCTATCGATTCAGTTTGCTGCAAATACTGTAATCAGTAATTGCACAGGCTTTACGGCAGTGTTCTGCGACGACACTCTTGGATGTACATCGACGGTGCTTACTACCTGCGATTGTCGTGCTGGTGAAGTCGGAAGCTTCAAGGTCATCTTGGAGAATCCGATTAAAGCAGTCACGGCTGCGGATATCATCACGGGATACATGGGTGATGGTACTACGCAGAACTTCGCGGTTGTGTCGGTCGATATGGTCAGCAACACCTGGGTGCTGGAATACGCGGCTGGATACGGTCCGACAGATGACGAAACGGGGGCAGGTAGTACTGGCCTTGAGACGGACATCGTGTGTGACCGTAACGGTATCGTACGGGTCTGTGTGCCAACGGCTACGGACGCTACATGCGGGGCATGTGGAAATGGTCCGGTAATCACGGCCTGCGTAGAGAGCTAACGAATCTGAAGGGGGAGCTAAAGTCTCCCCCTTCATTTTACAATTTTTTAAGGAATAGCATGTCTAAACATTATTACTTCTCAGACTACCGCGTTGTTGCAAAGCTCATTGGGGCGAACATGAACGTGACGACCGATCAGGCGCTGACGCTGCAGATTGCAGATACGGACGACGTGGTTGCGACAGGCGAAGGGGACTTCGTTTTGGAGCGCATCGTTGTACGAAACCCCAGTGTTTCTTTGACGACTGCAGCCGGAGGTGTCTACACAGCGGCAGCGAAAGGAGGATCGGCAGTCGTTGCAGCGGGGCAGGTATACACAGCTCTTACGGCAGCGACCAAGTATGTAGCTCTTACGCTCGCAAGTGTTGCGTTGACGGACGTGCTTAATACGTCCGCATTGTTTTTTTCGCTCACTACCGCACAAGGGGCTGCGGCAACTGCCGACATCTATGTCTATGCTCGACTGTTCCAGAAAAACTAAAGGAATAACCAGTGGCATTTAATCCCTGCACACCTTGCGCTTGTGTACCTGGTAGTATGGACGCTCAGTCATACTACCAGGCGTCACTCATTACGCTCTGTAGTATTTTAACAGAACTGAGTGTACCAGGCGGGGAAGACGTAAACATCGCTTCTTTCGGCGGCACATTGGTAACGCTTGGTCAGAAGTTGATGGCGGCGTCGATGCCGGTCGTTCTCGCTTCGGATCAAAGTAACCTACCGACTAATTTAGTACAGGTCGGGGGAGCCGCGATTGCGCTCGGCCAGGCAGCCTCAGCAGCTTCTCTGCCGGTAACGCTTGCAACGGCTTCAGCTACGGGACTGCTAAAGCTTGAGGACGCAGCACACGCAACAGGCGATGCTGGGGTAGCGGCCTTATGCGTTGCAACAGCACCGGCAACCATCACAAGTTTCGCAGCAGACGGGGATTACATCAATCCGCGTACGTGGGTGCAGGGTGCGATGCTGGTAGACATCAACACGACCGCACTGCCGTCCACTGCCGTTGCTACGTCTATTCTGAAGCAAGCAGATTCAGGTTCCAGCGTGTTTGCTGCAGGTATTGCTGGACCAGCTCTACTCGGCGTTAGAAATCAGAATCGAGCAGTACGAACTGCGACAGAGGATAGGTACCTACCTCTGGCCCTAGATGGCTACGGCGCAGTGTATATCGACCCTAACTGTATATTTCAATCTGGGCCGATCACTAACTACGTGGCAAGGCAGCCGGGAGATGCGGTAGCAAGCAACGCAGGATATTTTCAGCTAGCAGGAGCTGCTCGTGTAGACGTGCCAACAGCGGACATAACAACAGGATCTGGTCAGCCGTTAAAGAGCGACGTATATGGAAATCTCTGGACTAAGATCGGCGGGTCACCGTTTACACGAATCGTTACTGCGACAACTACGACTGTTAAAAGTGGCGCAGGTACGTTACACCGCATTGTGTGTAACACAGCAGTAGCGAACGCAGTGTTCACTATCTACGACAACACCGCAGGGTCGGGTACCGTCATCGGTATCATTACGGAGCCTGCTACACTGTTGTCGAACAAGTGGACGCAAGACTACGGACTGCGTTTTGGAACAGGGCTTACAATTGTAAGCTCTTCGACTGAAGACATCACAGTTATTTACTCGTAAAGGATTAGCATGGGAACTCGCGTAGGCATTTGGACGGATAATCCAGAGGGGCTTGATACCGACCTTAGGATGATTGGCGAGCCGGTATTTGGATCGGCACTTAATCCTGCTGGGACTATCTACACTCGTAATCTTGTGGTTGTTGACGGGACGACGCCGGAGGGCACTGTTACGGCAGAGGCTTTTCTACTTGAGGATGGCTCAGATAAAAACCATTCGCTAAGTGTGTATGCCGCAGGCACTGCTTATGCGTTGACTGCTACGTCAGCATTATTGGATTTTGGAACGACTGACCCAACGCTGGTTTTGAATAAAGCGGGGACGTACCTGCTGTTTGGACGAGTGCGGGTAGACTACGCAGCGGCAACATTTGCAGCGTCGAGAGCTGTTACGCTAAAACTTCGACGTACGAACAACACTGCGGCGGACATCTCAAACAGTGCGGCTGTGTTGGATACAGATATTATTACGACGAAGACCTACACATTCGGTGTATTTAGCCTACCGCCGGTTTTGTACACGACCGCTCTTCTTACAGATAGCATCAGTATTTTTGGAGACGTTGCAGTAGTGCCATCGGCAGGCGCGTTAAACGCTGGGGCAGCTAGCATTGTGGCAATTAGACTGTATTAAATGTGGCGACTAAAACAGTAAACTGGTGTACGGATAACTGCTGTCTTTGTGACGGGGCCGTTCCGTCTTCAGTAGATCTTGTAATTCCTGCTACTCTTTTAGAAATCATTCCTTCTACTGTATATGGACTTCTTGGTGCGACGTTAACAGGATCTCGACCAAGTACCTCGGCGGATTCTTGCGGAACTTGTAATTATGTTTATACGTTTTCGTATAACGACGAGAACCTGGTATCGGGGACAACTCTATTAGCCGCACACATTTCCAATGTAATCTGCACGATGGGATCACTTGGACAAGACATTCCGGCTATAGATACGTCATGCGATGTTGTTAGGACTTGTTTAGGGGTAGAGGATACTACCTCGATAGATCTTAATTACTTAAACGGGGTATTTTCTGCCGACCTCGTTGTGTCAACAGACGAAAACAATGCTCTTACTGTGCAACCAGATGGAGTCGCGGTTTTAGTTTCAACAGACGTAAACAATGCTCTTACTGTGCAACCAGATGGAGTCGCGGTTTTAGTTTCAACAGACGTAAACAATGCTCTTACTGTATTATCAGATGGGGCTGCAGTTTTAGTTTCGAGTCAACCGGGAAACCGGATTCAGTTGTTATCAGATGGGCTTTTTGTTGGAGAGGATTGCGATATGGGATGCTGTGAAATTACGCCTTGGGTTGATTTTTCTTCGACGGCAGTTGTAACCGTGCCGGGAACGGGAACTCCTACTATATATGAAGCCAGATATAAAAGGGCAAACGGCGTTGTCTTTTTAAAGTTTGTAATGACTGTTACCTTAGCAGGGACTACAGGAACTACTGTTAACCTAATACCCCCGATAGCGGGAGTACCTGATCATGTTCAAGCGGGATACAATGTACGTGGACTAGTTAACAACGTGGAAGAGGATCTACAGTGGCGCTACGACCTAACAAGGGGGCAGCTTATTTTCTTCAGAGCGGGCGTAGCAACGATTACTAATGGCATATTCTGGGTTGTGATGAGCGACTTCTACGAAGAAGCAGTTTAAAAGGATCTAATTATGGGATGTGGATGCACTAAAAAAACAACGTGTACATGTTCTTCATGTAGTCCATGCACGGTTGAATCGGCTTGCCCAGAGGCATCTGCGGCGCTTGTTATCCAGAACGCCTGGAATATACCGTCGTGCGGTAATGCCGCATTGCTGTATATTCCGGGGCTTACTAATGTCGTCATCGGGACGTACATTAGTAATCCGACCTATGGAACATTTAAGATCACAGCTTTTAATTCTGTAAATAGTCAGATCACTGTGCAGAATGATTGCTTCGCGGAAAACATGGCTCCAGGCACAGTTGTTCCGGCGTATACGTCTTTTGTTTTTTCAATGCCCCCGACGTTGACGACATATACAGATTGGACCCCTATACTGACTTCTCAAAACGCCACTGTTTTGTCTGATGTGATTTTTGATACATCGGAATATTTTACCATAGGTACAACTGTATTTTTTGACGTGATGTGTAGATATACATCTGCGTCGGTTGCCTCCTCAGCTATGTACATTAGTCTGCCTTTCACGGGAAAAGTTTTAGCAGGAACTGGTTTTATATGCGCTGTGCAGCCTAATGGGATTCCGTTAGGTACAGGGCGATGGAGAGTAAATAACACAGACCCTTCTCTTGCTGTTATCTTTACCCCAAATGCGAATATCCCACTTGGACCTAATTCTGAGATATCTATTCAAGGTCGATACGAGGTAGCCTAATATGGCGTGTTGCAACAAATGTGGATCTACCTCTTCGTGTGGATGCGCTACTGCGTACTATAATGATGCAGAAGTATGTGCCGAAGATAACTGTGCGAACATTTATCAGCCCCAGTTTTCTTTTGGTGTCTGTTCAAATAACGGCTGGAACATTCCGTCATGCGGACAGTCTGCTGTTTTAAACGTCGACGGGGTAATCGGGGCGTCTGTTGGGTCTTATCTGTGGGCTGAAACATACGGCTACTACAAAATTCAAAGTGTAGACGCAGAGCGCGGTCAGATTATTGTCATCAACACCTGTGAAGACGAAAACGCGAATCCGGGTACACAGGTTCCTCCATGTACGTGTTTTGTAGTTACTGTTCCGCCGCTTAGTACTACCACGGATACGACACAAGCGTGTGTTAAGATCGATTTTACCGCGCCTGCGGATGGTACGTGTATTGATATTATTCTATCAACTACACAGGGTATAACCGCATCCGACACTGTTCAGATTGGTACTGGATTTTATTTCGTCGAAGCAATTAAGCCGAATGACATTATTACAATCTGTAACCACGGCGAAGGAATTTCCCCAGGGACTGCTGTTATCGCAAGAGGGGTCGATGGACAATTTCAATACTGTCTCTCTACAATCTCTACGAATCCATGCAATAGGGACAACGTATCAGAAGGTACCTTACTAGTCTGCGACGAGGATGGAGTAACACGGCCTCTCGGTACGCCTTGTGAAGCGGGCTACGTTCCAGTCGCAACAGGTGATTGTACTGTGGAGATGCAGCCAGTAATCACTCCTGTGCTATGTACTCATTTGAGCGAGCAGCTTCAGATTGTAAATGGGGATGCCACCTATAGTTTAGTTGTTGAGAGCACTACTGGGTACACCACAAGCGATATTCTTACTATCAGTGGATTGCCTTCTGGTACTCGTGCAGATGTCACAGCTGTCCCAGATGCGACCCACATTGCCGTAACATTATCGCCTACCCCCGCTGCTGGTGTATTGCTGCCGGTGGGAACACTGGTTTGCACAATCGCGTGCTGTGAGGATATTCAGAACCAACTTGTAGTTATCGACACACAGATCGCAGATCTCGCAGATATCGACGTAGATCTACAGGGACAGATTGACGATTTAGTGACTAGTATTGATTGTGTTGCTCAAGGGACATCTCTAGCAATACCTGCTCAGATATACACTCAGACTATCACAGTAGCGGCAAATACGTATGAAGTTACCCTGGATAGCGATGTCATACAATTTACAGCGCCATCAGATTGCCCAGGATCTACCTACGTTGTGCAGGCAATTGTAAATCTCACGGGGCTTGTTAATTTTACACCGCTTGTAGCAGGAGAAGCCGCCGTTCTTGGTAGTGAACTACAGATTGACTGGAGCAATAATGTAGGCGTCGGAGGACGTGTAAATTGGACGCAGACAAGCGGGGATGGGGTGGATATTACAGGTGCATACCCCACAACCACACTTAATGCTATATGGGGAATCTTACAGCTTCTTACTTATACATATCCAATAAATTATACGGGATCGTATGCTATAGCGTCTACTCTCGTAGCGTCTGGAGCAACAGTAACACTGAGACTTAATTATAAGTGTATCACGGGGGACAACGTTGAACCTACCAATGTGTATAGCGTAGGGGTGTACATGATAGGGAATCTCTTTATCACAAAGGTAATCTGATGCACTACACTATCCGTTATTTTAAATATATAGACCCTATTACCGGCACACTCACTAAAGGATACGGCTACACCACAGAAGGCAGTGTTACTAATCTAAATGCGCGTGTGGAAGGGGATACGGTAGTGTTTAAAAAGCACGAGGTGCAGGAGGTCACATCTCACAGTATTCCTAAATACGAAGGCGTGACGGAGATTACTAAAGCAGACTTTGACGCACTTAGTACGGCGGGGGAAAGTTTAACTAACCAGTTGAACAGAGAACGCGCAATGATCCAGTTTGGCCGTATAGCTAAACGTAAACCAAAAGAAGTCCTCACTAAAGACGACCTAGAACAAAAGGTTACAGCCGCACTTATTAACCCAAGAAACCATGCGATCTGATGGCGGCAGACCAGATTGTTCCAGATGGTACTTTAGATTTCTCCGGCGGCCAGAACGCCGCGCTACATCCTGCTGGCATTTCTAGCAACCAGTATTTTATCGGTGTAAACGTATCCGCACAGACGGGTAATCTGTGCCCACGTTGGGCGCTTACAGATGTCGAATTAATTTTTACTGATACCGACAGGCATCGACGAGCCACAGGATTTGAAGTCTCTTACGAGAGTATTTTTAAATCAGGAAAGTTCCAAGCTATTATCCCCTACGGCATTGGTCCTGATAGGTATAAGATCTACATAGTTTCTGGATTTATATACCTTATAAATCTAAGCACGAGCGAGGTGTCTGTTATCAATAAGACAGATCAAGTAAACGTGTATGCAGATCGAGTTAACTGGTCAAATGCAGGCGATTACTTAGTCATATTCGACTACCCAAATCGTCCCTTCATCTTAGAAGGTATAATGATTCGGCGATCTGACCCTACAAAAGACGAGGTACCTGTATCCGTACTAGGGACGTACAACCAGAATCGTCTATGTATAGCAAACGCCGGGATCGATTGGACGGCAGGAGATCCGTCGGGTTCACGAAACGCCCCAGATGCTCCTGTTACATTCATCGAAATCCTACAACCCTCGACGGGATTTACAGCGGACGTGTATCAAATCCCAACGTCTAATATAAATAACGACTACATTACAGCGATGGGCTTTTTGCAGGTACTAGATACCTCTACAGGTATTGGTCCTCTACTAGTCGCCACAAACAACGCAATCTACTCATACAGAACAGACCAGCCGCGTTTACAGTGGCAGGGAGGATCAAATAGCGCAGTGTTCGGTTCCGTACTTTTAAAAAGCGCAGGAATTGTAGGACAACGCGCTCATGTAAACGTAGGGAGCGACCTCATTTTCTTAGGCTCAGACGGTCAGGTGTACGACCTTACAATGTCTAGAAATGCTCAATTTAAATGGAGCAACTCTCCTATATCTAGAGAGGTCGCGAATTTTTTAGATTACATAGACCCATCATTAGCCGCTGTTGCCGCAGTCGCGTATTTTAAAAATAAGGTATTTATAACGTGTAAGCCGTACAGAGTGGATTGCTACAGCTCTGAGGGGGTTCTACAGACTGATTACGTCAGTCGAGGTGTTGTCGTTATCGAAGCGGATAATATGGCGAGCATGTCTAATGAATCCCCTCCCGCATGGGCGGGAGTATGGACAGGCGTGGACTTTATGGATTTTGCTCAAAGCGGCGACGTATTCTACACAGCAGCAAAGATTAACGGCGAGAATAAGTTATTTCAAATAGATCCAGAGAAGACATACGACACTGTTAATGGAAAGACTCGGTATGTACGGTCAGTAGTGTACACGAAGGAGTATGTAAACGGGGATGCGACTATTAATAAAGAGGTACATTCTCTAGACCTGGGCTTACGCCTCATTGAAGAAAAATTAAAAGTTGCGGTAGAGTATAAAACGTCTACCTCCGAAATATTTAACTTTTGGAAAGAGCTAAACTACGACGCTCCGGTAGAGCAATGCGACGCCCTGCCTCCTTTTCCTAATGGGCTAGTGGCGCAGGGAATACGAGATTTAAACCTTGGAAGTGTAGACGAGACTCAGTGCGATCTTGCGAGCCGCGAAGTTTCTCATATATACAAAGGTATTCAATTACGTATCGTCCTCACAGGAAAGTATTGGGAGCTTGACTATGTAAAACTTAGAGGGAGAATTCTACCTGACTCCTTAATTGAACCATACTGTGATGCTAACAAGGGTGTACCGATTCCGGCCCAGTGTTTTGATCTATGGTTTATACCAGAAGAGACTAACTGCTAATTTATTATGACAACACAAAGTTCAATTAAAGGCGTAATCAAAGTAAATGGTGTACCAGAGTCCGTGTGCTTTGATAATTTTACCGAGTTGCTAAAGTCTCTCGGCACGTATCTTACTGTCGAAATCAGTAATCAGACGTTCTCTAATATCGTCATATCAAACGTCCAGCCGGGACAAGCCGACAGGGATAAAATCTGGTGGAGGCTCTCTAACGGCGGAACTTTTATAGGTATCTTTTACTACGGCAACAGCATTTGGTATCAGGTTTTTCCTGCTCCCTTTGCTATATTTTGGCTGTATGGGGACAGTGCAAATCCCCCTCTAGGGTACAGGTTTTTAGACAACCTCAATCCCGTTATCTTTAGCGCCCCTGATTACGCGCAGCTCATTGCGCTAGCCATCCCTAACGGGGGACCAGCCCCGTACAGCTACTACCCTGCCATATTCACTGGCATCTAAACATGCTTTTCAACAGCTCTTAGACCGTGTATATTTGAGTTAACCTTGACAGGAGATAATATGATTGAATTTTTGGATATGAAGAAGCAGTGGGCGAAGGTTCGCGCAGGCTTTAGCGGTGGCAAGCTCTATAAGAGTATCCCTCCGCAGCCAGCTCGCCGTTTTGTCGATGGGCGTGACCCGCTGACGGAACAGGCACAGATGTTTCAGAAGCCGACGCTTCCTGTGTTCGGTGGAAAAACTTTTAGTCAGCGAAAGAAATAAGGAGATTTTATGGGATGTGTTCAGCTACTTCCACTTTGTTCTACGCCCAAAGTTGTTACCCGTGAAGGGTTGACTGGTGCGTATGCGTACATGAACTTGATCGGCATCGGTCTTTGGTTCGCGAATGGTCAGACCATGACGTTCCCGAATTCTACGGCTGTACAGGATAAGTCGCGTACGTATCTCGGCACGGTTAAACCGGATACGTTTAGCAAGGGTTTTTCGTGCAGTGTTCCTGCGGCTTGCCCAGCTTGAGAGTAGTATAAAATGTGCAACTGCGGTGCTCCGACATATAGACGGCCCCAAGCTGCACGAGTAGGAGGGGTAGCACTTAGACGTGGTACTCCTCCTACTGTTTCCCCTTCGGTAGACTCCGCTGGAAGTCCACCTGTAGACCAAACAGCACGAACTGTTCGCCGTGGATACAAACCTACATCACCGGCAGTAAGGTCTACAGATGATCAAATACTCCCAAGCGAAAAAGATATTGGCTAAATACCAAGGCGTCGGGGGCAAGTGTCCTGACGCTGAGGGGGTCGATCTTTTTGTACAGCAAGTGCTTCAGTATCTGCTCCTCCACGGCACCTACGGCAACGAGCGTAAATTTACTCTGTGTGCTCAAAATGGATACATCACGCTTCCGAAAGAACTCGAAACCCCTCTTAAAATCAAAATCGGCAAAGCGGTCGGCTCCGTTTGGAATCGTTGGTTTGAGTACCATTATGGCAATACTATTGATGATTGCTGTCTTGCTGAGAAATCTCTTTTAGAAGAACCAAACCTCTACCCCACTGTGTACGATATTCCTACGTGTGGGGGATATCCCGCGACGTTTGGAACCTGCGAGGAGCTTCCCGACTCTCACATTGTAGTGAAGGGTAAAGATCTAACTGGTCGCACGATCTACTCGATGCACCAAGGAGAAAAAATCACAGGTGTGTATCTGTCGGTTAGAAAGGGACTTATCGTTAAGTCCGATGTCAAGTTCGGCGTCATAACAGAAGTATCTAAAACCCGAACGAATGGATACGTAAACTTTTTATCTCTTGATGAAAACAATATAGATAGAAAGTTTTTGGCCGACTACGAGCCATACGAAGAAACCCCCTCCTACCGCCGTGCCAAGCTTCTTATTCATCCGTGCCCTGATATCTGCTTCATATCTATCCTTGGGCGCATCCGACTTAAAGATCACTACGCCGACGATGACGTGATCCCCTTCGATAATCTCTTATTGCTATCCGTAGCAGGGCAGACGATTAACAGTATGTACAATACGGATGTACAGGTAGCCATTGCGCGTGACGCCTACGTGAAGGGGCTAATTGAGACGGAAGCAAATTATAAACGAGTCAACAATGGGCAGCCGATTGAAGTCTATAGACCGCTTAGTGGTGGAGCAGTTCTCAATGCAAGAGCAGTCGGAAGACGCCTACGTGGGCGTAGAGTGTGAGATGTCCGAGTATAAAAAGAATGGACAGTTAAAAGAAGATTTGATGTTGTCTCCCGAAACAATTGACAGGATTTATAATATGCACGAAATCCTTCAGGCTATTGAGCCTGTAATAACAGTGGGGATACCGCAGATGACTACGCTACTATCCTCTGTCGTAACGGCTCAATCTACGATAGCGGTTGCTGCAGAGAGTATGGCCGCTACATCTCGTAAAGCTGAAAATAGATACGAGAAACTAGAGGGAAGACTACAGAGCGCAAACGATAGAGCAGCGGGGCGAGGGCAGATTCCTCTGTTAAGTCACTACATCGTATTAGTAGGAACGGTATTAACCGCTTTGTTGATCGTACTTTACGTCAACAAGCAAACGATTGAAGCGTCTTTAACTAGTGTAAAGATTCAACAGCATGTAGATGATGCGAAAGGTACGAAGTGAGTATGCTTAAAGAAAAGTTTAGTACTGACCTGGAGATCAACTAGTGGCCTCCGCTATTTATAAACCGCAAACCTACAAAGGTCCGGTCGTACTTGTGCCCTCTTCTGAGCCACTCGGAACAGTCACAGTTACTACGTCCGATGGTCGCACCATAGTCGGTAAATATCTAAACACCAATGAGGGGAGACACCAGTACGTATTTCCCAAGGAAATCACGGCTCTTAAAGATTTAAAGATTTCCTACAATGGGAAAACTGGCGCTATTCCAGACGGAGCAAAAGCATTAGAAGGTAGCGGTCCTGCAGACTGGAAACCCAGACCAGGGGGTAAAGGAGACATAGGAGATGCCGGCTCTACGGGCTTCGGCGACCTGGGCGGGGCGTCCCTCGTAGCAGGCTTCGGCGTTGCGCCGCAGTTTATCGGCGATCAGTTTCCAAAAGCGGCGCAGTCTAAGTACACCCCAATCGCCGGGGCCGCTAAAGATTACCAGTTCATAGACCCAATTAAATTCGGCAAGGAGTTTAACCCATATCAACGAGAGCAGATTGGGACAAACTTTAAGCAAGCGGAAGGTTTTGCGCTTGACCAGCTTAATACAGAGTTAACAGGGCTTACTAATTTTGTACCCAAGTCAGCGGCACTGCGGCGAGATCAGACCGCTCTCGACAACGTGTTCAACACTCAGCAGGCGACCGAAGATAATAACTTCAACAGATCTCAGGTAGCCTTAAACAATCCATTTAATCAGGCGCAGCGTACAGCCCAACTACAGACCGTAGTTCCCGACGTTTTAAGAGATCAAGACCAGCAAGCAGCAGACGCCCGTGCGTATGCAAGCGGCGAAGTTCCTAATAGTGTAATCAATAACGCTCTAAGTATTGGCACAAGCTCCTCAGCTGCAGATATTGCGACGACCTCTGGTTTTGGTGCAGGAAGTTCCGCAGGACAGAAGCTCTCCAACTTAATGAACGCAAAAGAGCGTATTCAGCTTTCTCAATACGGTAATACCCTGCTCTCTCAAAGCCAGCAGGACCGCGTAAACTTACGCCTTGCCCCTACAGAATATAACCAAGCGCAGCGTGCTAACTCGCAGCAGTCAACCGTCGGCGGACAGATTCAGGTTAATCCGACCCTCTCTGCTAGCCAGCTGCAGGCTGGGAACTTTAGCGAGCTTAATAGCCAGATAAACTTGTCTGCAAATAGTGTTTATCAAAACGCTATTCAACAGTCACAATTTTTCAGTGGACTGCAGCAACAGACGGCGGAATTTAATGCGTCTAATACATTGCAAAACGATCAGTTCAACACGACAAACCTTAATAATTTTGCACTTTCATACTTTAATTATTTGAGTAGTTATGTGAACAGTGTGGCCGGTGCTGCAACAACGGGAGTCAATACGCAGATCGCAATTGAGGATCGAAATACCGCCACAGATATAGCGGCAGATAATAAAGAAAATACCCAAGAGAATAACAACGATGGAGCGGTTGGACAGATTACAGGATTCGCAGGCGGGCTTGTTACTGGAGGGATAGTCGTGTCGGATTCTCGTCTCAAAGAAAACGTCAGTGAGTACACAACAGGACTAGACGACATAAACAAACTCGACACGGTTAACTACACTTATATACGTAAGACAGTAGCGGACGACGGCGGTAGACATCATATCGGCGTAATGGCACAGGAGCTTATGAAGGTGTTTCCACACTCAGTCGGTAAACATGAATCGGGTTATTATCAGATCGACCCAAGCGAACTTATCTATGCACTTTTAAGCGCAGTAAAAACGCTTGATGCAAAAGTTAAACTATTAGAAGCGCGGTAAGATGGAAACAGCAAAAGACTTTGGATTCAATGAGGGGTACACAGTCGATAACGGAGCAGAGATTCCATTTGGACACACTATCGTTGACTCTGGCACAGAGAAATCTCTTATCGTTCCGACGCAATTACTCGACGAAGATCATGCCGAGTATGCTAATTCGTTAAGTGGCCGCAATCTTATCCCGCTTGATAGGTTTGGAAAAGCATACGGCACATCAAAAGCCGTGATGAATTCTGTTGGTATCTCAAAGTACCCCAACACTGGAACAGTTAAGACCGGAGTGGACTTTAAAGGTAATCCTATTTACTCAAATCCACAGCTTGCAAACAGTACAGATACTGGAACAGGTAAAAAGTTTACGGATGTGACAGGTATCGCACTTGGGGCGATGGGCGCATTTAGAGATCAAGACGAAGCTCGCTCATATATGGCTGTTGGAGAAAGGGCCAATAACCCTGATTTTCATAATGAGCTGGATAGCTATAAGACTAATAAAGACCCGCATGGGTTTATTAAAGCCATCGGGAGCGCTAGCCCGGAGATTACAGACTACACAGGGTATAAGCTTTACGAAAACTGGAATAGCCTAAGCCCTGCTCAGAAATCTATCGGCATCGCAAACACGGGTGCCCAAGGATATAAGTTCTCTGATGGTAGTACGTTTGATACTAAGCGCCTTACTCCAGATATTCCTGGTGTGCCTTCGTTAATGGCTGCACAGGGGTTAGACCTCGCCGGAAAAGGGGTAAATGTTTCTCCCGCAACTCGCCATTGGAACCAAATAGCGACAATTCAAGATACCTTTTACACGCCTAAAAATGCGTCTGATGTTGTAACAAACGCAAATATACTAGGTCTGCTTGGACATGGCCCAGAGGGACAGGCCGTTCCTTTGACTGCAGATACCCTGTCACAGAGTAATGCCCAGCTTGCCCCGCAGTACGGAGTGGGGGCGGTTACAATCCCCCAAGGCACGGGAGTACCGCAGGGGTATACAACGGTTAAGGATCTCAAGGGTGTAACTGTTGTCATTCCTACCGCCAACCGATCTACGTCGGTAATCGATACCCCCGACGTGGCAACAAAGTCAGCTGCCGACATCTATACGAAATGGGACGCAGGAGACAAGCCTGCTAAGCAAGACCAGGGAGTTATTGGAGGGTCGGCACTTGTCGGCGGTCTGCATCAGATGTCGAATACCAATCCATATAGCCTCGGCGCGGTCATGACACAGACTTCATTCGAGCATCTTGGAAAGCCTGCTCCGAGAGACGACCTACAGAGTACGACCGAGATGATCGGCATTACTCTTTCTCGTCTTTTAAAAGGGCAGGCTAATGCCGATGTAGACAAGAGCGGCTTAGTACACGGGCGTCCCGGCGCGTTAACAGAAGAGGCGTATAATAAAAGCATAAAAGAAATGCGCGGTGAGTTCTCTCGACAGGGGATCTCTAGTAAAGAGATAGGATACCAACTGGCAAACCAGGGATTTTCAGAGCGGCGATTTAATGCTTCGCAAGTAACGACACTACATAAAAATCTAGATATGGTTTTTGACGACAATAGTTATGTACTCGCTCAGAAGCTAAACACCGGGAAAAATAAAGGTATGGAAATCTTGGAGCGTCGTAATGGCTGAGCGATATGAGTCCTTCCAAGGACGCGAGCCTAATATAGATGTTAACCTGTTTACAAACGCAGCATCGGCAGGCATTAACCAAGGCAACGCACAAAAGACGAGTCTACAGGCAAAGGTATCGGGCTTTATCGGCGGGGTAAAGGATGGCCTTTCAATTGTCTCAGGCGCACAGACTATCGCGTCTAACGCTGAGACAATTAAACAGCAGCGGACACAGAACGAGATCAACAGCGAGCCTGCGGTCGTGCAGGCGCGTAAAGATCAGATAGTAAGCGACGCGGCGATAGCCCAGGCAAAGGCCAAAGAGTACGAGGACGGAACAGCCGCGCTAACTCGTAAAGCAGAGGATACGTTTAAACTTGCAAAAGCCGTACAGGGCTACGAGGACATCACTAATATAACCGCTGTTAACAAAGCTTTAGATGATCCAGCAACCCCGCCTGAAAAGATAAAAGAGATCTTATCACAGTCGTATGGAACATTGTCACGGGATAATGCTTTTGCACAACAAGCACTGGCGCGTAGCCAAGGACGAGTAGACCCTGTTTTTTTAGATACCTACACTAAAGGAGTAGACGCAGTTGAAATCGACAAGAAAAGAGGTCAACTTGCCCAAGCTAATGAAAAGTCTATACAGCAGCAGGCCCTTAAGCAGCAGGAACAAATTGCAGAAGCAACTGCGACACTGCAGCTATCTCCCAGAGTTAAAGATGTCATGGAAAACGGTCTAAATGGACAAGCATACGATCCTGCAAAATTAGATGTCGTAAGAGCTGGGAATGTAGACGTTGATCCTAAAACTAAACTTCCTAAATTTGACGCCGCAGGAAAACCAATTATTTCAGCGTCTACTAATCCCGACGATAAACGGTACTATGCAACGTATGATGGAGAGGTAATAGATACGTTCGACGAGGACAATGGAAAAGAAATGTCGAAGAGTCACACTAAAAGCAAGCTTGGTACAGCTGCAATTCTTGGGAGAACAAAACTCACTCCAGAAGAAGTGAAGAAACAGGTAAGTGTACTTGAAACAGATAGGGCAGGACTTGCTGCTAATAGTAGCAGTATTGATCGACGAATCGCAGCCGCGTATCCCACAGACATGTCGAAAACGCCTACGATTTCTCCTTCTGTTTTAGAAGGTAAAAGCCCGGCACAGCAAGAATCGCTGGTTGCTAGGTTTAATCAACAAATACAAAAGCTGCAGAGTGCCCCTAAAGAATTTAGAGCAATAGTGGCAAGAGTAAACAGTAATCCTTTATTAGCAGGACAGTCGCCTATAATTAAAGCTGTAGCCTCTGTAGAGAGTGGAGGTAATCCACTTGCTGTATCTCCTACAAACGTACAGGGTGTAATGCAGGTTACATCTGACACCTTTGATTACGTTAAAAGAAAGTACCCTACTGTAATGGGAAAGGCGGACAAGTATTCTCCAGAAGGCTCTCTACTAGCTGGAAAGCTGTACATGATAGATATGCTAAACCTTACAGGAGATATGGAACTATCACTTGCTGCGTACAATGCGGGGCCAGCGCCTATTATGGCCGCTAAAAGAGACGCAGGAAGAAATGCTACCTGGGCTACTATAAAGCCTTTTGTAGCAAAGTACGTATCAGCGGCTAAGTACAAAGAGGTAGAGAGCTATCCTGAGCGAGTTTTAAAATTCTATAGTTTCTACAATGGCTGATGATCAAGAAGACCTGTATACCGGAGAAGCTAGTCTAGCAGATCAGTATACCGCAAACACTGGGGAAGCTAGTTTAGCAGATCAGTATACCTCGAATACCGGAGAAGCTAGTTTAGCAGATCAGTATACCTCGAATACCGGAGAAGCTAGTTTAGCAGATCAGTATACCTCGAATACCGGAGAAGCTTTTGTATCCTCCGCGCCCGACCCTGTAGATGAGATTAAGGAGTCTGCCGAGTCTTTCATAGGAGAGGCAGAGGCCGTCCTGGCCGTCAGCAATAACGCTGATGACGGTATCTTTGATTTAGTAGACGCCTACAAATCTCGTACTTGGGACAATCCAGGGAAAGCTCTCCAGATCGTAGAGACGTACGCAAATAAACTACGTGAAAAAAATCCAGGGGAACAGAATTTATTAACCGCAGAGGAAACTTTAAACATTGCTCCTGTAAAAACGGGAGACGTTGACGGTTATATCCAAAGCTGGGAAGCGCAGAACCTCGCTAAGATAAAAAATAGTAACGACCCCTTAGTTCGCGCATACAACGATACCTTAGCGGGGGCAATTGAGCAGGTAGCAACAGGTGCTATCCAAGCCAATAATAACGAAGAGGTATCTGTCTTTAGCGATAAGATGGCCCGAATTACGTTGGGCGCTTTGCCAGGATTGGCAAAGCTCACAGGGACGGAGAAGTATCTAGAACGCTCTCTTAGAGCGGATAGTAACGACACTCTGGCTTCGGCAGTAAGTTCAGGCGTCGGATCTATACTCAGTCTTCCTTTGGCGGTGTTGAATCTTCCTTTAAACGCCGAAGAGTTTGGACGAGAGCAGTACAACAAATCACGCGCTGCAGGAGCAGACGTAGGCACCGCTCTTTTTTCAGGAGGAATAGAAGGGGTAAACCAAGCCGCAGACGTACTGCTTGATAAAGTATTACTCGGTACCAAAGCACGGAAATCAGCAGGCTTTGTAGCAACAGGATTGAAAAAAGCCTTGGGGGAGGGAACACAAGAATTCGCCCAGGATAAAGTATCAGACGCCGCCTCTGTAGTAGGGCTAAGTAAGAATGAGTTAGACGCAGTGTTTACGGATAGCGCTGCGATGTCCTTTGCCGCTGGCGCGATAGTGGGCGGAGGAGCACAGGTTGTAATGCCTAATGCAGCCCGCCCATCTCCATCTACACCGGACACGGGTTTGTCTGAGATGTTTAGTGGGATCGAACAGGATCAGGATCTAGTGATCCCTTTCCCAGAAACCGCTCCGATGAGGTCTGTCGCTGTCGTCGGGGAGCCTGCCTATGGAGGAACTAATTTTACACTTGTAGAGGACGCGTCTACAGGAGACGTAGACGTTAAAGAGTCGGCTGCCCCTATAGCGGAATCGGACGCGGACGAAGTATTTATTCTAGCTCCTGACGGGACTATCACCCGTGTTGTGCAGGGAGAACAAAAGCAGGCTCATACAGGGGCGGTATTTGTGTCTCCTGAAAATGCTCAAAAGATTGCCGCCCTACAGGCGAGTGAACCAGGTGGAGAGCCTGTCATCATAAAACAAGATGACCTTGGGCGACCGTATGTCGAACATCCAAACGTGGGCAATGACCTAGAGGTACACGACGATATTGTAGATAATGATCCTGTACTGATCCCCGAAGAAACAGCTGGACATGTTCTTCAGTTTTCAGAGAGACAGAACGAGTTAGATAGTGTCGAGCATAGCGCTACTGTTAGTAACGGCACCGCTAATACTGTATCTACAGTAGGCGCTCAAAAAGTTGCCGAGTCGTCTATTGCCGATAAACTCCGGGCCTCTAACAACCTTAACCCTGTTGTCCGCGATCTTTTAGGATTAAACGACGATTTTGCGACTAATCTTACGTATCTTCCAAACTCAAACGTGGGAACCCGTGGGCAAGTAGACGAGACGTTTGCTCAGTTCGATAATAACTACGTTCTTTTTGCCAATGATCTTTTGGCAAAAGATTACGATGATCTTACTTCAATAGAAGGAGTCGCGGCGGCAATCGCGGGTACCGCCCTGTCTGCAAAAGGAAATAGTGTTAGAGCCACTGATCCTGTCGCGGCGGCGAAGTATGATACGCTCGCGGTTAACCTCTGGATCGCCTCTCAAAAAGTAGGAACCCCCGCAGGTCAAGAACTCCAGCAACGTACCCAGATTCCTATGACTGGGGAAAATATAATTGTATCGGTTAAGTCCGATGTCTCCGCTATGGCTACAGCGAAAGTAGCCCAACAGACCGGACGCTCAATTCAGAGTATCGAAGGCATTATCGAGGAGAATACGCAGCTTGATAACCTGTCCACAGGTTTAAACGAAAGAGAAACGATAATCACTGAGACAGCTAGGGTAGCTGAAGAGCGTCACGACGCGCCTGATAAACAGGTAGCCGACATAGAAAAAGAGATTCAAACTCTCGAAAACGATGCTTCTCCAGAAGTTACTGCCGCTCAAAAAGATCTAAACACGGTCGAACAACGTGTTGCCGAAGTCGAGAGATCCGCTGCAGCCCTTGAAAAAGAAGCGGACGACATAGACATAGACACAGCACAAGAGGGAGTAAGCGATAACGTACAAACCCTGTCTAAAAAAGTCGAAGAACTACAGGCTAAGCCTATAGACGTAGATAGGTCAAAGCTCGATGCCCTAAAGGCTAAAAGAGTAAAATCGGAAGACCAGAGCAGTGACCCGGATACCCAGGCAGCCGCCATAGAAAAAGAGATTCAAACTCTCGAAAACGATGCTTCTCCAGAAGTTACTGCCGCTCAAGAAGATCTGAACACTGTTGAAAACCGTGTTGTCGAAGTCGAGAGATCCGCTGCCGCCCTTGAGAAAGAAGCGGACGACATAGATACAGTGCAAGAGGAAGTAAGCGATAACGTAAAAACCCTGTCTAAAAAAGTCGAAGACCTGCAGGCTAAACCTATAGAAGTAGATAGCTCAAAGCTCGATGCACTAAAGGTCAGAAGGACAAGAGGGGAGCAAGAAGGTTCTCAGGTAAAGGCGGCCAGAGAAAAAGTTACCACTGCAAAAGGGGAACAAAAAGCGGCGGCTAGACTAGAACTTACTAAAGCAATCAATGAAGAAAAGCTCCGAGGACAAAAAGAAAGAGCTGCTTTAGAGGCCGAGATTAAACTCGCAGAGGAAGCACAGCAAGAAAAGCGAAACATTGCACAGGAAGAAAAGGCGCGAGAGATCAAGGCTCTTAAAGAGCAGATTGCTCAGGATAAATCAGCGGCGTCTGCATCTAAAAAGGCAGAGGCTTTAGCAAAAAGAAAACAGGCCAACGAATTACGGGCTGAGAGTAAACGACTACGCGCAGAAAAACAGGCGGCGTTAGTAGAGGCACGTAAAGTACGGGCGGCTGAAAATGTAGAGCGTAAAAAGGATCTAAAAGAAAAACTAGCCGCTGTTAGGTTAGACCGTACTAAAGCGACCAATGAAGAAAAGCTCCGAGGACAAAAAGAAAGAGCTGCTTTAGAGGCCGAAATTAAACTCGCAGCGGAAGAACACCAGGAAGAACGAAAGTTCGCACAGGAAGAAAAGGCACGAGAGATCAAGGCTCTTAAAGACCAGATTGCTCAGGATAAATCAGCGGCGTCCGCATCTAAAAAGGCAGACGCTTTAGCAAAAAGAAAACAGGCCAACGAATTGCGTGCTGAGAGTAAACGGTTACGCGCAGAAAAACAGACTGCGTTAGTAGAGGCACGCAAGGTGCGGGCGACTGACACGGCAGAACGTAAAAAGGCTTTAAAAGAGAAGCTTAGTCTAGCAAAGGAAGAACGCGCCGCTACGAGACAGATTCGTAAAGAGCAGCTCGCTATAGAAAAAGAAAAAATCAAGGCCGCTAAAGAAGCGTTAAACCAAGACAGAGAGAGAATAAACACTCGGAAAGAGGCCAACAGACAAATCACTGAAGCTGTAGATAAATATAAAAGCGATTTTGCCGCTAAGCTTACTCCTGAGGAAGTTAAGAGAATTAGTGATCTTGTCCAGCTGATTAAGACTCAGACTGGGATAACAAGGAAAAATGCGCTAGACGAGCTAGGTCGCACTATTGCCCGTATAAAAGGTATCAAGATCCTCCCTGGGGCGGACCCTCTGTCTACGTTCTGGCAAGCAAACGTGCTATCTAGCGTCTCGACCAACACTGCAAATATTGTGGGTAACTTTGTTACCCCAGTACGACAGGTCATTATTGATCTAGCTACCGCAAGTCCGAATAAGGCGTATCGCTTTATCAGAGGATGGGCGAGCGCCCTGTTTAGCAAAAGAACATTGGCCGACGTGGGCGCAGGGTTTAGAGGAGAGCTGCCTTCTAGATCGACCGAGGAAGTAAATGCAGGTACTTTAAACGATTTAACATCGGGTACATTTGTTGCCCAGGAACGCGACCCTGTTAGGCTTCTCCAGGCATACTTTGGAAAAGGTTTGTTTGGTAAATTTCTATCCTATCCTGCTGTAACCCTGCGACTCCTTGGCGCGATGGACGCGGTGTTTTCTCGTGCCAGTAAAGAAGGCAGGATTGCTAGAGATGACACTGCATACGCACAGTACCTGGCCTTAAAAGCATCTGAGTATAACCAACACGCTACTCAAGCCAGAAACGAGCAGGCACAGTTAGAAAGTCTTGGGGTAGCTACCGCTAAGAATTTTGTGAACATGCGGGCAGACGAGCTTTCGTATGCTGCGCGTCCTGAAGTACAGAGAAATAAGATTACCCGTGCGTCTAACAAGGACGTGTTTCAAGAGGAGGGCGGTCCACGCGGGCTTATCGGGAGTGCCGTTGGCAAGGTTCTAAACGCTATAGCCAACGTACCAATATCAGGAGGTAGGTACAAAGACCTCAACGCTAAAAAAACAGTGGCATCAGCCCTTGGTTTTGCCAACAAGACGGCACGAGACAATGTAAGTATAGACGAGATCTACCCTCTAGTAGTGCAGGGGCTGGCGCAAGGTAAGACCCTGGTAATTAACGGAGCTGAAATCACCGGCGGTAACACCAAACAACTATTAGGATCTCTGCTTCAAGCAGTGACGAATAAACAAGTCATTAGTTTAAAGGGAGACTCAATCCGCCCTTTCAAATACGCCGTAGGAATGTTCGTTAATACAGGTTCTCAGATTCTTGACATAAGTATAGAGACTTTGCCAGGCATCGGTTTTCTAGATAAACGATTAGGGGGCAAGTGGCGAGAGTACACAGCGGATGAAAAAGCGGAGCTGTACGGAACACAGGTAGCTTCTACTATCTTAACAGGTTCTTTATTAGCAACATTCCTGCCGAATATGGACGATGAGGACAGCGCATACTTCTACGTGTACGGCGGGATGCGAGACGAAAAACTTAGAAAAAGCTACGAGGCAAAAGGCATCCGTCCGTTCTCTTTCAGAGTCGGGAAAACAGTAATCTCTTACAAAGACATCCCAGGAATAAACCTCATACTTGGCGGTATCGGGGACTTATCCGATACGCACATGGTGGCAAAACGTACTCCTGATCGCCCTATAACAGTCGGATCATCCATGCAGGCCGTAGCGGTGGGGGCGATGTATGCCGCTACTCAGCTTAGTCTTCTTAAGAACATAGGTACGATGGCCGACCTGCTGGCTTTACAAGATACGCAGTCAGCTACGTCTGCTCTAGATGTATTGAGTAACATTGCGAGTGGCTACGTTCCGTGGGCCGGGGCAGGAAGAGAACTAGAACGCTTCGCGTATGGCGATCTTTCACGCCCTAAAAATATTACCAACCGAATGATTCAAGGTATACCCTTTGCCAAATTCGTAAGTGATAACAAGCCTGCTCTTAATATGTTCGGGGAAGAGCTTCGCCCCCATGTGTACCCTGGTATCAGTCGGTTTGTAGGGGAGTCTACTAATTCGTATGAATTAGATTGGGTACTTCGCAACGGGTATTCTGTATCACTCCCCAAGGCGGGGAACGCGCTTACTAAGAAGCAACTTGAGGGCTATACGCAGATGCAGGAGTCGGAAGACCCTGACAATTTTGAGCCGTATCTCACTGAAGACGATCAGCGGGCGTACATATTGGCAGTGGGGCCGGAGCTAAAAAATATTCTGGGCGACTTTGCTAACAGTGATCCGCAAGGCTACGATGAAAAGGTTCAGCGCAAGCTGAATGATAAAGTTAAAAAGATGAAAGCCCGATTCAAGAAACAGATATTGAATCAATAGATTGATCGGTGATCAGCCCCTCTACTTTTTTCACCGCATCAGAACTGTTGTACCCAAACGCTTTATTGTATACGTGTTTAAAACATGTACAGGGAGCAATGCACCCCGATAGTTGTGATACAATATTTGCGCTGTGTATCCTTATCCCGGTTCTTTTGGGAACGCTTAAAAGCTCGTAGGTATATTTTTTAAACGAGGGGGAGTGTGTGTACTTTAGTCTGTACACCCCTGTGGGTATACACGAGATAAAAGGGCCGTTATCTACCCAGGGAAGTTCTATAGTATAGCAAACGATTTCGTTATTATAGATAAGTACTCCGGGTGTTACCCCTAGTAACTCTGGATGCCGAATTAGTTTTAATACCTGTTTATCGGGCACTGCGGTACCTCTTACTACGTGTTGAGATATTACTACTTTCTCCTGCGAACATCTTTGATATCGAGCGTGTCCACAACGCCGGCAAGTCGCAGATTTCTTTTATGTCGTCGTAGCTGTAGCCGTCAGGGAAAACACATCCTGGCGTAGTAAACCAAATAGTAGCGATCTGTTTTTTTCTTATGTCCTCTTCTAGATCGCGAAGTGCTCTTGCGAATACTGCTAAGGCTAACCTGCGCTCCGGTATTATTTCCGAGGTGCTCTCTATGGCCCGTGCTAATGAAGATAGGTTCATAGGGGTTTAGATGCTGTCTGCGTTACACTCTGTTGTACCAAGTTTGTACAATTCATCCGATTCGTGCAGGAGTCTAAGGTACCGTGCGATGTTAACGGCGTCAGTTACATCGTGCGATGGGAAGCGGACTTTAGGAAAGGCGACCGTCGCCGCTCGAAAGCTCTCCATCTTGATCGTATCCTTATGGAGCTTCTTAGCCTTACGTGCATCAGAGATTGGCAGGCCCTTGACGATAGGGCGCACTGGCATATCTACCGTGTTTTTCTGCCAGTCCACCGTCTTAATGTGGCCGTAGACAATCCCTAAATACTGCAGCACCCCGTCCCAAAAGCCCCACCGTGCCCCCAGGGAGAACGTCGCGGCAGCCGACACTCCCCATATCGCATGTAGCGATTCAACCCCTACAATGTATTTTGTAGGGCATAGCTTAGTCAGGGAGAGAAGCAGATCAAAAGCGTCCTTACTGTTGTTCGCAGTCAGGACAGTCTCTTTCCCTGTGATAAGGGCAATACCTGGTTTATCCCCTGGGTCGATCCCGCAGTAGTAGAAGGTCATTCCTCTTCCACATAAAGAACCGAGGACATGTCACAACAGTAAATGTCTACTGTGTTCTCAATCCTGATCGCTGTTTTGGATAGGTATACGATCACGTCTCCGGCACTAAAGGCGGTGGTAAATTCTCGGCCCCCGTCTATATAGCGATCAACTGCAGAGATAACGCGACCGCGCTCTGTGGACGCTTCTTTTGGACTGGCTAAAAATAAACCTCCCGCTGTTTTCTTTTCAGTCGGGAGTTTTTGCACCAATACCTTAGACCCTACGGCTCTCATTTCGCGACCTGCTGCGGCGGGATCTTGTTCTCACCAAACGACTCGCGGGTATCTCTAAATACGTACGTGGTCCCATCAGGGTTCATACTGATGCTGTACCCAAGGGAAGCAATCCTTTGTCCTACTGAGCTAAACGAAGCGTATGCTTTTTCAAGTTCTTCTTTTAGGTCTACGATCTCTACCTTAATGCTTTTCTTTTTCATTGTCTGAATCCTGGATTAACCGTTCCAATTTTATTGTTACCTGCCCACACTTCAAGCACGGAAACACCTGCAATCTGTGTAATGCGGAAACCATACACACCGAAGTAGTATCGTCTCCTACCGTCCGCAAACGGCTGTGAATCCTCGCTCTCGATGATCTTCTTACCGGCTGCCCGAAGCTCGATACGCCTAGCAGAAATCGGGAAAATAAAAACAGGCTTTAACGCACGCGACTCTGGCGGGACCGTATGCTGGTCCGACTTCGGCTTCACGAGGTACCTGCTATTTGGCAGGCGCACGTCCCCTTGAAAGGTGGATAGAAACGCTTCTGCCTTTAAAAGATTCTGGGTAGGCCATGCCCGTCTCTTCGGTCGTGGTGTCGCATCATTTCGGTTGAACCGTCCGTTATTCTGCGATGTCCAGAAAAAGAAGAGGGCCGCATCTTTGAACCGCTGCTTGAGCGTCTCAGTATTGTAATCAAAACAGTCGGAGCCATCGTAGTTAAAAACATACTTCCCGCCGATGTTCGGAGGCCGTGCGTCTGCACCGTGGACCTCGTTCCAGATACGAGAATTCGGTTTAATGAAAGCTCCCTTCCCTACCCATGGATTATTTATATACACGCAGCGTTCTGGAATTACAGCGAGCACTAGGTTTGCTAGGTCCGTTGCGTCGGTAACCTTTAGCTGGTGCTCAGTCATGCCGGAAAAACCACATCCGACGTTCGGGTACTTTGCTGCTAGTTTCGCGTACTTCCTCGCTTCGGTGACAATAGCAGGGAAGTCCCTTCGCGATACGCTATGTGTGTCCGACCAGCGGAGGTTATAAATCTGAAACGGGACTTTCCCGGTGCCGAGCAGAGCGTCGATTGAGCTGTAGGCATCCCCGAAAGTGTTTGTAAATTGTGAGTTCGCAAACCCCGGAGGATGCGCCTTCACCATTATCGCTTTGTATTTCGCGCCCCCCAGATTCGCGATACCCCACAACGGAGTCGGTACGGCTACACGAATCAGCGGCAGCGTACTCTCCTGGTCTTTGGGCGGTATGTTCTCGCCCAGGTCTGGAGGTAGTGGTGCCTTAGACGTGCAGGATACTAAGAGGAGAAAGAGAAGGCTTTTTTTCCAGTGGCTACACATGCTTCACCTTGCTGCTTTAAAAGAGTTGAGAGATCGTCGTAGGAAATAATACATTTTCCATCCACCCCCCAGGTCTTACCCCAGCTGTTGTGTAGCTCTATGTACTTATCGTTAACGTCCACACCTGTCGCGAGCAGGGCGTGTCCGCCGACAAGAGCGCCGGTAGGTTTAATGAAGCCGTAGTCTGTCGGCTTAAACATATCGCTGTACCAGTTAATCCCAAGTGTCACGGGACCCACCTGCCCAAGCGCTATGATTAAATCATCAAGTCCGAACGCCCAATGATAAGACTGTATCGCGTTGGGGTACTGTCTGCGGACGGCTTTAATACCTGCTAAAACCGACGTGCCTTCGTACTCAGTACCAGGGATGGCATCTAGGCGCTGTGCTAATTGGTATGTAGCGACCGCTTCTTTCTCCGTAAGCCCCGTGGATGCTTCAGGGTCTGCTAGCAGGAAGTGGGTCCAAGAAAAACCGACGCAGGCCGATAGTAAACCCTGGTCTAGATAGGTGCTGCAGTCCCAAAACTTTGTAACAGGAAACGGGGAACCGACCAGATTTCGTACTGAGAACGACCGGCTATGGTTGTCGAACTTTGGTATACGGCCAAGTTTAAGTGCCATGTGTGCCCTATTTAAAAAGGGAGAAGCTAAACAAGCCTTCTCCCTCCCCTACTACTCAGACTTTAGCGAACTATCCGTCTCTTCGGGCTGCGCCGACTCTTCGGCCTGCAGCTTCGCTGCGTACTGCGCCTCCTCTTCGGCCTGCAGCTTCGCTGCGTACTGCGCCTCCTCTTCGGCCTGCAGCTTCGCGGCGTACTGCGCCTCCTCTTCGGTCTGCTCCTGATCGGTACGGAGGAGGTGCAACGTCTTAACTTCTACAAGCTCGGCAGTGTCGCTCTCTTTTACTTGGTCATCGTTCATGTCAGTCCTTTATATGTTTATCTAGTAGGCGAATAAATTTCACAGGGTCTTTGATATGCACACCTTTGATTATGTATCGCTTATCTTCTTCATTGAAAAATTCACTCAGTCCGAGGATACCACTATACACAGGGGTATTTTTACCCCCTTTGTAGGCAGTCAAAAACGACTCGTAATCTAATAGCTCAGGGGCTACGGCATGTTTACGCGCCAGGTACCCGACGTATTTTGCAGGTAGTGGACGGCTGCCGGTAAGGAAGTTTCCCATTGCCGCCGCAGAAAACCCAAGGTCAGCCGCCATAGCTGCCAAGGTGCCGTACGATTTCTTAGCGAGGAGGTACAGCGCCCGCCCTTCGGCTCGCTTGTACGAGGATTTATAAATGCCTTCATCAATCATGGTTTACTCTGGTAATATAAGAGGTGATTCAGGTTTCGTCATCTCTCTAATTTTTGATGCTTGTTTGTCGTTTAAGCTTATGAGTTTTAAAAGCTCGGTCTTAAGGCCGTTCACCCATTCTGAATAACCCTGGATAACGTCTAAGCAGTTCCCAATAATAAAACGGGCGAGGTCTTGATCCTCTGGGAGCTTTGAAAAATCATCTTGAATCTTATTGATTGTCCCCATCAAACTTGCCTGGGTCATTATTGGGTCGTTCAATTTAGTAACTCCTTTGTGTACGCGTTAAGTTCTTCCAACATCTGATCTAGTACTCTGCATCCTTCATCCTCTGAAAGAGCGGTGAGTGATGTATTCACACTGAGCATGTGTGCTACCCCACAATAGAAATACTTACGACACTCTGCTCTCTGAATAGCTGATGCTGTGTTTGGTATAGCTAGAGCCTCTAATAACTTCCACGCTTTCTCTATCATAACTCGGCCTTAATATCGCCCCATTTTAATCCGCAGGCAGCGTCGGCCACCTCATGTGATACGGCGTTAGGGAACAGCTCCTTCATAGCATCATTCATAGACGCTGCCAATATATCTTTTGCCTTATCAGCGTGCTTCTTGTGAACGTGTAAGAGGATTTCATCGTGTACCGTGGCAATAAGTACGCCGATCCCGTGTATTCGTTTATGACAAATAACGAGTGCTCTCATCATAAGCTCGGCGGCAGAACCTTGGATGACCGTGTTCGGTCCCCGTGTGTACAACTCCGTCTCGGTTAATTTCCTGCGCTTCCCTAGAAGAGTTTCGATGTAGCCAAGCTGCTCTGTTCGTTTTCTGATCTTGTTGCACCAGCTAGAATAGACGCGGAACATACTATGGTACGTCTTATGCGCCTTCTGAAAGAATTCAAAAGGCTTAATGATGCCTACGTTTGCACAGTATTGTTGAAACTTCGCTGGCCCCATTCCGTATCCGAGCGCCAACATACAAATCTTCCCTGAAAAACGCTCCGCTAGATCTTTTTTTGTAATTGGCCTGCCAAATAGGGACGACCCCAGCGTACAGTAAATGTCCTCTTTATCCCTGTAGGCCGCGCACATCACAGGGTCGCGAGAAAATTCTGCCTGTAGCCTCAACTCAATCTGAGAGAAGTCGCTCACTACTAGTACGTGATCTTTATCGGCTACGAACATGTTACGGAAAGCTTTATCACGAGGAAAATTTTGATTGTTAGGATTACGCGATGATAATCGACTCGTCCTCGTTTCCCCAATCGTATACGACGTATGCAGTCGCCCGGTAATCGGGTGCTTCTTTTCAATTAGCGACTGGCCGTAGGTGTCGATGAGTTTACTATACTGCTTGTATTCAAGTAGCGCTGCAATAGAAGGGAGGTGGGCGTATGCCGTGATTACATTCTTACCAAAAGCAAACTGCCCTTTCTTTGTCTTCGGCCAGGCAAGTAAATCTTTTGGAGAATCCTTAAGATATACTTTAAGCCACTCGTTCATTTGCTTACCACTCTTCATGTTGGTATCACCAAAGAACGGCTTGCATTTTTCTAACGCGAGGGCTGACTGCTTCTCCCACCCAGCGATTAAGTTTTTATGGTACTTCCAATCGATAGGTAAACCTTCAAGCTGCATCCTCGCAACAACATGCTGTATTTCTTTTTGCTGTTGATACGCTTTAGTCATCTTATACTCGACGATCTTTTTAGACAGTACGAGTGCTGCCTCATAAGTGAGCAGAGCATCTAGAGCTGCGTACACTATTTGATCCTGCGACAAAACTTTCGCTGCCCAATCCGATACCTGCTGCGTCTTAGATACCTTCACCCCAAATAGTCTCTGTGTAACAGCATCTAGGCTGTGGCCGCCGCGAGTTCTGTACTGAGCCAAACCTGTTTTATCTTCGTCGTCTTCCTCGTCTGGTTCGTATGGGGAGTACTCTGCCCCTTCTAGTAACTGCGACAGGAGCATAGAACAGCCGCAATTAATATCTAAAATCCCTGCGTGTGTAAGATGCACGATTTCAAAGACTGCACAATGAGCAACGAACCTGCCTTTCGATAAGAAAGGCGCTAGAAGTTTTATAGGAATCTTAAACAAGTCGAACACGTAGATATTACGGTCAGGAGTATGAACTTGTAGGAGTCGTATGTTTGAAAGCCGGGGATCTAGTCCTGCCTGAGTATGCTCAACATATTCAGGCTTCTTAGCTGTCTCGATATCAAGACCGCAGAGTTTATCGACAGGTATCTTTTTTAATATCCCAGGAACTTCGTCTTTGTCCGTAACGTAGTGAGCTTTAAAGGTCCAGGTATGAAACTTATTTTTCGTTGTTTTCAATGTATAGTTAGTGAAATTTCGCCAAAGTCTGCGGCATCCCCGCCGACATACTCAGGACTCATTTTTATATATGTATACGAAAACTTATAGTCTCCGTACTCAAGGCTAATACCTGCCCGACCTTCTGCTACAAACGGATACTTATCAACCGACCGCGAATCTTTAAAAGTGTTGCCGTCTAAGAAGATATTTCTGGCTACTCCTCGCCCGTACACTCCTGCGAAAAATCCTATGTTTAGTCCTTCTCTTAATCTAATCCGTGGGTACAGGCCATCAGGAGCATCCTTGTAAAGTACACCAATTGTAACCTGATCGAACATGTTCCCAACATCAAATCGTACGTCGGTTAGGATATTTCCGGCGACTCTATCTTGCAGCTGTCTTGAAATATTGATGCCGGGTTCATCTCGAAGCTGGTAGTCCCATCCTTGGGGGAACGATTGTCCCAGGAATCTATGCACGGTGCGCTGCGTTTGCTCGCTAAAAGAGCTTGGTCCAACAACACCGAATTCATAGCCCCATACACGTCTCGTGTGATCTTCTCCAATGTCGGTCTGGGTGAATCCCGCAAGAAGCGCTCCTGCGTATGGACGCTCGTTAGATAGTGGTATGTGTAGTCTTTTGTGATTTGGGGTGTAAAAAATTTGTCTGGCATAGTATCGATCACCCGCCTCACCAGCTTCTGCACCCGTGCTAACTTGTAATCCTTGAGTGAAATTACGGTCGTTATTTTGGGTGGGTTTAAAGATGTCATTCGCCTCCGTTATTGTACATCCGCATAGAAATAGACTTAGTAAAGTACGTCTCATTCCACCATCTTAAAAAGCTCTCCCATCATGTACCCGACGTATGTAGCAACAAACTCCTCTCCTTCTATCGGGTCGATACCGAGTACCTTAGCAACATACAAGGCGCAGTGCGTACACTCGTGCGCCCAGGTGCTGTACACTGACGGCATCGCTAACCTGAGTACACCCTGATAGCGGTGTATGCTGTTACTGGTAAAAGATCCTACGGAATCCCCGACTAGGTGCCCCCCAATCTGGGGAATACAGAACTTCTTAGAGGCCCAATTAATAGCTTCTAGTTCAGTACCACCGAGGACGATTGCCCAACTGAAATTTTGTACGGGGTCTTTAATTATCTTCTTTATCAATTGTTTTTTCATCGTGCGTTATTGTTTAACCATCGAAGTGCCGCACGAACAGAGTTTCGGCGTCCAAGAAAACTGACTCCTGTGTACGGCCTGTCGTATACGGCTAAAATAATACTGAGTCGCGAGCTTGTAAAATCTCCTGATTTCATCAGCTCTGTAACGGCTGATTTAATCGCGTACTCGTACCGACTGGTGCCTGGGTACGGGGGCAGCAGCACGGAACATTGCTTATTCGCGTCTAGAACTTCCCGTATCCCGCGTCGGATGTTCGTGTTCTGCACATTCTCAGAGCTTGGGTTAAGTTCAAAAATAATCCCGCGCACGTCGGGACGTTTAATTGCCTGGCGCACGAGATTTTTAGTGTCCTGGTAATCTGTGAATGACCGAGACAAGAGCATCACTGGATACCCCAATGTCTGCGCGGCCAGCCCGATGTCTGCGGAATCGAGCATCGTTCGTGGGTACTCCACGTACACGAGTGACGAATCAACACGTAGTCCCGCCGCCTCTGCTATCTTTACGTTGACGCTGATTCGCGGTGGAGGTGGGTAGGTAGGCGCTTGGAACAACCAGTTGCGATCAATGCCCCCTTCTTCCGTAATAAAAAGCGTGTCGTTCATTCTAAGGATAGGCTTCCAGTTAATTACGTCAGGAGAATTTTCCGCTATAAAATGCACCCCGTTACAAACTAGCTCGTCTGCGCGATTTACTTCTGCCTGAAGTATTTGGTTTGTCGAGATGAAGAATTTAGCCATTGTGCCCCCGGATAAAAACACTGTCCTACGATGCTGGGCCTAAATCACCCGCGCAAACTAATGGTGTACTCTTTAACAAGAGTCCCCCCGTAAGCTAACAGGCAAAGTGCGATGCCCCCGCCTTCACACCGCAGGACAGTGCCAAAACTATACACTTAAATCTTTATAATTAACATAAAATATATTTGCCTGCGTCTTTTTAGTATACAGTCGCGGCTTGCATACCATCACAGCGGAAGGAAAATTAGCGCAGTTGTCGGCACCGTTAAACTTTATCCTGTGTGAGACGATCCGAATCTCGTCCATTTCTGCAGCGGCTAATACCCCGTGCTTAGTGGAGGGGTCATACTTAGTGACAAACACGGTAGTTGCCCCGTTCTGATCTCGCTCCTCTATAGCCTTCGTATACCAAGGCAAGATGTTGGAGTAGGGAGGATTACAAAAGTTAACCTTACCCCAACCGTGTTTTAAGCCGTCATGCTTTTCTGTGAGGTACTCAGGGCGTTTATGATTCTTTCTAGACGCACATACATCCAGATTAAACTTAAACTCATCATGTAGTATTTTAAACATCCACTGTGGTGTTGCCTGTTCATCGCTATCCGGCTCTGTAGATCGTTTAAACTTCATACATTACGGCCCTTAAACGGCTTAGGTTCTGGGATATTCCACGTTGGGTTGCCACAGATTCGGATCTCCTCGCTCACTATATGCTTTACTTCCCCCGTCGCGACAACCTGAACGAGCCATATCGTGTTCAGCTCCGGCGACAGGTCGAATAGACCGAGCGCTAGACAGTCGCCGAGAGGTGTAATACACGGGCGTGGATACCGGAATTCAGTTAAGTTACTCATTCGCCAGCCTGCTTTTTTTCAACATCTAAATAACGACACAGCGCGTTTAAAACATCTAGTTCTAAGAGGATAGTATTTGAAGCGGCTGCGCCATTCTCCGTCGTGAGCACTAGCATCCTCGCGCCGTCAACCCACTCAACGTAAACACTGTCGCCTAAATATTGTTTTGATTTCATTTTTCCCCCTCTGTTGCAAGGATCGCGTCGGCTTCGTTCCAATAACCTTCTGCCACATTAAATTTGGTGGACTGTCGAATCGCGCAAACGAGATCACGCCGAAACTGTTTATCGAGTTTCGCCTGCTCTTGTACGTCCGTCGCTTTCAAACGGTTCGCTTCGCCGATCTCAATACCACGCCGAAGAATCTTTCCGTGGAATCCTGCCTCTTTCATGAGCGGCGTATCCATGTACTCTTCAGTGAGCCGCGTGATCTCTTTTCTAAAATCTTCGTTAGTCATCTCCCCTTCTCCCTCTCGTCTCGCAGCGTCGGCGTTGGCTTCGGTCATGCGCCATGCGACAGCAATTGCCTCTGCCCCATCTGTAAAGTCTTTAAAAATCGCTTTCGCAGCGGATGCGTTGGCATCGCTGATCCCAAGCGCAACACCGGCAGTCTCTGCATCGTCTATACACTCGTTCCGATTCGCTTCGCCCATCTCAAACCCGCGCTTAAAAACCGCTACGCTGTATCTGCACAGCGACATATCCGAACTGACGTAGCAATCCGTAATCGCTGCAATCGCTGCCTGTATCTCTCGGTTATTCATTTTGTTATCCGTCGTCGCTGCAATCGCTGCCTGTATCTCTTCGTTTTTCATTTTTCTCCTAGTTGTCCGGTCAGTAGCCGGTACGCCCCTTCGAGTTCCGTAGCCACTAATACCTGGATCTGTTCCTGACTCAGCGCCGCGATTTTTTCACCGAACCACGCCCGCAAAATCGCCGGGTCGTTTAACGCGAAGATCGCGCCTTTCGTGAACGCCCACTCCTGTCCTTCTTTTTCTTTCTTAAATGCACGAGGAGTGTTCTCGTCGGCGGCGGATGCGATTAGGTCCAGTAGATTCGTCATTTCGTATCATCCTCAAATCGCTGCCCTGCCGACACTCCTGCTTCTATGTCGTTCTTCGTAACGCTATCTGGATTGATGCCCTGCCGTCTCAACGCTGCGGCGATCCTATTCGCCTCCCGTAGCTGCCGCCGATCAATCTCGGCGGCTGTCAGATCAGTCCCGCTTTTTTTCATTCTAGTTCCTCCTTTATTTCGGTGAGTGTAGCGGCGAGCTTATGTAACGTGTTCGCCGCGCCATTATACCAAGCGGCCCTAGTTGGGTCTTTTACAGTGAGCCACAACTCTGTGCTATGCCGCAGTCGCTCTAGCTCAGTCTCTAATTCCGCAATCACCTGCGCCGCCTCGCTCATGAGATCCTCGGCTACCAGAGCGGCTCCGCTTTTTATCATCATTCTAGTTCCTCCTCTATTCCGGTGAGCGTAGCGGCGAGATCATGTAACGTGCTCGCCCCGCCATTATACCAAGCGGCCCTAGTTGGGTCTGGCGCCGTGAGCCACTGCTGTCTGCTATGCCGCAGCCGCTCTATCTCCGTCTCTATTCCCGCAATCACCTGCGCCATCGCGCTCGCTCGACCCGCGTCAAAATGCTCCTTCGCACTGATCAGTAGTAGCGGAATCGGGATGCCACGAGTCCACCGTGTGCGCTCAAATTCTGCTGCGTACGCCTCACCTTCTTTGCTCATTTTCTAATGCTCCTAGCTAAATCATCTCGCCACGCTGTTAATTCTTCGATCTCATCGAGCAGTAAACGTCGTGCGTGGTTCTTCTCATAGTCGCTCCGCACAGAATGTGTTTCATGATCTCGAAAATCTGAGATTGTCAGGAGTAGGGCATACACGGTTATCCCGTCGAAGTGCATGTCCGACATAGCGCTCACCGAAGCGCCGCCGAGTTGGAAGCGGCAGTGCGCCTCTAGATCACTCATTCCTGCGGCATCGTAGGTCGGTGGCCGATATGTGTTGCTCATAGTTCCTTCTCCGTGATTTGATCTTTTGCAATCTGTTCTAAAGTCTTCTCCTCGTCGCATATTGAGCAGCGTCGCCGATTCTCGTAGTAAGAAGGCATCCATTTGGCCAACTTCAAAGCAACCCAATCGTGCGCCGAATCGTTTAAGCAATCCGCTTTGCGCGAATAGTACTCAATGCAGTGCTCCAACGTGAAAACATACCGACGATCACAGTGAGGACATTGGTGTTGATAGGTCGTCTCGGTGTTCGCGCACTCCTCTGGGTCTGGCGGTCTTGATTCTTTTTTACAGTACGGGCATCCGATGCTCATTTCAACCTCGCCATAACGCACACTCGCATGTCTACAACACTGCGCTGGCTGAATCGTGGGACTTTACCGATCTGACTAGCGCAGGTCATTACATCGATCTGCATTATGTTGCACTTACCTTCCGCCGTGTGGAACGCACCGAGCTGATGCGCCACTTCGTGCATGACTAGCACGGTCTGCGGTATCCACCACGCAGCCCGGCCCCGCCATAAATTCACAACCACTACCGCGTTGTCGCTGCCGACCTGGCATTTCGAATTCGAAATTCCACCGAGAAACATGCCATCCTGAGAGCGTAATGGCCCGGTCGCGACTATAGTCACTCCTCCGCGCAACGTGGATTTGCCATCTCGCAATGCGTTGGTCCAGCTATCTAATTGCAGCACACGAGATTCGTAGTCGACAGCCGAATTAGGAAACGCATCGGCGTACCAGAGCGTTTTTTCGCGGTATACGTGGATGCCTTTTAGTCGCGAGAGCAGCGCAGCCGCAGCGTCAACGAGTCTCTCAGTTTCAGGTACGCCGATATTATCCGGTGAATCTACGTAAATGATACGTAGTGGTATACCAATCTCGCCACGCGGCGCTGCTGATGCGTCACGTACCATTACGACGAGCATCACGATTACAATCCAAAAGATGCACGCGAGCGAGATGACCACCCAGGCTGCCCATGGTGCAGGTAGTGTACTTTTTTCGTATTTGTTTTTCATATATATCCCTGTTAAACAAGAGCCGCCCGTACTGGCGCGGCTGTCGTTTTAAAGCTTTAAACCATCAGCGGTTGGATCAACGATTGTGTTTTCTGGGTTGTACGAGTTTGGGTATGGATTACTGCTGCCCAACGCTTTTAAATCCATACCGAGCCACATGATCGCCTCTTCGATTCTTGTCACGGCTAACGAGCGCTCGCGACTCTTTCGCTGAGATTCTTTAATAACCTGCAAAATGTTATCGAGTCCAACTCGAAATGTTTTTGTTTCTATAATGGGCGTGGGCGGTGCGATTGCGTCTAGTAGGTCTTCCATTTCTCTTCTCCAAGTACTGCACACTTTCGGAGTCGCGAATTCGACCCTTTGCGCGTGCTATAAACTCTTTCAGTGCGGCTGCTGTTAACGCGGAAATTCGCTTAATATCTGGTCTACTACTTCCATCCAGGCAGCGCGTTGCTTCTTTTTTGTCTCATCACGAGAAAACTCCGGCCAGAGCGGAAGCGGATCGCCATTGAAAGCTACGCCGCCGACCGCTTTTAGGTATCGCTCATACAGCCGAGACGCTAATGCTTCTTTGTCGTCCATTTTATTACTCAGCCTCCGCCAGTCGCATCATGTCCGCCAGCGCAACCTCGTTGGAGTCGAAAAACCGTGTGGGCGAAATCTCGTAGCCGCTAGCCCTGTAAATCTGCATTGCCGCGAATAATGGGGATGTTCTCGCTTCGAGATCGTAACCGGACGGGCCTGCGAGGTGAACAGCCCAGCCCGCACGACAGTGGGTCGTCTCGCACACATGCCACCGCTGCATATCGAACGAATCAGGCGTGGCCATCGCCGCAGCAAGCACTGCTTTATGAATATCGGGGATGATCGGAATCTTTATTTTTTCGCTTTTTTCGTCGTCGCAGCGGTAGCAGCGGTCCACGCAGTGGTAGCAGCGGGAGCAGCGGGAGCAGTCATTGCAGTCGTCGCAGTCGTCGCAGTCATCGCAGTCATTGCAGCGGTCACAGTTGGAACAGTTGGAGCAGTCGAGGCAATCAACACAACCGACACACTCGACACAATCTCGGCAATCGAAACACTCCATCAGCGTCGCGAGTGAAGCCCGCGCAAGCGCTTCACTTCCCCATTTTTCAATCGATGCTCGGTTGCCGCTGCCATCGTCGGAGGTTATCCAAGTTTTGCTTTCCACTTTTTTCCTTCTTGGGTTTTAAATTCTTCCGCTTGCTTTAGGAGATCGGCCCCGACTGACTTCATGTTTTTGTATACCTCCTCTCCGTCCGCCGGGTATCGGTACAAAGACCCTGCATATATTATCGCAAATTTATCGATAGCGAGGGTTACGTAGTAATATGATCCTGTATCAGCTCGCATCTTTATATGTCCCAGTTGAGGAAGATTGCCGACTTCCCAAAACCAGACGCGCTCTGAAGTAGTAAAAGTCTTCATCCGAACCGAGAGTGTATCATATTAATCTTTTGGTGTACATAACTCTTCTAATCTTTTTTGCATCCGCTGTAGACGAATGACTAGTTTAGCTCTGCGACCTAGCGTTCCGCATAGCTCCAATGCCTTTGCATCGTGGGCTATGCGGAACCTCAACCTTTCTATCGGTAGAAAACGTGCCATATGAAAAAAGGCCCCTCTTGAACAGTGCTTAAATAGGTGTATCCGTGCAACGAGTACTTCTCGTCTGACCATCCGGTGCCCACGACAAGAACATCCCAGACAGCCGTAGGAACGTCGGGGGAATCGTCAACTTTAGCCCACACCCATAATGCGTCGTTATAGTATTTTGCGGTTAAGAAAATCGCGTTCAGCGGCCAGCTAATCTGCTGCGTACCCACCGTCAGGGATTGTTTCCCCACGACTATCATTTACTTTGCCCTGATATACATTTGAATTTTTTTATACCCCAAACCTTTCAGCAGCCGTTTGGATATATACCCTCTATACGCGGTGGATATCTCTGATTGTAAAGCTTTAAACTTTTTAGCCACTGTTATGCCGTTTGACTTGGCAACTAGAGCTTTTAAATCCTGCCGAACTTCTTCTTGTGTAAAATACTTCATACAATTCCTTAAATGGGTGGGGTCTGCAGTCCCCCACGATTAACTAAACGATACTGTCCTCGTCGCCGTCTTCTACTTCTGGCGCGTTGCCTACGTCTTCCAACTCTTCCTCGATTTCCTCAATCGTCGAATAGAGCGCTGCATTACCCTGTCCATACCCTTCGCCGACCTTAGCAAACTGCACTCCGCGAAGTGAGAAACTCACGCCCGGAACGATCTGCTTGTTGCCGTCGTACGGATAGACTGCAACATGTAAACGTCCCCAATCGCCGCCTTTGATCTCGCCGACTTCTTCTTTCGTCAAAACCGGAAACACGCCATTGACCTTCCGAGGTCCAAGGACAGTCGGAGGACGATTTTTAGGGTCGTCCTTCTTACCGGCCTTAGCTCGCATCATGATGCAGTTTTTCTGCGCCTCCATCGCCACGTCGTCGTCTTTATCGGTATCCTTAAGCGGGATGCGATACTTAGCGGACGTGAGCTTAAAGTCAGTGCCGAAATGGTCCCGTCCGACCTGCAAAACTGCTTCCTGAAGCGCTTTGCCCTTATCCTTAAAGATCGCCTTCGGAGTGAACAGGTCCGTCTTAAACTGTCCGTCACTGTACTGTCTGCCCCTATCAGGCTCGGCGAAATACGGAAAACTAAACTGTCCAAGCGGTGTCCAAATCAGCACCTGCGGCTTCTTCTCTTTTGTTGCCATTTTATCCTTTGTTTAAACTGCCCGTTTATTAAAGTTTACCGATGGGCAGTCGGCAAACCGTTTTCGCTACTTACGAAACTTCTACAAATTCGTCGGGTTCTGAGCAGGTAATGGCGTCGCGTGGGTCGGCAGACGACACCAGCTCCTGCTTTCCGGTTCCAAGCTGTACCAACGCTTTCGGAATATTTCCTTTGCCTAAAAGCTTTTCGATTTCCCCAATCCCGACGAGTTTTTTATTGTACATGTCTTTTTCCTTAACGCCTTTCTTCTTAAGCGCCGATACTATTCTCTCTTCTTTCTTAATCCAGCCACGTCGCCCTGCAGTACGCACTACTTTAATATCCTTATGCGACGCTCCGTTTTGCAAAGCGGCCATGAGATTAATGGATACAGCGTTTAAGATGTCTTCGATGTAAGTCTTTTTCTTGAACAGTTCTACTTGTTCATCAAGCGTCATCGCTCGGATCTTTTCGATGATTGGGGCATCGTCTATTTCATCCGGCAGTGTGCTCTGCATCGTGTTCATGACTTCTTCTTCCTGCGCTTTGCAGTTTCCGTCCGCTCTACAAAACTTACAATGCGCCCCCGCAGATAGCCGCATCGATACTTTGCCCTCGTATGTAGCTTTTGCGAGACTGACGATAGTGACAATCTCGTCTTCCCATTTTTGTAACTCGGTCCCAGCGACGACATAGTTATTTTTTTCCCATTCGTCATCTACCCGCACTTGCGCGACGATAACCATGAGCTTTCCGATCTCAGAAAACGGCAGCTTAAGCGTCTTAACTGCGCCGATGCCGTACGCGATACCCTGCAGATTTTCATTAGCGTACACGCGTATCCCGGCTCCATACTTGTAGTCGAGTACGATCACATCCGTTTTCTTAGTCTTCTTACTAAGCCCTGTAAAAATCACGTCTGAGGTGCCGAATGTATCGTCATCAATGGCTACCTGCATCTCGTACGCGACGCTGCAGTTATTATGCTTTTCGCAAAACGAGTCCCACAACGCGGCCACCTTCTCCGCCGTAGCGGTGACATGGGCCGCCATATCTGGATAATTCTTCGGTCCGACGTAGGGCTTAATAGACTTCTCGGTTAAGGCTTTCGGTAGATACGTTTCCATCTCATCGTGAAATACATCACCTTCTACCGAGTAGGTTGTCGACGGCAACGCAGGCATGTCTTTAGTATATGCAAGTACGCCAGGACATTCCTTTAAGCGCTTTAAAGAGGACGGAGAGCCGAATTTAGCGTGTGTTTTTTTCTTCATCTGTTCTTTCGTTATCTTTGTCCGTGTATGCGTCGAGAAGCATAACGATCTCGTCCCGCGCTTCGATAGGATTGTAATTATCGTTATAAAAAGCGTCTAAAATATCGTCAATCTCTACGATCAGGTCTGTTTTAGTCATTGCCACAGGTCATCTCCCATTACATCTTTCATAAAGGTGCTCTTTTCCTTTAACACTTCCAAAATATCCTCGTCAATGGTGTCATATCCGATCATATTGGTGATATGGATACACGTCGCCTTTTGACCGATTCTATCAACCCGCCCATATGCCTGCTCTACTACGGCAGGCGACCAGCATTGCTCCACCATCAACATATGCGATGCTCTGGTCAGGGTAATCCCTTCACCACCTGCTTGAATATTGCATAGGATGACATCTAGCACCCCGCGCTGAAAATCAACCTCCGCCCTGTTTTTTTCTTCTCTGCTATCCTGCCCTGTCACCGAGGCACAACGACGGCCAGACGTTTCCAGCGCCACCTTAATCTGCCGTAGCACCTCAGTATGGGTACAGAACACTACAAGCGGTTCCTCGACACCTAAGCAGTACTCTACGGCGGCGTCGATCTTGGCAACGCCTACATCGTTTAACAGCTTTGCGATGTGTTTAGGCACTACCGCGCCGTTTTTGTCGATGGCAAACCGAATCTCGACAGGGCTTATACGTTCCCCAGCCGCCGAGAGGTGCACTCTTAAATTCTTTACAACTATCGGCGGCAGCTCAGCTAATACAGCGGTTTTAATTCGGCGAAGTGTGATCTTGGCAAACGCAGCGCGTAGGATCTTACGCCTATCCTGGCGCACTCCTTTATATCTCTTCCCGCCGCTCCACCAATCAACTTCCACGTCGCAGAAGTACTCAGAGAACCCGCTATAAGTGCCCCATTTCCCTGGCTGCGCGATATGTAGGTATGAATAGTAATCCTGCCCGCTCGAAGTCGCCGGCGTTGCCGTCATCATCCATATTTTACCTGTGGTTGCGTCGGCGAGTTTACAAAAGGCTCTACAGGTTAAGGATTTAAAGTTTTTTATCTTATGCGCTTCGTCGGCGATTATGCAGCTCCACTTCACTTTAAGTAGTCGCGCTAATTGTTTTTTCTTATGTAGGAATTGAAAGGAAACAACTATAAAGCGCAGCCGCCCGGACAAGGGCACCTTTTCCTTGATCTGCCGAAGCTGTAGCACGGTGTACTCTTCTCCCGATAGGAACTTATCTATTGCCTGGCCCCACATGAGGGTTAACGAGGCCGGACATACAATGAGTACGTTGCCGCCGAGTTTATGCGCTGCGAAAATTGCTTGAGGACTTTTTCCTAGTCCGGTTTGATCGGCGAGTAAGCAGCGAGAGTTAGAAAGTAGAAACTCTACACCATCAGATTGAAAAGGAAGGGGTTTAAATTTCATTCTTGTATTCAATGTGTACATTGTATACCTTGTATACATTGTCCATCTTGTTTCCGGCCTGGTACTGTATACCCCGATGACTAACCCCGAACAACCACAATCTTTCAGCGTAACGGCGCGTGTTTCACACAGGCTTTACAAAAAACTTAAATCGGAGTCTAAATACCGTGACCGCACGATTTCCCGCTTAATAGCTAAAATACTAGGTAAACATTTTAAATGTTCCTTATAGCCCCTATTCCTGTCGCCTGGTTCAACGACGACTTATCGAAAAAAGCCTGCGTCCGTTTCGAGATCCGACTCATCAAAGCAAAAGACTGGATTGCGTTAGAGACGCTGGCCGGTTTAATTCTTCCTATCGATTTCGACCTGCGGCAGTACTTGTCGAAAAACATGCTCCACGCCATTTACTTCAAAACGGATACCAGCAATGTCCTCATTCACCCGGACGCGCTCCTTAAACTCTGCAAAAGAACTATTAAGCAACGAATCAAGCGAGAGCGAGTTTCTCCTAGAAGATTGCACTGATCATACGGCGGCAGCGAAAGAAGGAATCGATTTTCTTTTCGACTCCTTCCCGTACGCTATCCACACCTTTCAATATATTAAAAAATCGGAATCGGCCAAGCTTGTAACTCCGGTCCGCACGTACACCGATAAAGCCGCCGCTTGTAAAGATGCGTTGCTCTATAATCAAAGAGGCTACGACGTTTTTTTCATGGTTAATGAAGGCGACGGCGTTATTCACGACGGAAAACAAACGCCGCGTTCGCAACTATCGGTCCAATACCTGTCGAAGTGTTTTATCGACACTGATAACTGCCCGATTGCTAAAGTCGAGGCGTATCTCAACGATATCGGGCTGACTCCTCACATCAAAATATGCTCTTCGCCTAATCGATATCACCTGTACTTCGACTTCTCCCCTGTTCCGAAAACCGATGCCTCTGTTTTTAAATGGAACACGATACAAAACATGCTGCATCGGCTAGGCGATCCATCGATTAAAAATCCCACGCAAAAGCTGGGGATGGATAAGACGATGCGCGATCACTCAAAGATCCTGCGCGTCCCTGGCTTCTCACACATTAAAAAACTAGCCCTCGTCGCTGTATCCGAGATCTCTACCGTCCCGCCGTATACACTCGATCAGATCTTTGAATTGACAGACGCCCAATCATATCTCGACTACAATGTGCAAACCTACGGAACCGCCGAGCCGTCAAACGTCCCCGATCTGGCCGATACCTCTATCCTGCCTGCGGGCGAACGCTTTTCAGCCCTGCAATCCCTGTCGCTCCACTTAGCTAATACCGAATCGGACCGCGAAACGGCGTACTCTCTATTTGATAACTTCGTCCGCAACCGACTAGATAATACCGACAGTGTTTACTACACGGACAAGTTAACGCCTAAATCGCTCGCTCTATTCAGCTCCGCGTTCGACAAGGTAAAAGCCGAGAACTTACACATCGTACAGTCCTTTCCGCTCGACGACGGAAGCACTCCTGCCCCGTGGCATCTCCCTGACTCTTTTTACCTGTCGGCCCCGAACGGATTCGGGGACATTGTAAAACAGGTGATGGATAACTCTTTATATCCCTGCGCTGCCTTGGCTTTCGGCACCTTCCTAGCGGGCCTCTCGATACTAAAATCAAAGACTCACTTAACCCCTAAAGGTTCGTCGCCTGCCCTGTACATTATCAACGTGGCGATCAGCGGCTACGGCAAGAACGATCCGATGACTTTCCTGCAAAACACTCTTTGGCACTACGGCTATGGTAAGTTAATCGGAAACGAGATCCGGTCTGATCGCGGCGTCTACGAGCATCTGGCCGCCAATGATGGGTTGGGGTTTTTTCTACTCGACGAAATCGGTCCCCTGCTTAGTTCCATCCAGGAGGAATCGGCCTCTACTCACCTGGCCTATATCGCGAAGGCGTTTTTACAGCTCTATTCCTCCGGGGCCATGCGGGGAATATCGTTTGGGAAGACGGCCAAGGCCAACTCTAAGAAAGGCGAGCCGGAACTCGTTCTCGATAACCCAATGGCGGCTATTTGCGGATATACGGTGCCGTCGAAATTCGCCACCCTTTTTAACGCCGATTCGGTCAATCAGGGCCTGTTCCAACGCTTCATTCCGATAGTTCCTGAAATCTTGCGGGTGCCTGAAAACGACAACGCCAACAAGTTTGCAATTATCACCTCTCCTCTCTTTGTTCACGCGTCTATTCCTGTTGAACTCGACTCAGAGGGGAACGCGGTTGAGGCTATACAATCCCTGCCTCGTGTCTCAATCGCATACACCCCTGACGCTCTAAAGGAGTTTAAGCGGCTATCTGACCATTATAGGGATCTCTTGATTAGCTCCGCCAACGATGCCGAGAAGGCCCCGTATTCGGGCCTCTATAGCCGCCTGGCCGAGCAGATTGAGAGGGTTGCCACTGTACTATCGGCGACCGTGATAGACCTGCCCACGCTAAACTACGCGGCGGAGTTTATCGAGTCCCGTCACAGGGCAATTATGGCGCTCGCCGATTCAACGGTTCTCAAGACCAAGGGCAGCGAGAATATTCAGAATGAGGCCCTTATTCTGAATACGATTGCCCTGATGGCGCGTGAGCTCGAAACCCCGGTCATTTTTAAGACCGAGCTATACCGGCGTGTGCGGCGTAGTTTTGCCACGATGAAGCAGTTTGATACCGCGTTGGCCGACGCCGCCGAGCTGCGGCGTATCGTTATGGTTCCAAACTACAAGCGATCTATGGTTAAAGGCGCTCGCCCTGGGTTGGGAGTAATGTTGGGCGACCTGCTCGACTAAAAAACCTGTCCTTTCCTGTCTTTTCTGACATTTTCAAACGTCCAAAATAGAACAACTGGAAAACAAGCGTGTACAGAAGGACTGTTTTTGTACACTCTTGATTTCTTGATACACTCTTGATTCGGAACAAAGCCATAGTATCATTAAGAAAAATCAAGAGTGTACAAAATCAAGAGTGTACGGGGGGTATGAGTGTTTCTCTCCCAAAAGGAGAAGAAAGTAAAAACTTTCTGAAAAACGCGACACTCTTGTTTTTTGATTTTCATTTATTTATAAATATATGATATTATTATATATATGTATATATAAGAGGGAATCAAGAGTGTATCAAGAGTGTATCAAGAGTGTACAGAAACACTGTTTCTGTACACTCTTGATTTCCAGGTGTTCTATTTTGGAAAAAACCAGGTGTTTTCAAGTGTTTGCGGATTCCGCCATTTTTGTCATGACGCGGACGACGTAGGCTTCTGATTCTGGAAACTGCCTTTTCAGAGCCTTCGGGCCGCCGTTGTAGACGCGAAGGGCGTTTCCTATGGTCGCTTGGGAGGCTAGTTCCTGCGAAAGTATAAGTGCCCCGCAGTCTATGTTCGTGGCCTCGTCCCAAAGCTTCCCGGCGTGTGAGAGGCCGCACCTTTTGTAGTTCGCAGGCATTATTTGCAGCAGCCCAATCGCCCCTTTGAGGCTTAATGCAGTCGGATTTTTCTGGGACTCGGTGCTCGCTAGGGCATGAAGGAGCGGACGCCGGATGCCGTATTTATCAGCCGCACGATCAATCAGGCTATCAATCGAGGTCGGGGATGGAATCGGCTGAAGTCCTACAGACTGCAACAGGTAGTAGCCCGCCTCATACGTCTTACTGACCATAATATTTTCTGCGTGGATGTAGCCTGCCGATCCGTAGTGAAGCACGAACGGCAAAGCGGCGAGACTAGCTAGGATAATACTGCGGCTGCGAATCATAGTCGTACCTCGTTTGGGCGTATTTACTTCGTCAATTGTCGTCATGTTTTCTCCTTTAAAATGTGAGAGCGGGGGACAGGGGCGAGAGGGGGACAGGGGCGAGCGTGGCAGGTGGGTAATCATCGGTTAATCCCATGTGCGAGAGGGGGACAGGTGGGTAATCATCGGTTACTGCCATGTGCGAGCCTTCGAGCGTGGCAGGTGGGTAATCATCGGTTAATCCCATGTGCGAGCCTTCGAGCGTGGCAGGTGGGTAATCATCGGTTAA
>Ga0163144_10001167_pt1 | contig 62039 bp, 51 predicted proteins | sample OliLak19BULKMAT1_FD_123175 | JGI IMG/M metagenome (GOLD analysis project Ga0163144, IMG submission 123175) | Freshwater microbial mat bacterial communities from Lake Vanda, McMurdo Dry Valleys, Antarctica - Oligotrophic Lake LV.19.BULKMAT1 | ecosystem: Environmental > Aquatic > Freshwater >...
ATAGTTTCTTTGTGCTGCATCATCAAGTCGTTGCAAACCTTTCATCCTGTAAAAATCTTCTGCACTCCAAACCCCTGCAATCACCAGTATAGTAATCAATAAAAAAAGTTTAAACGATTTGTTTTTTGCATTTTCATAAATGCGACTGAAGTAAATGACCGTAAAAATAGCTGCGATATAATAGAAGGGCCATGCAAAACGGCCAAGCCCCCTGAACTGGCGAAGAAAACTGATTCTGTCAACAAGAAACTCCATCTTCCATATAAAAGGAATACCCATTGCAAAGAGTAACAACAAGATACTGCTTGCTAAAAGCAGCATTTCTTTTTTGGTGAAAGGATAAAAGACAGTTGCATTCTTTTTCAACAAAAGATGATACAACATGCTGCAGATAAAAATGATCAAAAACAAGATCACTGCAATTCCAACATAAGCAAAACCTTCTGCTGTTACAGGATAACCGCCGATAGGTTTCCCAAAAAGATCAGTTGAGTGAGGAAGAAAAACAGTTTTCCAATCTGCCAGGGCCGTAAAAAATCCCCAGGGTTTTGCCGGTCTGTCTTTTACATGATCTGTTAACGTAATAAAGATTTGTAACAATAGCATACTGGAAATGGGTATTGCCCATTGGATAAGTAATGCTTTCCGGGTTTCTTTTTTAAATCCTGTAATTGTTGACAGAAGCGAATATGCAAACAGAAACATACAAACAATTACAGCAAGATAGAAATGCAGTAAACCCATCCATACAATGACGATAATGGAAAGTAAGATCCGCCCAATTGTTTTTTTCTCTTCTGCTTGTAAATAGAGGTAACAACTAAGTGGAAAGAAAAAGATGTAACTCAATCCAAAATGTGCTTCAATCCTGAAGAGCTGTGGTGAAAGAAAACAAATCAATAAGGCAGCAACAACGGCAAATAATGTTTTTACTTTAAACTGTTTCAATAAAAGATAAAGAGAAGCTGCACCTGCAACTATACCTGCTAAAACAGCATAGTTGATCAAGGCAACTCCTTTTGTTTTTAATGCAGGGAAGAGTTGGCTTAACCATTGAATGGGAACAACAAGTCCTGTTTGTGCATCAGCAAAGCTTGTGTGTTCACCAAAAGGATAATTCATTCCGTTGAAATGAACACCGCTGTCATTCTGCAAATAATAAAGTACCGTAAAATAATTTTTGATGCCATCGCCGCCAAAAGTGAACATAGCTGTATTGCCATGACGGATCAAATCAGGAAAAGTAATAACTACTATTGCAGATGAGATTAATACAGTAAGCCAAAGTCCTTTATCAAAAAAAGAGTTCATCCGGTTGTTTACAGTTTATTTCTGAAAAAAAGAATCCTGAAAAAATTTCCGGTTTCCTGTAATAATATATGCAATGGCATGCTTCTTAATACAACACCACTTCTCAGAAACACCGGTATTGATTTCAAGCGGATAGCCTTGCTGTTACTGGCTTTTACCATGAATTCAAGATCGTAAAGATACCGGTTGATTTTTGTTTGCAGGAACAGTTGCTTTCCTGCTTCATTAAAACCTTTTAAGCCACATTGTGTATCATCAGTCATTAATTGCAGCCTTTTACGGATAAAATAGCGAAGCATTAAGGAAAGGTTTTTCCTGAAACCAACTATGCGATTATAATAATCGCTGTTTCTGTTTCCTGCAGCAATATCAAAGTTACCGGTTTGCAGTTCTTTGTAAACAGCAAGGATACTTTTGGTCGTGTAGGGGAAATCAACATCCGTAACAATATAATAAAGAGCAGATGTTGCTGCCACTCCCTTTCTTAAAGCGAATCCTTTGCCGCTGTTTTTTTCATACTCAACAACTAATGCAGTTGTATGGGTTTGGTTGATTGCATTGATTTCTTCTTTAAAATGAGTATTGACCGATCCGTCATTCACAATCACTAATTGTACATTGCTTTCACTTGTAAGTTTCAGAAATTCATGTACCTGTTCCAGCAAATGAGTTGCCCATCCTTTTGGAGGATTATAAACAGGAATAATGATTGCTAATTGTGGGAGAATCATAAACAGGACTTGAATTTATTTTTCAAATTCAATGGAGAAATCATCGATCCATAGATTCTGTTGCCGACTGTTCCATACATAAGCTTTTACAATTGCTTCTCTTTTTTGTATGCCTGAAAGATCAATTTCGGCTGAAAAAAAACGCCAGCCACCTTTCTTCTGCAATGCCGGAGAAAGGTCTTTCTGCACAAATTTCAAATGCTCATTACTGCCCGGAACAAATACATCCAACACGAGGTAAACAGGGGCGTCGATCTCTGTTGCATTTGCCCAAACTCCTGCTTTCATTTTCTTAACCGGTGCAGAATGAATTTGTGCAAGCGAAAGTGTAAAACCATGACTATATTCTTTATCAGCAGCAATCCGCTCACTGTAATGTCCACTATGAGCAATTCCTTTTTCCAGCGTCAGATCCATCCAGCCATAAGAATGTTCATAATCAAATTTGAATTGAATTGTGTTGGAAGGCTTTTTGCCACAGGAAAAAAACATTCCCCAACAACAAATAAAAAAAATCTGTTTACCTGATTGCATGGGTTAAAAATAAGGAGATTGATGCAGGATGCCAGAAGAGTAAGCAGAAACACGAAATAAATACAAAAGCCTCCGAAAAGAGGCTCTGTGATCCCGCTGGGACTCGAACCCAGGACCCCAACATTAAAAGTGTCGTGCTCTACCAACTGAGCTACGGAATCATCAAAAACATGTCTGTTTTTTAGGAGTGCAAAAATAGGGTAATTACAATTTGCACCCAACTTTTAAAAAAAATACTTCATACATTCATTTCAGGAAACAAATCTAAATGCTTTAGGCTGGCGTACTTTTGTAAAACAAACACATGAGAATGGATTTCAACAATAAGGTAGTGGTCATCACCGGAGGCAGCGAGGGTATTGGCAGGGCATTAGTAAATAGTATGTTGAACAGAGGAGCCAAAGTGGCAACATGCGGCCGCAATCATGATAAGCTCTATCAATTGCAAACAAATTACCCAGGAGTTCCATTACATGTTGTTGTAGCGGATGTAAGCAACGAAAATGATTGTAAAAAATTTATTGCATCTACCATTGATACATTTGGTGGCATTGATATATTGATTAATAATGCAGGCCTCTCCATGCGTGCATTGATTGAGGATGCGGATGTAAATGCTTTTAAACGATTGATGGATGTGAATTTCTGGGGAACCGTCTATTGTACCAAGTTTGCATTACCATCCATTATAGAAAGAAAAGGAACTATTGTTGGTATTTCATCGATCGTTGGTAACAGGGGAATTCCCGGCCGTAGTGCCTACTCTGCATCAAAGTTTGCCATGCAGGGTTGGCTGGAAGCGTTGAGGGTGGAAATGTTTCAGCATGATGTAAATGTATTATGGGTATCTCCCGGTTTTATTGCAACCAATATCAGAACCTCAGCATTGAATGCTGAAGGCAAATCAATTGGTGAAACACCCATGGATGAATCAAAACTGATGAGTGCTGAAGATTGCGCAGATCATATTATACATGCCATAAAAAAGAAAAAACGAACCGTAGTACTTACTCTCACTGGAAAAGCAACCGTATTCATGAGTAAATTTTTCCCATCCATCACCGATAAATACATTCATAAATTTTTCTTCAAAGGGGGAAAGCTCATCAAATAAAAATAAAGAATAAAAGATTCTCTTTAAAAAGCAGTGAATGCTTGTGCTGGTTTTACATTTTTAATTCTTTATTTTTAATTTTTCAATCCCATTCATGCCATTACTAACCCTTACATCAGACATAGGCGAAAAAGATTACCTGACTGGGGCAGTAAAAGGTGCTTTACTAAAACTGGATCCTTCCTTTCAGTTAATTGATATTACTCATCATCTTTCGCCTTTTAATGATCCGCAGGCAGCCTATGTTGTAAGAAATGCAACCAAACAATTTCCTGCAGGTACATTTCATATTCTACTCATCAACCTGTTTCAGTATAAGCCAGAGCATTTGCTCATGGTTCATCATAACAACCAATATTTCTGTTTGGCCGATAATGGTCTCATCACCATGATACTGGAGGAAAGCCCACAGGAAGTAGTGGCACTTTCACTTGATCATACAGCTGCAAGAAATACATTGGCCTGTACAGAAGTATTCGGCAGGGCTGTTCAACAGATTTCCGGAGGGAAAAAATTAGCGGATATTGGCGATCCTTCCGTTTCCATCCAGGTACGTAACCCACTTAGGCCAATTACCACCAATCAATATATGGAGGGACAGATCATTTCCATTGATCATTTCGAAAATGTAATCGTCAATATTACACAGGATGAATTTGAGGCGCAGCGTAAGGGCCGTCGCTTTAAAATTGTGTTTAAGAGAGATGAAGTGATCGACCGTTTCAGTGAAACCTATGCTGATGTAAATGAAGGAGAGAAACTGGCCATGTTCAATTCAGCAGGGTACCTTGAAATTGCCATCAACAAAGGAAATGCCGCAGGATTGTTTGGCCTGCACGGCTACTCTGAAAAAAGTAGCAGTCAATACACACAGAGCCGGTTATTCTACCAAACTGTTCGGGTTTATTTTGAATAATTGCCTTCCATTAAATTATCCTGTTAAAACAGAATACAAATTCTCGTTTATACCCCCATCTCCTTATTTTTGCCTGCCCGCATTAAAACGGTCTATCTAAACCAATCGCTTTTTATGAATTTCCAAAAGCTCAACAACATCACAGGCTGGATCATTGGCCTCATTGCATGCGCTGTTTATATTGTAACCATGGAACCCACAGGTAGTTTGTGGGATACAGGTGAATTTATTTCCTGCGCTTATAAATTAGGTATTCCGCATCCTCCCGGTGCTCCTTTGTTTTTATTGCTGGGCAGGTTGTTTACATTATTAACCCCCGGCGATGCGGCCATTGGTGTAAATCTCCTTTCTGCATTATCAAGTGGGTTTACCATCATGTTCCTTTTCTGGACCATTACTCATTTTGGAAGAAGAATGGTTCAAAAAGTGAATGAAGAATTGCAGGGTAACCAATTATTCAGTGTTATGGCAGCGGGTGTTATTGGCGCATTGGCTTATACTTTCAGTGATTCTTTCTGGTTCAGTGCTGTTGAAGGTGAAGTATATGCCCTCTCTTCCCTGTTTACTGCCGTTGTATTTTGGGCCATCCTCAAATGGGAACATGAAGATATAAAAGCAGGAGAAGATGATATTAAACGCACACATGCTGAGCGTTGGATCATCATGATCTTCTTTATGATGGGGTTAAGTATTGGTGTGCATCTGTTGAACCTCTTAACCATCCCCGCCATTGTAATGGTGTACTACTTCCGTAGGTATAAACCAACATGGACAGGCGGCATTATTGCCTTAGTCATAGGAGTTGCTTTGATTGGTTTGGTGCAAAAGGCCGTTATACAATGGAGTATTTCAAGTGCCGGCTGGTTCGATCGTTTATTTGTAAATACATTTAATCTGCCATTCTTCTCAGGATTTATTTTCTTTTTTGCAATCATCGCTGCCCTTATCTGGTTCGTCTTAAAATGGGCACAGAATAACCATTGGCGTTTTTTGCGTTTAGGTTTGTGGAGTTTTGCATTTATGCTGATAGGTTATTCTACTTATATCACTACCATGATCCGTTCCAATGCCAATCCCGGCATTGATATGAACGATGTTAATAATCCTCTTTCTTTAGTAAGCTATCTCAGTAGAGAACAATATGGCGATGTGCCTTTATTAAAAGGACAGGTATTTACAGCAGAGGCTGAGTATGAAGATGTAGGGGACATTTATCAACGGATAGGTGATAAATATGAAATTGTTGGTAAAAAACGTAAAGCAGTTTATCCTGTTGAACAAACAATGGTTTTTCCACGTGTATGGGATGCCAGCAATGATCAGGGGCATGCTGATTATTATGCACAGTTTTTAGGAATAGAAAAATTACAAAATAAGCAAACAGGCCAAACATCTTATGAGCGTGACCCCGACATGGCCGATAACTTTAAGTTTTTCTTCGGTTACCAGGTCAGTATCATGTACTGGCGTTATTTCATGTGGAATTTTGCCGGTAAGCAAAATGATGTACAAGGTGTAGGCGAAAGAAGAAATGGCAACTGGATCAGCGGCATTTCTTTTGTAGATAATATGCGTTTGGGCAATCAGAAAATGATGCCCGATAGTTTGAAAAACAACCAGGCAAATAATAAATTATTCCTGCTTCCTTTCTTCCTTGGATTGCTGGGTGTTATTTTTCAATACAGTAAACACAAGCGGGATACAGTGATCGTTGGATTATTATTCCTAAGTACTGGTCTTGCCATTGTCATTTATCTGAACCAGGCAGGTCCGCAACCACGTGAAAGAGATTATGCATACGTTGGAAGTTTCTATGCATTTGCCATCTGGATAGGTCTTGGATTTTTCCTGGTAAAAGAAATGATGGAAAAACTCATCAAAGGCGCAGGTGCATCTTATGCCGCAGCAGTATTGTGTTTCCTTGCCGTACCTGTATTAATGGCCAGCCAGGAATGGGATGATCATGATCGCAGTAAAAAAACAATTGCACCTGATCTTGCAACTGATTATTTAGAAAGCTGTGCACCCAATGCTATTTTATTTACCGTTGGTGATAATGATACCTACCCATTATGGTATGCACAGGAAGTAAAAGGCATTCGTCCCGACATAAGGGTAATTAATACCAGCTTATTGGGAACAGACTGGTATATGAATCAACTCCGGTATAAAGTAAATGAGAGCGATCCCATTGATGTTATCTGGAATGAAGAACAGATTGCAGGTGATAAACGGAATGTTGTTTATTATATTCCTAAATCACAAACCGATACTTCTTATGCTGATTTGTACAACATGATGAAAGATCAGGCAGGAAGCGATGCAGAAAATAAAATGTACCGTGCACAGAATGGTGAGTTGCTGAATTATTTCCCTCTTAATCGTGTTATTGTTCCGGTTGATAAAAGTTTTGTTGTTCAGAATGGAACCGTTACTTCTAAAGATAGTATTGTGAATGAAGTGAAATTCCAGCTCACTAAAGGCTATCTCTTTAAAAATGATGCAGCTATTCTGAATGTGATTGCTGCCAATAAATGGAAGCGTCCTATATACTTTACACAACCCCTGCAATTGGGCTTTGATGAGTACCTGCGCCAGGATGGATTGTCTTATCGCCTGGTACCTGTTGCCAATGCAAGAGGTACAGTGAATGTAGATTGGATGTTTGATAAAGTGATGAATAAATTCAAGTATGGTGGTGCAGATAAAAACGGTGTTTATTATGATGAGGAAAACCGCAGACATATGGTGAACATCCGTAATGCACACATGATTCTTGCTATGAACTTAGTTTCATTAGGTCGTAAAGAAGATGCAAAGAAAGTATTGCAGCGTGCCGATCAGATGTTGAAAGATAAAAATGTGCCTTATGCAATGGCCAGCCGTTATGGAAATGATCATAATGAAAAGAGCTACTATTTTGCATTAACAGCTTTCCAGGCAGGTGATCTGGAAATGGGCAAACGTATCATGGAAGCAGTGAAGAAGGATTGCCAGCAACAGGTTGCTTATTATGAATCAACTTCTGATGCTGTTGATGGAAGATCTCCCTCTGAATATGAATATCAGATGGCCAAGCAATTGATACAGGGAATTGAAAATGCATTAAAAGAATATGCACAGGGGGTGAAACCGGCTACAGACACAATACAAAATAAAGAAGTGCCGCAAACCATTAAGAATACTCCTGACACGCCAAAGAAATAAAGAAACTTAGTTAAAGATAGTGTCGATAAGGTCTAAGGCGGGAAGTGTAAAAACTTTTCGCCTTATTTTTTTGCATTGATGTTGTACTCCTGTTCAATGGTTTGAACAACCGATACCATGTATTTCACAAACTTGGTGCTTTGCTTATCAATTTGTTTGTTCAATTTTACATACATACCAATGGAAGTGATACCCACTTTCTGAAAATTCTGTACATCCGTAATATCATTGCTTAATTGTGGTGTAATGGTTGTTCTTGCACTGGGGATATAAACCCAGCCAAAAGGAACTGCAAAACCTGTTGCAATTAATGCAGTGGCAGTGCCAATTCCGGCAATACTTACTGCAGTGCCAATGAGGTTTTGTTTTGATCGTACAAACTTCACCCGTACTACTTTTACCTGGCAACTGGTTGTTTGCACATTACTGTTGAGGGATAGTTTAAATGGATGGCTTTCGCTGTTATACACTTCCACAAACTTTGTGATTTTATTTATTATAGCCTGCTTGTACTCATATTCCTGCAGAATACGTAAATCTAATTGCAGATTTAGCGTATCGATCTTTGCATCCTGTTTTACCAAAAGCTTGGGTCCTTTGCAGGAAGAGAAAATAGTCAGTGTCAGCAGGCTGAGAATGACAAAATGAACGGGGTTTCGCATGAAGATGTGTTTTTTCTGCCAGCAAAATAAGAAATCGGCAGTAATACTGTCAAGAACTTTTCGGGTTCGGTATTTGTTATTGTTCAATTAACGGGTTCATGAAAGATGTTAAATGAATTTGAAGTAAATTGATACTGCATTATGATAGGGCATTTTTTTTCTAAATACGATCCTTTACAAAACGGTAAATCAAAATTTGAGCAACTGCTCGATTTGTTTACCCAATTGCTCACTTATACGAGTGGTGATGTAACTGAAGCCATGGATTGGCTCAACCAGTTGGATCGTCAATATCAACTCACCAATGATGAATATGGTATGGGCGATTTTATTGATGAACTGAAAGAGAAAGGCTATCTCGAAGAGAATAATGTAACCGGTCAGTTCAAGATCACTTCCAAAACAGAACAAACCATCCGCAGGCAATCACTGGAAGAAATCTTTGGTAAACTCAAAAAAACAAAGCAGGGCAATCACCAAACATTCAAACCAGGCATGGGTGATGAGATTAATCCTGAAACAAGACCTTTCCAGTTTGGAGATACATTGGAGCAGATAGATTTCACCAGCTCCATCCGTAATGCACAAATCAATCATGGCATTGATAGTTTTCAAATGCGTGAAGATGACCTGGAGATAAGAGAAACAGATTATAAAACTCAAACTTCAACAGTTTTGATGATTGATATTTCTCACTCTATGATTTTATATGGTGAAGACAGGATTACTCCTGCCAAAAAAGTAGCTATGGCATTGAGTGAGCTCATTACAACCAGATACCCGAAAGACACATTGGATATTGTAGTGTTTGGCAATGATGCCTGGACGATTGAAGTAAAGGATTTACCTTATTTGCAGGTTGGTCCTTATCATACCAACACTGTTGCCGGATTGGAATTGGCGATGGAAATTCTACGCCGAAGAAAAAATCCGAATAAACAGATCTTTATGATCACTGATGGAAAGCCAACCTGTTTAAAGATCGGTAAGAAGTATTATAAAAATAGTTTTGGGTTAGACAGGAAAGTGGTGAACCGTTGTATCAATCTTGCTGCACAATGTAAAAAACTGAAAATACCCATAACTACGTTTATGATTGCAACTGATCCTTACCTGCAAAAATTTGTACAGGAGTTTACAGAAACCAATCATGGCAAAGCGTTTTTTGCATCGTTAGATAAATTAGGGGCATTTATTTTTAAGGACTTTGAAAGTGGAAAGAGAAAGACAGTTTATTAATTGTCTGAACCATGATTTGGGTAGATTTCAATGATTTTGCAGATGAATTGCAGAGTTTATGTCTGGAATTTGATATGGTTATCTATAAAAACATTTCAATATGACAAAGCCAGATTATAAATACAAAGAAATAACCGAAAAAATTATTGCTACTTCAATGAAAGTTCAATCAGCTTTAGGTAATGGATTTCAGGAAGTTATTTATCAACGGGCATTAGAGATTGAAATGGAAGATACTGGAATTAAATTCAGGCGTTAATTTGAAATGCCAATATTTTATAAGGGAAAAGAAATAGGCTTGCGGCGAGTTGATTTTTTAGTGGATGACAAAATTATGGTTGAATTAAAAGCTATTATTCAGTTAGAAAACGTACACCTTGCTCAAGCTAAAAATTATCTTGAAGCATACAATGTTCAGGTTGGGTTGTTAATCAACTTTGGCAGCATCAGTTTGCAATTTAAGAGGCTTGAAAATCAGAAATATATTTTAAATAATAATCAGGTAAATCAATAAAATCTACCCAAATCATGGTTCAGACAATAGGCGAATTAAAGAAAAGCGGCTATCAGCCAAAAAGCATTAAAGAAGAGGTACGTCAAAATCTTATTGCTAAACTTCAAAGCAAAGAAAATGTGTTTGAAGGAATACTGGGTTATGAAGATTCGGTGATACCTGATGTAGAGAGGGCCCTGCTTTCACGTCATAATATTTTATTTCTTGGTTTGCGTGGTCAGGCAAAAACAAGAATGGCCCGTTTAATGACAGACTTGCTGGATGAATATGTTCCTGTTGTTGCAGGTAGTGAAGTAAATGATGATCCATTTAATCCTATTTCACATTATGCAAAAGAGCTGATTGAAAGGGAAGGAGATGCAACAAAGATCGAGTGGATTCATCGTTCACAGCGATATGGTGAAAAATTAGCAACACCCGATGTAAGTGTTGCTGATCTCATTGGTGATATTGATCCCATTAAAGCAGCCAATCTAAAATTGAGTTTTGCAGATGAACGTGTCATTCATTACGGCATCATTCCAAGAAGCAACCGCAGTATTTTTGTGATCAACGAAATCCCTGATCTGCAGGCACGCATACAGGTTTCGCTGTTTAATATCCTGGAAGAAGGCGATGTGCAGATACGTGGGTTCAAGCTACGTTTGCCACTGGATATTTTATTTGTATTTACTGCCAACCCCGAAGATTATACCAATCGTGGTTCAATTGTTACACCATTGAAAGATCGTATCGAAAGCCAGATACTGACACACTATCCAAAAACAATTGAAGTAGGATTAGCAATCACTCAACAAGAGGCTAGGATTCATGCTCAACAGGAAAAACGAGTTGAAGTAAGTGATTTAATGAAACGTTTAATTGAACAGGTTGCATTTGAAGCAAGAAGCAGTGAGTATGTTGATAAGAAAAGTGGTGTAAGTGCAAGGTTGACCATTTCTGCTTTTGAAAATGCAGTTAGTACAGCGGAGTTACGGGCCATTCAAAACAAAGAAAAACATACACAGGTTTGGATGGGCGACCTCATAGGCATTATTCCATCCATCACCGGAAAAATTGAACTGGTGTATGAAGGCGAGCAGGAAGGTCCTTACCAGGTTGCGTTTCATTTGTTGGATAAAGCCATCCGCACACAGTTTCTTCAATTCTTTCCCAACCCTGAGCAACTGAAAAAAAGAAAACAGGAAGGAGCAGCCGATAATCCTTACAAATCCATTACCGGTTGGTTTGATAAAGGCAACCAGTTAAGCTTGTTGATGAATTTAAAAGATGAAGACAAGATTCAGCAGTTGTACAGTGTTGATGGATTGTACTCACTGGTGAAAAAATATTTCAAAGGCGCTAATGAAAAGCAAGCGGCTTTGCTGATGGAGTTTGTACTGCATGGTTTATCAGCCTATTCACTCATCAGTAAAAAAGTAGTGGAAGGAAGAGTAGAGTTCAGCGACCTCATGGGAAGCATCATCAACCTCAACACAAGCAGGAGCAGTGATGATGAAGATTTTGATGGAGAAGATTTTACATAAAAGAAAAGAGAAGCAAGGCTTCTCTTTTTGTTATGATCAATATTTTTTTATTCTTCAGTTAACAGATCAGTATCCTCCAGTAAATTAATATTTACATCAGTACCTGCAATGCCTTCAACAGAACCACGGATATGAGCTGCATTCAGTAATACTTTCTCCAGTTGTTTTTCACGCTGCTTCCATAATTTTTCCATGGCATCACGCTCTCTTTGTATAGAGATCTTCATACTCATAAATCCTTCACGTATGGCTTTCCATTGTTCGCCAAATTCATTGCCGGTTAAATAATCGTAAAGCATATGCACTTTTTCACCCTTATTTTCCTGCCCCTTTGTTGCATGTGCAATACGAACAATGCCGTCTCTCAAAACTGTTGTCAATGCTTTTACTTCTGCAAAGCTGCACACCCAAACGGCATCTTTTAATCCAAATCGGTCCATATCTCTCGGCATAGCTTGTGTTACAATTACTGCTACATCGGCCGCTTGGCTACGCATATCAGCCTTCAGTTTTTCAATCCATTGATCAGAAAAATCTTTTGTGCGTTTACTTTCAAAAATAATTTTACCACATTCTTCTCCAAACCTGTTGCGAACAAGCAATATGCAATCGGCACCCTTCACTCCCTTCCCTACTTCTACAATACTGTCGTAAGGAAATGATTGCCTGAGTAAATCTTCTAATAACAATTCCTGCGCCTCGCCCTGCAGTTGCATAGAGCCCTGCTCTGCTTTTCTGATCATTTCTTCCGTAAGTCTTTTCTGATCGTCTCTTTGCTTTTCAAGTTCTTTAATTCTTAGCTGATAGTCATTTTCTTTATCAGCATTCTTTTGGTCTTCTATTTTTTTTACTTCTTCAGCAATACGTATCCGCTCTTCCTGTAATTTTCTTTGAACAGATAATTCAAGCTCTTCTTCTTTGCTTTTCAATTCCTGCATTTTTTGCAGGAAATCAAGTTCTTTCTTTCTCGATTCTTTTAATTTCTCTTCATTGTCTCTATTATTCTGTTCAAGTAAACGGAGTTTATTTTCAAAATCGGAGGTAATGGATTTTTGAATGCGTTCTTCTGTTTCTTTTTGGGTACGGTTTTTTTCTTCCAGCAACTGCACGTCAAATTTTTGTTGCTGTATTTTTTGCCATTCGGTCATTTTTGTTCGCAGCTCTTTTTGCACTTCTTCACGAATACTGGCGGATGGTTCAAATTCATGACCGCAGTTGGGGCATTTTATTTCGGTTGACATCTGTTCTTTTTTGCAAGTTTACGAAAATATATTTCAGAGCTGTTCACGGGGTGTTCGCAATCCGGATGTTGCGACATACATACCGATATCTGCAACCGTTTTCAAGATTAGAAAAACCAATGAAACGCCAATACCAAGAAAGCCGGGCAGCAAAATCATTAAATGCATGGGTATGATCCGCAGATAGGGGGTGAAGAACATTTTCCCTACATTTTCTTTTTGACCAGCTGCCGCTTTTTTTCTGCGCAAAAGCTGCCATGTGCTTTCAACCAGGAAGATGCCGGCTGTAATGAGTACAATTTTAATGTTTGTTCCTTTTGAAAAACTTACCAGCAGAAAAATGGCATATACAAAGTGAAAAAAACCAAAATGAAACAGAAAGAAAATAGCAGCACAACCCATGCTTTTTTTGCTAACCGGTTGATTATTCATTGACATACTTTTTTCATCGGGGTTTTTAACCATCAGCAATTGGAAAAAAGTAAAAAGGCCTATAAGGATGCTCTGCAGCCAATAGATCCACACAATGGTATTAAACTCACCGGGATTCTGGAAGTAATAATAAATGAGGTAACCGTTGATCAATAACAGGAACCAAAAGCCGGGATCGTTGAATATTCGTTTAAACAAGACAGTAAGTTTAGGCCAAAATAGTTATCTCTGAGAGAAAAATGAAATAGAAGTTTGAAATGGCTATGACTGCCGTATTATATATTATTTAAGCTATAGTTTTAATTACCTTTAGTAATGCAGTCTACAGCCGATGCAAAACTTTTTGAAACACTTTTCAACCATGCCAGTATTGGAATTGTGGTTGTAAATAAGCTGGCCGAAATCATTCTTTGCAACAACTTTTCCTTATTTCAGTTCGGGTATGATGATATGGGGGAGCTAACCGGAAAAAAAATTGAAACACTTATTCCCGGTCGGTTTCATCATAAGCATGAGGGGCACAGGAACGAATACCTGAGTCATCCAAAAAGCCGCCCAATGGGAATTGGCCTTGATCTTTTTGCAGTGAAAAAAGATGGAAGTGAATTTCCGGTTGAAATAAGCCTGGGTAAATATGAAGTGGCGGGTAAAAATTTCGTAGTTGCTTTTGTTATTGATATTACGCAACGGAAAAAAGCAGAAGAGTCTATTATATTGCTTAATGCAGAGCTGGAGAAAAAGGTTGCGGAACGTACAAATGCATTACAGGAAATTGTAGGCCAACTCAATGACCAGATTAAAGAAACAGAAGAAAAAGATGTTGAGTTGCGGGCAGCATTGGATAAAGAAAAAGAGCTGGGCGAATTAAAATCAAGGTTTGTTTCTGTTGCCTCACATGAATTCAGAACACCTTTGAGTACAGTGCTATCATCAACTTATCTGTTGCAGAAGTATACCAGTTCTGAAGATCAGCATAAAAGAGAGAAGCATATTCAACGAATTATTTCATCGGTAAACCTCTTAACGGAAATATTAAATGATTTTTTATCAGTTGGTAAAATTGAAGAAGGAAAGATTCTTGCCCGTTTCAGTATATTTGACATCGAGAAGAATATTGCTCAATCTATCGCCGAAATGCAAACGTTGAGTAAAGCGGGCCAACAAATCATTTATCAACATACTGGTAAGAAGGAAGTTGAATTAGACCCGGTAATGATTAAACACATTACATTAAATTTACTTTCAAATGCTATTAAATTTTCACCCGAGCATACAGCGATTCATATTTCAACAGCGGTAAGCGACAACACAATTGAACTTTTAGTAAAAGACAAAGGCATTGGTATTTCAAAAGAAGAGCAGGAACATTTGTTCGAGCGTTTCTTCAGAGCCCGTAATGCTATGCATATACAAGGAACCGGCTTGGGATTGCATATTGTATCAAAGTATGCTGAGCTGATGAACGGAACAATCAGTTGCAACAGTATACCTGAAAAAGGAACTGAATTTATTGTTGTTTTTAATAAATAAGACTTTGTAAATCATGAAGAAAATATTACTGATTGAGGATAATGATGAAATAAGAGAAAATACAGCTGAAATACTGGGGCTGGCCAATTACAAAGTTGTAACGGCAGCAAATGGCAAGATTGGTATTGAAACAGCCCTGGCTGAACTGCCCGATCTTATTGTTTGCGATATCATGATGCCTGTACTGGATGGCTATGGTGTATTACATACGCTGCATAAAAATGAAAGCGTAAAAAACACGCCTTTTATATTTTTAACAGCAAAGACGGAACGTACTGATTTACGCAGGGGCATGGAGTTGGGGGCCGATGATTATATAACCAAACCATTTAGCGGTACCGAATTATTAAATGCTATTGAAGGAAGGTTAAAGAAAGCTGATTTAATTAAAGAAGAATTTAAGTCGGGTATTGATGGCGTTAATAGATTGCTTGCAGCCACCGGGGCAAATGATGCGCTGGATTTTTTAACCAATGACAGGGATGTAAATAAGTATAAGAAAAAACAAACCGTTTACAATGAAGGGAACCGTGCAGCCAGGTTATTTTATATTGTAAAAGGCAAGGTAAAAGCATTTAAAACAAACGATGATGGAAAAGAATTGGTGGTTGACTTATACAATGAAGGAGATTTTGTGGGTTATGTTGCCTTATTGGAAGGGAGCTCTTATAAAGAAACAACCGAAGCTATAGAAGATAGTGAACTGGCAATTATTCCTAAAGCTGATTTTGATGAGCTCATGAACAACAATGCACAGGTAGCACAAAAATTTATTCAACTGCTTGCTAAAAATGTTGCATCAAAGGAACAACAATTGTTGGGGCTTGCTTATAATTCACTCCGTAAAAAAGTAGCAGAAGCTTTAATGAGCCTTCAAAGAAAATACAAAACAGGAGAGGAGAATTTTTCAATCAGCATCAGCAGGGAAAACCTGGCAAGCATAGCAGGTACTGCAACCGAATCGCTCATACGTACATTGGGCGATTTCCGGACTGAAAAGATTATTGATATTAAGGATGGCAATATCATTATCCTAAATGAAAAGAAACTGGAGAATATGCTTAACTGATGTTGAAACCTTATTTCACTTCAGATAAATAATGATTGAAATCTGATTTAAGTATGGTAAACTGCCTTTCAACAATGTCCATATCCTTTTGCATCTTTTTTAGTTTTTTCTCTAACAATTTAAAGTTGCTGTATTCCTCCATTTCTTTTGTAAAGAATTGTTCCAGTTCATGAATATCCTGTCGAAGCATGTTCACCGTATCGTCCTCATTTATAAATTTATTCTGAAAATACTCAGCACGTTCCAGAAATGTATGATCTGTATCTTTTTGTAAAGCCTGCGATAACCGGTTTTTCAAATAATTATTTTCCTGCTGTATAAACTGGAGGTAGCGTTTCCAGGTATCGCTTTCGTGCTTGAATTGTAAAGTTTTTTGATTTTGCGACATAGCGAAACTGATACTATTTATAAAAGGGAGGTGCAATTCTTTTTTTTATTCAACAAATTTAAAAACTAAGTAAGGGTTAATATATAACTGGCATCACTCCCCCTGCTGATGTTTGTCATATAGCCCCTTCTATTCAGTGCAAATGATCACCTCACCCGGAGCCCTTGCCAGTAAAGGACTTATAAACGGAATACCAAGGTTCATACCCCTTAAAATGAGCAGGAGTGCCATCACTGTCATCAGGTAGGGTATTGCTTTCCTGATTTTTTTCCTAAAGTGTACACTCAGTGTAGTACCTGCTAAACTCAGCATGAGCATAAGCGGTAATGTGCCGGCGCCAAAGGATGCCATAAATAATGTGCTTAGGCTCAGCGTATTAAAATTTAACGCAGTTGCCAATGCAACATATACCATTCCGCAAGGCAGCAGTGCATTCATCATTCCCAGAAACAGGAAGGTGTTTTTGTTCTTTGTTTGCAGTATGCCAATCATTTTAGTTTGAACAAACAACTGCATTTCCTGAGTCCATTTCGGCTGCCATGTTTGATGAAAAAAATAGTATTGAAAAATAAATACAAGAATAACTACGCCACTGATGATAGACAACCATTGCTGAAAGCCTGCTATATAAATGCTGCGGCCAGCCATGCCAAACAATAAACCTAAGATTGAATAAGTAAGAATACGACCGGCATTATACATAAATGCTGCAAACCTTTGCTGCCACACAGCCAGATGTTTCACCGGCAAGGCCAATGCCAGCGGGCCACACATGCCAATGCAGTGCAGGCTGCTGAAAGCCCCTAAGATCAATCCTGCTGTTAGTGCTTCAATCATTATTTAATTATTATTGCCTGTTCATTATAATAATTCTGTTGTTCAGCCTGCCAGTTAATTTTTACAATATAATTACCGGGTAATATTGTACCCGCTGGAATTAAATGAACAGCTTCTTCATTTAAGTTGATGTTCAGTTTCCTGTCTTTCGATGCTTCAGACGGGCAATAGAAATAAATTGTTCCTGTTGCTTCTTTCATTTTCATTTCCTGTGGTAACTGTACACTGATCAATTCGTTTTGTTGTTGAATCTCTATCAAAGAGCTCAACTTGTTTGCAAGGTTTGTTCCATCAATTACCTGTTGATAGGCGAGTTCATCTTTATAATACTCTTTGCTCACCAGTTCAAAGTTTGCCTGCGTTGTTTTATATACCATAAACATCATCAAAGCAGCAAAAGCAATAAAAGCAAGTGTGAGTTTATGTCCCCAATTGAATGTCATATTTAAAAATTTAATTGTTAGCGTCAACCGGTCCTAAAAAACTTGTTTTCAACACTTCAATTTTTTTGTTGCCCTGGTAAAGACCAAGGATCAAATCAGTTTTACGGTTATGAATTTCGTTTTTAGGAAGTATGACAAAGAAAGATCCTGCACCTTGACCTTCACTTTGAACATGTATTACATCACCAACCATTACAACCTTACCATTCCCTTTTTCCATCTTAACAGTTAACGGAATATTGTGGATGGTTTTGTTTACCACTTTAATATTGTACAGGTTCGATACACTGTCTGTTCCCTTTTCCTGGTATAACAAACCCGGTGTACGCATCACTGTTGCCTTTACATCTTTTTGTGTTACCAGCAGGAGTGTAAGCAAACCAGTCAGCAGCATAAGCAGTGCCGTGTACATTTTCATTCTCCTCGTATAGTGAAGTTTTTCATGATGGGCAATCCCGTTTTCGCTGGCATAGCGGATAAGCCCTTTTTTAAAGCCCACATGGTCCATCATTTCATCGCATGCATCAATACAGGCTGTACATCCAATACATTCCATTTGTGTGCCATTGCGGATGTCAATTCCTGTTGGACAAACTTTTACGCATTGATGGCAATCAATACAATCACCTGCCGTTCTTTCTTCTTTTTTGTTGAATTTCTTTCTTTCTTCACCCCGCTTGTAATCATACGCAACAATCATAGAATTTTTATCAAGCAACACACCCTGTAAACGTCCATAAGGACAAACTACTGTGCAGGCCTGTTCCCTGAAGAAAGCGTAGACAGCATAAAACACGGCACTGAAAACCATCAGTGATGCAATGCTGCCAACATTTGCAGATGGAGCCTGTATCATTGCCCACAATTCTTTTACACCAATAATATACGACAGAAAAAAATTGGCAATGATAAATGCAAACAAATAAAACACAACATGCTTGGTTGTTTTTTGAACGATCTTCTTAGTTGTCCAGGGCGCTGCAGCCAATAGTTTTTGATGCGCTGCATCTCCCTCAATGGCATATTCAATTTTACGGAACAGCATTTCCATGAAAATGGTTTGCGGGCATACCCAACCGCAAAACAAACGACCGAATGCTGCAGTAAACAAAATAATGAACACTATGAAAGTGATCATGATAATTCCAAAGATGAAAAAATCCTGGGGCCAGAACACCTGACCAAAGAGAATAAACTTTCCTTTTGGTACATTAAAAAGAAAGAGGGGGCGCCCTTTTATATGAATGAACGGCAATGCAACAAATAATAAAAAGAAAAAGAAACTTATAATTGTCCGGCTAATATAAAATTTACCTTTTGGCTTTTGCGCAAATATCCAGTTGCGTTTTCCATGTGCATCAACCGTGGCAATCCTGTCACGAAACGATTCATTGTTTTGTGTATTAATTTCTGTTTCCGTCATGATCGTTTACTCTATGAGCTACTCTTTTTTATTTCTTTTATTGTAATAGAATCTGTAGCAGGAGTTGGTCCATCTTCTTTATATAATTCACCCTGTTTTTCTTTTTGATTGGGAGGATGGGTTCCTTGTAATGTTTTGATATAACTGGCCAGTTGTGCAATCTGGATGGGGGAATAATCATCATTCCAGCTCTTCATTCCTTTTTCAGGGCGACCGTATTTAATCGTTTTGAAAATATCTTTAATACTCCCTCCACTCACCCAGTAAGCATCTGTTAAATTGGGGCCAACACCTCCCTGTCCTTCTTTACCATGACAGGGGGAGCACATTTGTTCAAAAGCATTTTTACCCATACTTAAAGCAGATGCATCTTTAATCAGTTGTACTGTATTCTCATCAATCTTATTTGCCGACTTAGCTAAGTAGGCAGCTTTTTCTTCTTCTGCATGTTTCATAGAAATTTCAAATTCCTGTTTACTTAAGGGTGCTGTTTCTGCAATATGATAGCGCCATAAATAAACAATGCTCACAAAGATGGTGAGATAGAATCCATAGATCCACCAAGGTGGTAAACGATTATCCAATTCACGAATTCCGTCATAGTTATGGCCCATGTCAATCGAAGCTTCCTGATCGGCAGGTTTAAAGCTGTTAATTTTTTCCCACCATGTTTTGGTGAATGATGGTTTACGTTCTGCTGTTATTTCAACAGGTGCAATTACTTTTTCTTTAGCCAGGAATCTTTTTACAAAATAGCTCATCACCAGTATCACCAGTAATTCTATGGCAAGAACTGCAATGAATAAATAAAAGGTAGTGGCAGATAAACCGGCAATAGAAGTTGAAGGGGATGTTGCTGCTTCCTGTGCCTCACTAATGGCCGGAACGAACAGGGCAAGCATCACTGCAATTTTTTTTACTGCAGTTGAAGTATTGTTCTGTTGTTTATCTGCATGCAGTTTTGCAATACCCAATAATATATTGGCTAAAATAGCAATGACCAGCAGCAATATAAGAATGAGCGCAAGCAATGTTAATGCAACCGGGTTGATCCAGATGGATTGTTCACCGCTGTTTGTTGTTTGCTGTGCTGATGCAGCAAGGGCTGTGAACAGAAACAGCATTAAAAAAATAATTCTGTTTGCTGTTTTATTGATATGTAATTGTTTATTGTTGAACATAACAATTTAGTTTATGATTAATCTAATGGAATACGACTGATCTCATTCAGTTCTTTCTTATCTGCTTTGATCACCCAAATTAAAGCGACACAGAAAAAAATAAAGAAGATGAGAAAAGAGGTGAGGCCGTAGATACTGATGTTGCTGATCTTTTCGAGATAGTGAATAAATTTCATTGCTTAAATGTTTGATTGGTTTTATTGTGAAACAGCCGGTTCAGTTTTCTTTTCAGCCTTGATGTCTTTACCCAACCGTTGCAGGTAAGCAATCAATGCAATGATCTCTTTATTAGCAGGCGTTTGAATTTTATCAATTTTTAAATTGATGCGGATGCTGTTGGCCTGACTCATCAACTCTTTGTTGGCTATTTTATCGTAACCCGCAGGATAAGGAACACCCAGTGTTTGCATGGCCCTGATCTTTGCTGCAGTTAATGCGGTATCAATATTATCATCAAGCAACCAACCGTATCTTGGCATAATAGAACCCGGGGACATCAATGATGGTTCCATCATATGATTGTAATGCCAGCTGTCGGGATATTTTCCACCAATCCTTGCCAGATCAGGTCCTGTTCGTTTGCTTCCCCACTGAAACGGATGATCATATACAAACTCGCCGGCTTTTGAATACTCACCATATCTCGCCACTTCATCACGAAAAGGGCGAATCATTTGTGAGTGGCAGGTATAACAACCTTCACGTACATAAATATCACGGCCCTGCAGTTCTAGTGGCGTATAAGGTTTAACACTTGCAATGGTTGGCACATTTGATTTAATAAGGAATGTTGGAACTAATTCAAGCACACCACCAATAACAACAACAATAAGGCTCAGCACCAGTAAGGTGGCGGGTTTTCTTTCAATCCATCGGTGCCAGTATTCACCTGCATGTGAAGTATTTTTTACAAGAGGAGCAGCTTCGGCAGCTTCATTGGGAATAAAAGTTCCCTGCTTAGCTGTTTTATATAAATTGTACACCATCATCAGTGCACCAATGATATAGATTGTACCACCAATGCTTCTTGTAATATACAAGGGTATGATGCTGGTAACGGTTTCAAGAAACTGAAACTTGAGTTGACCTTCTTCTGTAAATTGTTTCCACATACCGGCCTGTGCAAAACCAGCCCAGTAAAGAGGTACAGCATAAATAACAATACCGATGGTTCCCAGCCAAAAGTGATTGGTCGCTAATTTTTTTGAATAAAGCGTTGTGTTCCACATCCTGGGAAATAACCAATAGAGAATACCAAATGCCATAAATCCATTCCATCCCATACCACCGATATGTACATGTCCTACAATCCAATCAGTATAGTGAGCAATTGCATTTACACTTTTTAAACTTAACAGCGGGCCTTCGAAAGTGGCCATACCATAACAGGTAATAGCAACCACAAAAAATTTCAAAACAGGATCTTCACGTACTTTATCCCAGGCACCACGCAATGTAAACAAACCATTGAGCATACCACCCCAGCTTGGTGCTATGAGCATAATACTGAATACAACACCTAATGATTGCGCCCAATCGGGTAATGCAGTATATAACAAATGGTGAGGGCCTGCCCATATATAAATAAAGATGAGCGCCCAAAAGTGTATGATGGATAAACGATAGGAGTAAACAGGACGGTTAGCGGCTTTCGGCAAAAAGTAATACATCAAACCAAGTATAGGAGTGGTGAGAAAAAATGCAACTGCATTATGACCATACCACCACTGTACCAATGCATCCTGTACACCAGCATACCAACTATAGCTTTTTAAGAAACTAAATGGCAATTCAAATGAATTAACAATATGCAGCATGGCAACCGTTATCCATGTAGCAATGTAAAACCAGATAGCAACGTATAAATGACTTTCTCTTCTTTTGAAAATTGTTCCAAACATATTGATGCCGAACACCACCCATATCAATGTAATGAGGATATCAATAGGCCATTCCAACTCGGAATATTCTTTGCCGGTTGTATAGCCAAAGAAAAGTGTGAGTGCCGCCAGTACAATTATAGATTGCCATCCCCAGAAATGAACCCAGCTCAACTTGTCATTGAACATTCTTGATTTGCACAAACGCTGCAAAGAATAATAGATACCCATAAACATAGAGTTGCCAACAAAAGCAAAAATGACAGCATTGGTATGAATGGGCCGTAGCCGGCCGAATGTAGTGCCCGGATAGTTGAGTGAAATGGCAGGATAATAAAATTGGATGGCTACCCATAAACCAGCAAGCATACCAACAATGCCCCATGCAGCCGTTGCAAAGGCGAAATACTTGACAATTTTATTGTCGTAATGAAATTTTTCTATTTGCATAAGTTCCAGTTTGGTTAGGATGCGTTGATTTTTTTATTGATTTCTGCTGACGTGTGGTTGGGTTTAACCGGCGGTGAATCCTCAAATAAAATTCTGAATGGAGGCGATTGTTCATCATCATATTGACCGCTTTTAACACTCCATATATAAAATCCTAAAAACAAAGAAGCTACAGTTATACTGGCGATAAGTAATAAAATGATGACTGACATAATGGATTGATTTTTTCTGTTGTAAAACTATAATTACACGGGTAGGCGATGACTGACGGAAATCAGACCGGGCATTGATTCTTGTCAAATGCCGGTGACCATAATCAGCAATAGCTCATTTTAGCCCGATATATTTTGCATAACAGGCGGTGGAAGCATAAGTGAGTAAAATGATACTGATGGAACTCGCAGGCATCAGAATGGCAGCAATCAATGGCGACAGCACTCCCTGTATGGCAAAGGATAACCCAATTACATTGTACAGCATGGAAAAAACAAAACTGGCAAGAATGATTTGTTTGTTGGCTTTTGCCAGGCGGAGGAAAGCCGGTAGTTGTAATAGTTTGCCGGCTTCAACAATTCCATCACTGGCAGGTGTAAAGTTGTTGGTACTTTCAGTTACGGCTATACCTGCATTGCTTTGTTTCAGTGCACCTGCATCATTGAGCCCATCACCAATCATGATCACATGATCGCCCAATGCCTGCTGCCGCTGAATGTATGCCAGTTTATCATGCGGGGTTTGATGAAAAAGCAATTGAGTTTGTTTACCCATTGTATGTTTCAATGTTCTTTTTTCACTTTCATTATCACCGGAAAGAACAGAAATTTTATATTGCTTGTGTAATTTTTTTAGTTGAGTAAGAAGGTCAGGCCGGTAATGATTGCGGATGGTATAATAACCTTTCATATGTCCATCAATTGAAACATATAAAGTGCTTCCTTCGGGTTGATGAATTTTTTTACCGGTAACAAAATCAGAAGATCCGATTGAAAGAAAATGATCCTGCACAATTCCATGAATGCCCTTTCCCTGAATTTCATTGTAATTCAAAACAACCATATTGTGTGATGGGCCCAGCCATTTGTACAGTTCTTTACTCAATGGGTGATTACTTTGAGCAGCCAGTGTTTTTATCATTGCTGATTCTTTTTCGCTCATTGCCTTGCCGGTGAAGTAAATATCCTGTTCATCGCTAATGGTGAGCGTTCCTGTTTTATCAAATACCAGGTGATTGGCATTGGCCAGTTCTTCAATGGCCTGGGCATTACGCAAATAAAATTTATTTCGGCTGAAAATACGCAGCACATGCCCATTGGTAAATGTATTGGAAAGCAATAATGCACAAGGGCAGGCAACAATCAAAATGGTGGTTACCACATTCCATGCCTTACCTGCATCATACAAACTCCAGTAACCTGCAGCAGCAAGAGCAATGGCAAAAACGATCCATGTAAAATAACGGCTGATGCTGTTTACAAAAGAAAAGTTTTTTACTGCTGGTTTTTCATCTTTGTTCCAGAGTTTGGTTAAATAACTTTGAGCTACTTCTTTCATCACCAGCATTTCAATATTACTCCCGGTTTGTTTACCACCAGCATACAACAGTTCACCCATTTCTTTCATTACGGGTAATGATTCACCGGTAACAAAACTGTAATTGATCAATGCATGTCCCCTGGTAAGTAAACCATCAACGGGGATGAGTTCTTCATTATGAATTAAAATGGTATTACCTGCTTTTAAATCAGGCAATGCAGTTGCAATTTCTGCTCCGTCTTTCAATACTGTAACAGCAATGGGGAAGTATGAAGTATAATCTCGTTCAAAAGAAAGTTGCTGATAGGTTTTTTCCTGTAACACACGGCCCACCAGCATAAAGAACACAATACCGCTCATTGAATCAAAATAACCGCTGCCTGTATTGCTTAGCACTTCATATACACTTCTGCCGAATGTCATGATGATGGCTAATGCAATAGGCGCATCAATATTGAGATATTGATGTTTGAGGCTTCCCCATGCACTTTTATAAAACGGCAATGAACTGTACAATAAAACCGGTAATGATAAGATGAGATTGAAATAACGGAACATCGATTGCAGACTCTTTTCTGTTTCTTCCAACCCCAGGTATTCAGGAAAACTCATGAGCATGATGTTGGCAAAACAAAAACCAGCAACACCCAACTGGAAAATAAGACTGCGTTCAATTCTTGGTTTTGTTTTTTGCAGATTTTGTAAACTGATGTACGGCTCATAACCAATGCCGGTTAATAATTCTGCTATCGTTCTCAATTTAGTTGACGGGTGATTAAAGATGATATCAACTTCTTTGTTACTGAAATTGACCCGTGATGAAATAATGTCATTGTTGAGACGGGGCAGATTTTCAAGAAGCCATAAACACGAACTGCAATGGATCTGCGGCAAATAAAATGTTACATGTGTTTGTTCATCATTCCGGAACGAGATCAATTGCTGTTGAATCTTTTCATCTTCTAAAAAAGAAAATTTGTCTTTACGGATTTCAATGCGTTGACTGATGCCCGGATTGTTGTTGAGATTGTAGTATTCGCACAGATTACTTTGGTTGAGTACCTGGTACACAGTTTTACAACCCTGACAGCAAAAATATTTATCGGTCAGATGTATTTGTGTTGTTTCACAATCATCACCACAATGATAACAGGGAATTGCCTGAATGGTTACTGTACTCATAAAATGAAGCTGCAAAATAGTTGCAGGAGGGGTGGAAATTTCTGACGACGGTCATTTGCATTACTGATGATGCTCAACCGCTGCAAACGAAAAAATCAAAATTGTTTGATGGAGATAAGTTATAACTTGGGAACTATGTTTGCGAAGAATCAAGTTTCTGATACATCAGTTTACAGTTTACACAATCAAGTTGAATTAATCAGGGGCGGGGCAGACTATTTTTTGTTGCTATGCCGGCTAATTAATGAAGCAGAATATAGTATTCATTTACAAACATATATTTTTGAGCAGGATGAATCGGGCATTCAGATTGCAACAGCTTTAATGAAGGCGGCACAACGTGGTGTGCAGGTTTATGTTTTGCTTGATGGGTATGCTTCACAGGATCTTACTGATGAATTTATTCAGCAGCTCAAAGAAAATGGCGTTCATTTTCACTGGTTTGAGCCGATTTTTCGCAGCCGTTATTTTTATTTTGGCCGAAGGCTTCATCACAAATTAGTTGTAACCGATGCATTGCATAGTTTGGTGGGTGGTATGAATATCAGCAACCGTTACAATGATATCCTGGAATCAAAAGCATGGCTCGATTGGGCTTTGCACTGTGATGGTGAAGTAAGTGCCGGGCTCCATAATTTATGTGTTGAATTCTGGAATAGATCGGGCTGGAATAAAAATAAAAAGCTGTTACAACGAATTGAAACGACAAAACGAATCCATACAAATGAATGTTTGATAAGGATCAGACGCAATGATTGGGTACGAAGGAAAAATGAAATCAGCCGCAGCTATCTTGAGATGTTCAGGAAAGCAGAATCACATATCCTCATGATGTCGAGTTATTTTTTACCCGGTAAAGCCTTTCGTAGAAACATGGTGAATGCTGTAAAACGTGGTGTAGGAGTAAAAATAATTGTTGCAGGGCCTAGTGATGTAACCATCGTTAAACATGCAGAACGGTTTCTGTACAGATGGATGTTCAAAAATAAAATTGAATTATATGAGTACAAGCCAAATATACTCCACGGAAAGATAAGCACCTGCGATGGAAAGTTTGTTACCGCTGGATCATACAACATCAATAATATCAGTGCTTATGCCAGTGTTGAACTGAACCTGGATGTACAAAATATTTCTTTTGCAGAAAAAGTTGAAAAAGTATTAGAAATAATCATTAGAACTGATTGTGTGCAGATAACTGAAAAGGAATTTGAACTGCACAACAGTTTTATAAAACGGGTATGGCAGGAATTATGTTACGGGATTATTCGTCTTGGTTTTTTTCTGTTTACATTTTATTTTAAACAACAGGATTAATTTCCCCTGATACGCTTTATCAAATTGATTACTTCCTGTTTATTCCATCCGTTAAAACGACCCCTTTGTATCACCAGCTTGTTATACTGAGGATGCTGCAGAAAATAGTGAAATACAAATTTTTCTTTTGGATGTTGCCAACCGAGTATCTGACCAAAACGCAGATCATTAAATATAACTGTGTCCTTCCATCTTTCCACTACATAAAATTGCTGTGAAAAAGTGATGAGCTGTTGTACTTCTTCATGGTCACTCATTGTTTTCAGTAAAGTATCGTTACGGGGAAAATATTCAAACTGCATGTTCTTTTTTGTGTCGAATACAGATCTGAAGCCTACATAATATCCACTATCGTTCCCGGTTACTACAAACCAGAGCCAGTTATTGAGAGGTGTGGGTGTAGTAAAATATCGCTCATTCGGTATGTTTTGTTTTACGATCATCTCTTTCACTTCCTGATTGATGTTTATTTTATTCATGGTGCAATACATCAGGTACACGAGAGGAAGAAATATTCCAAATTTCCACCAAAAAACTCTTTGCTTATTGGTGCGGCGAAGAATCAATAACATCAAAACTGCAATACCCGGCCAAATAGAAAAGAATGGATCGGCTACATAAATAACATTAAAAGAAAAACGTTGATGGCTAAAGGGTTCAAGCCAGCCAATACCATAGTTATTAAAAGCATCTAAAAAGAGATGCAGGAGCACTTCAGCTGCAAAAAACAGGGACCATTTTTTAAAATTTGTATCATGAGGCCGGTGTAACCGATCTGCTACTACTGCAAAAACAGGCACTATGATTAAAGCGAAGAGGATGGAATGTGTAAAACCACGGTGTGCTAATAAGTTTTCAGAAGTACTTAGCCAAAAGGAGGCAAGAAAGTCTATATCAGGAATACTTTGTGCTAATGCACCCCACAACAATGCTTTTTTACCAATTTTTTTTTCAAAAAAAGCTTCACCAATGCAAGCGCCTAGAGCAATATGAGTGAGTGAATCCATGTTTTATAAAGTTACTGGTTGATCTATTAACAACCTGTATAACTCAATAAACAATGGTAGTCAATTATAAAGCCAATTGTTCAACAAATATTCTTAAGGTTGTGCATTTGGTTTAGTGATTGAACTTGAACTGATACCAAACAGTTTATACAAAGGGCAAAAACTGATAAAGCTTGTAAGTACTAAAACGGCAGCCAAAACAACTGCAATAATGCCCAATGTACCGGTAACAATATTCTGAAACCAAAGCAGGGCCAATACGCCTGCAAGAACTAAACGGATAATTCTGTCGGTACTACCTATATTCTTTTTCATATACTTTTGATTTGAATGTTTACAATCGTGCATCTGCAGCCATAAAAATGAAAAGTCAGTTCTTCATTTATATCACTTGATCCTGTAAAACTAAACCCTGCAACATATCTATGATATGATCATGATTGCATTGAATGATGATCGTAATCATCTATAAAAAAGCCGGTTGTTAAACCGGCTCTGCTATAATTATCAAGTTCAAATTTATTTATGGGCAATGAATACGGGCAAATGATGATTGGCAATTACTTCTGAGATAAAACTTTTTTTGAAAAACTGTGAAATACCTGATCTTCCAAAGGCCCCTGATATCAGTAATGCCCCTTTCCTGTTCTCCATCCAGGTGCCGAAATATTTTTCAGGCGGCATATCGAGTTTCATCAGCGTAAGATCACTGAAATGTCTTGCAACCAGTTCTTCAATATTTACCTGTTTGGGGAATTCAATTTTTTCATCATCATCCGCATATACAAGTAGCGAAGGCATTTTGCTCAATTCAGGAAAGAGATAAGCAAACTGTTTAATGGCATATACAGAAGATCCCGTGCCATCATAGCTGAGGATAAACGTTTGAGGGAAAATAAACTTTTCAGGTACTACTATTACAGGGCACTCTGAATGATGTAACAGATCCTGGAGATAGGAATTGATACTGTCGCCCATATTTTGATAAAAAACTTCGCTGCCGATAATCAACAGATCAGCAAACCTTGTTTCTTCTTTTAATTCAGGTAAAGCAAAATCAAAGGAGTCCTCATGCACCCTGTACTCCATCCCGTTTTTTTGGCAAAGTGTTTCAAACTTTGTCATGTTTTCTTTCATCAGGTCGTTATTCGCATCCTCTGCTAATGGTATAAACATCGGGCCGCTCATACTATCGGCATAGCTCCATAAATTCGATGCCTGTGCCTGTGGCAAAAAGGCACCAATCACCAATACTTGTTGCAGTTCATTTAGCTGGCGTGCAAATTCAAATGCACCCATTGAAAAACGGGTTCCATCAAATGCCAGTAATATCTTTTTCATTTGTAAATTTTTTAAAAGGATAACATTGCAGGTTTAAACTTACTAAACTTATACTAAAATAACCTTAGTATAGCAAAGCTCATCATTTATGTTATAAAAAACAGGCCTATAATATGCACATAAACATTCAGGCAAGAGGGAGAAGCGATTTCTGCTTTACTTTTGCATTAAGTTTTCATCGTATATTATTATAGGGTTACTTTTTAATTGTAACACTTTCATCAATAACTTCTCTGCTGAAGTGAGGCCACTTACTTCATCGTCCTCTTCGAGCTTATTTAATTGAGTGATGTAATGATTTAGTTTGTCTTGTTCATACATTTCCAGGATACCCGGGTGAACATAGTATTTTTTACAAACTGTACGGGTATTACCAAGTCTTGAACTTACATCTTCAAGGGCCTTGAGTATATTTTGTTTTTTTTCTTTTTCATCAACCGCAGTCTCCATTGCAGCAAGGGAGTGGAGTATGTTTAATGATCCGGCCCAGGTACGAAAGTCTTTTGCACTGAAGGAGCCCCCGGTAGCTTCTTTAATATAATTATTCACCATACCGCTATCAATGCTTTTAATCTGGCCTTCAGCATCATAATATTGAAATAGCTCCCTGCCGGGAATATCCCTGCATTCTTTCACCGCCTTAGCCAGTTTTTTATTTTTAAGCGTAATGTTATGATGAATATTCTTTTTACCCTTAAACGAAAACTTAATCGTTTCTCCTTTTAATTCAACATGCTTGTCTTTTAAAGTAGTAAGCCCGTATGAGCCATTCTGCTTTTCATAACTTTCATTTCCAATTCTAATATAGGTACGTTCCATCAGGCCTATAACGGTAGCTATTACTTTAGATTCATTAATATCTGTTTGCGACATATCTTTTTCAAGCTTCAATCTCAAAGCCGGAAGCACTTTTCCAAAATCAAGAAGATGATGGAATTTGGTTTCGCTACGTAAATAGTTCCATAAAGTATGGTACCGGTATTGTTTACGCATCCGGGCATCATAGCCCGTTGCCTGAAGATGGCCATTTTCTATACTACAAATCCATACCTTATCCCATGCCGGAGGAATTGCCAGTTTTTTGATTCGGTTCATCGTGTTTTTGTCTTTTATTGCTACTTCATTATAAGTGTAATAAAACCCTTTCCCTTTTTTGAGACGTTGTATACCATCAATTTGATCATTGATGTACACAAGATTTACCGCATCAGCTGTTAGTGATGGATTGTTATGAATTTTAAGAATTTGTTTGTGCGATATTTTTTTTTGTTTCCGCATGATGTCTGAGGTTGATTAAAAGCAAGCTTGCAATAGCTACCTGCCTGCTAAATGTATGCCTGATAAGGAATACTTTTTTTATGCACAAACCGGAACGGAATGCTTCAATAAACCTTTATTCAGTTTAGCAGAGAAAAGTTATTGGGCAAATTTTTCTACATGTTGTATTTGTATTGGGGAAACAAATAGCATTAGTCTTATTGTTCCGGCTTTTTATAACCCGAAATAATTGAAAAGAAGCCGGTTAAAAGAGTTGATGAAAGTGGCACAAATTTATCTTACTAAAAATGACTTTTATAAGGGGAAGTTGATCATATAAAATCTCTCACATAGCCAATCAATGGAAACCGGTCAACTTCATCTATTGTATAGTAAACGTTAGCTTTGATTTATTTAAAGGATTTTTCAATATTAAAAGAAAAATTAAACAGGATAGTTGTGAAGTATTATTTACACAAGTATCATTTTAATATGTAATGAATATTTGAAACAAAAACTAATCTTATGGCAAAAAAATCAGTTGTAAAAGGAGCAAAAGGAACTAAAGAAAGCGTAAAAATTAAAGATCTCGAAAACGAAAGAAAAATGGATGATGGTACATTTCTCACCACCAATCATGGCTTAAGAATAAATGATAATCAAAACTCCCTCAAAGCAGGTGAAAGAGGTGGAACACTAATTGAAGATTTTATACTCCGGGAAAAAATTCACCACTTTGATCATGAACGTATTCCTGAAAGAATTGTGCATGCCAGGGGTTCTGGAGCACATGGTTTTTTTGAATTGAATACATCATTAGAACAATATACCAAAGCAAAACTCTTTAACGAAGTTGGTGTGCAAACTCCTGTATTTGTTCGTTTTTCCACCGTGGCTGGGTCCCGGGGATCTACAGATCTGGCAAGGGATGTAAGAGGTTTTGCCGTAAAATTTTATACATCAGAAGGTAATTATGATATAGTAGGTAATAATATTCCCGTTTTTTTTATCCAGGATGCACTTAAATTCCCTGATTTGGTTCATGCAGTAAAACCTGAACCTCATAATGAAATGCCCCAGGCTGGTTCGGCACATGATACTTTTTGGGATTTTATTTCTTTAATGCCCGAAAGTTTGCACATGATTATGTGGGCAATGAGTGATAGAGCTATTCCCAGAAGTTTGAGGATGATGGAAGGATTCGGAGTGCATACATTTCGGTTGATTAATGAAAAGGGCGAGTCGCATTTTGTGAAATTTCACTGGAAGCCATTATTGGGTGTGCATTCTGTTGCATGGGACGAGGCACAAAAAATTTCAGGTAAAAATTCAGATTTCCACCGGCAGGATCTTTGGGATGCTATTGAATCAGGAGCTTATCCCGAATGGGAGTTGGGTGTGCAGATAGTGCCGGAAGCAGATGAACATAAATTTCAATTTGATCTGCTCGATCCTACTAAACTCATACCGGAAGAAATTGTTCCTGTGCAAAGAATCGGAAAACTTACACTAAATAGAAATCCGGATAATTTTTTTGCAGAAACTGAACAGGTTGCATTTAATCCCGGCCATCTTATACCGGGTATTGATATTACGAATGACCCGTTATTGCAAGGCCGTTTATTTTCTTACAGCGATACACAATTATCAAGGTTAGGTTCACACAATTTCCAGGAGTTACCTATCAACCGTCCTGTATCGACTGTAAACAATAATCAAAGGGATGGGCATATGCGGCATACAATCAATACCGGAAGGGTTAGCTATGAGCCCAATACGCTGGGTGGAGGTTGTCCTTTCCAGGCCAAGGCAAGTGAAGGCGGGTTTACCAGCTTCCCCGAAAGAATTGAAAGCAATAAATTAAGAACAAGAAGTAAAAGTTTTCTTGATCACTATAGCCAGGCAAAATTATTTTTCAATAGCCAAGCCGATTGGGAAAAAAGACATATAACAGATGCACTTTGTTTTGAATTAGGAAAAGTAGAAACGTTTGCCATTAAAGAAAGAACAGTCAAACAGCTTTCTTATATTGATAAAACCCTTGCGGCAAATGTGGCTGCTTATTTAGGTATAAAAATTCCATCTTCAATAAAGAATATGAATGGAAGTATACCTGCTGATGCAAATCCGGAAGATTATAAACCAGTCATTATGAAAAGCTCTTTAGAAAAGTCTGAGGCTTTAAGTATGGCCAATACCATCAAAGACACTATAAAAACAAGAAAAATTGCTTTTTTGGTTGCTGATGGAGTAAATGATAAGTCAATTGACATAGTAAAAAAGGCTCTTGAATCTGCTGGAGCAGTGGTGGAATTGGTGGCGCCTAAATTAGGTTCAATTGTATCTGAAAATAGTATAGAAATTCCCATCTATAAAAGCTTTTTAACGACTGCTTCGGTTTTGTATGATGCAGTCTACATTCCCGGAGGCGCTAATAGTGTAGCCACGCTTGCTGCAGAACCCGATGCGATATTCTTTTTGAATGAAGCTTTTAAACATTGTAAAGCTATTGCTGGCAATACGGACGCTTTGCAGGTGCTGGAAGAAACTTATTTCCACAAAAAACTACCTAAAGAATTGAATGAAGCAACCGCTAAAAATAAAGGAATTATTATAGGAAATGACAATAATAAGTTATCAACCTACTTTATAAAAGCTATTGCAATGCATCGTTTTTGGGAAAGAGAGAAAGCATAAAATGTTCTTGCTTAAATAGATTAATATGAATATAGCAGACTGGGAAGCACAAATAAAATGGTTGTTTACACTTTCAATACCTGTTGCTTGTATTGCATGGTCAGTAACACACGAAGAAATTTTAAAGGAGCCCAGAGATTATTGCATAAAACTTAGCAAGGAAGGGAAGGGCATCATCAAAAGAAAGTTTTTCTATCTTTTTACCTGCGAATATTGCTTCAGTCATTATGTAACCATCTTTATACTTTTTTTAAGTGAATTTAAATTGTTATTCAATGACTGGCGGGGATATTTAATAAGTGGCTTTTCTATTGTATGGGTAGCCAATATTTATATGGCGCTGTTTTCATTAATAAGATTCGGTATAAAAAAGGAAAAGATTGAAATTAGTGTAAAGGAAGAAGAATTGAAAAATATTAATTCTAATAGCTGAACCAGAATAGTTTTATGAGGTGCTTCATAAATCTATTCACCCCTTTGATGATGGTTTATTAAACGAAGTACAAATATTTCCAGCTATTTTCTAAGCCTGTTTAACAAATCAGGCAGGATATTGGATTGTATCTATAAGTACAAAAGCAAATGATATGAAACCATTATGGACCGGTGCAATCGGCTTTGGGCTGGTAAACATTCCTGTAAAGTTATTCAGTGCTACCCAAGGCAGCGAACTTGATCTTGATATGCTCGACAAAAAAGATCATGCGGCTATTCGTTTTATGCGTGTAAATGAAAAAACAGGAAAAGAAGTAAAATGGGAAAACATTGTAAAGGGATATATGCTCAACAATAATTATGTTATCCTTAATGAAAAGGATTTTGAAAGTGCAGCAGCAGTAAAAACCAAAACGATTGAAATAAGTGATTTTGTATCACAGGAAGAGATTGACAGTATTTATTACGAAACACCTTATTATTTATTGCCTGAAAAATCAGGTGTAAGAGCTTATACCTTATTAAGAGAAGCTTTACAAAAAACCAAGAAGGTAGGCATTGCCAGTTTTGTGATGCGTAATAAAGAAGCATTGGCCATATTAAAAGTTTCAGGCAATGTCATTATTCTCAATAAAATCCGGTTTCACCAGGAAATAAGAGATACAGAAGAATTAAGTATACCTGCTAAAACAACTTTAAAACCAGGTGAGCTTAAAATGGCTGTAAGTTTAATCAACCAGCTTTCGGGGAAATTTAATGTTACTAAATATAAAGACACTTATTCTGCACAGCTTTTAAAACTGATCAAGGCTAAAAGCAAAGGAAATAAAATTGATGCGCCCCATCTTAAAGTAGTTTATAGTAAAACAAAGGATTTGATGGATCAATTAAAGGCTAGTTTGGAAACTAAAAGAAAAAAAGCATCCTGATGAGCCTGGCTAAATACAAATCAAAAAGAAATTTTGCCAGCTCTCCCGAACCCATAGGTACTGTACAAAAAAATACTCCTGCACTTTCTTTTGTAGTACAACGACACAAAGCTTCGCATCTTCATTACGATTTAAGATTGGAAATGGATGGAGTATTAAAAAGCTGGGCCGTACCAAAAGGTCCATCTATGAATCCAAAAGATAAACGTTTAGCAATGATGGTGGAAGATCATCCTTATTCATATAAAGATTTTAAAGGAGTTATACCATCCGGTTATGGTGCAGGTATTGTTGAAATATGGGATAAAGGAAAATATACCGATATAAAACAATCAGCAAAAGCCCTTGCAGAAAAAACAGTAAAAGCAGGTTTACAATCAGGCAATATCAAATTTACCCTTTTTGGCAAAAAATTAAAAGGCGAGTTTGCATTGGTGAAGTTAAAAGGTAGCCAGGAAAATGCATGGTTATTAATCAAGCATAATGATGCATATGCTGTTAGTGAAGATTACAACAGCGAAAACGAAACCAGTATATCATCACCCATAAATAAATGGTTGGCAAAAAACGAAAAGCCTAAAAAAAAAGCAACATTCATAAAGTCGCCTGGAAAAAAGTTCGATAGATTTATTCATCCCATGCTGGCAAAAGAAAGGGACGGTCCTTTTGATGATAAGGACTGGTTATTTGAAATAAAATGGGATGGGTACAGGGCCATCAGCGAAATAAAAAATGGTATCGTAAAATTATATTCCAGGAATGGGCTCAGTTTTGAAACGGCTTATCCTTATTTATTTAATGAGTTAAAAAAAATAAAGCATAATGCTGTGCTGGATGGGGAAATAGTCATCCTTAATGAAGAAGGCAAGCCTGATTTTCAAAAGCTACAGCATTATGCAGAAAATACGCATTACCCTCTTTCTTATTATGTGTTTGATTTGTTAGAACTGAACGGAAAAAATATTTGTGAATTACCTCTCCTGGAAAGAAAGAAATTACTCCGGCAATTAATTACAAAAAATGAAGTCATTAAATACTCCGATCATATTATTGGTGCCGGAGTTAGTTTTTTTAATGAAGCCGGTGAACAGCAACTGGAGGGTATTATAGCCAAAAAAACAGACGGTGAATATTACAAAGGAAAGAGAACCGGGGAGTGGTTAAAAATAAAACACCATCAATCAACAGAAGTAATTATTGCTGGGTTTACAGAACCAACCGGTTCCAGAAAATATTTTGGTGCTTTAGTTCTGGGAGTAAAAAACAACAAGGGGCAGTTAGAATATGTTGGGCATACAGGATCTGGTTTTACTGACAAATTACTGGAGGAAGTATATCAGAAGCTAATGCGTTTAAAAACAGGCCGCTCACCTTTTCACGAAGTGGTAAAAACCAATATGCCGGTAACATGGGTTAAACCGGAATATGTTTGTGAAGTAAAATTTACGGAGTGGACAAATGACCGGAAAATGCGCCACCCCATATTCTTAAGAATGAGAGAAGATAAATCAGTAAAAGAGATGGGTATGAAAACAACAATAAATACGCCGCCTTCAAAAACAAAAAATTTAAAAGCAGACCAGGAAAAAGATAAAGAACTGGTCATTGATAAAATCAAAGTAAAAACGACCAACCGCAATAAGATTTATTGGCCCGGGGAAGGCATTACAAAAGGGATGATGATCGATTATTATCAGTTAATGGCACCCTATATTTTGCCGTATTTAAAAGACAGACCCGAATCTTTAAAAAGAAATCCGGGTGGAATAAATGAAAAAGGCTTTTATCATAAAGATGCTGGGGAAGCGGCTCCGTCATGGGTAAAAAGTATTCCTCTTTATTCTGAATCTGCAAAAAAAGATATTGATTATATCATTTGTAATAATAAAGCCACCCTTGCTTATCTCAACAATCTCGGTTGTATTGAATTAAACCCATGGAATTCCAGGATAAAATGGTTGGATAAGCCCGATTATATGATCATTGATATTGACCCATCTACCAAAAATACATTTGAGCAAGTAATAGAAACAGCCAACGTTTTAAAACGCATATTAGATAAGGCATCAGCAAAATCTTTTTGCAAAACTTCAGGTGCAACCGGCCTGCATATTTTTGTGCCTATGGAAAAAAAATATTTATACGAACAGGTACGTGACTTTGCTGAAATAATCTGTCATATGGCCCATGAGCAATTGCCGGAGTTTACCAGCATGGAGCGGAATCTCAAGAAAAGAGGGAATAAAATCTATCTTGATTATTTACAAAATAGCAGGGGCCAAACAATTGCTGCTGCATACAGCATACGACCACATGCAGGAGCAACGGTTTCTACTCCTTTATTATGGAAAGAAGTAAAGCCTGGTTTACATCCTTCCACTTTTACTATTTATACTGTGCCGGTAAGGGTTAAAAAGATGAAAGATCTTTTTAAAGAAGTTTTAGGGAAAGGCATTGATCTTAAAACATGCATTGCCCGATTAACCACTACTTAAAAAAAACTACACTCCCGGATAATTTTGAGTTATTACATTTACTTTTGCCTGAACCATAATTTCAAAATAGCAGCCGAAATTTCCTGCAATTCTTTATAGGAGTCCGGCTTTTGTAAAAAGCAACTTGCCCCCAATTTGTAAGATGAACTTTCATCCTGAGGAAAAGCGGAAGTAGTTAGTATAATAATAGGAATATGCGTAAAGCTTTTATTCTCTCTTATTTTCTTTAAGGCATGCAAACCCAACAAACCGGGCATGTTTAAATCAAGGAGGATTAAAGAAGGAAGATTCTCAGGTTCAGCAGTATGAAGTGTATTCATTAATTGCTCTCCATCTTCTATAAATACATAATCTATCGTTGAATTGTTTTCTAAGAAGGCATCTAGTATAATTTGCCTGTCATCCGGGTCGTCATCAACAATGTAAATGCTTTTTTTTTGAGTTGTGGTCATAAAGGAATAATTATTGTAGCTATATACTTTCAAATATTATACAATTATCAGATTGCTGTAGAATCAGTTTTAAACGATTTAAATTGTAGAAAAAATTCTACACACTGTGGAATTATTCTATAAAAGAAAGTAGATTGTTTTTTTTTGTAAATAATAGTTACTTTAAACTAAAAAACTGTAGCCATGGGTAGCCCAAAAACCAATTCAGAAAACAACCACACTACAAACGGAACAAAAAGAAAAGAAGTGGAATACAGTGCCGTTGCCCCGCTTCGAAATCTAAAACAAGGTAATAAAGTATTGAGCAGCAAAATGTTGCCAATAGATGATGATGGGGGAGCCTCTTTAAATTTCAACAGCAAACAATTACTGAAGGTTTTAATGGAACTGAAAAATGGTAATTTTTCAGTTCGCATGCCGATTGATGAAGTGGGTATCAATGGAAAAATCTGTGATACACTCAATGACATCATTTCTTTAAATGAAAGAATGATGTTTGAATTTACAAAGGCAGGGAACATCATTGGTAAACAGGGGAAATTGACTCAACGCATTGAAGTGCCTAATGCGAAAGGCTCCTGGGGTACAGGGGTTGATTCATTGAATACATTGATCTCCGATCTGGTACATCCTACCATTGAAATTGCACATGTAATCAGTTCTGTAGCGAAAGGAAATCTTTCGCAGGAAATGCCATTGGAAATCGGAGGTCATGCATTAAAAGGAGAATTTTCAAGAATTGCCAAAGAAGTAAATGACATGGTGAAACAGTTGAACCTATTTTCTAGGGAGGTAACCCGTGTGGCACGTGAAGTAGGTAGTGAAGGAAAACTGGGAGGGCAGGCAAAAGTAAAAGGTGTTGCCGGTGTATGGAAAGATTTGACCGATTCAGTAAACCAAATGGGTAGTAACCTTACCGCACAGGTAAGAAATATTGCAGAGGTGACCACTGCCGTTGCAAAAGGCGATCTATCCAAAAAAATTACAGTGGATGTAAAAGGAGAGATCCTGGAATTAAAGAATACCATCAATACCATGGTGGATCAGTTGAACTCTTTCTCATCAGAGGTAACCCGTGTGGCACTTGAGGTGGGTACGGAAGGAAAGTTGGGCGGACAGGCGCAGGTAAAAGGTGTTGCCGGAACTTGGAAAGATCTCACAGATTCTGTAAACCAAATGGCCTCTAACCTTACGGGCCAGGTAAGAAATATTGCTGAAGTAACAACTGCGGTGGCAAAAGGTGATTTGTCAAGACAAATTACAGTGGATGTAAAGGGAGAGATATTAGAATTAAAAAATACGATCAACACCATGGTGGATCAGTTGAATTCATTTGGTAGTGAGGTAACCCGTGTGGCACGTGAAGTTGGTAGTGAAGGAAAATTGGGTGGTCAGGCGAAAGTAAAAGGGGTAGGTGGTGTATGGAAGGATTTGACCGACTCTGTAAACCAGATGGCGAGTAACTTAACAGGTCAGGTTAGAAATATTGCCGAGGTAACAACAGCAGTGGCAAAAGGTGACTTATCAAGAAAAATTACAGTGGATGTTAGAGGAGAAATTCTAGAGTTAAAAAATACCATCAACACGATGGTGGATCAGTTGAACTCATTCTCATCAGAGGTAACCCGTGTGGCATTGGAAGTAGGTACCGAAGGAAAACTGGGAGGGCAGGCACAGGTAAAAGGTGTGGCCGGAACATGGAAAGATTTGACTGACTCTGTAAACGGTATGGCGAGTAACCTCACAGGCCAGGTAAGAAATATTGCCGAAGTAACAACGGCTGTGGCGAAAGGTGACTTATCAAGAAAAATTACGGTTGACGTAAAAGGAGAGATCCTTGAGTTGAAGAATACCATCAACACCATGGTGGATCAGTTGAATTCATTCGGTAGTGAGGTAACCCGTGTGGCACGTGAGGTTGGTAGTGAAGGTAAGTTGGGCGGACAAGCGCAGGTGCCGGGTGTTGCGGGAACATGGAAAGATTTAACTGACTCGGTAAATATCATGGCCGGTAATCTTACATCGCAGGTAAGAAATATTGCGGAAGTAACAACGGCAGTAGCAACAGGTGACTTATCAAGAAAAATTGATGTGGATGTAAAAGGAGAGATCCTTGAATTGAAGAATACGATCAATACGATGGTGGAACAGTTGAGAAGTTTTGCATCAGAAGTAACCCGTGTTGCAAGAGAAGTAGGTAGCGAAGGAAAATTAGGTGGGCAGGCTGCAGTAAAAGATGTAGGTGGTGTATGGAAAGATCTTACTGACTCTGTGAATGGTATGGCTTCTAACCTTACAGGCCAGGTGCGTAACATTGCCGAGGTAACAACAGCGGTAGCAAAAGGCGATTTGTCAAGAAAGATAACAGTAGACGTTAGAGGAGAAATTTTGGAATTGAAAGATACCATCAACACCATGGTAGACCAGTTGAATTCATTTGGATCTGAAGTAACACGTGTTGCCCGTGAAGTAGGTAGTGAGGGAAAATTGGGTGGGCAGGCCGACGTGCCGGGAGTTGCAGGAACATGGAAAGATCTTACAGACTCAGTAAATAAGATGGCTAGTAATCTTACATCGCAGGTAAGGAATATTGCGGAAGTAACAACGGCCGTGGCTAATGGTGACCTGAGTAGAAAGATCGGTGTGGATGTGAAGGGTGAAATTTTGGAATTGAAAAATACTCTCAATACGATGGTGGATCAACTTCGTGGTTTTGCATCGGAAGTAACCCGTGTTGCAAGAGAAGTAGGTACTGAAGGTAAACTGGGTGGACAGGCAAACGTACCGGGTGTAGCAGGTACATGGAAAGATTTGACGGACTCGGTAAACCAGATGGCTGGCAACCTTACTGCACAAGTACGTAATATCACAGATGTTGCTATTGCTGTGGCGAATGGAGATATGAGTAAAAAAATTACGGTGGATGTTAGAGGTGAGATCCTGCAGTTGAAAGAAACATTGAATACGATGGTGGATCAGCTCCGTGCATTCGCATCGGAAGTAACCCGTGTGGCACGTGAGGTTGGTACAGATGGTAAACTGGGTGGACAGGCATTTGTACCGGGTGTTGCAGGAACATGGAAAGATTTAACTGACTCCGTGAATCAAATGACAGGTAACCTTACATCGCAGGTAAGAAATATTGCAGAGGTAACTAAGGCGGTAGCTTCAGGTGATCTTTCTAAAACAGTTGCCATTGACGTGAAGGGTGAAATTCTTGATTTGAAAAATACCATCAATACGATGGTGGAACAATTGAACTCTTTCGCCTTCGAGGTAACCCGTGTGGCACGTGAAGTAGGTACCGATGGTAAACTTGGTGGACAAGCCGAAGTAAGAGGTGTGGGTGGAACATGGAAAGATTTGACAGACTCAGTAAACATGATGGCATCCAACCTTACTAACCAGGTGCGTGGTATTGCAAAAGTGGTAACAGCGGTAGCAACAGGAAACTTAAAACAGAAGTTAGCGATTGTTTCAAGAGGTGAGGTGGCGCAATTGATCGACACAATTAATGAAATGATAGATACGCTGGCATTGTTTGCCGACCAGGTAACAACGGTTGCACGTGAAGTAGGTGTGGATGGACAATTAGGCGGACAGGCATCTGTACCCGGTGCATCAGGTATCTGGAAGAACTTAACAGAGAACGTAAACCAATTAGCACAAAATCTTACAACACAGGTGCGTTCTATTTCTGAAGTGGCATCAGCGGTAACAAAGGGTGATCTTACCAGAACGATACGTGTGGAAGCAAAAGGTGAGGTGGAAGCCTTGAAGGATACCATCAACCAGATGATCGCCAACCTCAAAGAAACAACATTGCTAAACCAGGAACAGGATTGGTTGAAATCAAACCTTGCGAAGTTTACACAGATGTTGCAGGGCCAAAGAGATCTGAAAACAGTAACACAACGTATTCTTTCAGAATTGGCCCAGGTGGTAATTGCACACTGGGGTGCTTTTTATATATTAAGACAGGATGAAGAAACACAGGATGTAAAACTAAGTCTCTTCTCTGCCTATGGTTATAAATCTGATAAAAATATTCCTGCAGAATTTTCTATTGGTGAAGGTTTAGTAGGACAGGTTGCATTTGAAAAAGAAAGAATCATTTTATCAAATGTTCCGGGTAATTATATAAAAATAAATTCAGGATTAGGAAAAGCAAAACCATCCAACCTGATCATCTTACCCGTATTGTTTGAGAACAAAGTAAAAGCCGTTATTGAACTGGCATCTCTGGATACCTTCAGCCAAACCCATCTTGACTTCTTAAGCCAGCTCACAGAAAGTATCGGTATTGTATTGAATACAATTGAAGCAAACTCAAGAACAGAAGAACTACTTATCCAATCACAGTCTCTTGCAGGTGAATTGAAAATACAGCAGGAAGAATTGAGCCGTACCAATGATGAGTTACAGGATAAAGCATTGCTACTGGTTAAACAGAAGAATGAAGTGGAAGATAAAAACAGGGAGGTGGAAGATGCAAGAAGATCACTGGAAGAAAAAGCAGAGCAGTTGCAGCTTACATCAAAATACAAATCGGAGTTCCTTGCAAACATGAGCCATGAGTTAAGAACCCCACTCAACAGTTTGCTCATTCTTGCACAACAGTTATATGAAAACGCAGAAGGAAACTTAAATGATAAGCAAGTAAGGTATGCAAAAACGATTCACTCTTGCGGAGATGACCTTATTCAATTGATCAATGATATTCTTGATCTTTCTAAAATTGAATCAGGCTTTATTTCAGCTAATATTTCTCCGGTTCGTTTTGCAGAGATCGCATCATTTGTTGAAACGACCTTTAAACCCATATCAGAAACAAAACATTTAAGCTTCACAATTGAAACAGATACAGTATTACCGGTAACAATGGAAACGGATCTGCAGCGATTGAATCAGATCCTCAAAAACCTTTTGTCAAACTCATTTAAGTTTACAGAAAAGGGAGAAGTTAAATTAAGGATATACGAAGCCAATAAAAATTGGAAACAAGGCAACAATAATTTAGATACAGCTAAGAAGGTGGTTGCTTTTTCCATTAGTGATACAGGTATTGGTATTCCAAAGGAAAAACAAAGTATTATTTTCGAGGCATTTCAACAGGCCGAAGGATCTACCAGCCGCAAATATGGCGGTACGGGGTTGGGGTTATCCATCAGCAGGGGTCTTGCAGAATTACTGGGAGGAAGCATTGAACTGGAAAGTAACTTGTCGCAGGGGAGCACATTTACACTGTTCCTGCCTTTAGAAAGCGCAACCGGTATCATTTCAAAAGAAGCACCTGCTTCTTTTTTAACGTCGCTTCAGCAATTTAAACTGGGCGATGATAAAAGTGAAATAGATACACTTTTAAATTCGATCAGGGTTACCAGTGCAGGCGATTCTAATAATCTCAGCATCGTCAACGAAATGATCAATGATTCAGGCGATGACAGAACCAATATTTTGCCAACAGATAAAGTGTTGTTGATTGTAGAAGATGATTTGCGTTTCGGTAGGATCATGATTGAAAAGGCACATCAAAATAATATGAAAGCGATTGTTGCCGTTAGTTATATTGAAGTGTTCGATTTTATCAATCGCTTTACACCGGTTGCTATAACGCTGGATGTAAAATTACCTGATACCAGTGGTTGGAAGGTATTGGATATGCTGAAAAATGATTTGAATTACCGGCATATTCCTATTCACCTGGTTTCGGGCGAAGAAAACCGAAGCCTTGCTTTAAAGCGTGGTGCAAGAAGTTTCTTATTAAAGCCTTTGGATAATAAATCAATCAACGATCTTTTTGAGGATATACTTTTAGTAAGCAAAAAAACTGTAAAGAAAATACTGATTGTAGAAGATAACGAAATTGAATCTTCCCAAATAGCGAAGATGATTTCGTTCAGCCAGGTGAATGTAAACATTGCAACAACTGGTAAAAAAGCATTTCAGCAGTTAAGCAATAAGGACTTTGATTGTATTATTCTTGATTATACCCTGCCCGATATATCAGGTATAGAACTCGTTAACAAGGTAGGAGAGGTGAAACAGAAGATTACGCCGGTTATTATCTATTCTGCTAAAGATTTTGATAAAACCGAACTCAGTCATATTCATCGTACCTCTAATACCGTTTTATTAAAAGGAGTAAATTCTCTTGAAAACTTGCTGGAGGAAGTGGTTATACACCTTCATCTCAACCACAAAGAATTGCCTCCGGAAAAACAAAGGATTATTGAGAACATACGGATCAAAAATGATATTCTAACGGGCAAGAATATACTGGTGGTAGATGATGATGTAAGAAATTTATTTGCGTTAACCACCGTATTTGAAAGGCTTAGTATCAATGCTATTACAGCGGAGAGTGGCAAAGAGGCTATTGAGATTATCAATAATGATAGCCCCGTAATTGATATGGTACTGATGGATATTATGATGCCAGAAATGGATGGTTATGAAACAACCCAAAAAATAAGGCGGGAGCACAAAAACAGCTCATTGCCTATTATTGCCGTTACAGCCAAAGCCATGAAAGGAGATCGTCAAAAATGTATTGAGGCCGGTGCTTCCGATTATATAACCAAACCTTTAAAAATTGATCAGCTGCTTTCTTTAATGCGTATCTGGTTTTATAAATAAAATACATGAAAAAAAAGATCCTTCTGGTTGACGACAGGCCCGATAATTTGTTTTCGATGGAAACGATTCTTGAAAAAGATGGGTATGAATTAGTAAAAGCAGATTCAGGAAGGCAGGCATTAAAAATATTATTAAACGAGTTTGATTTTGCATTAATCCTGATGGATGTTAAAATGCCCAATTTAAATGGGTTTGAAACGGCTGCATTAATTTATGAAAGAGAAAAATTGAAACATATCCCCATTGTATTTATAACGGCTAATAATTTGGGGGAAGAGAATATGTTTAAAGGTTACAGCACCGGGGCCGTTGATTACATTTACAAACCAATTAACCCGGAATTATTAAGGGCCAAAGTTTCAGTTTATGTTGATCTCTATACCAAGAATCATCAATTGATTGCACAGGAGCAGAGATTAATAATAATTAATAAAAACCTGGAAAATGAAATCAAGGAAAGAAAAGCATCAGAAGAGCAGGTCATTGAACTGAACCGAAAGCTGGTTGAAAATATTGATCGTTTGGAATCAGCAAATAAGGACCTTGACCGGTTTGCATTTATGTCATCTCACGACTTACAGGAGCCCCTTCGTAAAATCCGAACTTTTACGGATCTTTTATATTCCAAGTACAAAGATATTTTTAACGATGATGCAGTACGTTATATCAACAGGATTCAAAAAGCTGCGGAACGTATGCAAACATTGGTGAAAGATATTCTTGAATTTTCCCAGATATCAAACGATAAAAATCGTTTTGTTGACACAGATCTTAATATTTTAGTAGAAGAAGTACTTACCGATATGGAAACGATGATTCATGAAAAGAATGCGAAAGTAAATATCAAAAAGCTTCCCTCATTAGAAGTGAACCCGGGTCTTATGCGGCCCTTGTTTTTTAATTTAATAGGAAATGCGTTGAAATACAGTAAAAAGGAGACTGAGCCTATCATAGAAATTTATGGCGAACTTGATGTTGGGGGCGACGATTTGAATGGTGTTATTCGAAAAAAACAATTTTGCAGAATTTTTGTAAAGGATAACGGCATTGGGTTTGATCAGAAATATGCAGAACAGATATTTGATATGTTTGTTCGCCTGCATGGTAACAGCGAATACGAGGGAACGGGAATAGGGTTAGCTTTGTGTAAACAAATTGTTGAAAAACATCAGGGTTTTATTTCGGCCCTCAGCGCCGAAAAACAGGGCTCTACATTTATCATTTCTTTACCAATGTAAATAATTAATTTTTCAGCCAGGCATCATGAAAGCAAAACCTATTCGTATATTGATTGTAGATGATGATGAAGATGATTTCTTTATCATCAGTGAATATATCAATCAAATTGAAGATCAAAAATTTGAGATCAATTGGTGTAATTCATACAGTGAAGCTGGAAATAAAATTTTCGAATCTATATACGATTTATACTTCGTTGATTATATTTTAGGCGCCAAAACAGGTGTTGAGCTTATTCATGAATCAATTGAAAATAATTGCGAAGAACCGTTTATTTTACTAACAGGAAACGGGAACCGTTTGGTAGACAGAAAAGCGATGCAATCGGGCGCTGTAGATTATTTGGTAAAAAGCGAACTGAGTGCTGAGAAGCTGGAAAGATGCATCAGGTATTCCCTTGAAAGGGCATCATCCATAAAAGCGCTAAGAAAAAGTGAAAGTAAGTTCAGGAATATATTCGAAAAGTCAAAAGATACTTTGTTTATAGCCAATGAGAACCTGTTGTTTATGGAGGTAAATCATGCTTCCTATAAATTGCTGGAGTATAATATAGCGGAATTGCTTTCAAAAACCCTTTATGAACTTCTTGTAAATGTTGTTGACAGGAAAGCAATTAAGCGACAATTGGCAGACACTGGCGATGTGCCTGATAAAGAAATAGAGGTAAAAACAAAGAATGGCGAAAAAAAATACTGTATCCTTACACTTTCCAAGGAAAAGAATACAAAGGGCGTTTACTATATCCAGGGTATTATTCATGATATTACGGCATTGAAAAAAACGGAAAAGGAAAAATTGATGATTGAAAAGATGGATGTTGCCAGCCGGCTGGTGAGGATCATGGCGCATGAAGTAAGAAACCCTTTGAACAATATCATGTTATCTGCTGAACAATTAGAACATGTGATAGATGGTGAGGAATCACAGATTTGTTTCGATATAATTAAAAGAAACAGTAAGAGAATTGAGGCCATCATGGCAGAATTATTAAACCCGGCAAACGCAGGACAACTGTCATTAGAAAAAAGATCATTGCAGGCCATTATTGATGAAAGCATTGATGCGGCTATTGACCGTATAAAACTCAGGAATATTGATTTGCAAAAGGATTATATTGATGAACCTGCATGGGTCATGGCCGACCAGGAAAAATTGAAAATTGCCTTACTCAATATCATTATTAATGCAGTAGAAGCTATGCAGGAAAATGAAGGCAAATTAACTATTTCAATAACAAGAAAAGAACAGCAGTATATTCTATTAATATCAGATAATGGGTGTGGGGTAAGTGAAGAGAACCTGCCACTTCTTTTTGAACCTTATTTTACTTCAAAACATAAGGGAATGGGTATTGGCTTAGCTTCCACACATAATATATTGAATTATCATAAAGCCTATATTAGTGTTGAGTCTCAGGTAAATAAAGGCACCACTTTTACAGTGATTTTTAATAAGGTAAAGGATTAAAAAATGTATTATTTTCACTTTGAATGATCTGTGAAGGAATGATTTCGTAAAAAAAATCAGTTGTATTAAGTTTTTAAAAATACTTTTTAAAAAAAGGCAGGTTGTGGGACATAAAAATTTTTTTATTGCTGATGATGATCCTGATGATCAGGAATTATTTATAGAAGCCCTACAAGAGATAGATGCACTTTGCAAATGCGTAACGGCTTTTGATGGGCAGGAAGCACTCAATAAATTGTTGAACTACTCAGCTTATTTACCCGACTTTATATTTTTGGATTTAAACATGCCGAAAATGAATGGGAAAGAATGTCTTTCGGAGATTAAAAAAAATAATTTTCTTAAAGATATCCCTGTAATTATCTATTCTACTTCATCCGATAAGAAAGATATGCACGAAGCAATGGAATTAGGTGCTGTTTTCTTTCTAGAAAAGCCCAACAGGTTTGAGGAATTATCCCGTGCTTTAAAGCATATTATTTCCTATGATTGGAAAAGAGCATAGAATTTATTAAACTTGGGAATAATTGTCAAAAAAAAAGCCGTAGCACATTTTTAAAGTCTATTCCACTAACATCTTAGCTCAAATTGCACATGATTTATCTAATCAATCAAAGTGTGCTTAAAACGTAATCGAGCTTAATTTAAAAAATGTACTACGGCAGTATCTTATGAAAGTCCTTGTTTTATTTCAGCCTTCATAGAGGCGGCTTTATCTTTTCCATCCTGCATTAACTTTGCGGTTTCATCTTTAATATCCTGGTATTTGCTAGCCAAGCCATCTTTTGCATCATTATACTTGTTCGTGATATCTCCTTTAAAACTATTCATCTTGTTTGCAAACTCATCTTTCAAGTCAGCCCCTTTCTTCGAAATTGCTTTTCTTGTTTCTGATCCTTTATCAGGGGCAAATAAAATTCCCAATACGGCACCTGCTGCGGCGCCTACTAAAAAACCTGTTGCCCATTTTCCTGAACTCATGATTGTTAATTTTAAGTGTAGTTAATAATGTTATTGCATTTATAGTAACTAAAACATTGCCAAACTTGCTTTGCGACCTAATTAATTTTGAGATTCTATAACTTTTTTTTTAATCGGGCTTTGCAATCAATAAGTTTCAAACAGCATACATGAATGATCCACTATTATTGATGATTAAAGCGTAACATATTCAATAACCTTATTTTCATAAATGCACATTGAGTGGCATATAATTGATACGTAATGATATCTTTCAGATTTTTATAAGGAAAAAATTCTTCCAGGGCTTCCTTGTAAAGTTTGCTGAAATGCAATTCATAGCTTTGGCAAAGTGCTGCTATTTCGCCCCCCTTGGCCAAACTACACTCATTATCACTTATATCGATTTCAATCTCTTTCCACATTTGATCTGTAAAATCTGCCGGAAGTGAAATGTTGAAATATAACAGCTCATTACTTATTTCTTTTGCGTACTGGTTACTCTCAACAGCTAAAGCCTGAATGGCAGTTTTTAAATTGGCATTATCTATTTCTTCTGCTATACCATCAAATCCTTTGTTAACCTGAATGAGAAAAGATACCAGTCTTTTCAATTTATTCTGCAATGTAGAATCGATGGGAACCATTAAATTTTGCATACTTTTATTTTTATTGGATAACAACACTACATGAATACTCTTTAATAGTATTTAAAACACTTTTAATTTCACTGAGCTGCCGTTCTAATATTTCCCGTAGTTCATTATCCTCATCTATTTGTTCAATGGCTTTCGTATAATTTTTTATCGCAGTTTCTTCTCCTTGAATACAGGCATCAATGATGGTTTCTTTTTTTCCAAATTTAAAAGTGTTTTTTAAATCCATCCAGGTTCGGTGTAGTAAACTTAAAGTAAATTGATCAATAGAAGAAGGAACTTTTAATTGGGAAACGATGTTTTTCAGTTCACTACTATACCTGCCTCTTTGGTAACCGAAACGTTCAAATAAGAGCGACAATACATCATCCCTGATTCTTTCTGAGGCACTTAAATATCCTTTTTTTGCATCTTCCAGTATGGCAATAAGATGGTATACGGGTTGAACGGTGGTTTCTTTAATCGTTAACATGGCAAATATTTTTGTTGAATTCCTGATTGGCTTAGTTATAAGGCAATTTGCATACCATATTTAATTACATATAACTCAAGTTGTTGTGGGGAAAAAGTGAGTAAGCTAATACTGGGTTGTGTATTTATTTCCATAGTGGCACCCCGTATATCAAGAATATAGATGCACGAATGAGATTGCCCGAATTTGTTTCTTTTGCCACCCAAAAAAGTTTATTTACTTGATTCAACCATGACAATGTGACGAAGATGAATTTCTTTTCCTGAAGCATCCTGTTGCTTGCAGAACCAGCTTACATGATTAAATTGGTTTTTGCTCATCCAGTTGAGGCGGTTTTATTGGTGAAGGTACCCTGGATCTGTTTCCAATCCTTTCGAATTTTAGATAAAGCCCGCTTTTTCTCCTTCCAGTAACATCGTCGCCTAACAAAAGCCCCCATGGTTTTAAATTTTCCACCCTGTCGAATATTACTTTTAAAATGGCAATGCATGGTATGGATAAAAACATTCCTGCCACACCGGCTAAAGCTCCACCAGTGAGAACGCCCAAAATAGTAATAAGCGAATTGATCTTTAGTTTAGAGCTCACCACAGTTGGCATAATGATATTGTTATCTAAGAATTGCACAACAACCAGTATCACCAATACCCAAACAACATCACTCATGCTTGCTGATGTTGTAAGTGTAACAAGCATGCAAAATACTGCAGCAATGAGCATTCCTATATAAGGGATTAAATTGAGGATAGCCGATAAAACACCTAAGAAAATGGGGTATTTGATACCGAGTACAAGAAAGCCCAAACAGTTAATTGTGGCTACTATTCCCATTTCAATAATTAAACCCGTCATATACCCTTGTACAATGGATTTAGACTCCTGCAACACATCATTTACTTTTGCCTGGTGTTCTGCTTTAAAAATGGTAACAAAAAATCTTGCTATCATATCCCTGTAATACAAAATCAAAAAGATATACACGGGTAACAACAGCATTACCAGTGCCATCTCTGTAATCGTTAAAAAAGTATCGCTCAAAACCCCCGATCCTGTGGTTTTTAGTTTTTCTGCAGCAGTATCAAACAGGTTTCGTTGCTCAACCTTGGTTAAATTAATATTGTGCGACATCCATCCCTTAAGTGTTTGAATATGTTCCGTTAAATGTTGTTTGATAACGGGTATATCATCGATAAAACTCACAATTTGCTGAGAAAGGAAATAGAGGATGCTTCCGGCAAGAATGGTTGAAATAGTTAAAGAAAAGGAGATGGCCCAAACCCGGGACATGCCTTTTCTTTCCAGGAATTTATTAACCGGCAATAATAACACCGCCAGCAAAAATGCAAAAACCAATGGCACAATGATATTTTTCCCAAGAAAAATGATCAACCCAATTAAGGAGAACATTAGCAGGAGTAGAGTAAATTTTATATAAAACGGATTTGGTTGACGTAGCACCATAACGTAACAAGTTTTTTTAAATTGACATAAGTTGATGGCGCATACAAATTAAAAAGGGAAACCGCCGGTATCATCTATAAAAGCAAATCCTGTGCAAAAAATAAACCGCTGGAATAAATGGGGCATTTTGCAATCTGTAGTAGAAGGATATGATGGGTAGTACTTAAATCAATTCAATTCAATGGAAAGGAAGCGAAGGGAGTTAATGGACAATAAGACCCACTGTTTTGTTAATCGTATCCCTGGAGAACGGTTTAGCAATAAACATATCAGCTCCTGCTAATAATGCTTTTCTTTTCTCAGCAGGTGTTGCGTAAGCGGTAATCATGATTAGTTTTGAAGAGGAGTAATTTTTTTTAACGTAGCTGATAAAATCAATACCCATTCCATCTGGCAAATGATTATCTAAAAAAATAATTTCTGGACATTGTTTTTGCAAAGCTACTTTAGCTTCACTTATAGAATTTACGTAACTGCACTGGATATTATTATTACGCAATAAGCCACCAAGTAAATAACAAATGTCTATTTCGTCGTCTATAATTAATGCCTTCACATAATAAGATTTATTAAATAAGAACTCAAATAGTAAAATTATATGATGCAATTCTGGCAATTACTTTGCCAACCTATGGTATGCGTTAAAAATACAATAAATGAATGCGCTATTCAGCAACTTAGTTTTTTAGCGTACAAATCTCCACATAAAGAGGAAAAATTTATACAACTTCTTTGGGTAGAGGTTCATTTACATTCATTCTCAGGCTGTTCTTAAATTTGGCAGGTTTTTTTCAGAAAAAATAAAGCGTTAGGATCGTTGGATAAAATAGGTTTGTTTTCTGGTTTTGGAAAAAATGGGTTTACAAAGAAGGAATTGTCTGAATTTGTAAACCTGTTTTTTGTAAACTCTCCGAAAGTAATTCTTATATTTATAAAAAAACTGCATGAAAAAAAGGGTTCTGATCATTGATGATGATATTGATATGTGTTCCTTACTTCAAAGGTTTCTTGCCAAAAACGGGTATGAAGCTGAAACATCACATTCAGCCAATAAAGGAATCGAGAAATTTAAAGCTGGCAGTTTTGATATTGTAATATGTGATTTCAGACTGGGGGATAAGAAAGATGGCAAAGACATTTTAGTAGAGATTAAACAACATAAACCTTCAACCATTGTATTAATTATTACCGGCTACAGCGATATTAAAACCTCTGTTGATGTAATTAAGGCAGGTGCTTTTGATTATATAATAAAGCCACTTATACCCGAAGAAGTATTAGCTGTATTAAGTGAAGCTATTAATCAATCCATTAAAAAGAATGAGCAAGCTGTTTCACTCCCAACTGATGGAAAGATCAGTAAAGCTAAAACGTTTAATAGCGAATTTTTAGAAGGGCGGGATTCGGTTACTAAGCAATTATATCAACAAATTGACCTGGTTGCACCTACAAATTATAGTGTAATACTATATGGAGAAAGTGGAACAGGGAAGGAGGTAATTGCTAAAACAATTCATGACCGAAGTAATAGAAAAGGAAAACCTTTTATTGCAATGGATTGTGGTACCCTATCAAAAGAATTGGCAGGAAGCGAATTGTTTGGACACGTTAAGGGTTCTTTTACCGGTGCATTAGCGGATAAGGAAGGTCATTTTGAATTAGCTAATGGAGGCACCTTGTTTTTAGATGAAGTGTCTAATCTATCTGCTGAAATACAAGCTTCTTTATTAAGAGTAATCCAGGAAAGAAAATTTAAACGGGTAGGGGGCAACAAAGAAATTGAAATAGATATCAGGATAATTGTTGCTTCAAACGAAAATTTGCAGGAAGCACACAGGAAGGGAAAATTCAGAGAAGATTTGTACTATCGGTTTAATGAATTTAGTATTAGTCTCCCCCCTTTAAGAAACAGAAAAAATGATATACCATTATTTGCAGAGTTTTTTTTAGCAAAAACAATGACCGAATTAAACAAGCAGCTTGATGGATTTGATGAAGAGGTAATGGAGAAATTCATGCAATATAGCTGGCCGGGAAATTTAAGAGAATTTAAAAATGTTATAAGAAGATGTGCGCTGTTGACAAAAAGCGGGTATATAGCTGCTTCTTCATTGCCAAATGAAATAAGCGACAGTTTCATTGATCATACTTCCTATGCAAACCCAACGGGCCACACAACCAAAAATACACTTCTTTTAAAAGACTCAGCCTCCAAAGCAGAGTATGAAACTATTATGCACGTATTAAAAGAAGTAAATTTTAATAAAACAAGAGCAGCCGAACTTTTAAAAATAGACCGTAAGACATTATATAATAAGATCAAGGGCTATGAAAATTCACATTTGTAAGTTTTCTTTATCTGATGAATGATTTTGTAGTACTGATTTTTCTATTAGCGTTGTTTTTCTTCACGTAGCAACCTTCCAATAGATATTGTTTATAAAATCGGAAAGAGACCAAAACACAATCCTTTTCTTTAGAATTACTCACTGTCTGAATCATCATCTCAATTTCACTTTAATATCTCAGTTAATTTCTGGAGGATAGGATAAAGCATTGCAAAAATGTGTATTTATAAAAGATTGTATTATAAATATTTTTTGCCAGTATAATCTATGATAGTGCTTGGGGAAAAGCTTCCTCATGTGATTATTCTACTACTCACACTTAGATAAACAAACGGTATGTAAACAGTACTACATCTTACGAACATTGTTTATCTAATGTAAAATTTGTTTTTTTTACTGCTTATTCTGTATTGCAGTTGAACAGAAAATATGAATTTCCCACAGTGCACTCCTTTTTTTTATGGGTAAAATTTACTGGCATGATTTTTATTTTTTAATACTAAAATACTTTTTATGATTATCAAGGTAAAAAATATGATCTGCCAGCGTTGCAAAATAGTTGTAGAAAATATTCTATCCAGCCTGGAACTGGAGGCAGAATCAATTGCAATTGGTGAAATTGTTTTGAAAAGAAAAGTATCAGATGGTAAACTCAAGGAGCTGGATGCTGCGTTAAAAGCAGTAGACCTTGAACTGGTTTATGATAAGAAAAACCTTATCGACCAGCAAATCAAAAACCTCATTTTTGAAATCATTTATTATTTAGATGAACCCTTAAGTATCAAATTCTCTTGTTTCTTAAGCGGCAAGCTGAATTACAATTACAATTATTTATCTAAAATATTTTCAGAAATAAACGGAATCAATATTGAGCGTTATATCATTTTACAAAAAATTGAAAAGGTAAAATCTATGCTTGTATCTGATGAGGCTGTACTCAGTGAAATAGCTTTCAAGATGAATTACAGCAGTGTAAGCCACCTATCTAATCAATTTAAGAAATATACAGGATTGAGAGCGAGTGATTACAAGTCATCACTCAGAGTAAATGCAAACGGTATTTACAGAACGATGTCTCATAAAATGGCTGTATAAAAGATAAATGCTGCAATGGCAGGAGAATAGCTTAAAAGCAAAACTGTAACCTGCAACCACTAAAACAAAGATAGTAAGTACAAAGAGGTCTATTTGAACCGATAAAAATCAATTCCAGACAAAAGTAATAGCGCATGTGCTACCTGGGTGATCTATTCAATAGAATTTTTTGAGGCTGTTAATAACGGGATAATTTAAGCGCAAATTTTTAACTTATGTTAATCTTATAGCAATGATTTTACTCAAACATTATATCGATTTAAAAGTATTTCATTTTAATACCTTTATTGATTTCAAAGTTATTGAAGTGTTACAGGAAGATGAAGGTGTTAGTTTCCAGATATTTTATAATGGACGCTATTTCTTTACTTTAGTGCCTAAAAAAAAGAAAGCCGGAAGTTTTGAACTTTCCTTATTTGATAAAATGAAAAAAACGGCAATTGATTGGGATTTGTTTTCAAAAATCGAAGTTTCACTCTTTGCTATTTTATTACGGGAGCCCATGTCTTATAAGAACTAAATACTTAATTAATTCTATGGCCCATCGTAATTAATTTTACCTCACTCATTGTTTTTATGCATTTTCTGCCTGTTTCGTTATTTTACAAGTAATATCTCATGCAATATGCGATATACATCCTCTTCAGTAACAAACGAATTAAATTTCCCTGTTTTCATCTCAAATTGTAGAATAAGTTGCTCAAAAATTAAATCAACATAAGTTATCCAGCAACAAATATTTTGGCATAAGCTTTGGATTTTAGTCAGTATATCAATTCTTAAACCCTTTCAAATATGGAACAGGAAATAGTAGATGAGAACTTAAAGTTCTTAAAAGAAAAAATCAACTCAATAAAAGTTGCTCTGTTCAGATCCGAGATTGATTCTGAATTAAAACTACCAAATAACATAATAAAAATATATAAGGTAGAAGATGATGGAACAGTGTGGTTCTTTACATCATTAAATGGTTATCATAAAGCATTAAGCGGCAAACCTTTTTTTGCTCATTTGTATTTTCATAAAAAGGATGCTGATTTTCATCTTCAACTCAGTGGGCAGGCAGTGATTGTTGAAAATGCAGATCTTGATTCAAATTTCAGCACTTTTTCTACAGGTACGTATGCTGTTGCTTTAATTAAAATGAAAATATTGCAGGCAGAGTTTAATGAAAAGAGGGACAGCACAAATATATCCTGGCCTAAAAAAATTAAATCTGTATTCAATCAGTTGTTCCTGGCCCCGCATCGGATCTATCATTTTACATAAAAAAAGTATATATCAATAGAAAGGAAATAAGAATCAACGGATGAATTAATTTGGCCAATAGCGATATAGAACTAATAAACCCATCCGAAAGGATGGGTTTATTATTGTTTATGGCTAACAGATTTTTCTACCATGCATTCGCATACCAAGTATGATTGTACCTAGAGCAACCGAAAGCTGCTGTTTTGCGCTCTGACACTTTTTCAGTAGTATAATGCGAGTCATCTGTCTAATTTGGTTGGATTGTAGCAATCAAGTAGTTTTAGGTTGTTTCAACTTTTAGTTTGATCTGATATGAATTGGTATAAGGTAAATAATATCGACACAATTGATTCACCTGCATTGCTGCTGTATAAGGAACGTATACAAAAGAATATCAATACTGCAGTGGAGATGATTGAAGATGTAAACCTGCTTCGTCCGCATGTAAAGACAAATAAAATAGCTGAAGTATGCGCTATGATGATGGCAGCAGGTATTACTAAATTTAAATGTGCAACCATTGCAGAAGCAGAAATGCTGGCTATGCTAAATGCAAAAGATGTTTTACTGGCTTATCAACCAGTAGGGCCGAAAACAAAACGGCTTTTGACATTGGTGCAGCAGTATCCGCAAACAACATTCAATTGCGTTACAGATAACCTGGATGCTGCAAAGGGGCTATCAGAACAATTTTCCGGGAATAACGAAACGATCAATCTATTTATTGATCTGAACACTGGCATGAACAGAACTGGCATTCAGCCCGCAAAAGCCTTTGAATTATTTCAGCAGTTAAATACATTACCCGGTATTGATTTCAAGGGCCTGCATGCATACGACGGGCATTTGCGGGATACAGATCTGCATCAACGTCAGCAAAAAAGTAATAAAGCTTTCAATGAAGTAATTGAACTGGCAGCACAAATTGAAAAGGTCATTAATAAAACTTTTACGATTGTTGCGGGAGGTTCACCCACTTTTCCAACACATGTAAAACGAAATATTGAATGCAGCCCGGGCACATTTGTTTTCTGGGACTGGGGGTACAAGCATCAACTACCAGATGAACCATTTAATTATGCTGCCCTCGTTCTTACAAGAGTCATTTCAATTGTTGATGATCAAACGATCACCACCGATCTGGGACATAAATCTGTTGCTGCTGAAAATCCATTTCCACGGGTTCATTTTTTGAATGCACCTGATGTGATGCCAATTTCCCAAAGTGAAGAACATTTGGTTTTGAAAGTAAAAGACAGTTCACAATTTAAAGTTGGCGATGTGTTGTACGGTGTGCCGGTTCATATTTGTCCTACTGTTGCGTTATATGATAAAGCAGTTGTTGTTGAAAATAAGCAAGCTGTATCAACATGGAAGGTGCTGGCGAGAGATCGGGTAATTAATTTGTGAATATTGTAAACGGAAAATTGAACACTCAGTTATGTTTATGGTGTGCAACTGCTTTGTTGTAATAATAGCTTTCATTTCTATTGAATTTAAAACTAAATTTATCAGCGTCATTTTATCAACGTAATTGTAATTATGAGATCAAAAGGATTTTTATTTATCGTTGCTTGTTTTGTTTCAATTTCATTGCTTGCACAAACACAGGGAAGTGGTTGGCAAAATCTTTTCAACGGTAAAGATTTGATCGGCTGGAAACGGTTGGCAGGTAAGGCTGAGTATTCTGTTGAAAATGGAGTGATCGTTGGTCGTACGGTTATGAATTCACGAAACACTTTTTTAGTTACGGAAAAAGAGTATGGCGATTTTATTTTGGAAGCAGATGTATGGGTAGAAGATGAAGAAGGCAATGCCGGCATTCAAACACGCAGCCATTTTGATCCAACAGCTTTTGATGGTGTGGGAAGAGTATATGGAAGGCAATGTGAAATTGATCCAACGCCACGCAGATGGACGGGAGGTATTTATGATGAAGGAAGAAGAGAGTGGTTGTACCCGATGCAATTAAATGCACCGGCACAGAATGCGTATAAACAAGGAGCGTATAATCATTATAGAGTGGAATGCATCGGTAATGAAATGAAAACATGGGTGAATGGAATAGCCACGGCTTATGTGGTTGATACCATTGATGCAAAAGGATTTATTGGTTTGCAGGTGCATGGCATCCGCACTGCGGATCATGCAGGAAAAAAAGTGTGCTTTAAAAATGTACGCATCAAAACTACAGGGTTGGTGCCAACTCCTTTTCCACCCAATGTGTACGTTTCCAATTTTGTTCCCAACAGTTTAACAGCTTATGAAAAAAAGAACGGCTGGCGTTTGTTGTTTGATGGAAAAACAAGCAACGGTTGGAGAAGTGCAAAAGGAAATGTTTTCCCGGAAAAAGGATGGATGATCAGTAACGGTGTTATGGCAGTAGTTGGTGCAGAAGGAAAGGAATCAACCAATGGAGGTGATATTATTACAAATGAACAATATGCAGCATTTGATCTTTCGTTTGAATTTAAATTAACACCCGGCGCAAATAGTGGTGTAAAATATTTTGTAACACTTGCAGAGCAAAGTAGTGGGTCGGCTATTGGGTTGGAATACCAGGTGCTGGATGACACATTACATCCTGATGCAAAATTAGGTCGTGATGGAAACCGAACTCTTGCTTCTTTGTATGATGTGATAAAAGCAGAAAAACAAAAACGGTTTTTACGTGCCATTGGTCAGTGGAATTTTGCAAGGATCATTGTCTATCCGAATGATAAAGTGGAGCATTATCTTAACGGCATAAAAGTGCTGGAATATATCCGTGGATCAAAAGAATTTAAAGAACTTGTTGCAATCAGCAAGTATGTAACATGGAAAAACTTTGGTGAAGCTCCTAAAGGGCATATCCTGTTACAGGATCATGGTAATACTGTTATGTACAGAAGCATTAAGATGAGAGAGTTGAAGTGGTGAGGTGGTGAATGGTGAAATCGTTTACAGAAGTGCATCCCCTCCAAGGAGGGGCGAATTTCAAACTGTTGAAAACTAAAACCATTGGGGTGGGTTGTTGAGTAGTGATGGCGATGATGAACAAAAGAAATCTTTCGCTGGAATATTTGAAGCCAGGGGATGATGATCCTTCGACAAACTCAGCCTGACAAAAAAATAATTTTTAATTAAATAAAAAAATCATGTCAGTATCCCGCCGTCATTTTATTAAGCAGTCAGCAAAAGCTTCAGCAGTGGTGTATGCAGCATCAATTGGTTTTAGTGCCAAAAGTTATGGAAATATCATTGGTGCAAATGATCGGGTGCGTTTGGGTGTGGTTGGTTTTTCTGATCGTTTCCGTCAGGGATTATTCCCTTCTTTTTTGAATCATTATAAGGAATTGAATTTTGATATTGTTGCAGTAAGTGATCTGTGGAAGCTGCGCAGGCAAGAGGGGCAAAGTTTTTTAAAGGAAAAATTAGGACATGATGTACAAACTTGTGTAAATAATGATGAGTTGTATCGTATAAAAGATCTGGATGGAGTGATTGTAAGCACAGCCGATTTTCAACATGCTTTGCATGCAATTGAAGCAGTGAACGCAGGTAAAGATGCATATGTTGAAAAACCATTTGCTGAAACCATGGAAGACAACAGGAATGCATTAAAGATCATTAAAGCAAGCAACAGGATCATTCAAGTCGGTTCACAACGCCGCAGCGGTGGCAACTATGCAGCAGCAGCAGAATTTATTCAATCTGGAAAATTTGGCCCCATTACAATGGTTGAACTAACATGGAATGTAAATCAACCCGGCCGTTGGAGAAGACCAGCACTGGTTGCAAAATGTAAACAGGAAGATACAGACTGGAAACGCTTTTTAATGAACCGTCCGTTTGAAGCATGGGACCCAAGAAAATATTTGGAGTATCGTTTATTCTGGCCTTATTCATCAGGCATGCCGGGTCAATGGATGAGTCATCAAATTGATACCGTGCATTGGTTTAGTGGATTAAAACATCCACGTAGCGTGGTTGCCAATGGAGGTATTTATATGTGGAAAGATGGAAGAAAGAACTGGGATACCACTACGGCTGTTTTTGAATATGGTCCGCAAAACGATTTAACAACTGGCTTCCAGGTAACTTTTGGTTCACGCATGCATAATGGCGATGAAAAACCTGCAGAGATTTATTATTCAAACGGAGGTGAGTTAAACCTGATCAATAATACTATTTCACCCAATGGTGGACTAAGGGAGAATCATGCAAGTGCAATGGGCATGAAACCAAACCTGCTGACTGAAATGAAATTGACAGATCTGGAAGAAAAAGTTGTTGCATCGGCCAACACAGGCGCCGACAGATTAACCAGCAATCATATGCGGAATTTTATGGAATGTGTGCGTAGCCGTAAACAACCCAACGCTCCTGTTGAAGCAGGTTATTATCATTCTATTGCTACCATCATGACCAATGCGGCTGTAAGAACTGGAGCCAAAGTAACCTTTGATGAAAAAACACAGGAAGTAATGGCCAATGGAAAAGTGTTTAAGTATTAATGAAGGTCATGCTGAAATATTTTTTAACGATAGCATTTGTTATAATAACAGTAACAATTGAAGTTTGAATAAAAAAATGGGGGAGTAGTAAAAGAAAAAGACAACTCAACATGAATTGTCTTCTTTTCGTGCCCTTTACTAGCTCCAGTTCGAACTTCCTTATTGAAAGTTTAGAGGCTATTGGAAACTTTATAATGATTAAAGGAATTCGTAAATCTTAAATTTATACTCGTCCAAAGCTCAATTTTTTAATGCCTTTAAAATAAAAATAGAGAAATGGATAATCTGGTTGGAAGGATACAGGAAAAGAAAATACTGGAACAGGTACTCGCATCTTCCGGCACAACATTGATTGCCGTGTAATACTCCAGGAGAAGACATAGAAACAAAAAACAGAGATTTGAGGCGAAAAGCAATAAATGCCCAAATAGCTAAAAGTCCAGTTTTTAAAGTAATAGCTAAGGTTGTAATTGAACTATTTGCCTTTTTGATATTGCTCATAATAATCCACATCCTCCGGAACGATATTAAATTCGACTACTAAAACTACCGCTTACATGGGCTTTGTTTTATGGTGGGCGGACGTACTCGAATCAATCACAAGATATCTTCCGTCAGATTACACCATGACCATACCGAGCAGTACTATTTCGCTTTCTTCATTTTCGTATGTAACTAATTTAATAAGACAAAAATCAGGTCATAACATGCAACCTTTTTGCATCCTTGGTAAATACTGTTATTATTTCCTATCAAAAGATACCATTTACCATCCGCATAAGCTTGATTTACATGTTTACCACCGCCATCAATACTTAACAAATATTACGTCTCAAATCATTTAATTGAAATCGTATAAAGCAGCTTGCTATTTTCTTGTTTACTAACCTTAACGGTATTGCACGCATTGGTACGCTCGTTAAATGATTTGCCAGCTTTTGTTCAAGTTGCTTTTTTAAATGTGTTTTATGTTTCTTGTTGTACTAAAATCCTGAAAGTAACTCAACGAACTGCTTGTTGAGTTTTTTAGCAGAAACATTCACTTTTGAACCGTGGGATCTTGATTTATAGTGCCAAAATTTTTTCTTTTTGTTGAGGTAGCCGGTAAAAGGACTTACTCGCTCCCCAGAAAAACTATATGGGCTTCTTTTCCTCACTTTCTTGCCCTATCTTTTTTTTTAATAATAGTTGCAGAATAACACAAGACGTTCAGAACAGTTCAGAACGGTTAAACAGAACTATACATTTACTTTTAATTGTACCCTGTTCTCATGTGGGTTCAACTGCTGTTAATACACAATAATAGAATGACAACTCTTAAAAAAATTTTCGAAAACAAAATAATTGCTATAATAAGAGGAATAAGTCCTAAAGATGTTTTAAACATTGCAAATACCCTTTATGAGGGTGGAATTAAGATTATTGAAATAACACTGAATTCGACTGATGCATTTTCCGTTATTAACAAATTAAGCCATAGTATAGGGGACAGAATGATAATAGGTGCAGGAACAGTGCTTGATGCTTCATCAGCAAGATTGGCCATTGATGCCGGAGCAAAACTAATTATTTCTCCTGGTTATAATGAAGAAACAATTCAAGTGTCCAGGCAATTAGGTGCGGTTAGTATACCGGGGGCATTTACACCAACGGAAATTATTTCTGCATATAATTGCGGAGGAGATATAATTAAGTTATTTCCGGCATTAAATGCAGATTATTTTAAAAATATTCAGGGGCCGCTTAATCATATTCCCATTATGCCCACAGGAGGTTTAACACTTGATAATATTATTGCATTCAAAAAAGAAGGCGCTGTTGCATTTGGAATTGGCAGTTCTTTGGTAAATGCTAATAAACCTATAAACAGCGAATATCTTATAGAGTTGAAGGAAAAAGCAAAAAAATTTGTGCAACTTTTGGAAGATAAATAAACAGCTGGAAATTTTAAAATGAAACTATTTAATAAAACATACCTGAACCTTGTTTATTTCTTTACAGCCATATTTTTATATATTCTTTTTGCAGCCTGTAATTCAAAGCCAACTCTTTTTACAAAATTGAAAGTTGACGAATCTGGAATTAGATTCAATAATTTGATAATTGAAAATGATTCAATAAACCCAATTGATTTGGAATTTCTTTATAATGGTGGCGGGGTTGGGGTTGGTGATTTTAACAGGGACGGGCTGCCGGACTTATATTTCACTGGAAGTACAGTTTCCAATAAACTTTATTTAAATAAGGGCAATATGAAGTTTGAGGATATTACAGCTGCCGCAGGTGTTGATGGCATGCAAAGCTGGTGTAATGGAGTTTCTGTTGTGGATATTAATAATGATGGTTGGGAAGATATTTATGTTTCTGCTACTATTAAAAGTGATCCCGATCAAAGAAGAAATCTTCTATACATGAACAAGGGGCTGAATCAAAATGGAATTCCTGTTTTTAAGGAAATGGCACATGAATATGGACTTGGTGATACAAGTTTTTCAGTTCAGGCCGCCTTTCTTGATTATGACAATGACAGTGATTTGGATATGTACCTCGTAACAACGAGGCTGGCAAAAAGAAATTCAGCTTTTTTCAATAATCAGATTACCTCAAATACATCTGATGAAATTGACAAGTTATTTCGCAATGACTGGAATGATTCATTAAATCACCCTGTATTTACAGATG
>Ga0163144_10001170_pt1 | contig 62002 bp, 52 predicted proteins | sample OliLak19BULKMAT1_FD_123175 | JGI IMG/M metagenome (GOLD analysis project Ga0163144, IMG submission 123175) | Freshwater microbial mat bacterial communities from Lake Vanda, McMurdo Dry Valleys, Antarctica - Oligotrophic Lake LV.19.BULKMAT1 | ecosystem: Environmental > Aquatic > Freshwater >...
CACGAATGGCGAGAGGCTCTGAAAACCATTCTGAAACGTGTACACGCTGATGCGACGCAGGTGATCGTCATTCACATAGCTGACGTTGTAGGCACCGCGCACGACGAAAGGCTTTGAGGCGGTTGGAGTCCAAGCGAACCCGACATTCGGACTGATATTGCCGTTGGCGCTGTAGAGCGTCCGGCCCGTTCCGTCTCCAGCGAAAGAGTACCTCAAATTGGGGTCATACAGATTCGCGAAGCTCCCATTGGGAATCACCGGCAGGATGGCGTTTCCGGACCGTTCTCGAACCGGAGACAGGTAGTCGTACCGAACGCCAAGGTTCAATACCAGGCGAGGGGACACCTTCCAGTTGTCCTGAAGGAAGCCGGACCAGAGATCCTGAGACGGTCGGTTCGCAGGGGGAACCCCGGTTTGGAAACCGGACGTCGGAGACAGGATATTGTATGCCTGCGTTGTACCGAAGGCCAGGCCCGCCTTTGTGGCTGCGGCGTTGCCGACGTCAAAGACCTCACGGGCCTGATAGAACGGAACCGTCACCGATGAGAACAGCCCTCTGCTGAATCCGTAGCTTGTCAGTCGGTATTGTTGCAGGGAGAATCCGGCTTGCAGGCTGTGGTTGCGCGCGGTAAAGCTGACGGTGTCCTGAAAATTGTAAAGGTAGTCGTCGCGCCCTTGCGGATCGACGCCAAGCATAGGACTCTGAAAAAGATCGGTGAGGACCGCGAGGAAATTGAACTTCTCGCGGGTCCGGTTTCCGAAGTCCACACTCGGCAGGTTGCCGCCGATGCGAAGTTCGTTGGTCAGTTTGCCCGCCTTGCTCGCATACCGCCAGGTCCCCGCATAGAAATTGGTCAACGTCTTTTGATAGGTATTGGGCTTGAGTTGGTAAATACTCGAGGCCCCTGGCAAGTCGAAAGTCCCCTTTGTGCTGGTCACGGTCAGCGAGAAGGTATTCTGTGAAGATTTCAGATAGTCCAGACGGAATAGAGCCCCATGAATGGTTGCATGGTTGTGCTGCTCGTTGCTGAAATTGAACGTATTGTTTCCCACCAGAATGAAGGCATTGGGAGACGGAAACATGCTTAAGGCGCTCTGGAACACCGGGTCGTCGGAAGTCGGCAACGACACAGGCGCATTGCCCCGTCGTGTGGCGGTGCTGAGGTCGAAGAAACCCTCGTAGCTGGCGAGAAAGAACAGCTTGTTCTGAGCAATCGGACCGGAGATGGACCCGCCTAACTGGTTCACGTTGACCTTTTCGCTGGTTCCAAACTGATTGTTGGCAAAGGACTGAGCGGCTAGTCCGGAGTTGATGTGTGTCCAAAAGGCGGTCCCATGGAACTGATTCGATCCGGAAGGAGGATTGAAGGCCACCTGGGTGGATCCTCCCGAAAACGCGGCGCTGGGATTGGCGGTGACAATGGTGGCTTCGCTCAATTGATCGGTACGAAGGCGGTTCGAAGTGAAACTCAGCGCGTCGCCGCGCAGAAAGCTGTTCTGAATGTTGATGCCGTCGAAGGTGATATTCGAGAAAGAGGTGCTCTGGCCGTTGATGATGCGCGGAGAGGCGCGGCCGTTGCTGCTCACGCCCGGCAGGATATCCAGCAGCGCGAGAGGATTCCGCTGCGCCAGCGGCAACCGGCTGACCTGTTCCTGGCTCAGGACGGCCGAAACCTGTCCCGTCGATGTCTGTAATTGCTGGGGGGCGGCTTGGGTCTCCACCGATTCCCGCGTCTCACCCAACTCCAACTTCATCGCCGCCAGCGGCGTCTCTGTCAATGGGTCGATCTTGACCCCTTTCTGGCTGATCTTCTTGAAGTTGCTCGCTTCGACAACCATGTCATAGTAGGTCGGCCGTAAGCTTGGAAAGAGAAAGCTCCCCGATCCGTCGGTGACTGTTGCAGAATCCTCAACCGTCGAATCAGCAAGATACAGTACAACTCTCGCTCCGACAACGGGCTTACCGTCGGGGTCGATCACTGTCCCGGTGAGGCGCCCTGTGACCTGAGCCATGACCGGAACCAGTACGAATGTTAGAAACGCCACTAGTAGGCGCATACCGCTCAATTGAAACACTGAAATCCTCCGTGTGTATTAGTATGCGTCAAAAAGGGTCCCAATAGGACACCTTGCGTTCAAGATTCTCACTTGGGTCCCAACGCAAGCCTAGGGTGGGACTACAATGAGCAGCTTGCGCGAGCGGGAGATCGGGGCGGGCACAAACCGGGACGATAGAAAAATCCAATCCACCCGATACAAAGGGTTTGCGCGACATGGGGGCGTAATACCCCTATACTGGTAAAAACCTACGACAAACGGTCGTCGTTTCCAGCCCTGTCCGCCGGATACGATCCAACTCAAACAGGAGTATTCATGGTACGAATCGCCATGTTGGGTCTGCTGATCCTTACGGCGCTGGCAAGCGCGCAGACCCCGGCTGCACCACTCACTATCGAACAGAAAATCGCCGCGCTCGAAGCTGCCACCAAAACAGCCCAAACCGCCGGAGATAACGCCTGGATGCTGACATCCTCGGCACTCGTCCTCATGATGACCGGACCGGGCCTCGCGCTCTTCTACGCTGGACTCGTTCGCAAGAAGAACGTGCTCGGCACGATGATGCACAGCTTCATCATGATGGCCATCATCACCGTGCTCTGGGCCGTCGTCGGTTACAGCCTCGCTTTCGGCGAAGGAAATCCATTTGTCGGCGGCATGCAATATTTCATGCTGAATGGCGTCGGAACCGCTCCCTCCGCTTACGCGGCTACGATTCCGCACCTGACCTTCATGATCTATCAGTTGATGTTCGCGATCATCACCCCGGCACTGATTTCCGGCGCATTCGCAGAGCGCATGAAGTTTTCCGGCATGATCCTCTTCACCATTCTGTGGGCGCTGATTGTTTATTTTCCCATGGCGCACATGGTTTGGGGGGCGGGCGGATTGCTCGGCGTCGCCGGCGCGATTCCCTGCCTCGACTTCGCGGGCGGCACCGTCGTCCACATCACCTCTGGATTCTCGGCCCTGGTCTGCGCCCTTTACATGGGCAAACGTAAGGGCTACGGCACCGAACCGATGCGTCCGCACAGCCTCGTGCTCAGCACCGTCGGCGCTTGCCTCCTCTGGGTGGGCTGGTTCGGATTCAATGCGGGATCGGCGCTCGGTGCCGGCGGACTCGCTTCCAGCGCCTTCGTCGCGACCCACTTCGGTGCAGCAGCGGCCGCCTGCGGCTGGATGCTCGCGGAATGGATGAAGCACGGCAAGCCCAGCATGTTGGGCGGCATCTCGGGATGCGTCGCCGGTCTCGTCGCCATCACTCCGGCGGCTGGCTTCGTGACCCCGGGTTCGGCACTCATCATCGGTCTCGCGGGGGGCATCTTCTGCTTCCTGATGGCGACCACGGTGAAGAGTATGTTCGGCTATGACGATTCGCTCGACGCCTTCGGCGTGCACGGAGCGGGCGGCACGATCGGCGCGATCCTGACTGGCGTCTTCGCCACCAAGGAAGTCAACGATCTCTTTGCGGGCAAGCCCATGGGCATGCTCGAAGGCAACGGCGGACAGGTGGTCAACCAGCTGATTGGCTGCGGCATCGCGATCGCTCTCGGCGTCGTAGGTACTTTCGTCATCCTCAAGGTTGTCGATATGATCACTGGTGTACGTTGCACGGCAGATGAGGAAATCGAAGGACTCGACCTGAGCATGCACGGCGAGGAAGGATACAGCCTGGAGGCATAACGGCCATGAAGAAAATTGAAGCGGTCATCCAACCCCATAAGCTCGAAGAAGTAAAAGAAGCGCTCAAGGGCATCGGCGTCGATGGCATGACCATCACCGAAGTCCGCGGCCATGGCCGACAGAAAGGACACAAGGAAGTCTACCGCGGTATGGAATACCAGGTCGACCTCCTTCCCAAGATCAAACTCGAAGCCGTGGTTTCGAACGACCGTGTCGATGAGGTCACCTCGACCATCGCCAAGGCCGCCCGCACTGGCAAGATCGGCGACGGCAAGATCTTTATCTACGATGTCGTGGATGCCATCCGGATCCGCAACGACGATCGTGGAGAGAGCGCTCTCTGATATGCAAGTGCTGGCGGAACGGACGGCGTCCTGCGATGCCATCGTCAGATCCGCGTACGCCAGCGATCTGGAAGGCAAACTGCCGTGCGCGATCCTCGCGGTCGGTGGTTTTGGACGCGCCGAGTTGTTTCCTCACTCGGATGTCGACATCATGCTGCTTGTGGAATCCGCCGACGCTGCGCAGGCAGCGAAGGCGGATCTTTCCACGTTTTTAAGGAATTTGTGGGATTCGGGCATCCGGCTCAGCCATTCCGTGCACACGGTGGAAGAGTGCTGCCAGATCCACGACGGCAACACAGAGCTATCCATCAGTCTGCTCGATCAACGGCTGCTCTCCGGCGTCCCCGGGCTTTACGAGAAGCTCGAAAAGAAGCTGCCCGATTTCGTACGGACCAAGGCATTGGTGCTCACACGGCGACTCGCGGAACTCGCCCGTTCGCGTCATTCCAAGTATCACGCGACCATCTATCATCTGGAACCGGATATTAAAGAGACCTGTGGCGGCATGCGCGATCTGCACTTGGTGCAGTGGTTCGGCAAGATAGCCGGTAAGTCTTTTCCGCCTGAGTTGATGTCCTCTCGCGATTTCCTGTTCCGGCTGCGCTTCGGATTGCACCAGCGCGCAGGCCGCGACAAAAACGTACTCGATTTCGAATCTCAAGACGCGCTCAGTTCGCAGCCCGAAGAGTTGATGCGCGACTATTACCGCCACGCCCGCGCCGTGCACCGCTGCGCGCTGTGGATGATCGACGCGGCGGAAACCACCAAAGACAAAAGCTTGCTCGAGCAGTTCCGCTCGTGGCGCGGTCGATTGTCGAATTCCGACTTCACCGTATCTCGGGATCAGGTGCTCGCGCGTTCCCCACAACAGTTGCGACACGATCTGGCGTTAGTACTGCGAATGTTCGCCTTCACTAGCCGACATGGCTTGCTGCTGGCTGCCGATACGGAAGCCCGCTTGTTGGAGTTCCACGCGCAACCGGAAGACTTTAAGTGGCCAGCCGCCTCCTCGCTGATGCGAATGCCGCGGGCCGCTTGGGCTTTGCGCCAGATGAACGCCACCGGGGTGCTGAACAAAGTTCTCCCGGAATGGAAAGAGATCGAGTGTCTGGTGGTGCGCGACTTTTATCATCGCTACACGGTCGATGAACATACAATCGTGGCGCTCGAAGCGATCGAGCCTCCGCACGACGCGCGTTTGGCCACCTTGCTCGAAGAGACCGGCCGTGTTGAACTGCTGCGCCTGGCACTCGTGTTTCACGACATCGGCAAGGGCGATGGCGACCATGTACGCGAGTCGGCGGAAATTGTCCGAAAGGTGATGACCCGCTGGGATGCGCCGCCCGAAGATATCGATACGGTGGAGTTTCTCGTGCTGCATCACATCACGCTATCCGGCGTGATGAGCAAGCGCGATCTGGCCGATCCGTCCACCGCGCGCGATCTCGCCGGCCAAGTTGGCACCATCGAACATCTAAAGCTTCTGACGCTGCTGACCTATGCGGACATTAGCGCCGTCTACCCCGGGGCGATGACACCGTGGCGGCTCGAACAGCTTTGGCGAGTCTATCTGGCGACTCACGAGGAACTGACCCGTGAACTCGAGACCCATCGGATCCCAGCAGCGATCGAAGGGGTTTCGTCGGAAGAGGCGGCGCTGCTCGCCGGACTGCCGGCACGCTTTCTGCGCACCCATTCGAAGACCGAGATTGCAAAGATCGTGAAACTGGCGCGGGAACAGCAGGAAGAACAGACCGCCGTAGCGATCGACCGATATCAGGGTGCGTGGCGGGCAACGATTTTGGCTACCGATCGCCCCGCTTTGTTCGCTTCGCTGGCGGGCGCGCTGGCTGGCTTCGGATTCAACATCCTCAAGGCGGAAGCGTTCGCTAACGCTCGCGGCGTTGTGCTCGACACGTTTGCGTTCGAGGATCCACATCGGAATCTGGAACAGAATCCAGAAGAAGTGGACCGGTTGCAGCGCGTGCTGGTGCGAACCGCGCTCGGCAAACACAATGTGAGCCAAGTGCTCGAAGGCCGTAAACGAGCGCATAAGCAGAAGAGAACGATGCAACCCAAGGTTGGGGTGAGCAATCTCGCAGTGGACAACGCGACGCTGGTGGAAGTGCTTGCGGAAGACCGTCCAGGGCTGCTGCATGACTTGGCAAGTGTGATCTCGACCGCGGGCTACGATATCGATGTCGTGTTGATCGATACCGAGGCCCACAAAGCGCTGGATGTGTTTTATCTAAAGCGTCCCGGCGGCGGCCAGGTGCCAGAAGAGGCCCACGCCGCTTTGCGACAGCAGTTGACCGAAGCCTGTAGGTCCTAAAAACGAAAGCGCCGGCTGGGATTCAGCCGACGCTTCGGTAGGTTTGAGGCGAGAGTTTATTGCTGATTTGAGGAAACGATTCGCGCTTGCGGATTCATCCGGTCAGTAACCAGATACAACCCGGAGCGGCTCGCCGACCCTTCGGCGATCGCAATCTCCACGCCATCCATGGTGACCGACAATCGACCGTCCATCCGGTAGTCGACTCGAATCAGAGACCCGGCCTTGACTTCCGAGACAACAGCCAGAGGCTTAGTATCCTGAAGCACTTCGAATTGCGGTGCGCCTTCAGCGCTTCGAGAGACCCGAAGTGTCACTAGAGCAGAATCGTCCGATAGGCTGAGTTGAAAGGGCTGGGGGTCTTCCAGCGGGAATTCCAGCGAGGAACCGGGCAGCAGCGCCTCATTCGACCGCGTCAGGGGGCCAACCGTAGGCTCCTCATCCGAGTCAGAGAATCGGCCGATGGCCGGCGTTGACCAAGTGAGTGTCGTATTCTTAACCTCGAACTTCGTTCCATCGGTCCATGAGGTCGAACCAATCGGCTGGACAATAGCGCGAATCGTCTTGCCCAGGAAAGGCGCCTTGTACGAGATCTTGAGCTGGTAGCCGATGTTTCCGTGAGCGGTGGCGTCAACCGATGAACCCGTCAGATCGATGCGGCAGCGGGAATTTTCGACAAAACCCGCGGAAGACGATCCGATGGGACCGGCAAACCTGTTGACGAAAGTTCCCGTATCGTCCGCCAGTTGGATCATCCTGGTTTTCGTCACCTGGAACATGCAGGAGGTGGCCTTCAACGCCGCCACTTGGGACGCATCTTGCAACACGACATTCGCACCGGTCGCAGTCGCAACATGCGAAACGGTCAACACGGTTTGAGTTCCCGGAGAAGTTGAGGTCACAGAGGTATTGACGGTAACGGTATCATCCAAAAGCATTCGCCAAGACGGAGGAATACGGACCGTATAGACCGCACTCTTCACCGCCGTTGCAGTACTGGGGGTGCCCCAGTTGCTGACGAAGGCCGCATATTTTCCGTCGGGGCTAAGGCTGACGCGGGGCAGATCCCAGTAGGCGGAACCCGAATAATCCTGGATGCGCGATTGATTGTGGGCGACGCGCAGAAAACGGGTACCCGAGGTGTTGAACAGAATCAGTTCGTTTCCGTAAAGGCAGTGGCGCACGGGACAACTCGCCAAAACGGAATACACCCCACCGTAAGTCTCGTAACTGTAGGTGGAATGGACAGCGGCCAGTGCCAGACCGGAAGGGCCGTTAATGACCCCGGCGTCGGTGTAGGAACCCCACCAGCCGGTAGGGTTGATCAGGTTCGGCAGGGCGAGTAGCTTTTTTTCTGGCGTGCCCTCTAAATATTGGATTGCCAAGGCCTGAGTAATGCCATTCGCACCCACCCGCAAACCGTTGGATAAGGCCCCGTGAGAAAGCTGGTCAAGCGCAACCGGATTCGCGGAGACAATCGTAGCGCCCTGCGGCACCGTATTGAGATCGTGAATATAGGTATCGGACGAGCTGCAGCCCCCGAGGTTGTAACTCGCATCCCCGCAGACGGCGAGGTTGAAGTATCGACCCGTGCGATCTGTCTGAGCACCAATCACGCGCTTGTCAATGGCAACGCCGTTAAGTTTTCCAGTTGCCAGAAAGGGGACATCCGGTGTTCTCACCGGGCCAACGGAATACCAGAGCGAATTGTTCCAGGGCCGGTAGGAGAAAACGCCCCTGGTGTTCTTGTAGCCTTCGCCACGAGTCAGGAACCCGGTGAAAGTCACATCGTCGTTACTTGGCGTGACAGTCACAAAGCCGATATTGCCATTTTGAGCGTGGGCACCGAAGAGGTCGTCCAGATTTAGAAATACGGGACCTTGACGGCATATTCCCACAGCACAGGAGGGCCATTGCGCGATAGAGCGGGCGTTGCTCCCGGCAACCAAACCCGCGCTCTGATTGGCTGCATTGTACAGGGCGAGGTTGTACTTGAAGATCCGCGTGCCGCAACCGACGATGTAGATGACGCCCTCATCTTTGCGGCTCCAAAACAAACCGTTCACCGGACACACCACACCGGCCGGCGACATGGGAATCATCTCGTAGCTGATCGGAATCTGCCGAACCTGTCCATTGACAAGTTGCGCCCTTCCCGTACTGGGATCGATGGCGATAGCCAGGGCACCTCCGCCCGGGCCGTATGTCAGTAGCCAACCGCCCCCAACGCTAAACGAATCCGCGATGAGGCTGTACCCGGTTGGCGTGACTCGGCTAACTGTAGTCTTGAATGCGGGATCGCAGATGGAGCCACCCAATGCGGGCGGAAAGGTCGTCGGAGTCACGAAGGTGGCTCGGGCATTCGGATGCCGATCGGTGATGATCGAACTCGTCTCCAGCGAGGTTGGCCAGACAACCACGGCATTGACGTTCGTGGTGCCAGGCCCCGCTTGAGAACTGACTGGCCATTCCAGATCGGCGGGACAATTTTGCCCCAACATGGAAAATTGGAAGGTCAGTAGCAAGAAAATGAAAGCGCCCAACCCATGGCGAAAAACTAGTACTTGTTGCATTGTGTCTCCATTACTGCAAGATATCCACTGCTACTTACATCGGTGGTTTGGGGGCAGTACTTTAGGAGAAATGGGGGGGGACGGATTTGGCTGGGGCCTTCGTTAGGCTTGACAGGGTGAGGAGTAAGTCGTAGCACCGATGGCGGTGGTAGCTGGTATTCCCAGGTTGGAGACTCAGGCCAAAAGACCTGCGCCGAGAAAACTGGTGGGCATACAGTCCTCAGAGCGGTTCGAGGTAAGGCAATCATGAAGGGCTCGCGTATTGCGAAGTTCCGTCAGGAGCCGACGGCGCTCCTCAAGCAGTTGCTCGATCATGGCTTGACCGGCTGCCTGCGCAGTCTGAAGACTCCGTCGGTCGGCATGGGCTGCGAATTGAACCACGGAGCATCCGCGAGCCGCAACCGCTTGGGTGGCGGCGTCCAGGTCTTCTAGATCGATCGATTGGATTCGGTTCGTGGACTCGTCGATTGTCATACGTTTTCAGCCGGCCTTAGCGGTCCGATTTGCCGTACAGGCTCAGATTCGCGGATTGGAAGCTGGCGTCGATGATCGATTGTTGTGACTGCAGCGATCCAAGCAAGGCATCAACGGCCTGCAACCGTTGCGCCGTGGACTTTTGCAGGAAGTCGATGCGCTCTTCGAGTTTGGAGATCTGTATCTGAAGCCGCTCATCCGCTTTGTCATACGAATCCTGTTGGAGCTTGACCAGCCCTGTGACAGGATCGGAGATTTGCGTAAAGCGCTTGGAAAGTCCCCCGAATCCCGTGGATTCGGTACCGAGAAACGCAAAGGCATCGTTCAACCGCGTTTCGGAAAACGACGTGATCTTGGCGGAATCGAACACGGCTTTGCCCGTGGAATCGAAGGTGACGCCAAGATCGGACAGTGAGAGATTTCCGGCAAAGTTCGTGACCTCGCGAGCGGCTTTCTGAATCTCGCGTACAAGAAAATCGCCGCTCAACAACCCGGCCGTTGGCCCCACCTGCTGGGAAACCGAATTCTGCAGACTGTTGTAGGCACCGACGAACTGATCGAGACTGTCCGTCAGCCGCGACTTCTGGGTGGCGATGGTGAGAGTGACAGGAGTGGACGTGACGCCCAGAAGGTTAAAGCTCAGCCCAGGGATGACGTCGTTCACCTGGTTGGAATTGCGGCTTACCGGAACGCCGTTGAGCTGAAACTCAGCGTTCGAACCCTGATTGCTTGCGCTCAGCAACTGCGTTGGCGTTCCCCCTGGATTCTCAACCAAAGCCAACGGCCTGGCGCCCGCGGTACTGGAGGAAACAGATAGAAAATTGGGGTTCGCACCCGTACCCGTGGTCAAGATCGACGCGGTGACACCTGCCCCCAAAGCATTGACTGCGTTGCGTAAGCCGTTGAGATTGTTGTTCGCCGGGCTCAGATTGATTGTGTAATCTTGCGTGCCCACGGTGAGTTTCACCGTTCCCGAAGCGGACACCTGCGCGGTTGACGAATCGGCGTAACCGGTCACGCTGGTTTCCGACGCCGCCTTCGCAAGAGAGGTCACATTGTTGATCGTATAGGTGGTCGCTGCGTCCGCATTGGTGTTGGAAACCGACACCACCGCCGAATTCGAACTGGTCGCCTGCAAACCCTTTTCTTTCGAAACCTTGCCCAGAGTCTCAAGCGCCAAGCCAAAGCTGGACGCCTGCCCGCCAAGACCCGCCAACTGCGTTTTTCGGGTCAGCAGATCGGATGTCTCATTCTGTAAAGCTTTGAGCGGCAGAGAGGCGATTTTGACCGCGCGATCGAGCACGGTCTGAAAATCCCGCGAGTATGAACTGATTCCGGAAAAGGTGAGCGGCGTAAACGACATCTGACAACTTCCTCATAGGCCTTATCGGAACATGACAGGAACACTTGAGGGGAAGTCTTGCGCAAAAGACGATATCCTCTACGCCGCCCGGGAATACCACCTAACCTGGGATCGAACCCTTGCGAATGATCTTTTCCATCACTTCGACAAACGTATCCACCTCTTCCAGGGTGGAGTAAACGTTTGGCGTGATCCGAAGACCTTCGTATTCCCCGCCCGTTTTGATCGCCACCGTCCAGATCCGCTGCTTGTCCCAAAGATACTTCGCCAACGCCGAGGAATCGAGGCCCTTGACGCCAATAAAACCGATGGCGCAGCTCTGTTCCGGATCTTCACTGTTGAGAATTTGCACACCCGGCAGGTTCCGCAATTTGTTCGACCAGCGCTTACGCAGATAGCGGAAGCGCTCGGCCTTGCGCTCCGCGCCGATGCTCTCGTGAAAGTTCAACGCCTCGGTGATCGCATTGCGCTGCGAGGCCGGATGCGTGCCGATCTCCTCGAACTTGCGGATGTTGTCGCGCATCGAGTCCGGGGCAGCCATCATCGGCCAGATCTTGTCAATCTTCGATTTCTTCACATACAGCATCCCGGTTCCGATGGGCGCGAGCACCCACTTGTGCAACGATGTCCCGTAGTAGTCGCAATCGAGGTCCGCCTGTTTGAAGGGGAACTGGGCAAAGGCGTGGGCGCCATCCACCACGACCTCAATCCCGCGCGACCGAGCCATCTGGCAGATCTTTTTGACGGGAAAGATTTGTCCGGTGCGATTCGTGATGTGGCAGATATGCAGCACGCGCGTCTTGGGCGTGATGGCTTCTTCGAAGATCTTCACCAGATAATCCATGCTCGGCGGAGGCACGGGAAACTTCACTTGCTTCAACACGACGCCATCGCGGCGCTCGCGTTGCTGCCAGCAGGTGATCATGCGGCCGTAGTCCTGATTGGTGGTGATGATCTCGTCGCCGGCTTTGAGTTCCATCCCGAGTTGGACGATTTCGAGGGCCTCGCTGGCATTGCGGGTGATGGCGATCTCTTCGGGGTCGCATCCAAAGGCGCGAGCGAGGCGCCGGCGAACGGTCTCGATGCCGGGGTCGAGGACGTTCCACATGTAATAAGACGGGTTCATGTTCTCGACATCGAGGTAACGTTTCTCGGTGTCGCTCACGATCTTGGGCGAAGGTGAAACCCCGCCGTTGTTGAGGTTGATCATGTTGCGGTCGATGGTGAAGGCGTGGCGGATGTTCAGCCAGAAGTCCTCATCTCTCGCAACGGTGTCCGCGGGCCGGTCAAAGGAATTCTGCACGGCGGATTGAGCGCGCAGCATGGCATCGCTCTGAAATGCAGCGATACCGGCGGCTGCGGCGGTTTTATTGAAGAGATCGCGGCGGCGCATAGTCTCATCTTACTCGTGTTTTTGCAGCGCAACCAGAACCGGGTTGTCTTCGTCCAAGGCAAACAGAGGAGAAAGCTATAATAGGGGGTCGGGGGATCGCGCTCCGGCGCGCAAGCAGTAGCCCGCGCACTGACAATCGGCAGGGAGATCCCATGACATTGCGTCCGCTGCACGACCGCATCGCGGAACAGGCAAGCGCGTGCCGTTTGAGATCGAGGTCGGCGGCAAGATTCTGTTCGGCAAGTATTTCCGGTTCCGAGGTCAAGATGTCGGCCAGGAACCGCTCATCATGCGCGAGGACGAAATCCTCGCGATTCTGAATTAAGATTACGAGGTAGAGGATTAGAATGTTGAAGAAGTTCATTGTGCTGGCCGCCCTGGCGCTGGCATCCATCCAGATCGCCGCGGCCCAGTCGAAGGTGGCTGTCGTCAAGTTGCAGGAAGGCCTGCTCGCAACGGCCGAGATGAAGAAGGCGCAGGCGGAACTGCAAACCAAGTATAAGCCCCGCCAGGACACTCTCGAAAAGCTTTCCCGCGAACTCGAATCGATCTCGGCGAAGCTCGGCAATCCGACGGAAACGGCCAAACTCAGCCCGGCCGGCATCGCCGAACTGCAGGCTCAGGGCACGCGCAGACAGCGCGACGCCAAGCGCATCGAAGAAGATCTCGAAGCCGACTTCAACCGCGACCGTCAGGACATTCTGAGCCGCGCCGGTCAGCGCATGTCCGACGTCGTCAAGAAGGTGGCGGAAGAGAAGGGTGTGGACATGGTGTTCGACATCGGTAACGCGATCTATGCGAAGCCCGCGCTCGACATCACGAACGACATCGTGGCGGCTTACGACAAGGCCTATCCGGCCAAGTAAATGTTTGCACCGAAGAAAGGCGGCAGGTCGAGGGCGAGTCTCTCGAGCGCCGCCTTTCTTCTTTGTTTGGGCGTTCGTGGTGAGTCCGTTGGTGTGGTGAAGATCCAGAATGCGCTGCTGGCAACGGCGCAGATGAATCACGCCATCGCGAAACTCGCGAAGCAGTCATTAGCCTCGGCGCGAGTGTTTTTCCGCCTTGAAAGCCAGGTGGATCGCGCGAGTCAAGAAGTTGCACCAACCAGTTTGCGGGCCCGGGAACCTGGAAGAATTCCGACGCTTGGACATCTCACCAAGGACCGGACACGAAAGCAATTTACTTCTCCACCGCACTCGACGTCACAGCCGAGGTCGTCGCCGCCTACAACAAAGTCCACCCGGTTGAGTGAAATCCGGGAACTCCACACCCTTCCCTGGGGTCTAAAATGGAGAGGGAGCAGCTTACGATGTCCACCCACGCTGGCAGAGAATACCTGACAAACTACGGAGTCTCGGACGCCCGCCGCGAACGGCGCTTTTTCATTACCGCGGCCATCGTCATTGGATCCGCCCTGCTCGGAACGTTCCTCTACTATCACTTCCGGACCTACAAAGACGAGCGCGATGTGAAGGAATTCTTCGCGCTGCTCGCCCGCAAGGACTACAAGGCCGCTTACGCCAAATTCGGCTGCCCAACGGAGTGCCGCGACTACAAGTTCGACCGCTTCATAGAAGACTTCGGCGACAAAAGCCCCTACTCCGATATCCAGAACGTCAGGATCACGCTGGCGGAACCCTGCGGCAACACGGCTTGGGTGTCCGTCAAGCACCCCAACTTCCCAGAGGTTGGGCTGAGCGTCGACCCCGGGGATCGCACCATCACCTTCGCCCCCGAAGCCCGCTGCCCCGGCGTCTGGCGTCTCAGCGAGTTTCCCGGGCGGTTGTGGACATTCATCAAGCACCGCATGGCTTAATGGGTTTTGATAGCATGATGAAGTCATCATGTCTCAGATCAAAGGTCCTGCCCTCTTTCTAGCCCAATTCATGGGCGATGCCGAACCGTTCAACTCGCTTCCCAACATCACCGCCTGGGCGAAATCGCTCGGCTATAAGGGCGTCCAATTACCCTCCTGGGATGGCCGCGTCATGGATCTGCAAAAGGCTGCATCTTCGAAAGCCTACTGCGACGACCTCAAAGCCCAATGCAACGGACTCGAAATCACGGAACTCGCCTCGCACCTGCAAGGCCAGCTCGTCGCCTCGCATCCCACCTACGATGAGCTGTTCGATGCCTTCGCCCCGGCGGCCGTGCACAACGATCCCAAGGCGCGCGCCAAGTGGGCCACAGAGCAAATAAAGCTGGCCATCAAGGCATCCGCCAACCTCGGACTCACCGCGATGCCCTCGTTCTCCGGAGCGCTCCTGTGGCCGATGATGTATCCTTGGCCGCAGCGTCCCGCAGGACTCGTCGAGGAAGGCTTTAAAGAGCTCGCCAAGCGCTGGAAGCCCCTCCTCGACTACGCCGACAAGATGAACGTCGATGTCTGCTATGAACTGCATCCGGGCGAAGATTTACACGATGGCGCGACGTTTGAAATGTTCCGCGAAGCCTGCGGCAATCATTCGCGTGTCTGCATCAACTACGACCCGTCGCACTTCATTCTGCAGTGCATGGATTATGTGGGATTCATCGATCTCTATGCCCCCTACATCAAGGCGTTCCACGTCAAGGATGCGGAGTACCGCCCATCGGCCCGCGCGGGAGTTTATGGTGGATTCCAGGGCTGGAAAGAGCGTCCGGGCCGGTTCCGCTCGCTGGGCGATGGGCAGGTGGACTTCAAACAGGTCTTCTCGCGGATGACTGCCGCCGGGTACGAATCCTGGGCTGTTTTGGAGTGGGAATGCTGCTACAAAGATGCCTCGCAAGGGGCCGCCGAAGGAGCGCCGTTTATCCAGTCAATGCTGATCGATGTGCCGACCAGAGCGTTCGATGATTTCGCGGGTGCATCCAGCGATTCGAAGCGGAATCGGCGAGTCCTCGGATTGAGCAGCTAAAGCTTCAGCAAAGGGTGTACGATAAGAGTCGTAGGTGCAGACCCACATGACCGCAGCCCCACCGGCCTACCACGAAATTATCGAATTCATCGCCTCGGGGGCTTCTTCCGAGGCGGTGTCTCAATACCGTCCGTCTGCACAATCTCAGCGCCGGGTCGCCGACCTGATCGCGCGCGAGAAAGAAACCGGCTTGTCTGCCGAGGAGAAATCGGAGCTCGACCATTTCATGGAACTCGAGCATATCATGCGCATGGCCAAAGCCAAAGCCAAGCTCATTCTCGCCCTTGGCAAATGACATTCCCCAGTTCGTTCGCGACCAAGTCGCCGAACGCGTCGACTTCCGCTGTGAATACTGCCTGATCCAAGAAGTCGACGTGGGATACCGACATCAAGTCGACCACATCTTGAGCCGCAAGCACGGCGGCGATTCCTCTCTCGAAAATCTCGCCTACGCCTGTATCTTCTGCAACCGCTACAAAGGCAGCGACACCGCAACCATCGATCCCGACTCCGGGCTCGCCGTCGCCTTGTTCCACCCCAGGCAGGATCACTGGGACGATCACTTCCAACTCCGCGACAACTTTGTGGACGGCTGTACGCCTACCGCCAGGGCGACAATACGGATCCTCCGCATGAACGCCGCCGACCGGCTCGCGGAACGGGATCTGCTCTTCTCCCAACGCCGATTCGATCAACTCCGGCGAACCTAATTCGACCTTCATGTGCTTGACCTTGCCATCGAGGCCCAGCAACGTTGAGACCCGAACCGTCCCCTGCACTCCCAATTGCTTGGCATCCGCAGGATACTCTGGAGTGACCTTGCGTACGAGATTCTTTAGGGCAACGTTGCCCCCAATGCGGAGAATCTGCGCCGGACGTTCGCCAGGATTCGGCAGCTTCACCGGTAGCGTGAGAAGAAACATCGACTCGGGAGCCAACGCCTTTGCCCGTTCGAGCAAAGGCAAACCGACCGGAAGGTAATCCCAGTCGAGCTTGCCATCCGCCCACAACGTCGCCCCATTCATCAACAGCGTCCTGGCGGCGGACTCCACCAAGGCCGTTGCCGGAACCCCGCATCCGCTCCAATGGCATCGCTGCGCCGGTAGGCTTATCCGGTGACACCCAGCACGGCATCCGCACACAAGCGCCCCAAGCCCATACTGTCGCCATCCTGGGTCAACCATTTTTCGGCCTCTTCAGGCAAGCAGTAGCGGATCGCCTCAGCAGCAGCCGAGCGGATATCCGTATCCTTCGGATTCTTGTTCACCGCGTTCCGCCACAACTGACTCGCAAGATCGAACGCCCCCGCGTCAGCCAACGGATCGCCTGTGCAATTCAACCGGTCGAGCGGCAACGCATTCCCCGCCAACCCCAGACGCCTTTGGGGATCGTGCTCAATCATCCAAAGAATATGTTTTGCCCGGGCGGCTTTGACATCGGCAGTCGCAAGACCTTTCGGCTGCGTCGCATAGAAGGCAAGCAATTGCACTCGCGACTCGTGATCGCCGCTCTTTTTTGCGACGCGGTCTTCAAGCTTGGCGGCATCCTCACTGCTCAGCGACTCACCTGTTTTTAAGGAATCCCAAACGCTCTTTTGTGCCGCCATGACGGCACCTTGAAGAATCAGGAAAAGGAAGATCGTCAAACTCCGCATCTCCCCTCATGGTACTGGCATGGTATCCATGAAGAAACAATGTCCAAAATGTTAAACGAGGTCCGCGAGCAGCCTTCCGCCCTCGACCGGACTCTCCGCAGTGAACTCAAGAAGGCAGAAAAGCTCCGCGCGATCTTCTCCAAGAACCGTCCCAAACTCATCATGCTGGCCGCGCGTGGAACCTCCGACAACGCCGCCCAGCTAGGACGCTACCTGCTGGAACTCACCACCGGCATCCCTGTCTCTCTCAGCGCACCGTCGCTCTTCACGCTCTACAACGCGCCAGTGGATTTCACATCCACACTTTGCGTCGCCATCTCGCAATCGGGTGAATCCACAGACACCAATATCGTGCTGGAAAGAGCCCGCGCCGGTGGAGCCATCACCATCGGCGTCACCAACGAGGAGTCGAGCAGCATGGCGCGTCTTGCCGAACATGTGTTCCTGGTTCGCGCCGGCAAAGAGAAGTCTGTGGCTGCCACCAAGACGTACACCGGTCAGGTGCTCTGCATGTACCTGCTGGCTTACGCCCTCGGTGCCGATCTCGATGTGGACGACTTCCGCCGTATTCCCGAATGGGTCGCGCAATCGCTGACACTCGAACCCGAAATCACAGAACGCGCGGAACGTTATCGATTCATGGATCACGCCGTTGTCTCCGGTCGCGGACTCAACTATGCCAACGCCTTCGAATTCGCGTTGAAGCTGATGGAAACCTGCTACGTCGTCGCAGAACGATTCTCCTCCGCGGACTTCCAACACGGCCCCATCGCCATGGTCGGGCAGTCATTCCCGATGTTCCTCTTCACACCCGGTGGCGTCACTTGGCCGGGCATGCGCGACATGATCGCCAAGCTCACGACGCTCAAGGCCGAAACGTTGCTGATCCGCGATCAGTCGAACAAAGAAGCTGCGAAGCTGAAAGCACGTGAGATCGTGCTGCCCATGTCCCTGCCCGAACTTTACACCCCGATTCCGTATATCATCCCCGCACAACTCTTCGCCGGACGACTCGCCGCCGTCAAGGGGCTCAACCCCGATCAGCCGCGCACGATTCAAAAAGTTACGCAAACACTATGAGCGCGCCATGGATCCGGGCAGGAAGCGCGTATTTCGCCGCGGTTTTCGCTGTCGGATTCGTATTCGGAACCATCCGTGTTTTGCTCATCATTCCGCGCATTGGTGAAATGGCTGCCGTGATGCTGGAGGGTCCGCTGCTGCTCGCCGTCTCTTGGATCTTTTGCCGCAAGTTCGTTTCGCTGTTTGCGGTGCCATCGCGTGTGCCCGATCTTCTCGCCATGGGATGCCTCGCGCTCACGTTGACCCTCATTGCCGAAGCTGCGATTTCTGTCTTTCTGGCTGGCCGTACGATCCCTGAGCACCTGCAACTCTATCGCCTGACGCACGTGCAGATCGGCCTCTTGGCGCAGTTCGCGTTCGCCCTCTTCCCTGCTCTGCAGAACAAAGCGGCGTAGCCGAAGCCACGTTCTTCTTCGCTAGGCCGCTACTGCTTGCTTGATTTTCAGACGTGTTTTTTTAGCCTTCACTCACTAATGCGAAGGTGGTCGCACAATGGGGTCATTGTTCCCGCAAGTCAGAACAACAGCCGCAATGCGAACTGTACCTGCCGGGGCGATCGAGCGGAAAAGATGCGGCCGAAGGTCGACGGCTCATCCACGAACGCTTCCGGCAAGCTGTAATTGATGCGGTTGAAGAGATTGAACGCTTGCGCTTCCGCCTGTACGGACAAGCGCTCTTTCACCAAAACGAACTTGCGCGAAAGCGAGACATCCGTCGAAGCGTAGGCCGGTCCGCGAACGATATTGCGTCCTGCGTTTCCAAACGTGTATCGCGCCGGAACCGCGAACGCTGCAGTGTTGAACCAGCGGTCTCTGGTTCCTGATCGCGGGGCAACGTCACCAATGACATTCGGACGGTCATTGCCATAGGTTCCGCCCGTGTTACCCGTATTGCTGTTGTCGAACCGAAGGATCGGAGTGAAAGGCTGGCCCGTATTTGCACTGAAGATGAGGCTCGACTGCAACCCCCACGGCATCGTGCGCCATACCGCCGCGACACTCGCGCGCTGGCGGATATCGAAACTCGACGCCGCACGCTCGGCTCCGTAATTGCGGCTGTCCTGCGGAAAGTTTTTGTCGGCCTTCGTCGCCAGAAACGCCGAAGAGTCGTCAATCGACTTGGCATACGTATACGCGGTCAACAGCGAGAATCCACGGGCGAGGGGACGATTGAGCGACAACTGCAACGAGTGATAGTTCGAGTTGCCACCGCTCTCGATCCAGAAAATGTTCGAAAACGCCCTAAAAGGCCGCCTCGCCGCTACATCGCCTGATCCAGGGACGGGTTGATTCAGATCGCGAGAGCGAATGAGGTGCGTTCCCTTCGAGCCGGCGTACGCCGCGCTGACCACGCCGAGCGGCCGCCATTCCCGCTGGATGTTGAAGTTCCAATGCTGCATCGAAGCCTGCGTCAGATCGGGACTCAATGAACTCAACGACGCCGCTGGCGTGATACCGCCGCGAACCGGAAAAGGGTCGTTCAAACTCAGCAGCGACGTAGCCGTCGGAAAGAAGACGCGGATGTTGAAATAGGGCGGATTGAAGTAAAGCGAAGTGTTCGCCACCATCAATCCAGAGTCATAGAACAAGCCGTATCCAGCGCGAATCACACTGTGTCCATCGCGCGACGCCCAGGCGAGACCGACACGCGGCGCGATGTTGTTGCGATCCGGCCGCGTGCCCGATCGCGAAACTCCATTCGCGCCCACCTGCGAAAGCGCGCCAGTCGCCAGGTTGAGCACCGTCATCCGATTCGTTGGATCCGTCGCAGGCGTGTTGTACTCGTACCGCAGGCCCAGGTTCAACGTCAGTGAAGGCAGTAGCTTCCAGTCATCCTGCACGTACACATTCGTCGCCGTGGAACGCAGCGTTTGCACGGCATCCGATTGGCCTTGCACCCCGAAGGAAAGCAGCCCCAACAACAGATCGCTGGCCCCGGTGCCAGAGAGCGCACCAGAGAAAGTCATCGACCCGCGCGACAGCAGATTGTTGATGCCATTGTGCTCAATGCGCCGCGCATCGAAGCCCAGCTTCAAGGCATGAGCACCAAGCACAATCGAGAGGTTGTCCTGCAGTTGATAGGTATTGGCGGCACGATCGATTGGAATCGGCGTGACATCTCCAACGCGTGAAAAGCCCGCCACGGTGATCGATGGATAACCAAAATCGATCGGTTTACGCGGCAGCCAGTTCACGCCCCAGAGCTGATTCACATCCTTGCCGATGTTCTCGGGCAGCACGCTGCGATTGAGTCGATTGAATCCCATCAACAATACGTTCACCACATTCGGCCGCACCACTCGCTGATACTGCGCGAGCGCGTTGTGACCGCGATCGCGGATACGATCGCCGAATCCCGGAACACCAGTGCTGTCTTCGGCAAAGGGTTCCGCAAGGTCGTTCGCGCCAAAGCTATAGCGCAGCGTAAAGATGTCTTTCGATTTCGCGTAGTGATCCAGGCGTCCGTTGAATTGATTCTGATCGCCAACGGCCACAGGCTGTGCCAGGTAGTTGCCGGTTCCGCCAGGCAAATTTGCGCGCGGGAAAAGCTCGAACACTCTCGCAGAAAGCGGATTCACGCGCGAGGCGGGAATGCGTGCTCCAGCGAAAGGCTGCCGCGTGAAAGGATCCACGACGGCGACACCCAACGAAGAGACATCCCCCTGGCGGATCGCATCCACCGGAACGCTACCGATGCGCGTCTCGCCGGCGCGTTCCCGGAAGAGATCGCCATTCGCGAAGAAGAACGTGCGATCGCGCTTCAGTGAGCCGCCAACGCCCGCGCCAAACTGATTGCGCACATAGTGGCTCTTGCCCTTGCTCGTATCGAAAGCATTGCGCGCGTCGAAGAGACGGTTGCGGAGGTAATCGTAGGCAAAGCCATGCAGGCCGTTCGCTCCGCTGCGCGTGATGACGTTCACCTGGCCGCCTGCGCTGCGCCCATACTCGGCACTATAGGCATTCGTCGCGATCTTGAATTCCTGAATTGCGTCCACCGGCGGCTGCAGATTGTAACGGTTGATGTTCGGGTCGTTGTTGTCGACACCATCGAGCAGAAAGTTATTGAACTCCTCGCGAGCGCCGTTGGCATGCATCGCAAACGATCCGCGCGACGACAACTCAGAATCCTCAACCGGAGGCATCACACCGGGAACAAGCAACGAAAGCTGCAGGAAATCGCGTCCATTCAAGGGCAGTGCTTCGATACGAGATCGATCGATCACGGCCCCAAGGTCGGATGATTCGGTTGGCAAGACCTCGCCCCGGATGTCAAGACCTGAGCTTTCAGCCGCGAGCGCCATCTTCAGATCGACACGCTGCGGACTATCGACGGACAAAACAATTGAAACTTGCTTTGTTTCCGCGAAGGACTTCGCCTTGGCCTGCAACGTATAAGATCCACGAGACAACTGCTTGAAGGAGTAAAAGCCTTGCGCGTCCGCCTCGATCGTCCTGAGTAGGCTCGTGTTTACGTAGCGGAGGCTGACCACAGCGCGCGGAATGGAGCTTCGCGTTTCGTCCAGGACATATCCGGAAATCGAACTGGACGTAACCTGTGCGAGCGCCGCCGTGCAAACCACCACCAAACCAAGCACCTTCATCTTCGTCTTTCCATTATGGCAACCTGGAATCCAATGCTCCTTGAATTCGCTCTTCTCCTCGCCGCCGATTCCAATTGGCCGGCCTTTCGCGGACCCGCCTCCAACGGCGTCTCCGAAACGCAAGCCGCGCGAACCTTCAACGCAGACCCGGATGCAGGGCCGTTGAAGAACATCAAATGGAAGACGCCGATTCCTGGGCTTGGACATTCCAGCCCCATCGTTTGGCAGGGCAAGATCTTCGTCGCTTCGGCCGTACGCAAAGATGGCGATGCGCCGCTCAAAGTTGGTCTTTACGGCGCTGGTGATTCGGCTGACGACGATGTGGAACAGAGCTGGAAGATTTACGCGCTCGATAAGAGCACCGGCAAGATCCTGTGGGAACGAACCGCGCACACGGGCACCCCAAAGGCGCGGCGTCACACCAAGGCCACTCATGCCAACACAACGGTGACCACGGATGGCAAGCGAATCGTCGCGTTCTTTGGATCCGAAGGCTTGTACTCTTACGATCTCGACGGCAAGCTGCTTTGGAAGAAAGATCTCGGCTTGCTTGACTTCGGCCCTTGGAACGATCAGTCGCTTTCCTGGGGATTTGCTAGTTCACCGGTCTTGTTCGAAGACACAATCGTCGTGCAGTGCGATCGCAAAGGCGATCCGTTCGTAGCGAAGTTCAGCGCCAAAGATGGACGTGAAATCTGGCGAACATCGCGCAAAGGCACGGCCATCAATGGCTGGGCGACTCCTGCGGTGGTGCGCGCGGGCAAGCGCACGCAGGTGGTGCTGAATTCGTATCCGTACATTGCAAGCTATGACTTTGAGACTGGCAAGGAACTGTGGCGCTTGAAGTCCCTTGGCGACATCCCTGTGCCCACGCCAGTCTTCGCCAACGGACTCATCTACGTCACCAACGCGCACGGTGGCGCTGCTCCGCTGTACGCGATCAAGCCCGAAGCGGAAGGCGACATCACGCCCGCCGCAGGCGCAACGACATCGAGCGGCGTGGTGTGGAGCGAGCCTCGCAACGGAGCCTACATGCAAACGCCGCTGCTTGCAGGCGGGCTTGTCTATAGCTGTTCCGATCGTGGAGTGTTGAAGGTCTTCGATGCGTTAACCGGCAAGCTGCACTATCAGCAACGCATTGGCGGCGGAACCACAGGCTTCAGTGCATCCACTGTCATTGCAGGATCGGCAGCCTATCAGACAAGCGAAGAGGGCGAAGTCTATGTCTTCGAGACTGGGCCCGCTTACAAGCCCTTTGGCATGAGCAAGCTCGGCGAGATTACGATGGCGTCGCCCGCGATCTCAGACGGCACGCTTTACTTCCGCACGCGCCGTCACCTGATTGCGGTTCACTGAAGTTTGGCTTCGAGCTCGGTCCAACGATGATAGAGCTTGTCGACGACTGACTGCGAATGGTTCATCTCTTCGCTGATCTGCTGGAGACGCGCGCCATCGGTCACGACCTCCGGATGTTCGAGCAGAGCCTTTTTCGCTTCGAGCAACTGCTCGGCATCATGGATCTTGGCTTCCATCGATTCCAACTCGCGGGTCTCGTTGTAGGAAAGTTTCTTCTTCGGCGAGGTGCCGCCAGACTTGCCCCCGGTGGCGGCAGCTTTGGCTGCGACCTTAGCGGCTGCGCGCCGGTCGACTTGGCCCTGTTCCCACTGATAGTAATCCGCGTAAAGCTGCGATGTGCCGTCACCATGCAAGCCCAGCACGATGTTCGAAACACGATCCAGCAAAAAGCGATCGTGCGTCACGAGGATCAGCGCGCCTGGAAAATCGACAAGGCTATCCTCAAGCACTTCGAGCGTTGGAATATCGAGATCGTTGGTCGGTTCGTCAAGCAACAAAACATCCGCGGGACGCAACATCAACTGCGCGATCAACAAACGCGCCTTCTCGCCGCCCGAAAGCCTTTCGACTGGCATGTCGAGTTGATCGACTTGGAACATGAATCGCCGCGCCCAACCAGCGACATGCACGACGGTATCGCGAAAAATGATCGAATCGCCGTCGGGAGCCAATGCTCGGCGCAGTGTCATCTTCGGATCCAGCGCGTCGCGGTTCTGATCGAAATAGACGATCTTCAGTTGGTCAGCGCGTTCAATCGTGCCTGAATCCTGCGGCATCGCACCCATCAGCAACCGCAGCAGCGTAGTCTTGCCAGTGCCATTGCCGCCAGCAAGACCGACACGAACACCCGGCAGCAGCGTGAGATCCAGACCATCGAACAGCAGCTTGCCGCCAAGGGTTTTCGAAACATTCTCAGCGTGGATCAACCGCTTGGTCTTGCGCCCGGAGGCCGTAAAATCCAGCCCCGCCGTGGTAACGCGCAATCGCGATTGCAGATCGCCCAATTCGCCGATCATCTTTTCCGCACTATCGATGCGAGCTTTGGATTTCGTAGTGCGCGCCTTCGGCCCGCGCTGCAGCCATTCCACTTCGCGCCGTACGCGGTTGGCAAGAGAATCCTGATACTGGGCCTGCGCCGAGAGAAAGTCCGCGCGACGTTCCAAAAATTCCGAGTAATTGCCATCGGTAACGAAGAGGCTACCCGGATAGACTTTGTTCAACTCGGCGAGGCGGTTGGCGACATTATCGAGAAAGTAGCGGTCGTGACTAACGAGCAGCGTGGCAAAACGCGCGTTGTTGAGCAGCTTTTCGAGCCACTCGATGCCTTCGATATCCAGGTGGTTCGTCGGCTCGTCGAGGAACAACAGATCGGGACGCGAAGCGAGTCCGCGGCAGATGGCGAGGCGCTTACGCCAGCCTCCGCTCAAACGGGCAGCTTCGAAATCATGATCCAGAAACCCTGCCTGACTGAGCACGTTGGCTGCGGTGACTTCGCGCTCTTCGGGAGGCCAGGCATCTACGAGTACGGCTTCTGTGACCGTGATGCCGGGTTCAAACGCGGCATCCTGCGGAACGTAGCTGAGGCGCGTGCCACGCTTTATCGAGCAGATGCCTGCGTCAGGCTGTTGGATACCCGCAAGCATTTGCAGAAGAGTGGATTTTCCAGCGCCATTGGGACCGATGAGAGCCATGCGGTCCCCGTCATTCACTGCGAGTGAAATGCCTTCAAAAAGAGGTTTCGATCCGAACGTGCGCGCCAGTGACTGCGCGTTGACAAGATTCATTAGCTGTCTTCATTTGTACCATCCGGCCCTAGCAGACAGCGGAAAACAGTCGTCGCATCGGCTCGGTTCGGGCCGCCAGCAAGGGCGAGAGTCCCCGGCTACGAAGCGAATGCGGGTCCGCGCCATGATGGAGCAAGAAGGCTGCAAAATCTGCCTTGCCGCAGTTGACTGCACGGCGAAGAGGCGTATCGCTGTTGCTGTCGCGAGCTTCCAAATTCACCCCGTATTCCACCAAAACCGTGCCGACTTCCACGTTGCCCCGCCGCGCGGCCATGTGCAAGGGTGTACAGCGCTTGACGCCTTCGCAGGCATCCACAAATGAGCCGCGCTCGATCAACATTCGGGCGACAGCGGCGCCGCCAGTGTGGCATTCGTTGGACAGCGAGTAGAGCGGAGTGTGGCTTCCCTGGTCTTGTGCGTTGGGGTCTGAACATTGGTTGAGCAGAAGCTCGACGAGATTCGTGCGGCCTGCAGCCGCGGCGGCGTGCAACAGTGTTTCGCCACCGTATCTTTGCTGGGGTAGATCCGGGTTGTCCGAGAGTGCCTTGCAAACGTATGCTTCCACAATTGTCTGGCGGCTGGGAAGCAATTCACTGATGAAATTGGCATAAAGCGACCGGTTGCGCCGGAACAGTTCGCACAAATCCGGACTTTCAGCCAGCGTTATAGTCTGCTTTACGCGGCCATCTCGAAACGCTTCGATGGCATCGTCAAGCAATTGCTGGCACCTCCAACGAGGCCCAAGCTCTTCGGAAACGACAATGGATTTCGGCTTTCTGCCAGTGTTGACCAAGTCAACTGAGGCCGCATCGAAGAGCGCTCGAAGCTACTCGCGGGCGCGGTCCGAAAGATCGGGCTCAACCACCAACGCCGTTTCGCATCCTCTGGCGGACCATCCAGGAACTGCGCCAAGTATGCGGCGAACTCCTCAATGGCACCAGTGAATGTCTTTCCAGGGTAGAAATGGCGCAAGATTGGATCCTGCGCCACTCGCGAGTAGAACGCGACCGCGAGCCTCTTGCAGGCGTCTCGTCCTCCATACTCGTCATGAAGACTCATCAGGGCTGTATGTGAATGGCCGGCGCCTTCGCATCGTTCACAGCTTTGTTGAAGGCTGCGACATCTTCTGTGACGAGCTTGTCGATTCGTTGCGCGGCATCCTCGACTGCTTTCTTCGTCAACGCAATCTGATCCAACTGGCTCTTGGCGGGAGCGGCGGAAAAGCTATCGAGTCCATTGGTGAGTTGACCGATGCGCTGCGTCAAACCGGGTAGTTGGAACTTCGGTTCTGACTTGGCGAGATGCTCCTTCAGTTCTTCTGGCGTAGGCGCTGGACCAAATGGACCTCTTGCAGCGAAGTTCGGGCGAATCTCTTCGAGCTTTGTCTTGAGATCCGCGGCAAGCTTGGTGACGTTCGCGGGAGCCTTCCATGCATCGGGACGCTTCCACGCATCGGTCAACGACTTCAGCGCCGTATCCACGGTGGTGAACTTCTTGCGAAGATCCGCCGCGCGCTTCGAAAGATCCATCAGTTCGTTGATCGCTTCGCGGCGCTTGACGCGGTCGGCGGCGCTGAACCAGGTGATGCGCGGATCTTCTTCCACTGTGAACGTCTTGGTGACAACGCTCGTGCCAAGAGTAACTTCAGCAGTGTACTTGCCCGGATCGACGGAAGGCCCGCCCAGCGCGCTTTCGGCGCTATCGCCGCCGCCTTCTGCGAAGCGATTGGCCTGTTCGATTTCCTGCGGCGTGGGAGGCACGACGCGATCCATCTTGAGGTTCCAAACAATGCGATTGAGGCCCGCGTCGAGTGACGCGGAGGCCGGGATATTGCGTACCAGCTTGCCAGCCGCATCCAGAATGCGGATCTTCACCGTCTTCGGATCGGGCTTGGCGGTAAAGTGGATATCGAGAATCGCACCTTGCGGCGGATTCCTGGCGAAGAACATGTCGTGCGCATCGAAGCCACGCTTGCGCGCAAGACGCCACATCGTCGCGGGGCGCATATCGTAAAGCTGCACCGCGGCCTCATTGGCTTTCGCCTGTTCGAGAGCCGAGATGCTATCGAGAATCCACACCGAGCGCCCGTGTGTGCCCAGCACCAGATCGTTGTCGCGGGGATGTATCGCGATATCGTCGACTGGAACGCGCGGCAGATTGTTCTTGAATTCCTGCCAATTGTCGCCAGCATCGAAGGAAACGTACAAGCCAAACTCACCGCCCGCAAACAGAAGATTTGCATTGCGCGGATGCTCGCGTACTACGTTCAAGACGCCGCCTGTTTCCGGGATGCCGCGCTTGATCGGCTTCCAGGTTTCGCCGAAGTCAGTGGTCTTGTACAGATAGATGCCGAAGTCGTTTGTGCGATGTCCATCGAAGGCCGCGTATGCAGAGCCCTGATTGTGCTGCGATGCAATGACGCGACTGACATAAGTTCCTTTCGGAACACCGGGAACATTGCCGATGACGTTCTTCCATGTCTCGCCATCTTTTGAGACATGCAGGTTGCCGTCGTCAGTTCCGGCCCAGAAGATACCGGCGCGAGTCGAGGATTCACCGATCGTCGTTGTGGTCGGAAAGTTCGCGACACCGTCGTTGCGTGCAAGAGTCGTGCGGTCGCCAACCGACTTACCCATGATCGACAACGTGTTGCGATCGACATTCGTCGTAAGATCGGGGCTCACGCGCCTCCAATTGTCACCTTGATCATTCGACTTGAAGACGAAGTTGCCGCCATAGTAAACCTGCTTGCGATCATGCTTGGAAATCAAGATCGGCGAGTTCCACTGAAAGCGAAAGCGATCCATCTGATCGTTGTCTTCGCGCGGCCGGATCGAGCGCGCCTCATGCGTGCGCAAGTCGCGACGCGACAAGTTGCCGTCCTGCGATTCCGCATAGACGATGTGCGGTTCTTCGGGATCGATCTGCGCATAGAAGCCATCGCCACCTTGCACGGTGTACCAGTCTTCATTGGTGATACCGTGCGCGTTGGTTGTGGCGCTCGGTCCACACCAAGTGTAGTTATCCTGCAGCCCGCCGCAGACTTTGTAGGGCTTCGAGTTGTCGAGTCCGATCTCGTAGAACTGGCCGAGAGCGATTTGCGCACGTTGATCCCAAAGGCGGCCCTGATCGCGAGAGAAGTGGATGCCTCCATCGCAGCCAGTGATCATGTTGTTGGAATTGGCAGGGTCGATCCACATGGCGTGGTGATCGGAATGCAGAACGGATCCGCGCTGCGTCGTGAACGTCTTGCCGCCGTCTTCGGAATAGTGGAGCGAGACGCCGAGCACCCAGATACGTTGATCGTTGTTGGGATCGATGCGGACATTCGAAAAATACATCGGGCGCGGATTCGTGTTCGACATCTTTGTCCACGTCTCGCCCTTGTCATTGCTGCGATACAAGCCTGGCTGCTGCGATTCAACTAGCGCGTAGACGACGTCGCCATTGCGGCGAAAGACATCGAGTCCGATACGCCCAAGGTCTTCTTGCGGCAGGCCCTTGCTGACCTTCTTCCAAGTTCCGCCACCATCGACAGTGCGATAAATCGCGCTGCCCGGGCCCCCGCCATTCATGCCGAAAGCGGAACGTCGACGCTGATAGGCAGCAGCAAAGATCGTATCGGGATTCTGCAGATCCATGGCGATATCGTTGACTCCAGTGTCGGGGTTGAGGAATAGAGCCTTGGTCCAGGTCTTGCCGCCATCGATAGTTTTGAACACGCCGCGCTCTTCATTCGGCCCCCACAGGTGGCCCGCCGCAGCGACGTAGACGATGTTGGGATTCGTGGGATGAATCAGGATCCGCCCAATGTGATGGGTGTCTTTAAGCCCCATGTTGACCCAAGTTTTGCCGCCATCCTGCGACTTATAGACGCCGTTGCCCCACGACGAGCTTTGACGATTGTTCGATTCGCCGGTGCCCACCCAGACGGTTTCGGGCTCCGAAGGATCGACGGTAACATCGCCGATGCTCGACAAAGATTGGTCGTCGAAGATCGGGTTCCAAGTGATGCCGCCGTTGACGGTCTTCCAAACGCCGGCCGATGCTGTGGCCGCGTAGACAGTGTTGGGATTGGATTCGACAACGGCGAAGTCGTCGATGCGACCGCCCATGTTCGCGGGTCCGATTTCGCGAAACTTGAGCGATTTGAAGTGAGCGATGTTCTGTGCGTCGGCGACGAAGGCGAGCAGGAAGAGGCTGAAGAGAGCAACCCGAATCATCTAAATGTTGTAGCAGAGTTTAGGGTCGGCGAATACAGGCGGACGGGCTGTCATAGCTGGTGCGCGAGTGCGCGAACGGACGCATTACTTTCATTTTGCCGGGGCCATCGTGCAGTAGCAGATATTCCGTATAGTTGAGTCCATCGGCCGGACCGTCCTTTGCCAGCTCATCCGCAGTTGATTCCACCACCATGCAGGTGACACAGTACGCGATCCCGGCCTCCTTCTCCACCAGCTTGATGGAATCGATCAAGGCGATGTGTTCTGTGCTGTTCCAGATCAACGCATCGCCGGGACGTATATCGTCGAGCTTATTGATTGAACTCCAGTTTTTCTTGGCCTGTTCGATATTGAACGCCGAGGGTTCGATGGGCCAAACCTTGGTCCCGTAGTAGGATCTCGCGAGTCCGCTGCAATCGAAGCCGATGTTCTGGTCTCAAGTACTGTTGAATCTGCGACCGGCTCGCGGGCAACACTCCGAGGTCGACAGCTGTGCGCAGGACCATTTGAATTTCGTCAGTGGTTCCTTTGCCGACGAACGGCCGTTAGAGTTCCCAATATGTAGACGATATCCGCGCGAAAGATCGTTCGGGTATAGGTCGATGATTCGCGGGTTGTCTCCGCGCGAACCGCAGTGCGATAGTATCCTTGTCCAAGTTTCTCGTAGTGTTTGAACACTAGGCTCGACAAGATGCCGAAGGCCTTCTGTCCGGAAACGGTCGAGAATCCGCCGGTGTTGTAGCCTTCGGCATTGTTGCGGTACTCGTGTACATCCAAACCAGAGACTTGCGACCCGTTCAACAAGGGAACGTTCAGATAGCGATACGTCCGATAAAGGCCATAAGGCGTCAGAGTGCTCATGAACTCTACACTGCGATCGAGTAGCAAACTGGCTCAGCGCTGAACAAGAATCTTTCCGTTCACCCCGAGTCATCGCATCCGCGGATGGATTCGACTCCGCACAAACCGGTAGAAGCCACGAAGCGTGTAGATCACGGCGGCGATGATCAACAGGAACTTGATGGTTGCAAAAGTGGAGGAGATCGCGGGCCAGGGCTGAACGGTCTCTCCGGCGAGCATTCGGTTGATCGCGCGGTTCTCGATGAGATCGCAGATTCCCGCGATGATCGATCCATACATCCACCGCCTGCCCCACTTGCCCGTCGTCGCGAGATAGCAGCCGAGGGCGAGCGTCGCTGAGTAGATCGGGATCCACGGATCGTCCTGCTGCTGCAGGCGGACGGCGGCCTTCATTCCAGCATCCGACCAGCCGCCGACGATGTAGTTTGCATACGTCTCGATCGGCGCGAGTTCGAGCGCGACGATGCCGGGCCATTCCATGCCCTTGCCGTCCGGACGAAAGTAGACCGTCGCGGCCAGCAAAAGCGCGTAGATACAGCGCAAAATCACGCGTCGTAGACCATCTGGATAAGCGCCGCGATGTAGCCGTAGGAAAATGCGAATGCCTGTTTGCTCTTCTCATCGCCATCGATATGCGGCACATGATCGGGCATCATCATCTTGTCGAAGCCGACTTCTTTGTACGTGCGGATGCACTTCAAAAAGTTGACATCGCCGCAATCGGGCAAAGTCTCGCGGAACTTCAGGAACCCGCCTTCGATATTGCGGAAGTGGACGTTGAAGATCTTCTTACGCTTGCCGAAGTAGCGGATGACATCGTGGATTTCCTTGTCTGGATTTTTCATCGATTCGCAGATCGTGCCCTGACAGAAGTTGAGTCCGTGATAGGGGTTCTCGTTGATCGAGACGAAACGCTTCAGCCCATCGGCGTTGCCCAGCACGGTCTCGACGCCGCGGAATCCCTTCACCTTCGGAACCATCGGATCATTGGGATGACAAGCCATCTTCACTTTGTTTTCCGCAGCCACGGGAATCACGCGCTTGAGGAAGTATTCAATGCGTTCCCAGTAGAGGTCGGCGGGCACGGGTCCGGCTTCGGTGAGGGGCGGATCCTGCTTGAGCGTCTTGAAGTCGAACGTGCTGTAGTGGGCACCTCCGCGTCCAATCGTCGACGGATTGCGAACCACGCCGAGCACACTCATGTTGTACTTCACCGACGGGATGCCAACCTTTGCGATGTTGCGGATCATCTCGCAGATCTCGTCGATGGCGCGATCGCGTTCCGGACTCTTGCCCATCATAATCGCTGGATACTCCGCCTTGGTGATGTAGGCGGAACTCAGCGGCAGCGGCACCATATCGAGATAGATGCCGTAGGATTCGACGCGCTCGCGAAGGCGCGAGAGTCCGTCGACAGACCACGAAGCGTCCATCTTGCGCGAGGGCAGCGTGCTGCAGATGTGGTTGCATCCGAGGGCCGTCAAGACAGACAAGGCATTGTTCGAGGAATCGTTCTGCGTGCCCAGATACATGCGTCCGGGCTTGATGGGTGGAAGAGGGAGCTTCTCGGCGCGCGGCGATTCGGCGGGCTTGGCCGCACCAGCGCGATCCTGCGCTGCCAATTGAGAGGCTGCGGCGGTGGCGGCGAGAAAGATACGGCGATCCATTTTCGGCATGTCGGTTTCCGCGATCATATCACTACTCTCCGGCTACAGAACTGGCATATGCTGGACAGGATGGGACAATCCACCAGACGCCACTTCTTCTTCGGATCGCTCCTGGCCGGAGCCGTCCCCTCAGCCGGCTTCGGCAGCGTGCCTTCTTTGCGCGCCCTTGGATACAAGCCCTACTACAACAAGCTCAACGTCGCCGCCATCGGCTGCGGAGGCCAGGGTGGACAGATCCTCAATCAGGCCGCCGCCACTGAGAATATCGTCGCGCTGTGCGATGTGGATGAGGTCCGCGCAGCCGAGAACTTCACCAAGTTCGCAAAGCAGCCCAAGTACAAAGACTTCCGCGAAATGCTCGACAAAGAGGGCAAGAACATCGACGCCTGCACCATCGGCATCCCCGATCATATGCATGCCACGGTGGCGCTCGACTGCATGCGTCGTGGCAAGCACGTCTATGTCGAGAAGCCCCTGACACGCACGCCTTGGGAAGCGCGCCTGCTGCAAGAAGCGGCCGTGAAATACAAGGTCACGACGCAGATGGGCAACCAGGGATACTCTCACGAGAGCATCCGCACGGCTTCTGAAATTGTATGGTCGGGCGAGATTGGGGATGTGACGGAAGTGCACGCGTCGGCGAGTCCCGGCACGCATCCCACGGGATTGGGCGAAGCTCCGCCAGAGAGATCGGTGCCTTCGTCTTTGAACTGGGATCTCTGGCTCGGAGGCGCAAACATGCGCGCCTACGCGGCCGAGTACACGCCATACAACTGGCGAGGCTTCTTCGATTTCGGCACTGGACAGATCGGCAACTGGGGCATCCATACGATGGGTCCGGTAAACATGGCGCTGCAGTTGGGCGCACCGACCAGCGTCGAAATGATCAAGGTGGAAAAGCCCAGCAAGCTGAGCTTTCCGGAGCGCGCGGTGTTGAAGTTCGAGTTCCCTGCCCGCGGTGGGATGCCTCCGGTCGCTATCTATTGGCACGATGGCGCGCAACCGGGCGACCCCGAAGCGTGGACGGTTCCGGGTATGGAAGGCGAACAGATTCTGCCTCCCAGCAACAACCTCAGGGATAAGGGACGCGGCGGTGCGCCCGCTGGTGGCCCCGGACCGGGTGGACGCCGCCCGCAAGGAGGGCCACGCATGGGCGCCGGCGGAACCGGAGTCACTGTATACGGACCGGAACGCAAAGCCACCCAACCCGGCCTGTTGACGGGCAATGGCGCGGTCTTCGTGGGAACCAAGGGCATGATGGCAACAGTCGAACGCGGCGAAGGCGTGCACCTTCTTCCCGCCTCGCGCTGGAAGGATTACAAGCTTCCCCCACAACTGCTGCTGCGCTCGCCAGGCCATATGGCGGACTTCATCCGCGGATGCAAGAGCGGCGATCAGACGGTCTCAGACTTCAGTATTTCCGGCCCTTACGCCGAGTGGATGCTGTTGGGCGTGATCGCATTCCGCGTGCCTGGCAAGTTGCTGTGGGATAGCAAGACCCTGCGCTTTACCAACAGCGTTGAGGCCAACAAGTATGTGAAGCCCGCGTTTCGCAAGGGTTGGGAACTGAAGCTGTAGGATGTTCGAATACGGACGCCGGAATCCTTCGATCGGACAGTGCGCAGCGGCTAACCGATTGAGGTTCCGGCGTCCTGTCTTTGGCACGGTGCGTGCTTTGTTCAAACCGATGCTCTCAATTCTTGCCCTCGTCGTTGTCGCTACCGCTCAGGATGCAGACCCCGCCATCGCTGGCATCGTGGCAGCCGCGCGATCGTTCGACGAACGGCTTCCCAATTACATCTGCAAACAGGTCACCACGCGCTTTCAAGGCGCAACCATGGAAGGTCCGTGGAAGCAAGTGGATACCTTCGAAGAACAGCTCACCTATTTCAATCGCAAAGAGAATCACAAACTCACCTCGATCAAAGGCAAAGCAGTGGACAACAAGCGTCGACCTCGCGGCGGACTGAATACGGGCAACCTTTTCGGCGGGATGTTGTCCGGGGTGTTCCGAGTCGAATCGAAAGCGGAATTCGAGCGCGATGGCGAGGAGACAATTGCGGGGCGCAAAGCGATCCGACTGCGATATCGGGTGCTTCGCGAGAATTCCCGATGGACGAGTTCCGCGAACAAACAATCTTATGTTCGAGGGTTCAAGGGGCAAGCGTGGGCGGACGCAAAAACTTTGGATGTCTTGCGGTTTACCGGCCAGGTTGAGCCGGAACCCGGAGATCCGGAGTGGCTAGGTCGTACGAAGATCGACATGATTTATGGCTTCGTGAAAATCGGCTCCGATGAACACCTGCTTCCCGTGCGCTCCGAGGTCAGACTCGAACTCGAGAAGAAGCCCAAGAGGAATGTGGCGGAATTCAGCGAGTTTCGCCAATACAAGACGGAAACGAAAATCGAGTTCGGCGACGCCAAGTGAGATCCAGGCGTGCATTGGCACGCCCAGATGCCGATCCAATCGGTTAGTGCCTACTGCGCGAAGCAGTAAAAGCGCCCGGTTCCGCCGGTGGAAACAAGATTCGGCTGGCTGCAACCGCGTGTCGGATGCGCAGAGTTCCAGCTTGTGCCGTCCGTGCCGCCGCCCGTGCGGTCGTGATGTCCGATTTGCGCCACGCCTTCGCCGCCACTCGTCCAGTTCTTGCAGGTCTTGTCGCCGGCGGTCGCCGGAAACGCAGTGCCGTCGCCTTTCGATCCCGACAGAATGTCGTGCGTGTTGGGATTGTAGCCGCGTCCCGCCACGATCTCGCCCTTCTCGGTGAGCGACGTCTGCAAGCCAAGCTTGTTGTTGGCGCTGTGCAGATCTTCCACCGACTTCGCCACCATTTCGCCCTTGATGTTGAACCACGGACCTTTGCCGATGCGATCCTTGGCATTCACCGCCTGCGGATCTTGCGTGGAAAGATACGCGCGCCAAGTTCTGGCGGGGCCGGCACCGGCGGCTTGCGCGAGTTTTTGGCAGTGTGCGTCCGCACCTGCGAGGCCACCGAGATCGGCGCCATTTCCTGTGCCGGCCGAGGTGATGAAGAAGCTGACCTTTTCTTTGTCGAGAGCAGGTGCTTGTTGTGCGAGCGCGATCGCGCCGCCAATCGTGATACCGATGAAGAGATTTCTCATATCGACGTTAGTTTACACCCGTGCTACCGTTTGCAAATGGTTCGGATCGCTTTGATTGGAGACCGCAGTGACGATGTCGTGGCGCATCGTGCGATTGACGCCTGTTTTCAGCTGTTCGACGATGTCGAAGCCGTGTGGAAGCACACGAAGGCAATTGGCGACCTCAGCAAGTGCAAGGGCATCTGGTGCGTGCCGGGCGAGTCCGTATGCGGATACCGAAGCCGCACTGGCTGCGATCCGTTTCGCCCGTGAGCATCGCGTGCCATTCCTCGGCACTTGCGGTGGTTTTCAACATGCAATCGTTGAGTACGCGCGCAATCTGTTCGGATTCAGTGAAGCCGATCACGCGGAAAACAATTCGGCGGCATTGATGCCGGTGATCGCTCCGCTCGAATGCGCATTGGTGGAGAGTTCCGGCGAGATCATGCTGTCCGACGGTCGAATCCGCAGCGCCTACAACGATGCGACAAAGATCGAAGAAGGTTATCACTGCAGCTACGGCTTCAATCCCGCCTACGTCGATCTTCTCTTCGCCAACGGCGATCTGCGAGCCACGGCGCACGATTTCGCGGGGGATGTCCGCGGGGTGGAACTGCGAGGCCATCCGTTCTTTGTCGCTACGCTGTTTCAATCCGAACGGCGGGCCTTGCGCGGAGAAATGCCGCCTCTAGTGAAGGCCTTCGTCGCCGCCGCAAGACTCAATTAGGGCACTGAAACAACAGGAACTGCGGTCGTGTTCCAATCCGGAGCCTGCACGTCCATCAACTCCCGTACGAAGAAATCCGCGCGCTTGCGGTCGTAGTAATCCCCCCATCCACCATGATTGCGGCCCGGCAGAAACAATAGATCGAAGGTCTTGTTCGCCTTGATCAAAGCATTCACCACCTGCATCGTCGACGCCGGATCCACATTCGTATCCAGTTCCCCAACCGCCAACAGCAATCGGCCCTTGAGCTTGTGCGCCTGTTCCACGTTGGAACTCGCCACATACTCAGGACCCACGGGCCAACTCATCCACTGCTCGTTCCAGGAAATCTTGTCCATTCGATTGTCGTGGCACCCGGCCGAAGACGCCGCTGCTTTGTAGAAGTCGCCATGAAACAGCAGCGCACCCAACGAACTCTGGCCTCCCGCCGAATGACCATAGATGCCGAGCCGCGCAAGATCGTACCAAGCGTACTTCGCAGCCACAGCCTTGTGCCAGAGGATCCGGTCTGGAAATCCAGCATCGGCAATGTTCTTCCAACACACATCGTGAAAGGCCTTCGAGCGGTTCGACGTCCCCATGCCGTCCATCTGCACAACGATGAAGCCGAGTTCCGCCATCGTCTGCATCGCATGCGCCGGTGAGAACGTCTTGGGCACAAACGAATCGTGAGGACCCGCGTAGATGTACTCAAGCACCGGATACTTCTTCGCAGCATCGAAGTTCGACGGCCTGTAGATCACGCCCCAGATGTCGGTCTTGCCATCGCGCCCTTTTGCCGCAAAACTTTCCGGAACCGGCGTCTGCGCAACGCCACCGCGTTCGAGGGTCGCGACAAGAGAGAAGTCCGCGCCACGCCGCAACTCACTCATAGCAGGCGTCTGTGGATTCGAATAAGTATCGATGAAAGCTGACATGTCGTCAGCGAACGCCAATGCATGATTCACATCGGGATTCGACGTCAGCGGCGTCAGTCCGCTGCCATCGAAGTTCACCCGGAACCAATGTACAAAATACGGATCCTTGCCCCCATGCATGCCGCTTGCAGCGAACCAGATCTGCCGTTTCCGATCGTCGACCTTGGCCACCGAACGCACCACCCATTCGCCGTGGGTGATCGGATTCTTCACCAGTCCAGTCAATCCGTCGTAAAGGTAGAGATGGTTCCAGCCATCGCGCTCACTCATCCAGATCAACTCGCGGCCATCGTCCGCGTGATGAACGAAACGCTTCGAGTAATAACAAAAAAACGTCGAAGACCGCTCGTCGATCAACGCGCGCGCAGAGCCCGTAAGCGCATCCACTTCGATCACGCGATACAGCCGATGTCCGCGCTGATTGTATTCGAAGGTGAACGCGCGCGAGTCTTTGCGCCAAGCGATCCGCGACATTGAGTAGGGATTCGCAAACAGGGCCGTGTCGATCGAGAACGCCTTGCGCGCGAGCACATCGAACAGCACCGGAACCGGCACATCCAACGCATCGCCGGGCTTCGCGTATTCCATAAACGAAGATTTCGGCTGCACCTGATCTTCGGGCGACGACTCGATATAGGGGATCTTCCGACGCTGTCCGGGGCGCACGCGGTACACCGCCAATTTCTTCGAATCAGGCGACCACGCGGCATCGCTGAGCGCATAGTAGTTGCCTTCGGATCCATCGAAGCTCAACGCCACCGCATCTTTCGATCCTCGTGCGCGGATCCAGACATTGTGATTGCGCACAATCGCATCCCATCCGCCATCGAGCGAAGGAACGGCACGATCCAGTTGCGGCACGCGCGGCCCGGGCAATGAACGGATCGTCCGGTTGTCGCCTAGTCGCAGCGGAAGTTTCTCGCAAACATACGTGGCAAGGTTCACTCGCCACCGCGATTCGAGCGTCACAAACTCAATGGCATTGTCGTTCATGAACTCGATCGAAGTGAATCCCAAGTTGTCCGGCTTCACGGGCGTGCCGGAGGCAAGTGCCAACGCCGCAGCGAGACGCTCCGCATCGAAGGCCGGTGATTTCGCGCCTGCGGCCGCGTCGACAACGATGAACTCAGAACCGCCGCGCCGGTACCAGAAGCGGTTCGTTTTGCCAATCGCCTGCGCCGGATCGACAGAAACGGCACCGGCCTGACGCGCACGATCGCGCCATTCCGCCGACCTGCGGTAATCTTCCAACCTGCCCTGCCCAAAACAGGAAACCGCCAACAATGCCAGCAACAGACGCATTCTCTGAAAGTACATCAACTGCTACGCTGGCAGCGTGGCGATAAGAAAGAAGCGCGATCGCACGCAAGAACAACTCGACCAACTTCGCGACATCCGAGGCCAGGCTGCGGCGTCCATTCCCGCACTCGAAGACGCGCTCAGATCGACCTCCAACTATGTCGTCGCAAAGGTCGCAGCGATCATTGAGGACGAAGCGCTGCGGCAAATGACATCGCAGTTACTCGCGGCTTTCGACCGCTTCATGCCGGACGCCCCGCGAATCGACAAAGGATGCGCAGCCACAACGGCCATCGTCAAAGCGCTCTCCGCACTGGATTACCGGGACCCCGCCCCGTACCGCCGCGGTATCCGCCACCACCAGAACGAGGGCCTCGGCCCATTGATGTCGCCACAGAACTCCGCGGTGCCTGCGCCATGGGGCTCGCACAAACCAACGACGACCGCGCCATGGACGAGCTGGTGCTGCTGCTCACCGATTCCGAAGCGCCCGCACGGCTCAGCGCCGCTCGTGCCATCGGATGCCGCAACGATGCAACTGGAATCCCGGTGCTGATGCTGAAGGTCCACTTGGGCGATCGTGAAGTGGAAGTATTGGCGGAGTGCATGGCATCCATCCTCGCCATCTCGCTCACTCAAAGAACATGAAACTTCGTCGTCGAGCAACTCGGTATCGGCGGCAACGACAGGGCTGAAGCCGCCGCACTTGCCCTGGGCTCGGTGCGCGATGAGCGAGCGTTCGACGCCTTGCGTGAAACGTGGACTTCGACACCTTTTCGGAACCATGAGCGAGCGCATCCTGCACGCGATGGCGATGAGCCGTACCGAGAAGGCCATTGGATTCCTCAACGAGTTGATTGCCAAAGAACCATTGCGGACTGCCAGCATGGCGGTCCGGGCCTTGGCGATGCATCGGCGGGATTCGCGAATCACTGCGATGGTCGAAGCAAATCTGGAAGCGCGGCCCGAACTGGCCGCTGTCATACGCGACTCATTTAACAGGAGTACACTAGAGTAAATTAAGACGAACGCAAACTCGCTCCAAAGAGGATATTTCTAACGTGTTGCAGCTTCCGGCTAGGATCGGTAAGTACGAGCTCCAGGACTTTCTTGGCGGTGGCATGTCCCATGTCTATCGCGCGCAGGATACTGTCCTAGGCCGCCAAGTGGCAGTGAAGATTCTGACCGCGCAAGGCGTTTCCGATCCAGAAGCAAAGGCTCGTTTTTTGCAGGAAGCACGAGTCGCCAGCAACATTTCGCACCAGAACATCATCAGCGTTTTCGACTTTGGCGAAGAGTCTGGCAAGCCGTTCATGGTGATGGAATTCCTGGTCGGCGAGAGCTTGCGCGATGCGATGAAAAATCATCACATCGGCGATCTCAACCGCAAGCTCAGTCTGGCGTTGCAGATCGGTCGAGCGCTCGAACACATCCATCAGAAAAAGATCATCCATCGCGATATCAAACCTGAGAACATCCAGATCGATGGTGCAGGCAAGATCAAGCTGATGGACTTTGGCATCGCCAAAAGCGAAGGCCTGTCGCTGACACGCGCCGGGTTCACACTGGGCACGCCGTATTACATGGCGCCGGAACAAGTGCTCGGGCAGCAGGTCACACACTCGGTGGATATCTACGCGTTTGGCGTGATGCTCTATGAGATGCTGGTGGGCACAAAGCCGATCAGCGGTGAAACCGTAGAAAAGATCTTCAGCGCGATTCTGTACGAACCACTGAATATGGCACCACTGACGGCAGCCAACGTGCCCGAAGCGGTTTTCAACCTCGTGGGTGCCAGCACCGCTAAGAACGCCGCGGAACGCCCGCAGAGTTTTTCTGTGGTGTGCGCTGAGATCGAGCGGATCCTGCAGAATCCTTCCGCATCCGGCCGTTCGCAAATCAAACCGCCAGCGAATCCCACCGATGGCGGAGACATGCCCGGATGGGTCCGAGCACTACCGCCATTTCTTCAAAGCCAGGGTGCGTTGATGGCAGTTGCGGGGTTCGGTGTCCTTGTGGTGTTATCCGTCCTTTTCCTGATTGGGTATCAGTTCATCAAATAGAAGTGGATCGGGGATCGCGACAAGTCTTTCTGACAGAAGCTATGAACGTACTCTAGTTTTCCGATGCCGTCAACGGCTCACCGAAAATGAAATCATCCATCGCAACCAGATTGCGACCGGTGACCAACGGATCGTCCGCCTCCCCGACGATCGCCGTGCCCGGCGACACGCGAACCTTGGCGATGATCTTGTTCTCAAACACAACTCCCGCAAACGACAAACCTCCGGCATTCGGACGCACATAATAGCGGCCCAACGATCCACCGTCCGCTCGGAAAAATTCAATCCACGTGGAAAACGGAAGCGCGACATTCGAGAACACGGCACCGAATGCAGAAACCGGCCCGCGACGTTCCGTACCTGGCCCGAAGAAGTCGCAGTCGTAAGTGTTGGTTCCTGTAGCGACAAACACCTTCGCGCCGCTGAACGACTTCACCTTGGCGTATCCAAGCTGTTCGCCGGATCCCACCCGGAACGCTTCAATCGCCTGATCGGCACTCGAAAGCACCAAGCCGCGCGCAGAGGTTTTGTTGAAAAAGTCGAAGGCGAAGTCGCCATCCGGCACTCCATCCCAATTGATCTCGCGACGGCCTTTCGGATTCGCCTGCACCACCCCTGGAGTGTTCAGCGGACCAACCGCCTCGCGGAACTCATCCACCGTGGACTGCAGCGATGCGGCACTCGCCCCTGACGCGGTGTAAACCATTGGCACAGGGGCCTTCAGAGATAGATCGGGAATCTGGGAGTGCAAACACGCGAGGGCAAGAACGAAGGTATTCAATGCACCGTACCCATCTTTTCCAGCGGCCAATACACGAACACAGCCTTGCCATAGATGTGGCGACGAGCCACGGTTCCCCAGGCGCGGCTGTCGTTCGACGACGAACGATGATCGCCCATCACGTAGAACTGCTCGTCCGGGACACGCAGTTCCGGATAGCTGCCGTGATCGCGAAAGACATCGGGCACATAGCTCTCCGCAAGCTTCTTACCATTGACGTAGACCTCGCCTTCGTCCACCCGCACCATGTCTCCTGGCAGGCCAACCACCCGCTTGATATAAGACTTGCTGGTATCATGCGGAAACCAGAACACCACCATGTCACCGCGCTCGATGTTGCCGGTGAAACGATAGACAAACTGGTTGATGAAGATCCGTTCCTGATCGGAAAGCGCAGGCATCATGCTCGTGCCTTCGACTTTCACCGGACGATAAACGAACAGAATGATCACGCCCGCTAGTACGACCGCAAGAAACAGATCTCGCACCAGAAAGGCGAAGCCAGAGAACAGGTTGTTCTTCCTTTGCGGTTGAGCTTGCGATCCGGTTTCCTGCATAAGTTGCGATGCCCCTAGAATACACCAACGCTTTCAAGGCCGCACTGATCATTCCGGCCTTCAATGAAGACGCGGTGATCGGGCAAATGCTAGCAGCGGCACCGGCCGGTCTTTACGAAATCGTCATCGTTTCGGACAACGGGTCCTCAGACGGCACGGCGGATGTCGCCTACGCCAACGGGGCAACTGTCGTCAGCGACGACGAGCGCGGCTATGGAGCCGCCTGCTTGCGCGCCATCGCCGCGTTACCCGATACGATCGATGCCGTCGTCTTCATGCAGGCCGATCTCTCGGAATCCTACACCGAAGCCGATTCGCTACTGGCACCCATTCGCAACGGTCAAGCCGATCTGGTGATTGGTAGCCGCACGCTTGGCAACGCCGAACCGGGCGCATTGCTGGCGCACCAGAAATTCGGCAACGATGTCGCAAGTCTGCTCGTGCGGCTCCTGTTCCGCCATCGTTACACCGATCTTGGTCCGTATCGCGCCATCCGCCTCGACAGCCTTCGCGCCATGGGGATGCAGGACCGCAACTATGGCTGGACCATTGAGATGCAGGTGCGGGCGCTGCAACAGGGCCTGCGTGTGATCGAGGTTCCGATCAGTTATCGCATGCGGCAGGCGGGCGTGAACAAGGTGTCCGGCAACCTCACGGCCAGCATCAAGGCGGGCTGGAAGATTGTGACAACGGTGCTGCGCTTGTACTTCGCGATGTGACTACACCGCCTCGCAGGGCGAGCGTGATTCCAAGGGCAGCGAGGCAAAGAATCGCAACGGCCCGCCAAGCGATGCTTTGATGATTCAGGTTCATGAGTTCCATCTGGATCGACAACGGCAAAGCCGCTGGCCCGACATAGAAGAAGGCCAGCAACAACAGGAACCCGACTCGCAGAATCTGCCGCGCCGCCGTTGGCGAGAACAAGATCGCCAGATACGCGGCCGCGCCGCAGATAAACCAAACGGTGGACAAACAGAACATCGCGTAAGTTGTTAGCAGGTTGGCTGGCGGAAGCTGGATCGGCGCAGGGCGCGCCGCGAGATTCAGCGTCACCAATGCCGTGCTCAAGAACAGCAACCCGATGAACCATCCGAACGCGGTCGCTGCACCCACCCAGGTCAGCAGCCGCCGGTAGGATGTCCAAGCTTGCGAGATCCCGAATGCCACCGGTGTCGCGACGAACAGCATCGGGATGAACGCATAGGCAAGGATCATGCGCACGTCCAAAAAATCGAAACCGTGGCGCAACGGGATGAGGACGCCGAATCCCACTAACGATCCCAGCGGCAGCACTGGCGGTCTCACAGAGCTCAATGCGATCGCCCAAAAGGCTTGCAGAAAACTGCGCACTTGGGCTAGGCCAGAATCTCTTTCACGATGTTTCCGTAAACGTCTGTGAGTCGCATATCGCGGCCCGAATATCGATATGTGAGCCGCAGATGATCGATGCCAAGCAAGTGCAACATCGTCGCATGCAGGTCGTGCATATGAACTTTGTTCTCCACCGCGTAGTAGCCAAATTCATCCGTTGCGCCGTATTGGATGCCTGGCTTGAAACCTCCGCCTGCGGCCCACATCGTGAATCCAAATGGATTGTGATCGCGCCCGGTCTTGCTCGTGTCCCCACCTTCGGAAATTTGCGCGCAGGGCGTCCGCCCGAACTCCCCACCCCACAGCACGATGGTGTCCTTGAGTAAGCCGCGTGCTTTGAGATCCTTCAAAAGCCCCGCGATCGGCTTGTCGGTCGACTTCGCATTGATGCGATGCCCTTCCGTGAGGCCGCTGTGCTGATCCCAACGGTCAAGCCCTTTGCGCTGCGGCGTGAGCAGTTCAATGAAGCGGACACCGCGTTCCACGAGCCTACGCGCAATCAGGCAGCTTCGCCCAAACTCGCTCGTCATTTCTTCGTCGATGCCGTACAACTCCTTCGTCGCGTCGGATTCATTGGCGAAATCGAGCAATCCAGGCACTTCACTCTGCATCTTGAACGCCAACTCGTAGTTCGAAATCGTCCCTTCGATCTCACTGACTTGACCGAAACGTTCGAGCACACCCTGATTGAGCTTGCCCAGTAGATTGAGCTTGGCGCGTTGTTGCTGCGCAGTTCCGCGTGGTTCCAGGTCGGCAATGGGATGTTCGCCGCGACGAAACACAGTGCCCTGATAGCTCGCCGGAAGAAATCCGGAACCGAAGCAATCGAGTCCGCCGGGTGGGATGAGTCCGTTATCCAGCACAATGAAGCCCGGCAGGTTTTCCGACGCGGATCCAAGCCCATAGTTGAGCCACGCGCCCATCGAAGGGCGGCCCTGAAATCCAGATCCGGAATGGACAAAGTAGTTCGCCGCGGTGTGTTCCGAATGATCGGCCACCATCGAGCGAACGATGCACATGTCGTCGACGCACCCGCCAACATTGGGGAACAGTTCGCTCACCCAGGCACCGCTTTGCCCGTATTGTTTGAACGAAAACGGCGACCCGTAGATCTTGTCGCTGATATTGAAGACCGTGGTGGGCGGTTGAAACGGTAGCTTCTGGCCGTTGTCGCGTGTGAGCCGCGGTTTGGGATCGAAAGTATCCATCTGCGCCGGGCCGCCGTCCATGAACAGAAAAATGACAGACTTGGCCTTCGCGGGATAGTGCGGTGCCTTGACGGCGGCAGAGGCCTCGCGCGCCATCATGTCGACCAGCGCCAGGCCGCCAAAGCCATTGGCCGCGCGACACAGCATCTCGCGACGGGTGAGCAAACAGGGGTTGGCTGCGCGATGCGTCAATGACTCCGGGACTCTTCGCGCCATCCCCGTTGTTTGCGAACCATCGAATGGTTTACTGGACATACAAAAACTCCGCGGAATTGAACAGCACATGGCAAAGATCGGCCCAGGAGTTCGCCTTCGCAAAAGCCAGAGTCTCGACCGATTCCTGCGGCAAAGGATTACGCCCAAAGGCCTCGTTGTAAAGCTTCGCGATGCGCTTGCCCTCATCCGGTTCTTCACGCGAGACGCGATCCGCCCAAAACTTGGCCTGCTGTTCCACCAACTCATTGTTCATCATCAGCAAAGCCTGCGAAGGAACCGTGGACGCGCCGCGCCCCCCGATCGTCGAGATCGGCAACGGATAGTCAAATGCCAAAAACATCGGCGGCAGAAAGTTCCGGCGAATGTTGATGTAGATGCTGCGGCGCCCTTCGCCATCGAGCGCGCCAGACTTCGGCTTTCCGCGGCCATCCTGATACTTGCTGATAAATGGCAGAATACTCGGACCATACAACGTGCGATTCAGCGCGCCGGAAACCGCCAGCAGCGAATCGCGGATCGCTTCCGCTTCCAGCCTGCGAACTGGCAACACCCCCCGATAATACTTCGATTCGAGCATCGTGCGATGCAGCCACTTGATGCTCCAGCCGTTGTCGATAAAGCCCTGCGCAAGCGTGTCGAGCAAGGCGGGATTCGACGGAGCCTCGCCCATTTTTCCGAAGTTATCGACGCTTTTCACGAGGCCAGTTCCAAAGTGGTGCTTCCAAATGCGATTCACGAAGACACGCGCCGTCAAAGGATTCCGCGGCGAGGCGATCCATTCGGCGAGTTCCAGCCGTCCGCTGCTGTTCGGCTGTATGGACGGCCTGGCATCGCTGACAGCTTTCAAGAATCCGCGCGGGGCGATATCGCCAAGGTTCTCATGCGATCCCCGAATGTGTACCCGAACGTCGTGCGGATCTTCATCACGGCTAATCAGTGCGAAAATACTCGCGGGCGGCTTCGGCAATGCATCCAGTTGGGCCTGCAAATCCGGACGCGGCGTTGCTTCCGCATCCTCGAACGGCGGCGGCTCTTTGTCATCCGAAAACACGATACCGCCCAGTTCGATCTCTCTCTCGGTGTCGCGATCCACCACCTCGAAATAGGAAGTCCGCCCATGTTCCAAAGTCATCCGGATTGACTTCCATTGCCAGCCAGTCTTCTTGACCGGAGCGATATGTTGGCTCTTGTAGTCGCCAGCAACCAGCGTGATGCGGGTCGAGCCACCATCCTTGCCATTGGTCTCGTTGAGGTCGCCACGCAAGAGAACATGGATCCAGAACTTCGGCATCTTGAACTTGTCCGAAGTCAACGAACCCGTCAACGATCGCAGCCCATGCCTCGACACAAACGCCTGCCCTGACGTCTGCCAGGCCGCACGAAAGAGTTGATCGCTGGCGCGCAGTGCAATCTTCGGAGGCGCGACGCTCATCTGCGCCATGATCGCCGTCGCCTTCTCGCGAATCGTCGTAGCTGCCGCCTCACGTGCGGGGCTATCGATGACCGTCTCGCGAAAATACGTGCTGTGCATCATGCCCGCGATGCCATAGTACTCGCGTGTCGGCAGTGGATCGAACTTGTGATCATGGCAGCGCGCACACGAAAGAGTCAGACCGAGAAACGCCTTACTGAGAACGTCCACCTGATTGTCCACAACATCGCTGCGCGTTTTCACTGAGTCGGTTGCTGAGTTCAACACCTCTCCGAACCAGAACATGCCGGATGCGATCGGCGATTCCCAATGCGCACCATCGCGAGAGATACGCGGTTTCGGCAGCAGATCGCCCGCAAGGTGCTCGCGAACGAACTCATCGTAAGGCAGGTCTTCGTTCAACGCGCGGATCACGTAGTCGCGATAGCGCCAGGCATCGAGCTTATCGTTGTCGTATTCGTGCCCGTTGGTTTCGGCAAAGCGGACAAGATCCAGCCAGTGACGCGCCCACCGCTCGCCATAATGGGGCGAGGCGAGCAATCGATCGATCACCCGCTTGTCGGCACCGGCCGCAGCGTCGGCAAGATAGGCGTTCACTTCCGCAGGCGTCGGAGGCAACCCTGTAAGATCGAAGGTCACGCGTCGGATCCAAGCTCGCTTGTCGAGCGGCACGCCTCGAGTCATGTGCTCGTCAATCGTATTAGATGCAGGCTTCAACGGCTGAAAGGCCCAATGCGGAGGCTGTTCTTTCTTCGCCGTCACAGCAGCGGGAATCGCCAAGCCGGAAATCGCCAAGCGAGGATCGGCTGCGCCGCTCTCAATCCAAGTTTTGAAATCCGCAAGCACGCCAGGCGCCAGCTTGCCCGATGGCGGCATCTGCAGCTTGCTTCCGGGCGTGTACAGCAACGCCTTGAAGAGAAGACTCTGTTCCGCAGGCTGGCCCGGCAAAATCGCCGCGCCGGAATCACCACCGCGCTGAAGCCCCGCGGCGGTATCGAGTCGCAGCCCTCCGAACGGAGCTTTCAGATTCGCATTGTGGCAACCGTAGCACTTTTCCACCAGCACTGGCCGGATCTTTTGCTCAAAAAAGTCGTCGGACACGAGCAACACAAAGAGCGCTACGGGATGCATCTTATTTGTAGGCAGCCACGCCGGTCACGCGCTCGCCAATCACCAGAGTGTGGATATGATCGGTGCCTTCGTAAGTCTTCACCGTTTCCAGATTGCAGAGGTGGCGCATGATCGGATAATCCTCCATAATGCCGTTGCCCCCGAGCAAATCACGGCTCGAACGCGCCACATCGAGAGCGATCGCGACGTTGTTCCGCTTTAGCATCGAGATGTGCGCGGGATCGATCTTGCCTTGATCCTTCAGCCGGCCGCAGTGCAATGCCAGCAACTGGGCCTTGGTGATCTCGGTGATCATATCGGCGAGCTTCAACTGCACCAGTTGATGCGAGGCGATCGGCTTATCGTCGAACTGCTTGCGCGTGACCGAATACGAACGCGCGGTCTCGTAACAATCCATCGCCGCGCCAATCACGCCCCAGCCGATACCGAACCGGGCCTGCGACAAACAAGCCAACGGCGCCTTGAGCCCTTTCGCCTTCGGCAACATCGCGGACGCAGGCACTCGGCAATCGGTGAACGCAAGGCTCGACGTCACCGAGGCGCGCATAGAAAGTTTGCCATGCAGTACTGAAGTCGTAAAGCCAGGGGTGCCCTTTTCAACAATGAATCCGCGGATGCTGTCATCCGGAACCCGCGCCCAGATCACCGCGACGTCGGCGACGCTCCCGTTCGTGATCCAGGTCTTCTCACCATTGAGCACATAGCTGTCGCCGTCTTTGACCGCACGCGTCAACATGCCGGCGGGGTTCGATCCGAACATAGGCTCGGTTAGGCCAAAGCATCCGATGGCCTCGCCCGATTGGAGTTTGGGCAGCCACTGTTGTTTCTGCTCTTCGGATCCGTATGCGTGGATCGGATACATAACCAGCGCGCCCTGCACCGAAACGAAGCTGCGCAAGCCTGAATCGCCGCGTTCGAGTTCTTGCATGATCAGTCCATATTCGACGTTGCTCATGCCCGCACAGCCATAGCCTTCGAGGTTCGCACCGAAAAACCCGAGGCGACCCATCTCGCCGATCAAGTGCTTGGGAAAGGTGCCTTCTCTGAAGTGATCTTTGATGATCGGAACAATTTGATCGTCGACGAACTGACGCGTCGTTGCGCGCACCATCAGTTCCTGTTCGGAAAACTGCGAATCGATGAGAAGGTAGTCCACTCCTGGGAAGCGTGCCATACTCACCATTCTATTCCACGGCAAGTATGAGAGACTCTTTCGAACACCTCGCAGGGAGGAGCCGAAGTGGACTCGCTGTTGCAGAGACCTCGGAGAGTGGATGATCCGACTCTGCGGGATTGACTTGACTGACTGGCGACGGGGAGTCATACCCGAATCCACACTTGTGTCGTGATGGCGGGGTAGAGCGACGAAAGCGACTGTTTTCTTGCGATCCGGCTGGTAGGATCTGTCCGCCAACATAGGATATCGCCTTGACGCAAGGGCGGGAGATGGACAATGAAATTCGCTGCATTCACGATGTTTCTTCCGATCCTCGCCTTCGCGCAGGGCGACATCGAGATTCAGTATGTAACGTCATCGGTGAGCTTCGAACAGGGTGCACCGGTTGCCGGAGGACTGACGACGCTCTTTGTCCGAGGCTTAGGTTCGATGGGCGTCCCTGAAGCCGGGAAATCCGGCTCCAGGGAAAGTTGTCGACTAAGCGAAGGCCCGGCGCAGAATCTCAAGACTCTTCGGCACAGCGGTCGCCGCCGGTTCGTTGCCTTCCATTTCCAGCGAAACATAACCGTGAAAACCCGCATCCCGCAGAATCTTCGCGATCTTCACATAATCCAGATCGAGTGTGTACCAGACACCGCCGCCATGATAGGTCTTGGCCTGCACGATGGTCGCGTTCTTCGCCAGCTTCGCGATTTCCGGATACGGATCCCCCGGGTGATTGCCCGTATCGAGGTTGATGCCGAGCCACGGCGAGTTCACACGCTTCCAGATGTCCAAAACATTTTCGACCTTCGTCGTAAGGCCCCAATGATTCTCTAGCGCCATCATCACGCCTGTCTTTTCCGCGTGAGGAAGGCACTGTTGAATCGAATCGATACACCACTTGAAGGCGTCCTCATCGGTGTAGCCCGCGATGGGCGGCTCATTGCCCTTCACCTTCATGAGATCGTCGAAGCTCTTGATTGTCTTCCAGCGGCCCGAATTCAGGCGAATGCAAGGGATGCCTAACTGCGCGGCGACATCCATGCAATGCTTCGTATGGTCGATCATCCGCTGCCGCTCAGCGGCATCGGGCGAGACGAAATCCTGGTGGATCGAAAGCAGCACAAGATCCAGGCCGTTCTCGAAGGCCATACGCTTGAGGTTGTTGCAGTATGGCGCCGTATCGTTGTCCATCTGCCGGTGCAGAATCTCAACGCCATCGAAGCCGAGACGGGCGGCTTCTTGGATCACATGCTCGATGGGCGTACGCTCGCCCTTGAAGTGCCAATAAGAATACGACGACACAGCCAAACGGATGCGCTTCTTCTGTGCCTTGGCTGCGGGACTCTGTGCGCTCGCAAGCGCCGCGGCCGCAGGCGCAAGCAGCGCGGAACGACGGGATATCTTCTGCATGAGTTCAATCTTATAATGAAGCGGTGATTGCAGCGCTGTTTCTTTGGCTCGCGCAGGGCGAGATCGTCCTGGGGACATCAACGCGGCGCGAATCCTGGCGACATACGAACTCGAACAGAATCTGAGACCGGACAATGCGCTGAAGTGGCTGCAGGGCGTAACGGAGCCCTCCCCCGCGATCGAGCGGCTTCGCGCACTGGCGAATCGGGCCATGGCGCAACGGATCTACAAGAAGCTCGATGCCGGATCCGCCGAGAAGCACGCACTCATGGCAGCCCTCCATTTCGCGGCCGGCCGGTATCGCGAAGCGTTCTCCTGCTTCCGAAAAACTCTACAACTCGCACCTGACTTTCCACAAGCTCACTCGGCCATCGCGGAGATCTACCGCCGAACCGGACATCCGGATTGGGCAGTCATCGAAGCGCGATTGGAGATCCAAAATCCGAGTTGGTGCAGTTTGCGGATTGTTGGGAAAAGCTCGACATCCAAGCCCACATCGCTCGCGAACGGAGAGAATATGCAAAAGCCCTGGAGTTGTCCCGCAAAGCGCTTTCTCTTTCCCCTGACAACGCTGCGGTGGAACGAGGACTCGCGCACACGCTGTTTCTCGACAAACAGTACGCGGAATCTCCGCCACTGCTGCACCGGTCCCTTCATTTCGAGCGAACGATCGCGCTACTGGAACTTGGCGAACCCCAGCAAGCCCTAGCAACTCTTGGAGTGACGGAGGATGAGGTCGAAAATGCGAAGCTGCCAGGCCGCATCTACATTGAGCTCAGCAAGCCGATGATGGGTATTCCCAAAGTGCAAGCTCTTGCCGGCAAGGACATCGACGGCAGCCTGCACGAGATACTCGGGCGCGCCTACCAGACGCTGCATCAGCCCAATCCCGCCGGGTTCACAATGCGTGCGGCGGGCCTCAGAAATCAAGAAGCGCTACGATGCGGAAATGGGCTTGGAAATCGGTCGGCCAACTAAGTAGCGGGCGCAGAAACGCTATTCTTTCTTCAGCTTTTCGCGAAAGTCAGTGCGCGCGGTGCGAATCATCTCCGCAAGTTCACCCTTGTTCACGAAGTTTCCAGTCTTGCGCTTCTCTTCCATTCGAAACTGGCCCGCGTGGGCACTGAGATAGATATCGCTGGGCATCGCCTCAAGCAGATCGAAGGTTCGCTCGAAATCCTCAACAAGATTGGGATATTTGGGATTGCCCTTGAGCTTGTAGTCCGGCGAGGACACGCTGCACACGAAGACCACATCGTGTTTGCGCTCGATGCGGGTCGTCCAAGTCGTGCAGCCCTTCGTGTGCCCCGGCGTGATGTACGCCTTCATATCGATGTCGCCCAACACCAGCCGCTCCCCAGGCTCAATGATGCGATCCGCCTTCACTGGCTCGAACTCAAAGCGATCTTGAAAAGCGAAGTCGCCCTTGCCTCCACGCGCCAGCAGCGCGGCGTCTTCTTTCGAAGCCAACAACTGCGCCTTGGGAATCAGCCGCTTCAGTTCCGCCAGTCCCGCTGCATGATCGTAGTGCGCCTGCGTCAAGAGCAGATAGCGGATGCTGTCCAGTTTGAATCCCAGCTTCTTCACGTTCGCCACGATCTGGGGCACCGTCTCGCGAAACCCGCTGTCGAGCAAAACATGTCCCTTGGGCGAAGTCAGCAGAAACGAAGTCACATCGTTCGCGCCGACATAGTAAAGGTTCCCTGAAATGCGGAACGGTTCAACTGGCTTGTTCCAAGCCTCATTCGCTGGAGTGTATGGCTGCGCCAGCAACGCCAACGCCATCAGACTCAACAATGTTTTAGTGCCTCTCTTTTGCTCAGATTCGAAAGCCCAGCGTGGGACTCAACAAACTCAACCACCGCGCGCGCGTCCGTGTAAGCGTATTGTCGCAACGCCCAACCGATGGCCTTGCGAATGAAAAACTCGGGAACGTTCGCATTCGCCGCGCAATATTCGAACAGCCGCTCGACATCGGTCTTTTCCTTGTACAAAATCTGGTGGATGATGGCGCACCGCCGGATACCGCAACACCAACTGCGCCACGCAGTGCGTCGAAAGCGTATCCACGGTGTCCCACCAGGCCTTCGTTTGTATCAACTCGCGAAGCAGCCGCAAACTTACTCCGGAAAGCTTCGACGGGGAGCGATCGAGCAGTTCAATAGCGGCATGCTGGTATTCGCGTTCAGGCATATTGAGCAACGCTTTGCGCTCGGGCGTTGGGATGCCCAAAAAGGGAAACTGGCCTCGCAGGTAACTGCGCATTGGCGTTGCCTGGGCGGCATTTCGATTCGTCTCGAATCCCTCACTCACCCGCTTGACGAAAGCCTCTGGTTTCAAGGAATCATCTTCTTCTCGCAGGCCTTCACCTTTTCCTGCGCTTGCGCCAGACGCTTGCGAGTGTAATCATTGGGCGGATCCCAATTCTTGAATCGCACCACGTTGTTCTGGTAAAGGTTGCGAGCTTCGCCCCAATGGCGGTTGCCGAACAGCATGTCTCCGTAAAGCTCGTCGTGATCGGCGGCCAGATGAAACGCATACAGAGAGGGCCGCACCGTCTTCAGAATCGTTGTGACCTGTGGCAATGCGCGGGTGACGCACTCGCCTGCTGCGTTCCGATCTCCGGCATCCAGAAACAAACGTCCGGCCCGATTGAGCTTTGAGATCACAATGGCGCGCACAGCAAAAGTAGAATCAATCGCCAGAGGAACACTCGCCGCGGAGGCAAACAGATCGGCCGCGGATCCTTCTGGCAGTGCTGGAAAAGCCGCGGGCTCAATCCAAACTCGCGCCGTCGCAATTTGCGCCGAATCCCCGGCTTTGCCAAACGCTTCGATCGCGGTCACAGCGTCGCCCTCTTCCATCGCAACTTCCCCAAGCTTCTTCCAAGTTTCCGTGGATGCCGATCTCGTAGCCGCGGCGCGCAACTCAACAATCTGCCTGGGCCGGCTGAACTTCGACAGATCGACGGGCGCTTCCGCACAAGCCGCCAAAAACACCAACGCGAAGAAAACCCCGTATTTCACCGCTCAAACACCATATGCGAAGGCGTCAAGCCACGCTCGTTGCAATGCTCAATATAGAGAGCACCATAGCTTTTGGTGGAAAAGTCGGCTTCCGAGAATCCCAACTCTTCCGCCGTGGCGTCGATCCAATCCGGCGGACCTTCCAACTCAATGAAGTTCCCAATCGGCGTCTCATCCACGGTCACCACTCCCGCGCCGCCATTGCGTCTGTATTCCGTGCGGAACTTCTCATAGTGAAACATCGGCTTCAACCCCAGCCGTTCAAGAATGCGCTTCACTGCAAACGTGCCCGACAACTCGTCTTCGAGTTCCTCGCGGCTCTTGTACTTCGATGTTTCCGCTTTGCCCTTATACGTGAGCACGTGCGTACCGTGGCTTTCGCGCAACCGCACGATCTCACCGGAAGATTTCAACATTCGCTCAGGTGTATCCCAAACCGTGTTGCGTTCCAGCGACCGACCGACCGCTTCATCGAAGCCCCGCACGCGCAAACGGGCTTCGATCTCTTCCACATCCCCAACCCGAATCTTGATCTCCGTCTCGACGCTTGTGGAAACCGCGTTGGTCGTCATTTGACTATTATGCATCGATTGCGCCCCTGATATCATTGCGGTTTGCATGAAGATCGTCGACATCCGGCCAACTACCGTCACAGTCCCTCTTGAAGCTCCTCTCCGCCACGCCAACGGCTGCCATTGGGGTCGCTTCGTGCGCACGATCGTTGAGATCGAAACCGACAACGGCATCATCGGCCTTGGAGAGATGGGCGGAGGCGGCGAGTCCGCTGAAGCCGCCTTTCGCGCCATGAAGCAGTATCTCGTGGGCCGCGATCCCGCGCGCCTCGAAGAGATGCGCTTTCTCATCTGCAATCCCACCGGCTCGCTGTACAACAACCGGACGCAGATTCTTGCGGCCCTTGAGTTCGCCTGCCTCGACATCTTGGGCCAAGCTTGGGGTGTACCTGTTTGCGACATCCTCGGCGGCCGCCTGCGCGATCGCGTACCGTTCGCGTCGTATCTCTTCTATCGCTATCCGAATCCAAGAACCGGTGAAGGCGAAGTACGCACCGTCGATCAAATGCTGGCCTGCGCCCACGCACTCGTTGCCAAACACGGCTTCACCACACACAAGCTGAAATCGGGCGGCTTTCATCCCGACTACGAACTCGAAGTCTACAAAGCGATCGCCGCCGAGTTCCCACACCACAAGCTACGCTTTGACCCCAACGGCGTGATGTCCGTGGAACAGGCGATCCGCTTCGGACAAGCAATCGAAGGACTCAACAACGACTATCTTGAAGATCCAACCTACGGCTTGCACGGCATGCGGCGCGTGCGCGAAATGGTGCGGATCCCGCTCGCAACCAACACCGTGGTCGTTGGTTTCGAACAACTCTCAGCGAACATTCTAAATACTGCCGTGGATGTGATCCTGCTCGACACGACGTTCTGGGGCGGCATCCGCGCCTGCGTCAAAGCGGCTGGAGTCTGCGAGACTTTTCAAATCGGCGTGGCCGTGCACTCTTCCGGCGAACTCGGGATTCAACTCGCCAGCATGCTGCATCTCGGAGCAGTGATTCCCAATCTGACCTTCGCCGCCGATGCCCATTATCATCAACTCGCCGATGACATCATCGAAGGTGGACCGATGCGCTACGAAGGTGGATCCATCGCAGTGCCCAATGGTCCGGGACTCGGCGTGAAACTGAATCGCGACAAAGTCGGCGAGTATGCGGAGTTGTATAAGCGACTGGGGTCGTATCCATACGATATGGATCCAGGACGCCCTGGTTGGTTCACACTCGTACCGAATGATCGCTGGGCCGATCCTACCGACGCGCGAGTTCCAACGATCCCCTGTTGAACTACGAAGGTCCTAGCCGAGCAAGGATCCACGTCCTGCTGCCGCGCAATGCGGCTGCACGGCTGTCGAACATCGGGTTCTGGATCGAGCGTGACAACCCCGGAACGCCCGGCATGACTTACCATCTCAGCGAGCAGTGGCTTCGGCAGAACGGATGCAATCCGGACAAGGCACGCTCAATCGAAATCGGAAATTTGCGAAATTTCCTCGCTTGACAAAACGGTCAGCCGTTTATGGTGCGGCACGATGTCGTACGCCTTTCACCACCGCTGCGAGTCGGTTGCCTACGCCTTGACCGCCTTGGCCAATGAGAAGGAGTATTTTGCAGAGATCTCCGAAGCCTATTGGGGCACAACGATTTCTTTCCCTTCAACCGAAATGAGTTGAAAGGTTCGACCCGGCCGGATTTCAGATCGTTGAAAAACTGAAAAACTTTGGTCGGATTAGCCTTCGGCGCGGCCGGAGATGATGATCGCCACGGGAATCGAGCCGATCTTGCGAATGAGCACCCAGTCATGCTCTCCTTCTTTGGTCAGGCTGGGCGTTGCCACGTCGGCCTTCCACATGCTCAGAATCAGCGGATGCGTGGTTCCGGAAGCCTTGCGTCCGATGGCCATCAGCGTGTCGAATTTGGGCGTCGAGTCTGGATCTTTATCTTCGGCAATAGACCCCAATACGACGAAATCGCGTTGTGGAGCGACGCCCTGATGGTCGCCGGTGATCGGAAACTGGCTGTACCGCAGAGTATAGAGCCCCGCCTTGATTGCTTGGCCGCGACGGTCGGAGGCGGCGGCTGAAAACGAGATCACGCCGATGAGCGCGCCGTGCGGCAACTCCGGCAGGGTGATGTTTTGTTCGGCGCTCTTGGCGTCCGCCGGTAGCGCGGTCCGCAACCAGATTTCTGCGTAGACTTTGCCTGTGCCGTCAACGATCTTGGTGCCGGAGGCTTCGAGGCTGCCCTTCAGTGCGGCTGCCGGTTCCGGAAGCGCGCCTCCGGGTTGTGCTTTGAAATCACCATCGGCGAACAGGGACGCGGCGAGTGAGAGTGCAAGGATGATTGGCTTCATTGAGTCCACCTAACTAGATGATCCCGCATTCCTCCGGTTACAAGATTTGGTCTTAATTTCCCTCAATGCCTTTCGAGCTGCGGTATCGTTGAATCCAGGGGAAGCTGCGTCTGCGAATTCAATTGCTCGGAGCCTTCCGTGTCACCATCGGCGACGTAGTTGTCGACGAATCGCGGTGGGCACGGAAAAAGGCCGAGACGCTGATCAAACTCCTGGCAGTCGAACCCGGGCATGAAATCCTTCGGGATCGCCTGCTCGAAATGCTCTGGCCGGAACTTGAGCCGGATCAGGCTCTCAACAACTTCCACAAGGCCGTGCACGCCGCGCGCCGCGCGCTCGAACCCGAATTGAAGTCTGGCGCGGAATCCAGGTTTGTGGTGACGAATGACCGCCGAATTTCTCTTCGAGCAGCAGACCTGTGGATCGATGCCGAGGTGTTTGAGCAGCAGGCGAAAAAAGCACTCGCTGCCGATCCACCGTCTGCCGCTGAGATTGAGTCTTCCCTGACGCTGATGACCGGGGAATTTCTGGCGGCGGATCGCCTGGAAGATTGGGCAGCCGTGCGGCGCGAGCGGATCGCGGGCTTGCATCAGGATCTATTTCTGCGCCTCGGGACGATTTACGAGCGAACCGGCGACACCAGGCAGGCCACGGAAATCCTGCGCCAAGCCGTAAACGTGCAGCCCGCCAATGAGAATGCCCACCGGCATTTGATGCGGCTCTACGCCGCCACTGGCAATCGCCACCTGGCGCTGAACCAGTTTCGGACGTGTTGCGAGATTTTACGTAAAGACCTGGATGCCGAGCCGGAATCGTCCACCGTGCGCCTGCATGAGCAGCGGGGCAGTGTCGGCGGTTGGCTCGTCATGCTGGCGCGGAGCCGTGCGATCGACCGGCTGCGGTCCAGGGCCGGGCGTCAACGGAGAGAGCAGGGTTCAGAGACCTTCGATTTCCTTGCTCCCGGAATGTCGCCGGAATGGCAGGCCTTGGATGCCGAACGACGAGAGCAATCGATGGCAGCGTTGAAGGTTCTCGCACCAGATGAGCGGGAACTGCTGGTCTTGGCCTTCTTTCGCGGCCATACGCACCGCGAACTGGCGGAGCGGCTGCAGCTGCCGCTCGGTATTGTGAAGACGAGAATCCGCAGCGCGATGATCAAACTGCGGCACCGATTGTCTCCTGCTTCAGCAGCGCGGACTCTTAGCGCCTAACGTGGCTTGGCTTCCAAAACCTGGCCGTCTTTCATCAACCGCTCGCGCAATTCCTCATAAGGGACATCTTGGACATCGAGCTTACCGTCAATCGCCATTGCCGCAGCGGTTGCCGCCGACTGTCCGAGGATCATGAACACGGGTTCCATGCGGATCGACCCATACGCAATGTGCGAACTCGACACACACACCGAAACCAGCAGGTTCGCGGCTTGCCCCTTCTTGGGTACCAGCGATCCATACGAAATCTGATACGGACCATTCGTGCTCACGCCGATATCGCCTTCGTTCTGCACGTAGCCTTCCGGCGTGATGTAGCGCTGGATGTTGTGCGAGTCGATGCCGTAGGATCCCATGCCGACGCTTTCGGGAGTCGGACGACGCTTCACGAGTTCGTTTTCGGTCATGACGTACTTGCCGACCATGCGGCGCGCCTCGCGGACATAGATCTGATGCGGCCAGCCACCGGTGCTAGGGAACTCGTCCTTCGCCAAGCCCCATTTTGCAACTTCATCGCGAACGTCGGCGGGCATGCGGGAATCGTTGGCCATGAAGTAGAGCAGGCCTTTTTGATAGGTCCGATGTTCTTTGAGAATCTCGTTGCGGCGCTCATAGCTGGCATTCGGATAGTCGTAGTTGCGGCCGATGTTGTCGGTACTGAACGGACCGTGATTATTGGTGTCGGTCTTGCCGTTAGGGATCGCGTCGTACTTTCGAAAGGTCTCTCGCCAGCCGGCTTCGAAGACGCGCAATAGCAACTCGTATTCGCGCGGATCATAGCCGTCGGGCTTGGCGAACGGGATGCGATTCTCCGCCACTCTTGTGAGGCACATGCGATAGCAGTAGGCTTGCACCTTATCGTCCGCTTTGCCGTATTCGCCGGGCGGTGCGGTGCTGATGCGAGGCAACACGCCGCTCGACGGATCCCCAGGGGTCACATACGGCGAGGTGGGCGTTTTCACTGCACCGAAGTGGTGGCGGTGATGAAGCACACCGGTTTGGACGCCGTTCCACTTTTCGTCGTAAGTGCCGATCGCCTCGCGGCCGACATGGAAGGTGACGCCCGCGGCGGCCATCAGATCGCCTTCATAGGTGGCGTCGATGAATACTTTACCTGTGTAGTTCTTACCGTTGAGCATCCGGATCGACGCGATGCGACCGTTCTTCATGGTGACGCCCTTCGCACGGTCGAGCCAGGCATCTCGTACGATCGGGATCTTCAGTTCGCTCATCCATTTTTCGTAAACCTGCTCGGCGACGTGCGGCTCAAAGATCCACATGGTGCGCGCCGCGGAGTCGAGCGCGACCGTGCCTTGCCCTTTGTTTCCGAATTCTTCGCGCTTCTGCCAACGCCAGGCTTCTTTGGTGTCGTAGTGCTGCCAGACGCGATGATAGAACTCGCGAGAGAGTCCCCCGATGACGGTTTTGTCGCCGGAGTCGGTGAAGCCGAGTCCGCCGGCGGTGAGTCCGCCGAGGTGCTTTTCGGGACATACGACCACAACGGACTTTTTCATCTTTTGTGCCTGGATCGCTGCGGTCATCGCTCCGGATGTGCAGCCGTAGATGACGATGTCGGCTTTGGTTGGAGCGGCTGCGGGAAGCAGCAGTGGGATGGTGAGGATTAGAAGGGTCGAACGAAACATGTTGGGGCCAGCTTATCACTTTGGCTACGGAACCGAATCCGTGATTTGGACTCGAATCGGAGATCCGTCAACGGCTGCGGTGCCGCTTCCGCCTTCATTAGTTTAAGTACGCATACCGCGAGAAGGTTGTGGATCCCCGCTTGCGTCCTTGGTCGATGGTCAAACCGTTGGTGTCGTGACCAGCCGAGGTGCCTTTGAGTGATTTTGCCGGACTTCACAATGAGACGGTCAGCTTGCGGCCCTCAACGGCGCCAGAACCCTGGTGGCGCTGAGCAGAATCAGCGCGAATAGCCTGGTCATTTAGCCCGGTTCTCCATCCATCTCATCGATTGTGTAGTTGGCTTCGCGCAGACGCTTTTCACCGATGCCGACAAGCTCGCACTCTTCGAGAAAGGTCACCTGTTTGTCGACGCCATACTGGTAGTGCCACCACTCGCTGTAGATATCGTACTTTTCCCAGCCAGCATGGGCGGCGATGCGCTCGAACTGAACGGTTTCAAGCAACGCGGTGAGATCGATGTAGTATCCGCGGGGCAGATATACCTCGCCTCGCAAACCCGCGCGCCAAGTGCGGACTTTTCCATCGTCAATCAGCACGCCTTGTGAGCCATTCTGTTGGGCCGTAGTGCAGTAGAGGCGGAAGTACATCCGACCGTTGTGCTCTTCGGGCGAGAGATAGTATCGCTGGCCACGGCCTTGTGCAAAGCCTTGGTTGACGTCCACGGCGCGTCCGGTGATGTGGAAACTGGTGCGGCTGACACCCTCTTTGCGGTCGTAGCCGAGTGGCCTTTGCGTGTCGCCGTAGGGTTCCGCAAGCGTGGCCCCGCGCCGTTGGGCTTCGCGCACAGCGGCTTTCCACTGCTTGGCCGCATCTTCGCGCAGAAACGACCATTTCAGAGAAAACGAGGCTTTTTGGGGATTGTCGGCCAGGCATTCGAACTTAAAGCGACCGAGTGGGAGTCGCCAGCCGCGGTCGATCCAGCGGCGCATTTCGAGGACGGTGTGCTCGGTGAGGACGGGATCGGCTTCTTCGGCAAATCGCTCGGAGGGTTTCAGATCGGGCTCGGGCTTGCCTCTGGGGGAGATGCGATACGGCTTGGTTGCATGGCGCTTGAACCGCACCAGCGCGCGTTCGGTGAGCTCATCCGGGAAGCCGGTGACCATGTCCGGAGGCAGGTATCCGAGATAGCCGAGGGTCCGCTGGAGTTGCTCGGCGGGCATCGCGGAAAGGGCGTTGTTTTGAGGCACAGTGGCTGCCGCGACTCCGGCCAGCCAGCCCAAGCTTTTCAAGATTTCCCGGCGATCGAAGGTCGTGCGGATCATACTGGGGCTACGATGCTAGGTTACTGCAAATTTCGACCGAAATGCTGGGGGCGGCAATTGGTAGCCAACAACGAGATGCAGTGCGAGAACTTGCAGTGCCCCGGTTCCCTTGAGGCACTCCTACACGCAATCGGCCATGCGAGGCAGATCCGATTGCCGCGAGGCGGCTTTCGATGTCCGCGAGTTCGTCATCTGTCAGAAAGTCGATTAGCTCCCGTTTGCTTTGCGTGAGCGCGAGCTTACCTTGATTCCGAACGATCAGCCTTGGCGAGCAACTGCTGGCCGTCGAAGCGCTTCAGAAAGTTCAGTTCGTTGCGCCAGTCCTTACTCAGTGGTTTCCTGAAGGCGCTCTTAGAGGAATTCAACGCGCGGCGTCAGATCTGGGTACCGCTAAAGATCCATTGTCTCGTTGCGCGGCGGAAACCGGTAAGATCACGCCTCACGGGGGAAGTGCCTTCCCCCAGAATGTGATGGATGAGAAATCGGTGCAGGCGTCCGTTGCCGTCCAGGATCGGATGCAATAGACGAATCCGAAGGAGGTGTCAGCATTGTGTTTTTCGGCCAGTGATGTTCTAAACCGACTATAGCGGTGCCCAAACGCTGTTTTTGGGGTACTCTCATTCCGAAGCATTGCAACGCTTGCCATCCAGTGGATCGTGCCATTCAACCCGCGATACCACCCTACAATCCTAAATCGAACCTTTCGATTCATTCATCTGGCAAGTTGGTACCACTTTTCATAAAGTAGAACCAACGGAGTAGGGCTCTCTGCCGAGTCTCGTTGTACGCTCCATAAGATTTTAGGTGTCGGAAGAGTTGATAATGGCCCATAAACCGATCAAGTACGTCGAAAAAGCGATTGCCGTAGCTGCCAATGGCGCGTGGCATCTGTTTGATGCACTGAACCGCATCAGTCCCAACCCGTCGTTCACCCCCAAGTGGTCTGACAAGCCGCTGCTCAAGAGCTTCGAGAAGGTCAAGCCCAAGCTTGGCTGGCCGCGCGAAACCGATTCGCTCTGCCCGAAGTGCGTCCCGGAGATCCGCCAGCAGATTCTGGACGGCAAACTGCCGGTCGAGATCTTGCGTAATTCAAAGGTCGGCGAGATCAAGGCCCAGGTCATCGAACGCGACGGCCAGATCCTGATGGTTAAAGAATGCGCCATCCACGGCAAGTTCGAAGACGTCATGGCGATGGATTCCGCGTTCTTCAAGCACTTGGAAGACGTCTTCCCGGGCCGCGATATCCGCGCCCACAACGACGAAAAGCTGCACGATCACGGTTCGTCCACCATCACCCACGGACGTGGCGCGGTGTTGACGATCGATCTCACCAACCGCTGCAACATGATGTGCGACCCCTGCTTTATGGACGCCAATCAGGTCGGCTTCGTACACGAACTCGCCTGGTCGGACATCAAGCAGTTGCTCGATAATGCGATCTCGATCAAGCCGCGCCGCCAGATGTCGGTGCAGTTTTCGGGTGGCGAACCGACGATGTCGCCCTACTTCCTGGACGCCGTACGTTATGCCCGCAAGGTTGGCTATCAGTCGGTGCAAGCCGCGACGAACGGTATTGAGTTCGCCAAGAGCAAAGAATTCGCCAAGGAAGCCGCTGAAGCCGGACTCCGCTACGCCTACCTGCAGTTCGACGGCATCGGCAACGAAGCCAACTCGCACCGCGCGGTCGGCAACCTGTTTGACGTGAAGCTACAGGCGATCGAGAATCTGCACTCGGCCGGTGTGGACATTGTCCCCGTCATCACGATCATCAACGGCGTGAACAACGAGCAGGTCGGAGCCGTGGTCCGCTTCGCGCTCGACAACCCCAAGAAGATTCCGTTCCTCTCGTTCCAGCCGGTGTCATTCACCGGGCGCGACGAAGCCATCACCGACGAACGCCGTCAGGCACAGCGTTACACGCTCAGCCACCTCGCGCACGACGTCAAGAACCAGGTTGGCCTGGGCGAACCGTCCCGCGATTGGTATCCGATCTCGGCGATGAGCACCTTCTCTGACTTCGCCGATCTCGTGCACGGTCCGGGAGCGGATTGGGGCCAGATCAGCTGCGGTTGCCACCCCAACTGCGGTATCGGCATGGTTGTGATGTGCGACAAGGAAACCAAGGAATCGGTGCCGCTCACCAAGTTCCTGAATACCGATCAGTTGATGCGCGACGTGACCCGTCTCAACGACGCCGCGCGCAGCCCGAAGCTTTCGGCTTACGGCATCAGCCTTGCGCTGCTTCGCAACTACGATCCGTTCCACTCGCCCACCCACTTCAAGCTGACCGACTTAGTCTCCAAGTTCGATAAGTTCGCCGGCATGTCGAAGAAGGCCCAAAAGGGCGGCTATGGAAAAGTTACCGCCGATCGCACCCTCAGCGACATCGAAAAGCGCCGCAAAGATCGTTGGAACTTCCTGTTCATCGCGGGAATGTGGTTCCAGGATCTGTTCAATTACGACTTTCGCCGCACCGAACAGTGCATCATCCCCTACGCCACGCAAGAAGGTGAAATCAGCTTCTGTGCGTACAACACCGGTGTGGGATGGCGCAATATCGTTGAGAAGATGCACATGACCGCATCGCTCACCAAGTGGTATGAAGATCACGGCCGTCACGAAATCGTGGCCGGCGGCAAGAACGTCAAGTCTGTGACGAACCGCTCGGACTACATGGTTCTGCGCGAAGAAGACGTCAACAAGTTGCGCCAGACCGACCTGGATGACGCGGGCATCGCCAAAACGGCTCGCGAAGAGAAGATCCGGGCCCGCGATGAGAAGTTGAAGCAGAGCCAGGAAAATGAGCGTATGGCCAAGCTGTACCGCGAAGTCGTGCTGCAGGAAAAAGACACAGGCTTGGTTCAGATCGGTATCGCTCCGGCGGCGTCGAATGGTCCGCTGGTTATGCCGGAAACGGCTGTGAAGAAGAATGAGGAAGTCGGCACTTTCGGCGACTAGTTCGTTTTTCCACTTTTGCTCGAAAAACCGTCCATGCCCGCAGGGTATGGACGGTTTTTTCGGCTTAACGGCCATTTTATGCGGCCTTCTTGAGAACGACGAATTCGGTCTTGTTGGCGGCCATGCGCTGAGCCTTCAGAAGCAGATAGCGGAGGTTGCGATATCCTCGACCCCTTCTGAGCAAAATCCGGA
>Ga0163144_10001173_pt1 | contig 61931 bp, 54 predicted proteins | sample OliLak19BULKMAT1_FD_123175 | JGI IMG/M metagenome (GOLD analysis project Ga0163144, IMG submission 123175) | Freshwater microbial mat bacterial communities from Lake Vanda, McMurdo Dry Valleys, Antarctica - Oligotrophic Lake LV.19.BULKMAT1 | ecosystem: Environmental > Aquatic > Freshwater >...
ACCACTAGAAGAATTTAGAGCCAGCTTGGGTGATGAAGCCAAGGAACTCACAGAGGAGCAGATACTCAAACTTAGAGAAAATATGGATAAAATGGCCGACATTGTGTTTACTATGTGGCTAGAATATAGAAAAAAATGAAAAACTTAACCCTCAAAATCTAGCTCCCTAAACCTGCGCCGTTCAGTTGCGCTATTAAATTCTTGTTGCGATTTTTCTTCAAAATACTTCTTCATCTTTTTTGCAAATTCTCTTACTCGTTCGTTTGTAGATTCTAAAAATTTATCCATTGATTCCGCTTTAGCTTTCATTGGCCTAGCTAAACCATCTTCACCATTTACCACACCTGTGGCATACATGACACTGCTTAATCTATCTAGTATTCCTTTGTCGTCCGTACACTCAGCAATTTCCATACAAATATCAAAATCAGGCTGATCAATTCCCTGAAGTGCGTATGTTGCCTTGCGAAGATTAGTTATACCTCCTTTTTTTAGCAAATCACGAATGATAGTTTGAAAAGAGGCACCACCAATTCTTTGTATGAAGTGAGAAACATCCCAATTATATTTACTCCACTTGGGAGTCATTTCACCTAACCAATTACCAACCTCTTTTGTGTAGTCTGGGTGATTAGAAATATGTTGTTTTAACGAAGGATTAAAATCATAAGGTATTGCGTCGTAACGATCATTTCTTTTTCTTTCTTCTTCGGTTGTCTTAATTCGAGCATGGAAAATATTAAGAATGGGTTTTATGGCAGGTTTGTATATCTCAAGTAGCATTTCTTGAGTGTGCCAACTCAAGTCTGGTATTTTAATTAACTCTTTAGACATGAAGGATTTACCTTTCGGTGTCCAAGAGCTTAAGTTCATCCATTCCCTGTGAGAAGAAAAAGGAAGTTCGCTAAAATATACGTTTACCATGTCTGGATGCTTAGAAATTTCTTCTATAATTAAGCTTTCTATTAATTTAGGCGATTTCTTATAAAAGCGAGCTAGGGTACCAATGACAGAATGTCTGAGTCGAAAATCACTTCCAGTTTCATAATTAAATGGTTGTATAGATTTAACAATTTGCGTAATAATTTTTATGTCTTTATGTCGAATATAGGTAAGAGATTTTTCTTTTCTGAGATTTAAGGAATATACCACCGCACTGGTGAGACCTTTCTTTTTTTTCTTTATAACTTTCTGAACAAATTTATCCCATATATTCACAAGATTTGTATTGCGAAGAGTTTCTAGAAAAGGGGCTACAAAGTCCGGTAGGCCCAACGCAGAATTTTTATCGAGCGCACTCTCAAATAGTTTAAATGCAACATCGGGTTTACTTTTTGTTAATTCAGCAAGATAAATTTTAAGAGAAGAATATGGTGACTTTTCAATTATTTTATTCTTGAATGGTTGAATATACTTTGCAAGTCTTTTATGCCACTCATCGATATTTGATTTATTGGTTTGCACCACTAGTTCAGTTATTGCATTTGTTCTGCGCTTTTCCGCAACATCCCAATCTTCATCTGGCGCTTTGAATTTATGAATTTCCCCAACAAGGGTATGAAACATCACATACTCAGGATCATTATGTAAATCAAAGTAAAGTTTCTCAATTTCTTTAGTCTTAAATTTTCCATGCCTTAGGAGATGGTTTAGCCCCTCCTCTATCCGTGAGGTGATAGCATAGTCTTTAACTTTTTTCCCATCGAGAATTTCCTTTTGGAATATCTTGATGACCAATTTACTATCTTCAACGAGCATATTAATTAATGCATCACTTGTAGGTTGATGAAATGGTGGATATAGAGCATCGGATAATATTATTATTAATTCCAAACGATCTTTTGCAATCAAAGTTTCTTTAAGAAGTTTAACTATAAAATCTATCGCCTCGTGACGAATACGCACAATATTTTCGTTCGGGGACAGAGTTCCTGATTGAGATTTTAATTGGTCAGATTTTGACATAAAGCTACCTTCTGTGTCTGTAGAGAGTACTCCTTTTAGGCCAGTGGAGATAAATTTAAAATTCTTAATTCTATTTTTCTTAGGAATATTTTTAATGAATTTTATAGTTTCAATTTGGGGATAAATAGTTTTATATTTTTCTATAAACACACTATTATAAGAAGCTAATTCTTCTAGTACCTTTAAAGACTGAGAGTGTATTCCAGAATATTTACTGTTAGTTAATAGAAATAAAAGTTTTAATATTTTATTGGCATCAGAATATCTAATGTGATATAGACCAAGAATAGTGGTGCATTTCCCTAAAATATCTTCATGTTCTTTTCCATATATTTTTTTAGATCCAATTTTACCTAGAAGCTGAGGTTTGATAGGATCAAGAGAAAGTATTCCTTCTACTATCTGTATAGATTCTAATTGCTTTTTATGTGAAAAATGTTTAGCAATATCCAAAAAGGATATAACCTCTTCATTAGTTTTTGAGTTTTTAATATCTTTAAGAAAATCTGAAAAAAACATAGCACCTGCTTTTAAAATTTCTTTGTGTCTTTTAAAAATATAATCAAAATGTATAGAGGCTTGGTCAATGTGGTCGGACATAATTTTTCGCAAACCTTCTTCAATTTCATCCAACCCTAAAGTTTTTAGTTTTTCTTTATCTTGTCCTGATTTATATATAATGTCGTGTTCAATTTCAGACCATGTATGATAAAGTGCTGAGGTAATCTGAATTTCACATTTTAGACCCGCGTAACGACTATACTCTGGCAATTTTAATCTTGCAGAATTTAGGCTAAGAATAATGTGAGTGCCTCGATAACCATTCGGTTTATTCTTATCTTCATACTTAGGATCTGCATCTTCAAATTCTCTGTATACCAAATCAGCTATTTCTTTTTTATGACTTTCTAAATAAGGCACTATTCTTACACCAGCTAAATCTTCTATGTCTGTTAGGACTTTATATGTAGAACCTTCTTTTTCTTTTCTAATTATTTTCTCTTTAAGTTTTGCCGGATCTTTAGCTCGTGCTGAAATAGCATAGATTTTTATTTCTATACCTGAAAGTAACTGATGAAGAATACCTTTAATAGCTTCTGTGAAGTTCTGATATAGTTCTCGTTTATGCAGATATTCAGTTGTTAATTTTTCGGCTCTGTTTTTCATGAATATAAATCATAAACATATACCTTAAGCATCGTAATCAATCATCTTAAGTCTAAACTCTCCCACCCCTTCATCACCGGAGTATATGAATAATCTTTATTGGAATTAATTTTCCAACCGTTTACATCTTTAACAGCAATACCACCGGCAAAATCTTTCTTACCCTTTAACCAGACTTGCAAAGCTTCTGCTTTGTATTTTGTTTCAGGATCAGTTGCTGTAATACCGTCCTTAGTATCAATAATCCAAATCTTAATTTTTGTTTTCACAATCCAGTCAGGATAAAAAAGTTTTTCTTTATTCTCTGTATCACTATAATAAGAAATGGAGAAATGTTCACTTCCAGAATCACCATTTTTATACCACCACTCAATATTCTTACTTTCTTCAAGTAAATTAATAAAATCTCTTTCGGTTTCAAATGGATCTTTTTCTATATAGAAAGGTTCCATCGCTGATTTCTTTACTTTTAAAATTTCATAGTCATCTGTAAAAAATAATGATTTTCTTGGTATTTCAATATTCTCATCACGTTTCTTTCTAGCCTCTCTTTTTTCAACTTCTTTGTCGCGAATAGGCCTATAAACCTCTAATCCTTGGCCTATAATTGGCTTCAGGACGCTATTTTCCTTTAGAAGGTCGTTTAGTATAACTTTATAATACTGCTCTCTATTTTCAGTAAGGTGTGTTGATAACCAGACATTTAGAGCTGTCTTTAGCTTCCCCCAGGAACGCTCAGGTGCAAACTTTTTATTCTCATCAGTTTGTTTTGCAATAATATTAAAACAAATAAGATTATAGAGTCTTTCAATATCATGCTGGGACATTTCTTGATCATGACTACTTCCTTCATTCAATAATTCTTGAGTAAAGTTATCATAATCATCAATCTCTACACCAGTAATTAAACCGTTAGTTACAGCGGGCTTAAGATCTAAACCTTTTTTTGAAAATCTATTTTTAATATCTTTATCTTTTTCAGATATGCCAAAATATTTATTAGCAACTTGTTTAAATGTATTTTGAAAAGTATCTCCAAGATCATTATAATCTGATCGGGACATAAAAACTGATTTTACTTCAATTGGTTTAACACTCTCCTTTCTTTTACTTTCTAGTATTGCTGGTTTATTACCGGTGTTTATTAAAGAATCTTCAGCTAATATTTCATTTCTTTTATAATTTGTATACAAATAACCCATGTTAAGCTCTGGCTTTGGGAAATGTGTACCAAAAGGCATACGAAGGATTCTTCCTACTGTTTGTATGAGAAATGTTGGATTACCTACTTCTCTAAACATAACCAGTACACCAGCACGAGGACAATCCCAACCCGTAGCAACTGCTTGTTTAAAAAGCAGAAACGAAACATTAGATTCATTTCTTTCAACTTCTTTAAGATTAACCTTATCTTCTGACAACCAAACAGCAATATCATTTTCTGAGATGTTTTTTTCTTTTAAAAAATTAAGTGTTATATCTTTTTTTGAATTCGGCTGTGTATTTGTTCTAGCCGTATCATCATTAGGTAGTTGTATTAATACAAGAGGATTTATTTTTATATCCAACTTTTTATATTGCTTAACGATTTCTTCTCTTTTTTGATATGCAAGCTCAAGAAGCATCTTATCTTGATCCATTCCCTTAAATTGTTTTTGATCTAAATCTTCTTTTGTTTGAAAAATAACTTTTTCTTTTATCAGACCTTCTTCTATTACTCTTTTTCTATCTACATCAACTTTAAATTGGGTATTTTGTGGTGTAGCTGATACACCTAAAATTATTCTTGGTTTTATTACATTCTGGGTTAGATCATTAGCTAAAACTGTTGTTGAGGCGATATGCACCTCATCAATAATCAAAACAATATTTCTTCCTTCTTCATGTGTGTTTTCCAGAAACTGATCAAAGGTATATCCTTGTTCTCCCTCAGTTCTTAATCTTCTGTTGCCCACAGCTCTAGAGACTAATTTCTGCCAGTTTATAAAAAATACACTATTTTTCGATAGCTTGCCTGATTGCATGTCATTCATACCAACGAGATTTATTTCAGAAGCTCCACCATAATAATCTTGTAACTTGTCTTTTGATTGCATTGCTAGCGTATCAGAGTTGGTAATCCATATAAAAGCACAATCTTGATTTATAAAACGAGGATCAGAGACTATGTCACGCAAAAACTGTGCCATCATTATTGTCTTTCCTGATCCTGTTGGAGATTTAAAAGTTAAGTTTATACCTGAATCACCAGATTTCCATAAATATAAAAATTTATCTTTTAGGCTCGATATTGCTTCTTCTTGAAAAGGTTTGAGTTTAAACATATATTTTATAGCCGATTAATCTCCTTATATACTTCCAAAATTGGTTCTGGGATATCTTCGATTTTAATATTTTCTGAAGTGTACTCGCTAGTATATTCATTCTTACCCCAACTAAATATATAAAGTACGCAAGGCTGTTTCTTTTTCTCTAACATATCAACGAGCTTTTGAAGCTTTTCTTTATCCTCTTTAAAGTATATTGCCGTGGTCTTACCATTACCCTCGAATATTTGATACCATTCATTTTTATCAACTTCGTTCAAAGTATTTTCACGAAGGCCTATCATCTCCCCAGCTTGATATGTGAGTTTAACTTTTGCTTGATCAGACGTATGGTGAAGTTTTTCAATATTAACAAGATCTGTTTTGTAATATCGAAGATTACCACCAAGACCTTCAATTTTTTCGCCTTTTTTGTTTTTATAACCTTTCATTACTCTCTTAACTCTCTCATATGTAACATCCTCACAAATACCATTCTCATTATTTGTACAGAGGATGAATTTTCGATCACCACCATCCTGTTTGTTTAGTTCTAAAACAGCATGACCTGTGGTGCCGGATCCAGCAAAAAAATCTAGGAAAATGGAGTCCGAATCAGAGTGAACCAATTCAATCATGTCGTAGACAGTCCATAGTGATTTTGGATACTGGAAGGTATTTGTAGTTCCCATAATATCTGTAAGCAGAGCACTTCCGTTTGTTCCAGCATTATATTTTGAATCTTTCCAAATACTGAATACTGGTACAGCATTTACAGCATCCTTTTTAACCGATAAGGCACCTTTTTTTGAATATTCAATAAAACCACTACTGATCAACTTCTGCATAGTTGCTCTGTTATATCTCCAGCAACGCTCTTTACCTTCTTTATCCATTGGATAAATCCTTTCAAAACCTTCTGTCGTTTTACTAAGAGGGTATTTTTGTACATCTCTAGAAATTTCTGGGCCGACACCTACTACAACACCTTTTTCTGTATCAATTAAAACTGCAAAGAATTGTTTTGGACGATACTGTCGAAAGTTATTTTCACCTTGACCAGTTCTTTTAAGTGACCAATTATTCTCACCTTCCTGACGTTTTCTACCTAAAAATCCTACGCCCGGCGGAGTGATGATAAATGCATATTCATGAGTACGAGAAATTGTATTTGATCCAGCACCTTGAGGATGATGTTCAACAATTACAAGATCTATTTCATGTGAAGGAAAATACTCTTCAAGTAATAACCCTAAAGCATGCACTTCATAATCATCAATAGCAACTATCAAAGATCCAGTATGTGAAAGTAGCTCTTTAGCGAGCTTAATTCTTTTACTCATCATTGAAATCCATTTTGAGTGTCGCCATGGATCATCTTTTTCAATAAAGTCATTGTTGTACTTCCAAGATTGACTCCCCGTATTATATGGAGGGTCAATATAAATCACATCAATCTTTCCTTTGTGGGTATAATTTAAAACTGATAGCGCGTGATAGTTATCACCTTCGATTAAAATATTTTCGTCCTTTGTTGTATCGGTAATAATTACCGGATCAATTCCTTTTTTCTTTTCTTTAAGGCGTAAAATAGGAACATTGCGTTTACAATCTTCCACAACATCTTCGAGCTTATCTTCCCAGACAAGACCATACTTCTTTTGCTTTTTTATAGCTTTAAGCTCTATTTCAAGCTCCTTAATTTTAGCTTGGAGTTCTTTTTCTGACATTCTATAATCATCCCATATTTAAGGCCTTTTTTCAAACTTATAAAATACCCAAGTCTTGTAAAAATCCGCCAGAATTTTTTTGAATATTGAAAACCAAATTCCATTTCAAAATCCTTCCCCCACTACCCCCTAGATGAAAAATCCTTATTTTATTTGCAACCCATACTAAGTACCTCAATAGAAGGCCACCGGGTCGTTTTCCGAGCCCCCGGGGTACCCCTTTTGGACTTATTATTAAGAACCTATAACGTATCCGCTACGGGCCTTTTAGAAGAGATAAACCCATAGTCTACACCTGTCTTAAGTGGAGGCGGGATCTTAATAGTAAAGGTAAATGGAATAGATTTATCAATAGAATGTCGTGGTGTACTCACTCCATTCCGATACTCAGTGACATGCTTAACACTATATATTAAAAGAAGTCCTGTATCAAACTTGTGGTGGGTGATTTAAATTATTGTCCTCTGGGGCTGGGTACACCGGCTTGACTTGAGATTCTTGTATTTCTTCCTGCATTTCCTCTCTTTTTGCAATCTGCATGCCACGACGGAGATGCCTCAGGATATGATGGCCAACTAAATAGTGCAAAATTAACATCACGAGACCGAGGAGAATTATGCCAGCCAAAATATAAAGCATGTAATCATCAAAGAATTTTTCAAAGACAAAAGGAGCCCTAACATCGACAGAAGCATCCCGAATGTTACCAGCCTTATCCACTGCCCTCACAATTACCTGGAGACTACCATCCTCAACTAATGGAACCTGAAATGGACTATTGGCTTCGACAAAGACTGGAGATTCTGTTAGTGGTTGATTTTTGTCGATAATTCCAACTTCATAATGATCTAAGCCGGACAAATTGTCTGTAGTAAAGAAAGACACCAATGTTCGTTCGGTTAATATTATTGCCGCAACTAAATAATCAGTCTGGGGTTTAAATTCAGCTGGCGGAGTGGTGTCTATTCGTATCAAAAAATGCCCTGTGGTGCCCCACATGCCACTCTTACTTGCCTTGATGTGGAAATACCAAAGACCTTCATTTAAATCAAAGCTAGTAGTTGTATCTATTGTATCTATGGAATTGTCTGGAATGGTATTGGGTCTGTTATCGAGCTCAAAACTAAAACCCTCGACACCTTCGTCTTTAAGCCAAGAAATTACTGCCGTATTGTTGTTATACCAATCTGACTGAATGGGATGTGTCTCAGAAAAAACTTGCACCCCTTCTGGAGCTTTTGGGAAAATTGTATATTCAGCCCTACCGTAATCAAGAATAGTAACAGTACCCAATCCATCATTTAACAGAACTTTTGATAATGGATTAATGGTAACCACTGCACGACCAGAAACCTTAGCTTTAAAAGTAATAGTACCCACCAACCCAGAATCGGTAGTTATCCCCCCAGGAATGACACCCACATAGCTAGCAGTACCCTGAGTATTATCATATTTAGGTGGCTCAGCCCAGACACCAATAATCGAATTTCCACTAATCGGGTTTACTATAGACAGCTTGTTTTTATCGAAACTAATCCTAACCTCAATACCGTTGATACTTCTATTTTTTGTATCAACTAAAATAGGAACTTGAAATGTAGATCCCTCCTCGAAACTCCCAGACCGGGGAGAAAAAGAAAGTGCACTGCGAGCAAGAAGGTCTGAAGCATTTATAGAATATTGCGCATTTGCCGAGAAAGCAAGGAAAAATAGTGCGATTACAAAGTATGGTAGTTTTCTTTTTAAGGAAAATATCATTCTGAAATATCTTTTATTTCTTTAGTAATTATTTTTTCAGCTGAATCCAGGTCTTTTCTCATCTCGGAAGATTTTACTCGCTCAGTATTCGATGTCTTTTTTATATCATAATTGGCTAAATCATCACGCAAGATGTCAAAAGACTTATGCACTACTTCTTTAGCTTCTTGTGCTTCTTTTTTATCAATTCTATGTGAATGTTTATCTTTAATTAAATGTAAATACATCCTTAAAAATAAATATAAAATACTAAGCGCAAGTAAGCATATGACTACCCAAATCTCCCAAGTAATATCTGAAAAAACATCACCTACCTGAATTGTTATAATATTTGAATTTTCACTATTTGTCTTATCTTCTTTAATCAGTACGGCACTAACAGTGTAAGAACCACGCTTAAGTGAACTTGGCACCAATAAATCAAAATCACCCTCTGTGTCAGACTCACTAATCACAAATATCTTACTGCCACCCTCTGCTACGAAAGTCACAAGCGCTTGAGCTTTGCCATAACTAGAAGTACCAATTATAGCCTGAGTTCCATATTTTACACCCAAAACAATTTCAGGGGCTTTCAAGGTTGGCTTAGGTTGCTCGACATCTGCCTCTGCCTCCAGTGAAGTAGGTGTTGGCTCATCAGGTTTTTTTGTCCTTTCGACAACAGAAAAACTTGCCCCCAATAAGTTATCAGTTATGTCAGTGCCCTGTCCATCGTTGGCCAGTATTTGCCCAGATTTAAACACAATATTACCAGAACCAACCCTATTGGCTCTTAGATTTATAGTTACTATATTTCCAGAAGCACCAGAAAAACCACCCAAGGTCACTCCCTCAAACTTAATCAGTCCATCACTTCTGGAAAAAATGGGTTCTGTAACCCAGAAATTAAGTATAGAGTTACCCTTTAGAACTGATTCAACTGAAAAAATAGACCCGGGGAAATAAACAGACCCAGATACAGCATTAAGCGGAGTACTGGATGTGGCCACAACCCTTAGGGTAACCCTGCTTCCAACTTCAAATGTTCCACTGTCGGGAATTATTGAAAGGTTCGCCGCTTGTGCAACAAAAAACGAAGAAAAAAATACAAACAAAAAGAATACTATCGCTGAGTATACTTTGACCATATTTTTTTGAAGACAAACAAGCATAGAATAACTAGAATTATACCAAAAATAATGTCCGGCTTCAACCAAATTATTGGGTTCTGCGCGTCCAGCGTTACTAGTCTAAAATTACCGGACTTATCAATTGCTTTTATGTATATGTTCTTGCTTAAAGATTGATCTTTAAGCATATACGGGCTCTCGGCAGCAAGATACACTCCGTTAGGACCGAGCATGCTTTCTGAGACAGTGTAGCCATAAATACCCGAGCCCTTATCTATTGCGCTGAACACGACAAAGTACTTACCATCAAAAAGATTAAGGTCACTAGCAATTAAGGGGAAAAATTCTTCCGGAGGTTCATTGTCAACTATTGTTAAATTTTCAAAAGTTCCAACACCCTGCTCGTTAGAAATATTAAATTCATAAGAAAGTGGTGTGGTAATAATTTCTGTCCCGAGACCATCATTTTTCAAAACCTTTAAGTCGCTGAACACCAAAGCGACATTGCCTGGGTTCTTGGAGCTAAAAACTAATCCGAACAGAAATTTATTCGAACCTTGAAAGCCCCCTGGGGTTATTCCTGAAAAAGAGACCTCGCCGTCATTGGTTAAACTAGGCTTTTCAACCCAAAAATTAATTAAAGAATTACCCTCTCTTGCTTCTTTAAAATCTAAAAACTGAGAAGGGAATTTTATCTTTCCTTCTATTGCATTAACCGACGCGTCTTTTGTATTCAAAAATACTTCCACCAAAAACTCTTCCCCCACGTATGAGGTTGTGTTTTTGGATTCTAAAAAAATCTCAGCCGAAAAAGAAGTCATCGGCAAAAGATATAAAAGCAACACCAGCACTAAAAAGTTTTTTATTGAAAATAAATTCATAATTTTAACCTGTCCAATAAAAGGCCATAATACTGAAGTCGACCAGATCAACCTTGCCGTCACCGCTCAAATGATTCCTCTCCTTTATTAAGAAAGCTGGGCTAAGGTTAATCTTATACCAAAAAGCAGCAATAGAAAAATCAATAAGATTACACCGACCATCATCATTTAAATCACATTTTACAAGCTTGATCACAGGCTCTGTCTCTAAATTAGTTAAACCGACCATAAATCCAGCACTATTACTAAACGAACTAGCTTCTCCACTCTTTAGAGCTTTTGATTTAGTCGAGTGTTGGCCTAATTCCAACACAGAAGTATCAAAGTTAAGCAAATAGACCCCATTCATATCGGTTGTGGTGTTCCTAAAAAATTCAACAGGAGAATTAACGCTAATCACGATATCTGCCGCTTGTGCGCTTTGTCCAAATATCACAATGTTATCTCCCTTTTTAACCTGACGTTTATCTGTGGCAATAGTTGGGGCAATAAATATTCCTGTTATTTTAGTTGTAACCCCTGAAGTAATAAAAATGTCAAAAGTAAAAGTACTAGAACGTATTTTATTTTTATCTTCTCCGTACAAAGAGAAAGTATAATTTCCAGAAGACAAATCTCCTAAATTAGCACTAAAATTACTATCGGGGCCAGCAATAGTCGAAAGCACCAGCTGTCCATCTTTTAGAATACTTACCTTGCTCAAAGGATAAGCCCTACCAGAAAAGAAAACTCCAGCGTTTTCATAAAGCCCAGTTCCTCCTCCACCTCCACCTCCACCTCCACCTCCACCTCCAGGGTTAACAACCACACCATCTACTGTTGCACTCACGGTCACGTTCTCCACCACAGGGGCTTGGGCATATACAGCTAAAGCCCCCATACAAAAAAACAAACAAGTAAAAGATAGTATGTTTTTTAGAAATTTATCTTTAACCATTGGAAGAATCAGGTGGTATGTTCATACCCACCCTTGCCTTCTCAATTACAAATCTATTGTAGCGTCTGATAAGTTTTCTTCCACCCCAAAAGACTGTAGTAAATACAAACAATAAAACCAAGACTAGTTGCCAAGGAAAAACAAAAAAGAAAACTGTCTTCTTTACGTATTGGCCTTGGGTTCCGTATTCCAGCCCGAGATTTGCAGAATACAAACCAACAGCAAAGTTTCTCCATTGATAAATCAAATCATCCTTAAACTTAAACACGAGGTTACCAGGTGTGACATACTCAGGCTCCCTTTCATACTCAATCCAGTCAATTTTAAATTTTCTAGTACTACTCGGCAAAACATTTCCTTCTGTTAGGTTTGCATTTAATTTTTCTGAAGGCAAAAAGAATGTATTTCTAATTTTTATAGTGCCAGTTGGTTTTATTCTATCTCCTCCATCGTTTTTCAATCTATACTCAAAAGAAACTGGCAATGTTTTATAAAAAAAAGTTTTATCTTTAGTGTTAAAGTCCAGCAAGCCCGCCTCTTCTTTTACATCTCCAGTTACCGAAAGTAGAACCAAAACTCCAGTTTTAGCACCAACAGCAACCGACCCAGCTCCAAGTGGAGCAGAGCTACCCCAAAATATAACAGCGAAATGTCCTCCTGGTTCTGCGTCTTTGGGAATATTTATTTTAAAGGGAACTATTTTTTGTTGTCCGGGAGCAAGATAAACTGAAGACATGTCTGCTTTCATCCACGTACCGAGATCATCAACTGGATCAACAAAGGCAGGACTACCGGTATCACCTTGGGCTTCGAAATTAGAAAAGGACGGATAGAAAGTTTCCGCTGATTCTGTTTCATTTATAATCAAAATCTCTTCACTAAGAGTGTCCCCAGGGTTACCTTTAATCTCAAAACGAGTAGGGGTGATGGTTATAGCGCTAGCAATACCGGGATACAAACAAATGCCGAGTGTTATTATCGTGAAAAGTGTTAGCAATACTCTGCAATTTGAATGATTTTTCATTATTCAAGAATAAAACTTAGGTTAATTAGAAAGTACCTGTGGCGATGAATGTCAGCGTATCCGTATAGTCAGTCTGAGCGGCAGTAACACCAGATATAGCTGCGTTTACTGATATTTCTGCATGTCCTGCAGTAACCGGTGCACCTGCAGAGTTTAAAATATTTTCTCCAGCAGTAGTAAGAGCTTGCACTCCATTTGTTTCGGAGTTAGTGGCGCAGGTATCCGAATTGTAAGGTGCAGCTCTAGAAAATCCCGTAAGTCCGACAGTTATAACACACAATCCATAGTTCTCTGTTCCGTTGGCAATTGTTCCGTCTGCGCTATTAATGTTGTTGGCTGGCACGGCTGTTGATACGAGACCGTTTGTTCCGTTAGCATTTCTAACGGTAACCACCATACCGCCCGAAGCATTCGTGTCTCCTTCAGCAATTATCATATTCACAGAATCTGTGCTTCCAGATACTTTACTATTAGTTGTTGTAATTGTTCCTAATGCTACAGAATATGGAGTAGTGGTCTCTCCATCGGCAACAGATGTGTCCAGGTCGAAAGTAATACTCTGATTAACTGTTGCGGTTACAGACACTTGATCATCGTCAATAATAGACATTGAAGCAGTGCCACTATCGCCGAAAGTTCCGGAGAGTACCAGAGTAGTTGTTCCGGCAGGACCATTTGTGATTTGAAATACACCGGTTGTTTGGTTTGTGGCATTAGTACCGATTTCAATTGTCACCACACTGGCTGCAGCTACTGCCGCTGAACCATTGGTAAATGTGATCACCGTAGCAGAAGTTCGAACCACCCCCCATGTTGCTGCTGCCGGTGCGGCAGCCAGAGTAACATCTACTCCGTCATCAGCAAGGTCAATATCGGTAAAAGTCATGGAGGCATTGATGCTGGTCGAGTTGTTATATGTAAGGATAAGAGTCGCAGAAGCAGCGATACCAGTTGGAGTCGTGAAAGTAATGAGTTGGTTTCCAGCCGTAGAAGCCTTTTCCCTACTTAGAACATTAGAAAAAGCTGTAACGCCGGCAGCCATTGCCAAATTTGGAGCAACCATCACCGCAAGTAAAGCTAATATTGTGACCGAACTTACCAACCTATTGAGAAACAAACTGTTTAATTTTCTTACCATTTTTTAATTATTAATTATTAATCTAATTCTTCTTTATATCTTATCTCATTATACTATGTACTTTACATAATTATTGATATTTAACTGTGGATAACTTTTAAAATGTGCTAGTAGCTATGAAAGTGATAGTATCACTATAATCCGGACGAGCAGGAGTCACACCGCTAATTGCTCCATTAACGATGATCTCCGCATGACCATTGACCATTGGAACTGTTGCAGAGTTTAAAATGTTTTCACCCGTTGAAGTTAATCCTTGTATATCATTGGTCTCTGAGTTTGTAACACATGCTCCAGTGTTATACGGAGATGTCCTAGAAAACCCTGTAAGTCCAGCGGTTGCAACACATAATCCGTAATTTTCTGTCCCATTTGCTATTGTTCCATCAGCGCTATTTATATTGTCAGCAGGGACTGAGGTTGAGACAAGACCGTTTGCGCCATTTGCATTTCTAACTGTCACTACAACACCAGAGGCTGCATTTGTCTCTCCTTCCACCACAATCATCTGAACTGCATCCGTAGTTCCTGAAACCCTAGTATTGGTAGTTGATATAACACCTAGCCCAACATTATATGGCGCAGATGATTCACCGCTACCACCTCCGGCCTCAGTATCTAGGTCAAATACTATTGTAGGTAATATGGTTATACAAACTTCGTTAGAGGTAGCAATTACATATCCCAAAGCATCATACGTCTGAACTACGAAACAGTAATCTCCGGGAGCCATATTGTCATAAGTGTAAAGCAGTACATTACCTACATTAGTATAAGTATATGGACCTCCAGACACAGAGGCTTTGCCGACATTATACCCACCTACCCCCCATCCTTGCCCAGCACTTGAAGCTGTCCAAGTAAGGTCTCCATCAGACCCATTGGCGTTAGCAGACAAAACTGCACTAGTCACAAATGGATAATAAAGAAATCCATAATGACCAATAAAGGAAATCGAGGAGCCAACACCCGTTAAAACCTTGTCCCCTTCGGATAAAAGTTTAAAACTGGCAGACGAACCATATCCACCACCCGTTCCAATGACTGGATCTTTTATTTGAAAATTAGTACTAGAAAGTGTTTCTGCCCTCGCTGAGTAAAAAGCAAATAAAGAAAAAAATATTAAAAATAGAGCAAACTTTTTTAAGAACATTATACTTTTTTAAAATTCATAATATTTATTATTCAAAATTGATTCACAGCACCATTGCCTGATTCGATGAACTGACCTTGGCCCAAATCGGTCATATTCTCTGCTGATTCTTGTAGATCACCTATGTTTACTCCAGCCATTGATATTATCTTATCTGCAATTGGATCATATAAAATAGCTTTCTTTGCGTTGGTATAAATCAAAACAATGTCTCCTTTCTTGGCTTCTTTAAAGAAAACTTGCTCTCTTAGAAGTTCTGGCTCAGAAACCAAGGCAACATCTGGCATCTCGTCCTTCGGTAAAAAAGCTAACCTGCCGACCTTTTCAGTCCAAGTGCCAACCTGATTCTCTGCGGCTAGGTTTGAATTTTCATAAACTGCGTCATTCTTGTAAAAGAATTCCGTCAAGGCGCCAAGAAATACCACTACCAACACTAAAATCCAAGGAAGGTGCTGCCAAGCTAACTTTCTCATATGAATATTATAACATAGTTAAGATTTTGTATATGCGCAATAAAAAATTAAGGAGTAGTATTTATTGGTTTTTTATTATTAGCGATAGGAGCTACTGTTACAATCTTATTAGCGACAGGATCATATAAAACTGCCTTTCCCGCATTTGAATAAATTAAAACCTTATCTCCTTTTTTAGCATCCACAAAAAAAGACTGTCCCTTGAGAGCCTCTGGGTCTGAGACTGTGGCTATTGTGGGTATCTCGTCCGTTGGTAAAACTATTAATTTACCAACTTTCTCTGCTAAAGCCTTAGCTTCTGTCTGATCTATTAACTTAGATTCTGGATCTTTAAGAATCTTGGTGTTTCGATAAAAATAAAAAGTTGTACCTCCTAATACCAACACAAGAAGAAATAGTATTAAAATTAATTTTCTCATTGGGAAATTATAACAACAATTAACTAAAAAGGAAAGTTAGGGTATACTATCCCCGTATGAATAAAGAGTTAACTTTCTTGGTGACAGGAGGGGGTGGGTACTTGGGAAGCGTCTTAGTGCCGATGTTGCTTGAACGTGGGTATAAAGTTAAGGTCTTAGATAGATTTTTCTGGGGCAAAAAAGTATTTGGTAAATATTTTAAAGACAAGAACCTCATATTAATAGAGGCTGACACTAGGTCTTTGTCTGAAAAACACCTTCAGGGTGTAGATGTAGTTATGGATCTAGCTTCCCTTTCCAACGACCCAATAGGAGAACTAAACCCCGAAAAAACTCTGGAAATAAATTTCGAAGCGCGAGTGCACACAGCAAAAATGGCAAAAAAAATAGGGGTAAAAAGATACATCCTGGCTTCGACTTGTAGTGTGTATGGATTCAGAGAAGCTATCTTGCACGAGCAATCCAAGACCGCTCCTGTAACCACATACGCACGCGCAAGCGCACTCACAGAAAAATCCGTCCTACCACTTGCAAGCAAAGATTTCAGTGTCACCGTTTTACGCCAAGGAACTCTTTATGGAGACTCTCCTCGCATGCGTTTTGACCTGGTTCTAAACACTATGGTTCTTTCTTTTTTTAGAAATGGAAACATTGCTGTGTTTGGCGGAGAGCAGTGGCGACCTATACTACACGTAGCTGATTCAGCTCGCGCTTTTATCAAAGTGGCGGAAGTAGACGTTAAAAAAATTAATCGGCAAATATTTAACGTAGGTTCTGATGGGCAAAATTACCAAATAAAAAAACTGGCAAAACTCGTCTCTTCTAGTTTGAAATCAAGATCAGAGATCATAACCCAAAATATCCAAAGTGATTTCCGTTCATATCGAGTATCTTTTGCTAAAATAAAAAAAGTATTAAACTTTAAAACCATGGAAACTCCCCAAAAAACTAGCAAAAAAATACACGAGCTCTTGAAAGATAAAACATTAAGGGACACCATCGAAACCAGGACAATAGACTGGTACAAACATCTGCTATCTAAAAATCCTAAAATATTAGATATAAAATAATCCATGCCTAAACCCTTAAAAAATATTACCAGTAAACGCAATCTTACTTGCCTTATTTGTGGCAATAAAAAACTCATAGAATACTTGAACCTAGGATCTACAGCCTTAGCAAATTCATATTTAGATAAAAAAAATTTAGGAAAGAAAGAATCTAAGTTCCCCCTCCGTTCTGTGTATTGCACTGTGTGCCACCTCGCACAACTTGGAGATATTGTAGACAGGAAACACATCTTTGAAAACTACGCTTACTTTTCTTCGACCTCTCCGCAGCTCGAAGAATATTTCAAGAAATACGCAGACGATATCTATAAAAAATTCCCTAAACAAACAAAAAAGCTAACCCTAGAGATAGCCAGCAACGATGGTATATTACTAAAATATTTTCAAATATTAGGGGCGCCAGTCTTGGGTATTGACCCCGCTAAAAATATTGCAAAGATCGCAAACAAAAAAGGTTTGCTTACTATCTCCGAATTTTTTAATTTAAAAACTGCTACAAAAATTTTAAATAAATATGGGAAAGCCGGCATCATAAGCGCAAATAATGTCTTGGCGCATGTCGACAATGTGGATGAGATAATATCGGGGGTGAAGAATCTACTTACTCAAGATGGAGTATTTGTGTTTGAAGTGCAATACTTGGGAGACTTATTAGCTAAAAATGAGTTCGACAACACTTATCACGAGCACATCTCGTATTTTTCGCTATCTCCTCTTGAAACATTACTACTGAAAAATAAACTGCAAATCTTCAATATAGAAAGAGTGTCCGGCCAAGGAGGTTCTCTCAGGGTCTATGCTAGTCACCATCCGCTCGTCTTTAAGATAAGTTCTTCGGTAAAAAAAATCAAAGACTTAGAAAAAAAACAGGGTCTACATAAAAAAGATATTTACCTAAAATTTGGCAAAACTCCCATAAAAATAAAAAAGGACCTACGAGAATTCATCCAAAAATTAAAAAAACAAAATAAAAAAATAGTTGGTTACGGCGCTTCAGCTAAGGGTAATACCCTGCTACAATACTGTGGTGTAGATAGTAGTATGATTGACTATATTGTTGATACGGCTCCATCCAAACAAGGCAAGTACACCCCGGGCTCACATATACCTATATATGGCACAGAACATCTCAAGAAAAATACTCCTGACTATGTACTACTCTTGGCCTGGAATTATGCTGATTCAATTATGGCCAAAGAAAAATGGCTAACGGAAAAAGGAGTGAAATTCATAAAACCAATTCCAAATGTTAAAATCCTCTAAAAAAATAATAGTTACTGGTGGTGAAGGCATGGTGGGAAGCCTTGTAAAATTTGGCATCAAACTCGGCCATGCAAAGCTAGATATTTCAAAACCAATATCAATAGAAAAAGCCATAGAAAAACATAGGCCGGAGGCAATACTGCATTTAGCGGCCATGACCAACATGCTAGAGTGTGAAGAAAATCCTAAAAAAGCTTTCCGCATAAACGTAACTGGAACAGAAAATCTAGCAAAAGCTTGCAAGGAACACAGGATCAAATTAATTTATATGTCCACTTGTGCAGTCTTTGACGGCAAAAAGAAAACTCCCTACAAAGAAAGCGACAAGCCTAACCCACTGAATGTTTACGGGCAAACAAAGTTGCAAGGTGAGAATGTAGCAAAAAAATTATTGCCTGACGCCCTTATCATCCGCACTGGCTGGCTATTTGGTGGCAGTAAAAATAACAAAAAATTTGTAAGCCTAAGTCTGCAAAAGTTTAAAAATGGTGAAGAAGTAACTGCGACCAGTGACCGCTACGGCTCACCAACGTACATACCCGACCTACTAGAAACGATAGAAAATTTAATGGATGGAAAAATGAAAGGCACCTACCATGTCGTAAACTCTGGCGTCGCTTCATATTTCGACATCGCTAAAGAGATAAAAAGCTTGGGGAAATTTAAAACAAAAATCTTACCGCTTAAAGCGAGACAAATCGAAAATCCAAAGTTAAAAAGAGGACACCTTGAGGCACTCGCCTCTTCAAAAATTAAACTAAGATTTTGGCAAAAAGCACTCACGAATTATTTGACTTTTTAGAAATTTAGTTTTATGAATAAAAAAGAGCCCTCAGTCGTCCCTTACAATCGACCGGCGTTAACATGACCCCAGCCAAGAAAACCGAGGTAATAGGTAATTGGCGGGATTCATCAGCGCCTGCCAATACGCTCCCCAAGTCTGGAGGCTTTGGGCAAACATGCCAGAGCCAGCGCCCAGCATATCTGTATTCACCTTCTGGCTCACCGCAATCGCAACGATTCTTTGGGCGGTATACGGATACCGTCTCAAGTCTCGGCCCGTTCTTGTAACCAACAGCATTGTGCTTCTCATGACGTACTGATATTGGTATATAAGATCATGTTCGGCTAACAACCCACTCACACCAACAAGAAAGGTGAGTACTGCACCGGCTATGAATCAAAACTCTTCAGTTTCTCATGAAAAGCGGGTTTTTTAACCCTCTATTTCGCTGGATGGAGCTAGCCGTGCGTATCTTGCAAGATACGCAACCGAGGTGCCCGGCGATGATGGTGTACCTTTTGGAGAGACAATGGAGAATACACAGGCAACGCCTGTGTATTCTTCTGTATTCACGTATCAAAAGACAGCCAATCTATCAATTCACCTTTATGATCTAATGTTTTTTTGAAATACCTAGGAAATTTTTCAGGGCTTAAGATCTTAAACCTCTCCTCTGTGTATTCAAGTAAGCTGGAGTAGGAGTAAGAAAAAACATATTTTAGTAATTTTACTGTATCTCTTTTAATATTTGTTTTCCAGTTTTTATCTAAAAGTTTAGCAGGATTGAGATGTATATATGAATAAATATATTTTAAATAATTATCTTGATCAATTTGCTTTGATTTGAATACTCCCTCATATAATTTACCTGTACGTTCATATTTCTGATTAAAATACATAGAATAACCAGTCATCAATTTAAGCATGAATTTAGAAATTCCTCCTTCTTTTTTTTCACGAACAAGAATATGAAAATGATTGGGCATTAAACAATAAGCTCCGATGTCAACAATAGTTTCTCCGCGGTAGAAACTATTACCAATATCTCGCAACTTAATACTTTTTTCTGAATTACATATATACATCAAGAATAAAAAGTACTCGTGATCTTTCTTGTCTAGAAAGATTTTTCTCTTTTCAGTACCACGATTATAAAGATGATAATATTCCCCGACAGCAAAGGGTTGCTTTCTTTGAGACATACATAGAGTATATCATACCTTCAGGCCTTGATACACAGGCGTTGCCTGTGTATCACTTGAAGACGAATTTTTGATACACGAAGAAATTCCAGCAAGCAATGATGCTGATGGTGAGTATTTGAGCCAGAATTTCATTGACTCGAAATGCGTCCACCAGCACATACATCACAACGATATTCACCAAAAAATTTATGCCTGAAACAAAAATAAACATAGACGCTTGTTTGTGTGTATGTTCTTTAGAAAGATCCTGAAAAGTAAAATACTTCTGCATATAAAATCCGACTACAACAGAAAATGCAAAGGCAATACCTGAGGCAATCAAGTACCACACATGAAAAATAGAGAATAGTACGAAGAAAATAGCCAACTTTGTGCCCGCTGCTAAGCCTCCCGAAAAAATAAATTTAAAACCTTTTTTCATTATTTAAAGATTCCATTTTTCAAACCAAACTTGGCTAAAGTATACCAAAACAAAACCCCCATTTCTTGAAAAGAGTTAACAGCCGCCTTGTAGTAACCAACGGAAGTATGAGCCTTGTGGTAGTCTGCTCGCACCGGTACTTCCCCACAACGAGCAGAAATCCAAGCAGCAAAAGCAATAATTTGAAAACTAAACAAATAGTCGTCTGCTACTTTTTCCTTTTGCCAAACTGGCATAAATTTTCCTATAAATCTCCTACGATACATTCGAAATCCAGGATGAAATTCAGTCCATGGAATACGCAGAACGATGCGCTCAATAAAAGAAAGTCCAATATTGGCAAAATATCTAGGCAAGGGCATCCCATTTTTCAATGGCTGACGAAGATTCGTAAATCGCGAACCGATCAAGAAATCCAAGTCATCTCTCTCCATTTTTTCTACCGCAACAGGGGTGATCGATTGATCAAACTGCCCGTCACCATGAATTTCTACCATGTACTCCCCTCCTAGCTCTACGGCTTTTTTTAATCCATTTCGTAAATTTCCTCCATAACCCTTATGTTCATTCACATACAAATACACAGGCGTTGCCTGTGTATTATTTATGATCTTTTCAGCTATTTCTTTAACGTTATCTTTCGAACCATCGTCCGAAATAATAAGCTCATCGAAAACACCCTGAGGCAAGCGATGAAAAGTGTCCTCTAACAAATGCGCACAGTTATAAGTCATAATAATTCCTACAACTTTTCCTTTTCGATTTTGATTATTCATTTTGTAATCTTATTGTTTCTTCTGCTAATATACCTAACCACTTTTTTCCATCTTCATTCTCTGGATCAATTTTCAATTCTTCACTTACTGCCCACTTAGCACGATCGAGCTGCCCTGTCCTAAAATATGCGAGCGCGAGGTAGCTATATGATTCCCAAGTCTTCCAACCTTCACCTATGGCTCTTTCTAGAAATATCGCAGCCAGAGCAGGGTTAGAATTTGCTTGATTAGTTTTAGTTAGTTCAGTTCTACCTAACACCATCCAGGCCTTACCTACGCTTGGTCGTAAAGAGACATATTGTAGATACAAAGGAACGGAAAGGTCGACTCGTCCAGCCAAATTTAACACATCTGCCGCACCAAGCAAGTCTTCAGGGTATTTTGAGTCTGACAAAATTTTTAATTTATCTTTGAGGTTTTCTTCTGTGATTTGAAATTTATTAATAACTGCTTTATTTTCTGGGGTATTTTTAATTAGAATAACATTATATTTGTCTGCATAAACCCAAGCCCATTCTGGGTCATAAATTCTTTTAAAGATAAAATCCCTAGCACCGTCCACAGCATCATATTGATAGAAAAAAATGGTATTAAATTTGTACTTTTCTAAACCTTCTTTCCATTTGTCTTCGTCTCTAATCATTGGTAAATAAATGTCAGAAAAAAATGACGCTGAATACGCGTCGCCAAAGCGATTATCTGTAAATACTTTTTCGGTTGGGAAAAATTCGCCTATTAAGTAACTTCCGCTGTCAGTATCGTTGAAAATCGGGCCTTCTATTTTATTTTCTTTCAAAAATCTGGATGAGGACAAAGACCATCTAGCCAAGCCTATCCCCTGCTCTAAACTGTTCATAATCTTTGTCTGCCCGATAATAATCAAAGCTAAAATGCTACAGACAAACACCCCAATATATAACCAAGTAAAAAAATTTTTGATACTTCGTGTTTGATATTTTAAGAATTCTTTTATAATTCTTAAAATATCCAAGCTAGCACTAGACATAGCGGGGAGAAAAATCAGCCCGAAAAGAGGCATAGCTCGCACCAGAGAAAAGACAAGTAATGTGGAACCCAGGCTAGAGGAAAAATAAAAAATCAAATTATTTGCAAATAACGGGGTTTTATTTTTAAATCTAATAAATAAAGCTAGCCCAAAGCTAACAAACAATATTACAACAAGCGGTATAAAAATAAAGTTTGAAATATTCGCCCAGTTTGGGTTATTTTTTATAGCGTCAAAAACAGAATTAATCTCAGCACTACCTATGGGGAAATCTTCAGCTGTGTTGACTCGTAGAGAATACACCACCCCTCCAAGACCAAAGGGGTTGATAAACATAGTCAAAACTAATGCAGAAAAAAGGATGGTCAGTTTTTTTACAATCAGACTTTTCTTTAAGTCTTTAAAATTTAAAACTATCTTTTCAAATAAAAAACCACCCACAAGCATCACCCCCACAGCAAAAAACAGATGAGTATTGACCCAAATCAATTGCGCTGGAATTAGCCAGAAAACCCTATTTTTATCAGGATATTTTTCTAAATCTAGTAGCAAGAGTAAAAAAAGTACAGTGAAAAAATAACTGAAAATTTCTGGGCGGAGTGCAGTTCGTGATGTAAGTATCAAAATCGTCGGTATGGAAAATAAAGCTACAAGCCAAAAATCACTCCTCTTCAAAGAAAGCCAGAACAGCATAGAAAACATTGCAAGCAAAAGAATTATTTTAAATAAAACCAAACCATTATACCCAACTCCTAAAAAAAGAAGGTAAGCAAATACACCATAAAGCCAGTGATGATTGGCAAACGGATGCTCGGGTTCTACATACGAATACACATTTTTAGTAAGGACATCAAAATCCCCACGTAAAACCATTTCTCCATTTTTCATTTGTCTAGGTAAGTCCTGCGCCGCAGGTAAAGTGATCTTAGAGATCAGAAAAGAACCGTAGAAAGTTACGGCAAGAACAAAAAAAAGAATTTTTATATATTTCATAAAAATTAAACAGCTGGTTCTGGCTCTTGTGGAGGTTCTGGGATAGATGTTTCTGGAGGAGGTGGTGATGATACAGAATCCAACACTGGCTCAATGGTTGAATTCGGGCCTACTGGGTCTAAGGTTGGAACAGGGATGATATTTACTTCATTGGGTGTAGTCAAAGATGGATCAAGACTAGGAACAGGATTTGGTGTGGGAGTTGGGTTGGGAGTTGGGGTTGGGTCAGGAAGTGGAGTAATCGTCAGCCCCTCTACCATACTTTCGACGACCTTGGGGTCTCGAACACCAAGAGCCACCCAAGAAAAACGTATATTTATAGGGGCATTTTTGTTTAATAAAATTGTAAAACCTTCGTTATTTTTATCTACTGCAATAAAGCGAACATCAGAATTAAACAGCGACGCCGCAGACACGTCGTCTATATTATCGGTACTCTCAAAAGACATGCTTACGTTTACCACAGGTGTCATGGCATATGGCTCGTCGAAAACAATTTTTACTCGCCTGTCGCCCTGATTTATTAGTGCAAACCCGGCAGTATCTTTATTAAAGAGTGGAGGAATCTTAAATTCAACACCCTGATCGAAAGTTACAAGTCCACTAAATTTAGCTTCATTATTGAAGAATGACAATCCATTAAATTGCGCCTGCCCAGTATAGGTGCTATCCCCAGACACAGATAGATTATTTGTGGTCACAGAAGTTAGCGCATCAAAAGTATTCGCACTAAGCAAAAGCTCTAGGGTGGATAGACGAGTAGTTAGATCAGTTGTAGTTGTTTGTAGTCCAGTAAGAGTTGTTTGTGTCTGTGCCAGAGAATCGGTCAAAGCTTGAATAGCGGAAGCAGTCAGAGTCAGACCTTGCTGGCCTTGACTCAACTGAGAAATCTGATCAACTATCGCCTGTATGCCTTCAATGGAATTTATTGCAATTTCATTTGCTGTAATTTTCCCAGCAAAAGTAGCGTTACCCAAAGAATCAAAAGTAATCACAGGATTTGTGCTTTCGGTGGTAGTACCATTTTTGTTTGTGGTAACAACAGGGCCGTCAATAATAAATCTACCGTCTGAACCTAAAATAAGGTTTACGTCTGAGCCAGTAGAGGCCGTAATTTTATTTGTTGAGACATTATCAGCTACTAAAGTCGGTGTGATGACCTCGATTCCTGCAGCTATCCTATCTACTAGTAGTTCTGAAAGATTTACTTGGTCTTCGTCCTGTGCCAGAGGATCGGCCTGCGCCGTTAGGAACTTATTTAATATTTGTTTGTTAACATCGACGATTGGAATATTGGTATCGGGAGTAAGTCCAGCTTCTGCAAGCTCTGTGTAGTCTATAATATTTTGTCCATTATAATATCCCGGCTGAATAAATACCACAACTACGCCCATACGACTTGAATCCACTCCAGGATCATCTACTCCTGGGTCCCAACCAGTGAGAGCTTGCCCTATAACATGTCCCGCCTTTGTGGCCTTCATAGCCCAACCAGGCACAGATGAAGTAGTCAGGTAATCTCCGGCTTTAATCACACCGTTCATTGCGGTGACTTTTACTGGTACACGCCCAGCCAGAGCAAGTATAACATTCTGCACGCCCTCAGTCGGCCCCTCAGAACCCATCACCATATCTGGTTTCGTAGAAATAACTCCCATCACATTGGGGTCATATGCCCTAGTACTCATCTTTACTCCTGCTTGTAAGTTTGGGTCAAGAGAAACCACATCCGCCGACTGAATCTTGTCATCGTTTGTAGAATAAAATTCAGCCAAGTCCGCACCACTTGCTCCACGCACCGAGATAATTCTGAGTTCTCCTCTACCTCCTTGCCCGCCAGCACCACCAGCGGTAAGCCCCGCTCCACCTCCACCGCCGCCGCCTCCTGGGACACCTCCATTGCCACCTACCCCTCCGGTACTACCAGCAGCATTGTTTGCACCTCCACCTCCGCCTCCCCCACCAGCAGTCTGACCGTTTGCTCCGTCACCATCGACCCCAGCATTACCGGCACCATTTACAGCTCCACCCGTACCTCCACCTCCAGCAAGAGCGGCGCCGGCTGAACCAGACCTACCGCCGTTTCCTCCAACAAAAGAAATGTTTCCTGTGTTTATCGATCCTCCAGCACCTCCTCCACCTCCTCCATAAATACTGACACCTCCCAATCCGGCAGCAGTACCAGCTACTCCGTTAGAACCTCCTCCTCCGCCGCCTCCTCCAACCCCTGCAGAACCTCCGTTTACACCAGTACCTGCACCCGTACCTCCACCTCCTGAACCCCAAGCCGCTCCACCGTTTGCTGCTCCAGGAGTGGGTCCTCCACCAGCTCCACCGACGTTACTTGCGCCACTAGCTCCACCGTTGGATGGTCCTCCACCTCCTCCACCTCCAGAACCAAGACCTGTGGCCGCGTTATCTCCCGAACCTCCACCATAAGCCTGAGTATAAACCGACCCTGAACAGTCATTACCCGAAGAAAAACATGCTCTTGCACCCGCTGTTCCGTTACCCCCAGTAGCGCCTCCTGGGGATGTAGCTGCGGCTGAACCAACAGCCGAAGATGCAAAGTTAGCACCATCAAATGTCTTGGTCACATATGCTCCACCTCCAGCTCCTCCACCACCTGCCTTATGGGTACCGGCTGCTGCTGCTTGTCCTCCTCCTCCACCGCCACCCGCACCAATAGCTTCTACTATCAAGCTCTTGGTACCTGCTAGTTTAGTCCAAGCAGTGTTGTTGGCGCTAATTATTTGATAGTTCACGTCTCCACATGTACTAATGGAAATAGTCCCAGAACCATCAGACGCCAAACATCCTGCAGAATCAGCTGCGGGCAAGGTCCAAGTATATGTGGTCGTCACATCAGCTGGCGCCTTGAATCCTACATAATCCCCAGCCGAATCTCTAAAAGCTATTCCTACATCGTATCCGCTTCCAACTCTTACTCCTGTAGTAAGCCCAGTAGGATTGGTTATGTCTGCAATATCTATTGCTTCCACAGTATCAGATGCACCCGTAGCCCCCGCTGGGTCCAAAACTAGACGTAACCCTGCATTGTCAACGTTTGCGGCATCCGCCGCTGTAACAAAAGTAATTTCAAGCCCATCAACTCCGGAAGTGATAGTTCCTTGGCCGGTATTCCCAATATCTACCATATCCACAGTAGGAGCAGCTCCAGCTAGGAAATCTATTGTCTCTCCAGCTCCTAGGGTGAAACCCCAGTCTCCTGTAATGGCCTCATTCTGACTATTTCTGGTAATTCCTGAGTTGGCATAATCGATTGCAATATCTCCTTCTCCTGAAGCACCAGTGACATTGAAGTCAGCACCAAGGAAATCGATAATAGTAGCGGTTGATGTAACGGTAGAGTTGTTTTCTTCTATGGTAGCAATACCTCCACCACCGCTTGCTGTTGTACAATCCCATGTATCAGTAGACTCAACCCACGCGAGAACTTGTCCATCAGAACAACCTTGTAATAATCCAATTCCATCAGTTCGAGTCATCAAACCCGAGCCTGAAGAAGTTCCTGTGCCACCATCTGCTGCTGTGATGAGTGTAAGTGCATCGGCATCTATCTTTCCAGTAGAGAGGGTGAGTATTTCGTTAGCTGAGCCCGCGGTGATTGTGCCTCCGATATCCACGTCTCCAGTACTTAGAACATCGAAATTTGTGAAATCAAAAATTGACGTGCCAGCAGTTGTGCCACCCAGTATTGTGTCCCAGCCGGTGCCTACGTTGACTCCTGTGCCAGTAAATCCTGTACCATCAGTTACGTTGGCAACGTTTACGCCATTTACTGCACAAGTGCCTGCCGAACAACTTGTAAATGTTGGTGCGATCGATATTCCATTAATTGTTCTTGTGGCAGCACCAGGAGAAGCAGGAGTAATCGTTGGAGAGATAAGTATGCCGTTAGTAGTGCTTGTAACTGTGGCAGTGGTATCGTCGGTGAAAGCTAGACTTACCAACGAGCCAGTTTCATTTCCGTGGGCATACGTAGTTCCAGAAATACTTAAAGCTCCACCAGAAGTCATTGTGTTACCAGCATCTATAGAAAGAGCGGTGCCTATAGTTAATGCATTCGCTACAATTGATTCGCCGATACCAGTAGTAAGACCTGAGTATGTTCGTAAGAATTGAGTTCCAGCAGTGGAGGCGGTGGAAGATAGGTCCAGAAGAGCTCCAGTAGTGGTTGAGGTATCAACTGATGTGGAAGAAAGACGTGCAAGGGAGCCGCCGTTGGCGATTATCGAAGTAGTGTGGGGAATTGTAAGGGCTGTACCGGTGGTAATACTATTTGCATCAATGTTTAAGGCGGAGCCGTTTGTGGTGTTGGCACTGGTAATGTTTAGAATTTTTCCTGAACCGGTGGTGCTTGTACCGGTTATACTGACGAGGTTTCCGGTATATCCTGTAGTGGTACCTGCTTGAACAACAGATAAAGCAGTAGTGGTGGTTTGAGATGCTCCAGCAGCTTCTATGCGAGCCAAAGTACCAGCTGTGGTAGCGTTGGCAAGTAGATCAAAAAGAGTACCGTTGGTTGTACCCGTATCAGCAGAAGAAGAAGTTACACGAATAAGGGAACCGCCGTTGGCGATTATCGAAGTAGTGTGGGGAATTGTAAGAGCTGTACCGGTGGTAAGAGAGTTTGCGACAATTCTTAACCCAGAACCTGCTGTAGTATTAGCACTGGTAATTCTAAGCGAAGCAGCAGCACCCGTAGTGCTTGAACCAGTAATATCCACCAAGGCACCCGTATAGCCCGTAGTAACACCAGACTGAACAACCGAAAGTGCAGAGGCTGTTGTTTGTGATGCATTAGAAAGACCGATGCGAGCCACAGCACTAGTTGTTGTTCCTGAAGAAGTTAAATCGAGTAAAGAACCAGTGGTTGTGGCAGTGTCTGCAGCGGTTGAAGAAAGTTTTAGTAGCGATCCCCCGTCTGCGATGACGGAAGTGGTGTGGGTTAGGTTGAATATTTGACCGGTGGTCAAAGAATTGGCGGCAATAGTCCAGAAGCTTTCGGTATTAGAATTCATTGTCCATGAATTTAATTCTGCGTCATCAAAGGTAAGAGTTTGGTTTCCAGTGGGGCTAGTGATGGCATTCCAAGTTCCGGCACCTCCGCTGGTATCGGCCGCACAGTCCCAGGTATCAGTAGACTCAACCCATTTTAATATTTCTCCGTCTGCACACCCTTGTAGTAATCCAATTCCATCAGTTCGAGTCATCAAGCCAGATCCTGAAGAAGTTCCAGTACCGCCGTCTACTGCTGCAATTAAAGTAAGTGCATCGGCATCTATTTTACCTGTAGAAAGCGTGAGGACTTCACTACCGGAACCCGCAGTTATAGTAGAAGTGAAAACACCAGTCGTACCAGACAACCCTGCAGTACAAGCAAAGGCTCCGGTCGCGTTCGTCAGAGTACAGCCAGTTGAGCCCGAACCTCCACCTAATAAAATATTTCCAGTCGAAGTATTATTTAAATTTAAAATTCCAGAAGAGCCCGCATCGATAGCGAGTGGCGCCGCTCCGACAGAAGTTAGCCCTGCAGTAGTGGCATGACCCAAAATAATAGCACCGGCAGTCAGCACGGGAATTTGAGCATCGGTGGCGGACTGTGCTGGAGTAAATCCGCCAACAGTTTTAGAATTAATTGCGAAACCGGATGAAACTATTTGTGGACGAGGAGTAAGAGTTTCAAAAACTTCATCTGCGCCGGTCGTACAAGATGCGCCAACTTTCGTAGCAACTTCTACATTCATAAAAGCTTGATCGTCTGTAAAAGCAAGATCTAGCGCATCGCCCCCCGCACCTCCGACACTCGCGTCAAATACTCCCTCACGAGTAACGATAGTCATGGTTGAGGGAGACCCTGATGGCCAAATTTTTGATCCAACAGTTGTGGCATTGTAAATAGAAAATTTATAACAGTAATCAGTCCCAGACGATCCCCCTAAAAGACTTCCAGAAGAATTCATTAATCTTCCTTGGAAGTTAATAATAAGAGGCACTCCCGCAGCCGCACTTGCAAAATTAATACCAAACAAATTAAAAGTTACAGAAAAAACAGCAACAAAAACCCAAACACCAAAAAGCATTCGAGTACCACTCTTCTCACTCAATTTTTTATTACTAAATTTCATTAATCCTACCCCTAGATTTTACCACGTTTTTAGATATAAAACATCAAGTTATTAGTCAATAATATCGAATTCATCCCCATCTTCCGGCCTAGGGTTATTTTTCCTTACAAAGTAGACTAAAAATGAACTAAAAATCAATAAAAAGACAAAAAATATTTCCATGCTATAATAATAACATGTGGAAAAAAAATTTTGATTTTATCGCAATAGGTGAAACAACCATAGATGCATTTATACGAATAAAAGACGCGCACGTAAACTGCAGAGTAGACAAAGAAAGCTGTGAGATCTGCATGGCCTTTGGGACCAAGATTCCATACGAATCTGTTGAGGAAATATTTGCGGTTGGAAATGCCGCCAATGCGTCTGTTTCCTCTAGCAGGCTGGGATTAAAATCTGCCCTGATAGCGAACGTTGGTGCAGACAGAAACGGAAATATGTGTATAGAGACCCTAGAAAGCGAGGGTGTTTCTACTAAATTTGTAGCCATCAACAAAGACAAGCAAACCAACTATCACTACATACTGTGGTTCGAAGACGAAAGAACTATATTGCAAAAACACTCACACTTCCCCTATAAACTACCAAAATTAGACAACACGAAATGGATATACCTAACATCCCTAGGGGAAGATTCACTTCCCTATCACCAAGAAATAGTCGACTACCTAGAGAAAAACAAAGAAGTAAAGATGGCTTTTCAACCTGGTATCTTCCAAATAAAAATGGGTTTTGATAAATTGAGAGAAATATATGCTCGCTCAGAAATATTTTTCTGCAACACAGAAGAAGCTCGAACTATATTAAATAAAAGTGGAGATGTTAGCATAAAAGAATTGCTTGCTGGCGTCAATAAACTAGGCCCAAAAATAGTTGTCATAACTGATGGCAAAAATGGATCATATTTTTACACGGATGGTAGAAGCTTCTTTATGCCAATATACCCAGACCCGAAACCCCCTTTCGAAAGAACAGGCGCAGGAGATGCATTTGCTTCGACTATGGTTGGAGCCATAATAGCAGGCAAAACAATACCCGAGGCAATGGCTTGGGCAGGAGTCAACTCAATGTCTGTGGTCCAGCAAGTAGGAGCGCAAAGAGGCTTGTTAACAAAGGGTGAAATTGAAGCCTTCATGACAAAAGCCCCTGCTGGATACATAGTAAAAGAGATTTAACCATGTCAAGGTTCAACCTTGACATGGTGTAGAATATGATTATCTTATGTCTAGAGAAATAAATTTTTTTGCGCTAAACGAATATTACCATATTTACAATCGGGGCACAGAAAAAAGAAAAGTTTTTATGAATGATGCAGATTATCTCCGATTTATTTCTTTACTTTATTTATGCAATACTCCCAACCCCATCCACCGAAGCGACCATTTGCATGCATCGTTAGAACAACTATTACTAATAAAACGTAATAAAACTTTAGTAGATATAGGGGCATATTGCCTTATGCCCAATCATTTTCATATTTTAATTCGCGAACATACGGAAGGTGGAGCCAGTATATTCATGCAAAAACTTACTACTGCTTATACAATGTATTTTAATAAAAAATACGAACGGAGCGGATCATTATTCCAGGGACGCTTTAAGGCCGAACATATAACGCAAGATAATTACCTAAAATATTTGTTTGCCTATATAAATCTTAATCCTATAGGCATTATTAATAATAAATGGAAAGAGCACATCCTAAAAAACAAAAAGGAAGTTATTAATTATCTTAAATCATATCGTTACTCCAGCTATTTAGATTACCTCAATCCAAAACCGAGAATTCTCGAAGGTAAAGTTATCAACAAAATGGCTTTCCCGAAGTATTTTATAAAATCAAAAAATAATTTCCGCGATTACATAAAAGACCTATTAGATTGGGCGGAAGCACCCCATGTCAAGGTTCAACCTTGACATGGGGTGCTTGTGGTCCAGCAAGTAGGAGCGCAAAGAGGCTTGTTAACAAAGGGTGAAATTGAAGCCTTCATGACAAAAGCCCCTGAGGAATATGTGGTAAAAGAAATTTAATATTTTAATATATTTAGAAAAATCTCCAGAGTTTTACAAACCCAAAGAACTTAATCAATAAATTAGTATTTTATTGATTAATGAGATGTGGCTCTCTAGTCCATCCATCTGCACCCGTAGTGTAATCAATCTGCCAATAGAAATAGCCATCATAAGATGAATAATTACCCCCGCCTAAAACAACGCCGGTGATTCCATTCGGCTGAGTTCCTAACAAACTATTATCATTACCAGGGGCACTGTATACATTCGCAACGCTTATCGTAGTGGTTTGAATCTTGTCACCAGAATTAAAAACAACAGAAGGTGGGATTACGGGAGAATTATTTTCCTTTGTCGTTACTGTCACCCTGGCTTGTATGACGAAAGATGACTGTGTGCCATCAGGGTTCAAAAGGAAACAATCAAGGTAAACAATAGATATTGCGGATCTCGGATAAAGAGGGTCACCATTAACAAGTGTTATTGATCCAGAAGCAGAAACATTGGTTGAAATAAATTTAGGTTGTGAACTTATTTTACAACTACTTAAATTGCTAGATTTCCAAATAAGATTTAGAGGGTCATTATTTAAACCCAGAAAAGTTTGCCCACTTGAACCATTCGCCTTAAGACTAATAGTATAAGGATGATTGGTTGTGGGGATTAAAAGTGTAAGATAATTTTCAGCACTCCAACCATCAGGGGCAGTATCATAATCAATTTGCCACCAATAATAACCGTCCACAAAGCCCCCTCCATTAACTATGGTTCCGGTATTTGTCGGTGTTCGAGAACCTAAAATTTGACCATCAAGCCCTGGGCTCTGGCGAACATTTAATGTTGCCGTTGTCATGATTCTGTCGCCTACTTTGAATTTTCCGCTTGTTGGTGGTGGTGCCGGTGTTGGTGTTGGTGTTGGTGTTGGTGTTGGTGTTGGTGTTGGTGTTGGTGTTGGTGTTGGTGTTGGTAGCGGAACATAAGGATTAAACAATCCTGTTGTTGTTCCGCTGGAGACGTTAATCGTTACCGATTTTCTTTCTGGTCCAGTTGCCCTTAAACAAGATATCCACAAAGTCGTAGATTTTACTGGGTAAACAATGCTTGAGCCTGAAGTAGAATTTAATCTTGGCACAAAGAAATCCTCGCTAGAACAAGAAGAAATACCTGTTGAAGAATTCCAAGCTACTGATATTGGGCTACCGGGTGAGATAGATGTCGGGCTTGCGATTAAAACAACTGCATTCGCGCTAGTCGGTTTTGGTGGTATAGCTAAGACACTCACAGTGACCGTCGATTGAACTGCTGGAACATATGCAGTAGATACATTTCCACACGACTGTCCCGTTAGCGCGCTAAATCTGTCCCCGAGAGCGCAGTCTGTTAATTGCCTTGCTGTGTTTGAATTACCTGTTGAAGAGGATGAAGGGGGCACGGGAGCGGGAGGAGAAGAAGTAGGGGGAGGCGTCACCCCTCCAGTGATGGTAATTGTGTCTCTCGGGTATGTCCAAGTCTCTGTTCTCATGTCCATACAATGGAACATATATGTGGTAGAGGGCGCTTTGGGAAACCCAGGTTGGCTACGAGTAAATGATTGAGAAGAATTAAGCAGCGGACGACCACCCATGGTCCAATCACCGAACGCCATATAGAAGCCAAAAGGCTCATTAGGGCTTAGCTCATAATTGATATTGTCAATTATATTAGTTATACCACAAGAATTCGATACTCCCGAGGCAATCCATTTGAACCATACTTTTGACTGATTGGAGGAAAGCGCGATTGGCCCATCTACATAGTTAACGCCGTCAGTGCTTGCTTTAATGTCAACAATCGGAAGAGTGGGATTGGGCTGAGTTTGAGTGCCCACCACCACTTGCACAAGCGCATTTGCGGCATTTGACGACCCAGAACTGGTACATATAAGCCAAAATGTTTGAGAAGAAGAAGGGGTAACTATTTTCGAACCGTTTGCGGGAAAATTTCCTTCCGAGCTTGAAGTCCAACTAGAAGATGCGGGATAAGAAACAGCGGTACAACTTTTAGCATTAGTGGTGGACCAAGAAATAGTCGAGGATTGACCCGAAGTAATATACATTGGGTTCGCCGACATAGTAATAGTGGCTTGCGATTCCATCTGCGCGAAAGCAAAAGATGAAGAAAAACTAAAAAACATTAAAAAAAACAAAGTGAAAATTATGCCTTTTTTCATAGCTTTATTTTACCACTTAGTGTATTAAAATTGATAAAAGTTATCCACATTCTACTTTTTCTTTTTTAAAACTTCCCTTACCGCTTCTTTTATAGAATTCTTACCAATACCATAGTGTTCGATGAGTTCTTCGGGTGTCCCAGATTGGCCGAATTTATCGTGAACTCCAATAAATTCCATTGGCACAGGATGATTTTTTACTAAAACTTCAGCTACCGCACTTCCCATTCCACCAGCAATCTGATGTTCTTCTACGGTAACTATTGATTGACATTCTTTTGCTAAAGCTAAAATATTTTCCACATCCAGAGATTTAATGGAAGACAAATTCATCACTTTTGTTTTTATGCCCTCAGATTCTAATTCTTTAGCTGCAAGTAAAGCGTTATAAGTAAGTCCACCGGTCACAATAATGCCAACATGTGCCAAACCAACATCTGGTATCCAGTAAATTTCGGCTTTACCTAAAGCGAAAGGTGTTTCTTCTGTGGTAATAATAGGAGTTTTCTCTCTGGCAAGCCTTAGATAGGCAGGACGTACCGACTCTGCTAATGCCAGTGTTGCCTTAGAAGCCTCTATTGCGTCACAAGGAGAAACCACATCCATGTTCGGCATTACCCGCATTAGCGCAATGTCTTCGAGAGCTTGGTGCGTTCCCCCGTCCGGCCCCACTGAAATTCCTGCGTGAGACCCAACAACCACAACCTTCCTATCGTTATAAGCTATTGTCGTCCTTATCTGCTCCCAGTTACGCCCAGGAGAAAACATGGCATACGAAGAACAGAAAGGGATTTTGCCCATAGCGGACATACCAGAAGAAACTGTCACTAAATTTTGTTCTGCTACACCTATTTCAATAAATCTCTCGGGGAATTTTTCTTTAAACAAGTTCATTTGGGTTGATTCAGTTAAATCCGCACACAGAGCAACAACATTCTTATTTTTTTCTCCCGCCTTTTCCAGCCCAATACCAAAACCCTTGCGAATAGGAACCTGCTCCACGTCGTCATTGAAAAGTTTTGGATTTAATTTTAATTTGGGATTTAACATTAATGCTTAATTTTTATCTTAAACATTAACAGAGCGAAGCTGATCGTAAATTTCCTTCAATCTGCGGTCATTATCATTATCAAATATAGCTTTCAAAAAATTCTCTAATAACTTGCTTTTCAGTGCACTTTTAACTTCAGAAGAGACCTCAGAATCTATAATCTTTGTTACAACTTCATCTACTTTATCTTTTATTGTAATGATTGGAGAATATTCATTACTACTATAAACCAACTTATGCATCTCACTGTAGGCTTTTTGCGCTTTGCGTGAGTCAGCAAAAACAGAGAAACCTGCTATTGCTTCAGTGAAAAGTTTTTTTCGTTTGCCTTCAAAAAGACCTAATTCAGATTTTTGCTCTTCTAAGGCTTGTCTTACTTCACGCGCAGGATCTTCTGCTCCATGCTCTACTTGTTCATCCCACAAAGCACGTAGGTTTATTCCAAGATTTCTGTGTGTTTTTAATTCAACATCACGTTCCTGCCCAGAGACATCATTCCACAAACCAAGCAATCGGTTTATCTCTTTCTTATCTGTATTGGATTGTGAATTAAAGATATCCATTGCCAATTCTATTTCTACAACGCCTCTTGCAATCTCTGCACTTAGGTCTTGTTCAAGTTTTTTTTGATTTCTTTCTTTCTCTTCTTCTTCTGCCCTTTCTACCATTTTGTCTTGTACACCTTCCTCACCATAAATAAGCTTGGATTCTTGCTCTAGGGATTGCGCTTGTTTTTCAAGATCAGCGATAAATTCCTGGGCTTCTTGTTGAGCAGTAGTTATTTCCAAAGATATTTCAAGACCAGCTACTCTATATGCATCAATGCTTCTTTCTAAACCACTTAATATGGTTTGAGCTTCTCCAATAGAAGCATGAATGGTTTTCAGAGCTTCCACGTTATCTTCATCTGTTTTAAGTTTGGAATCCAAGATTGCCTTTCTTGCCGCCAGCATTTCTGCCATGCGCCTTTGTAAGGATTCTGCCCTTATTTTTAAATCATCTTTAACACCCTCGTGACTTCCTGCTGCTATTGGACCAATATCTTCTCTAGGCATATATTTAATAGAAATTAAACTTATAATATCTTCTTTAACTATAACATGAATTCTCTTGTAAACAACCTCATTCGTTCACTGATGTTCGCTTTTAATCTTACCTCCAAGTGTCCGGAGTTGTTCTAATGCAAGCTTACCTTGTTCTGCCTTTGCAGGCTCACCCGGCATGTCGGATATTCCTGGTGGTGTTCCATGCCATTTATAATCCCGTTCCATAAAATCTACGCCTTTGCCAGGAATAGTATGCGCAATTATCACTATAGGCTTCTCATATATACCCTGTGCTTCTTCTATGGCATGACTTAATGCTTGAAAATCATGTCCAGGAGTTTCTATAACATGCCAGTTAAATGCTCTCCATTTGTCAGCCAGAGGTTCAAGCGGCATGATGTCTTCGGTAAATCCATCGATTTGAATGTTATTTCTATCAATAATGGCAATTAAATTTCGTAAATTATTTTTACCTGCAAGCATTATTGCTTCCCATGTATTACCTTCATTCATCTCTCCATCAGACATTAGACAATATATGAATCTGCTACCGTCCTTTTTATCAATCCGATCCGCAAGCGCCATGCCCACTGCTTGGGATAATCCAGCACCCAGTGGGCCGGAAGAATTCTCAAGCCAGGGCATAAACTCTCTGTGTGGATGACCCTGAAGTCTAGAACCAAATTTGCGTAAAGTCTTTAACTCTTCAACAGGGAAATAACCAGCATGAGCCATGGTGGCGTATAGCACAGGAGCAATGTGGCCGTTAGAAAGTATCAGCCTGTCTCTGTCCGGCCAAAGAGGATTTTGAGGATCATGCTTCAAGACATGAAAATAAAGAAAAGTAAATATATCCGCCATGCCCAGAGGCCCGGCAGTATGTCCGGATTTGGCTTCAAGCAACATCGAAATAATAGACTGACGAATGTCGTTAGCTGTCTGTTCTAATTCTAAAACTTTTTGTTCTTTTAACATTTTACAAATCTTTAAACTTTTCTATCTCACTAATTATATCATCTGTATTGAAAATAGCTGAACCTATTACAAGTCTTTCCGCTCCAGCAGAAATAACCATCGAAGCGCTGTCTAAATTAATCCCACCATCTACTGAAATTATTAAGTCGGGGAATTTTTCTTTCAGAGTTTTAATATGTGAAATGCATATATCATTAAATTCCTCACCTTGGAAGCCCACATTCTCAATACCCATAACCTGCACAAAATCCACCAGAGAGACTAGGGGCTCGAGGGCATCAATATCAAAACTAGGATTAAAGGCAACACCTATCTTGATACTGTCTCTTACATACATATCGATACCTTCTATGAAATCCCTAAAAGAAACCAGGTCGCCAACAGCTTCTAAGTGAAAAATGATTCTTTTGGGGCCAAGTTTGGTATAGATATCAAAATTCTCAACTGCATCAGAAACCATCAAATGAATCTCAAAATCAATGTCCTCCCAAAACGGCATTCCCTCTTCTTCATTTAAAATTTTACGAAAATGGAGGTCCAAATTATTCTCCATAAATTCATCCCCCGCAGAAGGCTTGGCGGTGAAAGGCCAAGTAATACTTTTAACAAAAATCCCATCACAAATATCAACCTGAGCAACAGGAACAACACCGCGCACTAGGGCGATTTTATTTTTCAAATCTTCGTAATTTCTGGGTAATATGGCTGGTATTACTTCAATCATTAAGTTTAATATTATCTATTTTTTCCAAGCGACGGACATGCCTCTCTTCTTTAGAATAAGGAGTCTCTAGCCATAAATTAACGGCACTTAGCATGGTTTCTTCTGTCAAATATCTCGCACCCAAAGAAAGTATATTGGAATCATTGTGTTCTCTGGCCCTAACAATAACATTAGACTCATCGTCAACTATGCATTTTGCTTCTCCATAATAAACCATCGCCCTGACATGAGGGAACTTGTTGGCATCCATAGCTTCTCCCTGCCCAGTAGCCCCAAGGATAATACCTCGCACCGCCTCAGGATCCTTGGAAACTTCTCTGGCCACTGGAGTAATAAAGTCTGGATAATCATCACTCTCATTGTATTCATAGGCTCCCTTATCCACAACATCATAACCCTGAACCTTCAAAGAAGCGATAAGCTTTTCCTTTAAAGTAAAACCCGCATGATCTGTTCCAACAAAAATTTTCATATTATTAATTATACCACTAAATACCACTAAACCTAACAACCTGCTCCTGCCGTGATTCTGCTGTGGATAATCCCCCCCCCCACTTGGTACTCCGAGTACCAAGTGGTACAATAGAAACATGAGGAAACATACATTTGTAATTGGAGAGTATTATCATATTTATAATCGTGGCACAGAAAAAAGAAATATAGTTGGAGACAAACAGGACTTGAATCGATTTATTCAAAGCCTAGTGGAATTTAACACACAGAAACCAATCGGTAGCATATATCAGCTCTCATTTCAGCAATCCAAACTTAGTACTCGGAGTACCAAGTTGCAGAAACTTGTCTCGATAATAGCTTATTGTTTAAATCCAAACCATTTTCACCTCCTTCTTACCCCTCTAGTGGACAACGGTATCGAAAAATACATGCAAAAAATAGCCGGCTACACCAGATACTTCAATGAAAAATACAAAAGGAACGGAGTTTTGTTCCAAGGTAAATTTAAATCAAAACACATAGATTCAAATGAATACCTACTCCAAGTGAGCGCTTACATCAATATGAATAATCGAAATAAACTTGGTACTCGGAGTACCAAGTTGAGTAAATCAAGTCTTGAAGAATACACAAAATACGAGAAAGGGTTGTGTGATACGAAAATCATCTCAGAACAATTTAGAAATAAAAAGGAATACCATGGATTTGCGCTTGATTCTTGGCAGTACACACAGGAACTCAAAAAGGAGCTTGCGATGAGCTAACTGCCTACTTGGTACTCGGAGTACTAAGTGAAGTACCAAGTGATAAATCCCCCTGTCTTAATAACATGATCAACGAGCGTATACGTATACCCCATCTCGTTATCGTACCATCCCATTACCTTAACTAAATTTCCTCCCACCACTCGAGTCATCGCAAGGTCTGCGATAGATGCGTGAGAATTCCCCAAAATATCAGAAGAAACTAACGGCTCTTCGGTGACCGCAAAAATATTCTTCCAGCGAGCATCCTTTGAGGCCTTTTTGAGAATTTCATTTACTTCTTGCGCAGTAGTTTCTTTCTTCGAAATAAAAGTAACGTCAACGATAGATCCTGCCGGCACCGGTACGCGGATAGAGATACCGTCAAAAAGCCCGATAAGGTCTGGGAAGGCCTTAGTCACAGCTATGGCTGCGCCAGTAGAAGAAGGCACGATGTTCTGCGCTGCAGCACGACCTTCGCGCATGTCTTTCTTGCTGGGACCGTCGACAAGCGCCTGAGAAGCAGTATATCCATGGACTGTATTTAATATTGCCTTTTCTATGCCAAGTGCTTCATGCATTATTGCAATTAGAGGCGACGCTGCATTTGTGGTGCAAGATGCATTTGAGGTCACATCACAAGTACCGAATTTCTCTTCATTCACTGCAAGCAATATTGTCTCACCCTTGACACTACCGTCTCCTTCTTTGGCTGGGGCAGATATAACTACTTTTTTTGCTCCGGCCTTAATATGAGCGCTAGCTTTATCAAAAGTTACAAACAATCCAGTAGACTCAACCACCACATCTACTTCTAAATCTTTCCAAGGAAGCAGATTCGGGTCTTTTTCTGCTAGAACTTTAACCTGTTTCCCATCAATAGTGATTATTTGCCCCTCTGAAGATATTTCGTGTTTCCATTCTCTATATACGGTATCGTGCTTCAAAAGATACGCCATATTGTGCACGTCTCCTAAATCATTGACTGCTACGATTTCTATCTCAGGTCTGTCCCAGGCAATTTTTAAAAAGGCTCTGCCTATGCGACCAAAACCATTAATGCCAACACGTATTTTTCTTGCCCCGTTTGAATTTTCACTCATATCTATTATTTACATCTCCCCCGATATTATTTTTAAAATTCTTGCGGGGTTCATATCAACATTATATCAAAAATAACGAAAAACAGGTATAATTGTTCCAATGGAAAAATCCTTTATACATTTACACACCCACAGTCACTATTCCCTGCTTGATGGACTGTCAAAAATAGAGGATTTGGTGCAAATAGCTAAAAAATTACAGATGCCCGCCCTGGCTATAACTGATCACGGTAATATGTATGGGGCCATAGAATTCTACAAGCTTGCAAAAAAAGCCGGCATAAAGCCCATTATAGGAGTTGAAGCATACGTGGCTGAAAGAACCCGCTTTGATAAAGAGCACGGAATAGATAATAAAAGATACCACCTAATACTGCTCGCCAAAAATCTAAAAGGTTACAAAAACCTGCTAAAAATTGTTTCCAAATCTAACATTGAGGGGTATTACTACAAGCCCAGAGTGGATATGGATCTACTTAGAGAATACCATGACGGGTTAATAGCTCTTTCTGGGTGTATGGGCGGTCAACTTTCACAGGCAGTATTATCTGGAAACGAAGAAAAAGCTGAAAATATAGTTAGAGAACATCAAGAAATTTTTGGTAGGGAAAATTATTTTATAGAACTACAATCTCACCCTCATGTAGACAGAGACGTGGAACTCAGAACTAAATTAATAAAATTAGGCAGAAAATTAGGAATCACTATGGTAGCTACGCAAGACTCACACTATGCTTGTGAGGATGACCACGAAGCCCACCACACATTACTTCAAATAAACACTGGCACCGACGGCAAAGATTCAAGTAAGTTCGAATTCCCTGATGATGATTTCTCATTTATAGACACAGAGAAAGCCCGACAATACTTTAAGGATATACCAGAGGCGGTGGACAATACAGCCTTGGTTGCAGACATGTGTGAAGAATACGACCTAGAACTAGGCAAAGCCTATTTCCCTACTTATATTATAGAAAACGGTGCGACTCCAGAAGAAGAATTACGCCGACTGACAGAAATAGGCTTAAAGAAAAGAAACATAACAGAGACCAAAGAAATACGTGACCGTATAGAATACGAATTTAGTATTATCGTTAATAAAGGTTATCCTTCGTACTTTTTAGTTGTGTCAGACCTTCTCAGATTCTCTAAAGAAAATGGAATACTAACCAACACTCGAGGATCCGCAGCCGGATCTCTGGTTTCATACCTCATAGGTATTACCAATGTAAACCCAATAGAATACCGGCTCCCCTTTGAGAGATTCCTGAATCCAGAAAGACCGTCGCTACCAGATATAGACATGGATTTTGCCGACAATAGAAGAGACGAGGTAATTGCTTACGCTAAAAGTAAATACGGGGAAGACAAGGTTGCTCAAATAGGAACCTTTGGAACTATGATGGCTAAAGGCTCAGTACGTGACGTGGCTCGGTCTTTGGGTTACCCCTACAGTGTTGGAGACAGAATTTCATCAATGATACCTACGGGCTCTCAAGGCTTCCCAATGACAATAGACCATGCACTTGAAATTACACCCGAACTAAAAGAAGCCTACGAGAAAGAACCCGACACTAAGAAAATAATTAATCTTGCAAAAAAGATGGAAGGCTGTGTTAGACACGTATCTGTGCATGCTGCAGGGGTTGTTATTTCTCCGTCAGAATTATCTAATTTTACCCCAATACAGTTCGATCCTAAGGGTGGAAATATCATAACCCAATATGATATGTACAACATCGAAGAAACTGGACTACCGAAGTTCGATTTTCTGGGAATTAGAAATCTTTCAATTCTCGCCGAGTCCATCCGTTTAGTAAAAATAATTCATGGAATAGAAGTGGATTTAGAAAAAATACCTCTTGATGATAAGCAAACCTTCAAAATGCTCGCTCGCGGGGAAACAATCGGACTATTCCAACTTAATGGATCTGGTATGACTAAATATCTCAAAGACCTAAAACCCACCAACATAAATGACATAAACGCCATGGTAGCACTATACCGACCTGGTCCTATTGCCTTTATACCTGACTATATAAAAAGAAAACAAAATCCTAAATTTGTTACTTACTTAGACCCACGCCTAAAGCAGTTTATTGAAACAACTTACGGTATTTTGATTTATCAAGATGACATCTTGCTCATAGCTGTACACCTAGCTGGATATTCCTGGGGGGAAGCAGACAAACTACGTAAAGCAGTAGGTAAGAAAATCCCCGAAGAAATGGAAGCGCAAAAAGAAAAATTCACAAAAGGTCTAGTGTCCAATGGTATGACAGAAAAGAAAGCCAAAGAAATGTGGTCTCAAATAGAAACCTTCGCAGCTTATGGATTCAACAAGGCACATGCTGCAAGCTATGGATTAGTGGCATATCAAACTTCCTACATGAAGGCCAACTTCCCTATAGAATACATGTGCGCCATACTAACAGCTGAATCTGGGGACGTGGATAAAATTTCAGAAATAGTAGCTGAGTGTAAAAAAATGAAGATTGATATCTTGCCTCCATCTATAAATGAAAGTTTTAATGGATTCACCGTAGTAAGGGTGAAAAATGAAGATGAAAGAAAATCCATAAGGTTCGGACTAGATACTATTAAAAACTTGGGCACAGATATTGCAAGCTCTATAATTGAAGAAAGGAAAGAAAAAGGTCCATTCGTATCTTTAATTGATTTCTTTGAACGCATCAACCACAAAAACTTAAATAAAAAATCAGTCGAAGCCCTAAGTAAATCAGGAGCACTGGATGACCTAGAGGAACGCAATATGATAATTGGTAATCTAGAAACATTACTGGCATTCAACAAAGAAGCAAAGAGTGTTTCAACTCAGACCTCTCTTTTTGGAGATATTGGTGGAGTCAGCGCAAAGATAACCCTTGCCCCACAGACAGAAGCCACAGCCAAAGAAAAATTACTTTGGGAAAAGGAGCTTCTGGGGTTATACATTTCTGGACACCCACTAGACGAGTATCGAGCAAAGATAGAAAAATCTGGCACAGTGATAAGCAAAATACGCGAAGAGCTAAAAAACAATGCCCCCGTCACCGTGGCCGTAATAGTAGATACCGTGAGAATGGTTATGACAAAGAAAAATGATCGCATGGCATTTGTTGGTATCTCAGACTTTACTGGAAGTATCGAAGCAGTTGTCTTCCCGGCTACTTACGAAAAAGTAAAGGATAATCTGATAGCAGAAAAGATAATAGCTCTATCTGGAAAAGTTTCAACCAGAAACAATGAAAAAAGCATAATAATAGAGGACCTCAAAGCCATCTAACTTGCCATCAAGGGTTCCCCTTGATAAAATATAAGTATTATGGAGAGAAAAATAAAATTTGAAACAGGAGAATTTTATCATATTTATAATCGAGGTGTCGAAAAAAGAGTCATTTTCCAAGATACTAAAGATTATAAAAGATTTTTGGCGCTACTTTACATTGCAAACAGCGATAAGCAAGTCCACATCAGCAACAGTGTTTGGTACAAAGGGGCTCTAGATGATATATTTGAGAAAAATCGAGGCAACCCCCTTGTCGCAATAGGATCATACTGCCTAATGCCAAACCATTTCCATTTACTTTTAACACCCTTAGCCCAAGGAGGTGTTTCCAAGTTTATGCTTAAACTTCAAACTGGCTATTCTATGTATTTTAATAAAAAGAATAACAGAGTTGGCGCTCTGTTCCAAGGAGTATTCAGGTCACAACACATCACAGATGATATTTTCTTAAACTATATCTTCGCTTACATACATCTCAATCCTGCAAAGTTAAAAAATAAAAACTGGAAAACTCAGCCAAAAATATTATCAAACGAGTTAAAAAAATTCATCGCAGAATATCCATTCTCGAGTTTGTCAGAATATATATCAGCAAACCATAAAATACTTGACACAACGCCTTTCCCTGTAGATACAGATCGCGTGCGTAATTACCAAGCAATAGTTGATGATTTTAGTGAATTTATCGAGGGGAACCCTTGATAAATACGAGGGGAACCCTTGATAAATATTAAAGTCTTCGCGCAGCGCTAACCGACACGTTGCCATTTTGAAAAAATTTTACTCTTACACTAGATAAATCAGGAGAAATTTCTGGAAAATTATAAGTTTGGTAAAAACCAACTATTTTATCAGCTTTACAATATTTATCGTTAAACTCAGCTACGATCTTAAACGCTTCTTCCGCAGTAATTGTTAGATCAGCGAGCTGTCTTAATGTTGTGCCCACTACTGGATGACTGTTTAATAATTTACTGTATTCTTTCTCACTCATTAAGTCTTCAGCATCTGTAAAAAAATCCTCCCTTTGATTCGCTTCTTCCTGGGCCATGTCCAATACAGAGACTTTATTTTTAACTCTCAGTTTGTCAAAAAATGATCTAGTCTGGTTAGACTCCCTAGCTTGCTGTTTTAATTTTTCATCATTAATAGTGGTCTCCTTTCTAATGAACCCCCCCCTGAATCCTCTGTAAAATTTTCTTGGTGCTTTTTAGGAAAATCACCTACTTTCTTAAACTCACTACTAGATGGGTTAAAATTTTCCATATTATTGAGACACTGTTTATTTATTAATAACTTATATATCTTAACATGCTTTCTGTGAAATTTGCAATTTAGAATTAATTATACAAACTCATTGCCTTCTCTTTGCTTTCAGAGAAAATCACTTCTACTGCTTCGGCTACTTTTTTAGAAAGTTTTTTGAGAGTTTCAAGTTCGCTCTTTTTAAATTCGCCAAGCAAAACATTTAGCACCGCTTTCTCCCCTTTTGGCTTTTTTATTTTACCCGTTGAAGTAGCCGGCGCAATCCCTACTCTTATTCGCAGAAATTCTTCACTCTTGAGCGCTTTTATTATTGAACCTAAGCCATTATGCCCACCGGAAGATCGATTGAAAGATATTTTCATTTTCCCGAGTGGTAAATCTATATCATCATAGATAACAACTAAATCTTTCAAATCTTTTTTTGTTTTAACAAAAGGAGCAACGGCCTTGCCAGAATTATTCATAAAACCATCCGGAGTAATAAATTTTATCTTAATGTCTTCATTCAACTTCTGCTTTATCATTCCCACTAAAATACGCCCAGCATTATGCCTCGTCTTTTCGTATTCTTCTCCAGGATTGCCCAGACCAACAACTATTTTCATATTTTTATAATAACACCTAAATCCCAAAGAGGGCAAATCCTGCTAGGCAATACTTATGGGTGTTGTGTCAATATTTAATTATGCTATATTATATAAATGCAAATGAGCAAAAACGACCCTAAAGAAGGGACAAAAGAAGCTCCTAATAAAACCATAGTCCAAACAATATGGGAATTCGCAACCTTTGGAATCATCGCCTTAATAATAGTGATGCCCATTCGACTTTTTATTGCACAACCTTTTATTGTCTCCGGTTCGTCCATGGTGCCAACTTTTAAAGACGCCGACTATCTGATAGTAGACGAATTATCCTACCGACTAAAAGACCCAAAGAGATTTGACGTGATTGTTTTTAGATATCCGAAAGACCCAAGTAAATATTTCATTAAAAGAATCCTGGCTTTACCTAATGAAAAAATAACAATAGATGGCGGAACAATAACTATATACAACGATGAGCACAAAGATGGTTTTGTGTTAGACCAACCTTTCATCAGAGAGCAGAGCGACGACAGTATGTCCTTTGATTTAAGCGATGACGAGTATTTCGTTATGGGAGACAATAGAAATTACAGTTCGGACTCCAGGTTTTGGGGACCAGTAAATAGAGATCACCTTGTGGGCAAGGCATTTATCAGATTATTACCAATAAGTAACGTGGACCTACTGCCTGGAGTTTACAGCCCAGAAGATTCCCAATAAAAAAATGTCAAAAGAACCAAAAAACAAGGCCAAGGATTATTCATCACCTAAGGGAATGAGGGATATTATTAATGAAGATTTCTATAATTTTCAAGGATTCTTTGAAAAAGCTCAAGAGATAGCTATTTACTATGGTTTCAAACCGATAGAGACCCCAATTCTAGAACATGAAGACTTGTTCACTACAAGTGTAGGTGAAGGAACTGACATTGTGGACAAAGAAATATACACTCTAAAAACAAAAGGTGGAGACCACCTAGCTTTAAGACCAGAACACACCGCTCCTTTAATGCGAGCCTATCTAGAACACGGCATGCAAACAATGCCTCAACCCGTTATGTTCTATCAATACGGGCCGGTATTTAGACATGACAAACCCCAACAAGGAAGATATCGACAGTTTTGGCAATTTGACCTGGATTCTCTTGGAAGCGACAAGAGCATAATGGATGCGTTTGTGATAAAGGCTGGAGTAAGTATTCTGGAAGAAGCTGGAGCGCAAAATTTATCTGTTAACATAAATTCAATAGGCGATAAAGAATGCCGAGGTAACTACATAAAAGAGCTAGCCAATTATTACAAAAAAAATATCAACAACCTGGGCGCAATAGATAGACAAAGACTGAAAACTAACCCATTAAGAATCTTAGACTCCAAAGAAGAAAAGACCAGAGAAGTCAATGAAAAGGCCCCTGACTCAATTAGTTTTCTTTGCACTTCTTGTAAAAAACACTTCAAAGAAGTCCTCGAATACTTAGAAGAAATGGGAATAGAATACAAACTAAATAAAAATTTAGTTAGGGGGTTGTCTTATTATACTCGTACGGTGTTTGAAGTGTACGATGAAACTGGATCAGAGGACGGCTCCCCTATGCAGATAGCTTCTGGTGGTCGTTACGACTACCTGGCTCGCCAAATAGGAAGCAGAAAAGATGTTCCCGGGGTTGGTTTTTCTGTTGGAGTAGATAGGGTCGTTGGGTCTAACTGGTACAAAAAGCTTGCCCCTCGAATAGTTAAAAAACCTAAAATATACTTCATCCAACTTGGCACAGAGGCAAAACTAAAAAGCTTAAATGTTATAGAAATACTACGCAAAGCACACATTCCTATTGCTCATTCTTTATCCAAAGACAGCCTAGGTTCACAGCTTGCCGTAGCAGAAAGACTAGCCATACCCTATGCTATTATTTTTGGGGTCAAGGAAGCACTTGAAGAATCTGTAATCGTGCGCAATATGACCAATAGGTCCCAAGAAACAATAAAACTAACCAAACTCTTGGAATACCTAAAAGAAATTAAGTAAAAACAATGAAGAAAATTCTTCAAAAAGAAGACCCCATTTTGCGTAAAGAGGCTAAAGAACTACCTCTCGGTGAAATAAACACACCAAAAACAAAAAAAATACTTAGGGAAATGTCCGCGGCACTAAAAAGCCAGAACGATGGCGTAGCCTTAGCTGCTCCCCAAATAGGATATTCTCTTAGGATTTTTATAGTTTCCGGAAGAATTTTTGAACAGAACTTTACTGAAATAAATGATATTGAAACCCCCTCACCCAACCCAGAAGTGGCGTTAAAAAGTAAAAAGACACCGGACTTAATTTTTATTAATCCTAAAATATCAAAGCTCTCCAGAGACAAGGAATGGATGCCCGAGGGATGTCTCTCTGTTAGGCCTCTATATGGTAAAACCTTTAGATCAAAAAAGTCCACAGTTACAGCCTACGATGAAAATGGCAAAAAATTCCAACGTGGCGCCTCCGGACTGCTTGCGCAGATATTTCAGCACGAAACAGACCACTTAAATGGTATCCTTTTTATTGACCACGCCAAAGACATTAATGAAGAGAAATTAGATCGAATCTATGGAAAACAATAAAGGAAAATTAAATTTTGCATTTTTCGGCGGGGAGCCATTAGCTATCTATGCCCTCGATAAATTATATGCAAGCGGTCTTACCCCCGCCCTTATTATAAGTAACCCCGATAAACCTCAGGGAAGAAATCTAGAAATTACTCCTCCGCCCACTGCTCTTTGGGCGAAAAAACACAATATTCCCTTGATTCAACCAGAGAAATTCAACAAAGAAGAATTTCCTAAAGAAATAGATTTTTTTGTAGTAGTTTCGTACGGCAAAATGATCCCTAAAGAAATTTTAGACTTGCCGAAATTAGGAACGCTTAATATTCATCCTTCTCTCTTACCACTTTATCGAGGTCCTTCACCGATCATCGCGCCGATTTTAAATGGCGACCAAGAGACAGGCGTAACTATTATAAAAATAAATGAGAAGATGGATCATGGGCCGATATTGGCACAAGAAAAAATAAAGCTTTCGGGAAGTGAATTTATAGAGGATCTAGAAAAATCTTTAGGAAAACTAGGCGCAGAATTATTAATAAAAATCATTCTGGACTTTATTTCAGGTAACATTAGACCGAAAGAACAGGACCACAGCCAAGCTACTTTTGTAAAAAAAATAACTAAAGCTGACGGAGAAATTAACCTCGCAGATGACCCAAATAAAAATTGGGCAAAGTTTAGAGCATTTTATAAGTCACCTAGAAGTTTCTTTTTCGAAAATGGCAAAAGGATAATAATTACTAAAGCCAAGCTAGAAGACGGTAAATTCAAAATAGAAAAAGTTATTCCGGAAGGTGGAAAAGAAACGAACTACGCCGATCAGCAATAATTAGTATTTAGAAGTAAAGGGATTCCTATTTGAGAGTCCTTTCATCATTTTCTTAACACTAGAAGCTCCACGTTTATATAATGTTTGTTTACGATCTTTACTCTTATTTATATCTCTTAATATGGTTTCTTTTACCGCGTCTATTGCTTTGTATAAATCTTCTTCATCAGCACTGGAATAAAATTTCTCTCCATCTATATTTATTAAACAATCCGCATGTAAATATGCACCAAATTTATGATGGTTAGTACTTTTAGAAACCTCAAAAGAAACAATAACCTCTCCACCCCTCTCTTCAATTTTACTTAATATTTTCTCTAAGTTTGTAACCCTTTTCTCTACGTAATCACGTATTGCGGGAGTAATTTCGATATTTTTACTTAATAAATTTATCTTCATAACATAATTATATCACAAAAGAAAAATAACCCTAGAAATCTCCCATTTATCCTTTTAAAGCTTAAAAAACTCAACAAATTCACGATATACCTGTGGAGCATTTTCGGTATAGAAAATACCATGACTCGCTGAGTCGAAAATAATAGACTTTTTTGATTTAGAGTTTACTAATCCTTCAATTTGAAAAGCGCTACCTAAGTGAGCTATCGGGTCGCCCTTAGAATACACAGACAAAATTGGGCTTTTAATTTTGTGTATATTATTCCTTAAATCTTTATTTATTTCATTTAAGAGCTTAAGTCCATACGCTGGCATGCGCATATAAGAAAAAGAGTCCTTCCTGGCAATTCTTTGTTCTTCTGAAAGTTTCTTTTGAAACGACTCTCTTCTGGAGAAAATACGCCAAAGTGTATACAATCCTGGAAGAGACAAGGGGAAAGAAAGTTTATAGGGGGTATCAGTAATAAAAACCCCCGAGACATCATAATGACTAGCCAAATACAGAGCGACTTGTCCACCAAAACTATGGCCACCCACAATGACACTCTTGTTTTCTTTAAGGAGATATTTCAATTCTTTTTCGGCTGTTTCTATGAAATGATCCTTGGTAAGACCACGCAAATCCTCAACCTCTGAACCATGCCCAGGCAATCTAGGTACTACAACAGAAAGGTTGTATTTTTCATGCACAAAAGAAGGCAACCCATTAAAATCAGTAGGGCTTCCAGTATAACCATGAATCAAGAGCACTGCCTCAGGTCTTGACCCACGTAGCTTTATCGATTCCGCATATGGATGAATATTTTTTTGAGCCATAATTGCAAGATTACTATAACTATTAAGATAAGCAACACGAAACCAACTCCCGCATACAAACTTTGGAAAATATCAGCCACATACGTAAACCCTAGTCCGGACAAAAAACCAATAGGCCCTATTACAGCCAGCCATATAATTGTAGCTATTACATTGTACCTAATAAACTCACCAAAAGAAAAGCTCAAATTACTTATATAAATCAGTATTATAATGCGTGTCCCCACCAGGAACTTAGCGAAAACCAGAGCCCAAAAGTGACTACCCCTACTAACTTTTTCGATGGCTTTTGTTATAACGGTAATAGTTGGGTTAGCATAACGATGTAGGATTATTTTTTTGGCTGTAGTTGTACGACCCAACAAAAACCACATAGAATCAGCCGACAGTGCACCCAAAAAGCTAAATGTAATCGAAGCCACTGGAGAAATAATCCCCTGAGCGGCAAGAAAGGCAATAGTGAAAAGAGCTAACTCACCTCCAACGGCTGCGCCTAAAAATATAATCAGGTACTGAAGTGAAGGATACTCTAAAATTAAAAATTTTACCCATTCAAGCTGGTCAACCATATTTTATATTATTTCTTTAAGAAAATTCTTAATAAGTAAAACTGCCAAAATGCACAAATCCAACCAACAACAACATCGAAATTCATTTTTTGCCGTTGCCACTCCCCCCTCCAGAATCCATATTTTACCTCTTTTAAGGTTTGATAGTAAGGCATCACCTTATGTCCCATACCATTCTTGGACAAAAAATAAACCATTAAATTAAGGCCAGCCTCTATTCGAAACCGATATTTATAAAAATTAGGCAGTCTCTGCCACAACTCTTTACGCATTGAGCGTTCTCCAGAATTTAAAGCAAAAGGCAAGAAAGACTTTTGCATAACATTATTCCGAATACCAATAAACATGTCATATTTTTTCTCAATAACCGGAAAAACTAATTCATCCACCATTCCTCCAGTTAAGCCAACCAAATCAGCATCACAAAAGAATACAATATCATTGACAGATTCCCCAACTGCTCTATTCATGGAGAAAGCCTTGCCATGATTGGGTTCGTTTGTGAGGCATAGCACAGTGGGAAATGTAGATCGAACAAACTCTGTAGTGCCATCATGAGACCCATCATCAACTACTATTATTTGGGAAATAGACGAGGCATTTATCAATGCTTCTATGACATGACCAATTCTAGGCCTTTCTTTGTATGCTGGAACAACGGCAGTTGCCCTCTCTATTGTATTTTGCATAAAGGTACACGTATTATATCAAAAAACAACCCCTTAACCAAGTCACCTAAATACAACATCATGGTTGTGGAGCTAATATTATGGTAAAATATATAGTATGGGCAAGAAGATAATTTATTTTGTAAGACACGGAGAAACAGAATCTAACGCAAAAGGAATTAGACAAGGATCAGGTGGTACTTTAACAGAAAAAGGTAGAACGCAAGCGCTAGAAACAGCCCGAAGGTTTCCCAAAGAGAAAGGTTCACCCCAGGCAATATTCGCCAGTCCATATCAGAGAACCAAAGAAACAGCTGAAATCATAAGCAAAGAACTTGGTATGCCAGTAGAATATTCTGACCTTTTAATAGAGAGAAGAAATCCCTCTGAAATAGTCGGAAGAGTGGGTGCAGAAAAAGACGTGCAATCTATTGTAGACCGCATCGACAACAGCTTTCATGACGACAACATGCGTTACTCGGATGAAGAAAACTTTGTGGACCTCAAAGAAAGAGCAAAGAAATTATTGGACTTCATCAAAAAAACCAAAGAAAAAAGAATTATAATGGTAACCCACGGAATATTTCTAAAAATGGTCATAGCTTATATGGAATACGGCAATAAACTAAACGCATCGCAGTACAACACCCTTAGTTATTTTAACCCGATAGACAACGCAGGTATGACCATATGCCTATATAACCCTCATTGGTTCAAGAAAGATGAGTGGAAGTTGCTAACTTGGAATAACGAAGCCTAGATAGAATTTTATCTGTAGCCAATCAACAAAAGCACGACAAGTAAAATAACTAAAGATAAAAGCGAAAAATATGGTAGCTTCCACCACCAGTTTTTCTCGTTCATTGTCTTTATGAACATAGCCTTGGCTTCAAGGAAAATAAGTACCGGTAAAACCGCAACCATGAACCAGACCAATTCAATAATAGCCTTCATATTTATATTATACAATAATATACCAGTCTATGTCAAGAAAAATCACTCCAAACTAGACCTACTTGAGAAGGAACCTTACAGAAGAAACTACGCGTATTTTCTTGTATTCAGGAGAACCTGGGTCTTTTTCTGATATATCAAAGACACCCTGATTAGCCCTAGATATAGGACCAAGAGAAGAGTTGGAATTCTCAGCAAATTGATCCGCAGAAACTCGAGCGTTCTTTATTGCCTCAGAAAGCATTTCTGGCTTGATACTATTAATATCAGAGAATTCAAACATTATAGAGTTGTTACTCATCGTAATCCCCTTTTTAACTAGCTCAAGAGTCTCACTTGAAGCAATCCTTATTAAGTCAACCTTTTTGGTATAAACAGACAATTGAATGCTGGCATTAAATGTGAACAAAGACTCACGGTAAGTATCTTTATAAATTTGATAAATATTTACAGGGGCTACGTTTATCTCACTAGCCTCAAAGCCCTTTGCTACAAGGAAAGCCTTAGTCGCAGACATATTTCTCTCTATGTCTAGAGCAAGACCATCAATGCTATTAGACTCCACTTCAAAGTTCATAGACCAGACAGCAACGTCAGCCTTCACTATTCTCTCTGAAAGACCTTTTACTTCCACATAGGCACCCTGATCAGAAAAGCCGCGAGCAGAAATAAAGAAAACCAAGGCAAACACAAATAGAGATGCCGCTACTGTTACCAGACCATATTCTTTTAATTTTTCTATCATAGTATGATTATATCACGATTTACTTATTTTTTCTTCTTGTTGCCTTCTTAGCCAGCATTGTGTTCTTGATAGCTATACGCTTTTTAGTCTTATGAGAACGTCGTGACTTCTTCTTTGGACTGAGCGTGGTACTTCTTTTTGCCATAAAATTATTCTATTATTTGATAAACTAATAAACCCATTATACTTTATATATAAATATATCTCAACGTATATTTGAAATAGGTAAACTACTTATTAAGCACTGAGCGTGCCATAGGTCCTATTATTCCATCAGGAAAAAGCTTGCTTACGGCCTGAAATCTCATAACACAGTCCTTGGTTTTCTGGCCAAAACCCCCGTCTGGTACTCCGCAATTATACCCAGAATCATTTAAAAACTTCTGAAGCTCTGTGACTTCAGCCCCTCTTGAGCCAACCCTTAGATTTAAAGTAAAGTTAAAAGTCGAAGCACCTAAGACACTCCCCGAGGTACCTGTGGTTGCCAAAGAAGCACCAACACAGCGCTCACCAGTAATACTGCTAAATAAAACTCCTAGAACACAGCCAGGCATCGCGACTGTTGAGACAGAGCACCTTGCACCTGTTATTGGACTAAATATATTTCCTAGAACGCAGCCACTGTCTGTGGCTTGTGTAGCAAGTGGCACAACTCTTCGGATAGATCCACCGCCACCCCCACCTCCACCACTACTAGTCGGACTTGGTACTGGACGCACCTCAACATTTCTAGTAGCGGTGGAAACATTATTAGCAGAATCTGTAGCTGTGTAGGTAATGACATATGAGCCCAAAGTACTAGTATCAACCACACCCGAGACAACCACAACCACAACACCGTCCACATCATCTAGTGCAGTAGCGCCTGGGTCAGTGAAAGTATCTCCAACTGTTAAGACAATACTGCTGTTACCATTTAAAGTGATCACCGGCGCAATGATGTCCGGAAGCGGTGGAATTACAACAAATTTATTTAAAGCATTAAAAGCGTTCATCCTTTTTTCGGTTAATGTTTTACCGAGCATAGACGGTAGGGTGTCTCCTGTGCTTAAAATTGCATCCTTAACTTCATCTAAAGTAAGGCCTGGCTGATAACCCCAAAGGAGCGCCACAAGTCCTGCCACATGAGGAGCCGCCATAGATGTGCCAGCATAATAATCATATGAGTAATCGCATGATTGAGCAACTATAGTACCTGAAGTACAGATAGTACTGTAAATATTTGTTCCTGGTGCACCAATGTCAACAGAAAGCGCACCATAGTTTGAAAAAGAAGCCAACTCGTCATTCTGGTCCGTGCCAGTAACAGCAATAATATTATTCAAAGCAGGGCCAGCACCAGTATCTACACCAAAGCCACTTGGATAAAATTTATGCATATCAATAGGGGCAACTCCTGTCTCATCAACGTCTAGATCATAACCATGATTACCAGAAGCGGCTACAAATAATCCTGGAAATAGAGCTATGGCGTCATATAAAGCTTGATCATAAGCCCCACCAGCAGTACCTAGTGATCCCCAACTTGCATTTATTATTTTGGCTCCATTTGCTTTAGCGAAATTGATGCTTTTTACGTTGTCGAAAGTGCTTAAAGAAGTCTTAAGCGCCATTATCTTTGCACTGGGTGCAACCCCAATTACCCCAGTCGTATTATTCTTGGTTGCTGCTATGGTTCCTGCAATATGAGTACCGTGTGAAGGATTGATATAAGGTGAATAATATACGGGAAAAGGCATTAAATCGTTATCTTGATAATCATAACCATAACTACATCCACCCAAAAAGACACCTAGGTCGTCTAGACAATTCGTACCATCCCACATATTGCCAATCAAATCAGGATGGTTATAAGCGACACCACTGTCTATGACGGCTACAATTATTTCAGCATTATCTCCCTCATTTATAGCCCAAGCCTCAGGGGCATCAATATCCGCATCTAAAGTTCCAGGAGAGGTATTCACCTCTTGGCCTGTATTGTGTAGGGCCCAAAGTTCGTCCTTGTATGTATCATCAGTTAAAATTTCTGCAGGATAGTATTGAAAATTTGGCTGAACGTATTCTACGTTTGGGTCATTTTTTAATTCAGCTATTTTCTCTTCTATTGTTTTACCGTCTGTTATTTCTAAAACAGCCAGATTTTCCCCTTTCAAGTCTTCTTTTGTCTCTAAAGAATTAGTGACTGTAAAGCTGACAGCTGAAGCGATGCCAGTTGTTGTATTTAAATTTATTATACTTTCTTTATATTTTACTAAAATCTCACCGTCTACGTATTCTCTTTTTTCTTTTTTTATTTTCTCTGGTATTACTTCTACGACTTTTTCTACAGCAGGCTGTTCTGGTTCTAGATCTATCGGTAAATCAACTGGCAAAATTTCTACTTCTTCGGTCACAGGAGATACTTCAAGCAAAGTAAGCTCAACATCTTCAAGTAAATCTTCAAGCGAAATTTCTGTAGGGATTTCAAGAACGGTAATATCTTCACCTGTATACGCCAAAACAGGCAAAGCCGACTGCCCTAAGACCAGTGAAAAAATCAAATAAATTGAAAAAATCAATCTCAGTTTTTGAAACCTTATCATTTATATAGTATATCATCTTTGATTACAAAAGTCAATAGGGAGTCGGGCCATACCTTTAGGCCTATCTCTCCCCTATTTGTTGTCGCCACATAGCAGAATACAGGCCTTTCTTTTCAAGTAATTGGGAGTGCGAACCGGACTCTATTATAGAGCCTTTTTCTAAAACATAAATTGTATCTGCGTGCATAATGGTCGAAAGTCGATGCGCTATGAGTATGGTTATATGTGAACTTGTCTTTGATATTTCTCTTATTGTTTTACTAATTTCTTCTTCGGTCAGAGAGTCGAGTGAAGATGTAGCCTCGTCGAAAATTAAAACACTTGGCTTCCTTAGTAAGGCTCTTGCAATAGAGAGCCTTTGTTTCTCTCCACCAGAAACCTTGACTCCACCTTCACCAATAAGTGTGTCCAAGCCTTTGCCCGCACGAAGTAGTAGGTTCTGGCATTGAGCCTTGTTTAAAGCATCCATACATTCTGCGTCAGTGGCATCGGGTTTAACGAAAAGCAGATTCTCTCTTATGGTGCCGGCAAAAAGCTGGGAATCCTGAGTGACGAATCCTATCTGTGCACGAAGCTCTTCTTTGTCTATCTTCTCAAATGGGAAATCGTTGTAACGTATCTCTCCCTCCGATGGTAAATACAGCCCCACCAGAAGCTTGACCATAGAAGTCTTGCCGGAACCAGATGGACCAACAAAGGCTATTGTTTTACCTAGCCCGACTTCATAAGAAATATCCATCAAAGCCTTGTCGTTGGAGATTCCGTACTTAAACGAAACATCCTTGAATGAAAGTTCCTTAATCTGACCTACCTTTTGAGGATCTCGGGCAACTTGCTCTTTAGGGGTTTCCATTAATTTCTGAAAATTAGCAAGTGAAGCTTCCGCTTCTCTGTAAGTGCTGATAACGGTACCGAGTTCTTGTAGTGGTCCAAAAACATAAAATGAGTAAATAAACAAAGAAAAGAACTCCCCGAAGGTAATAGTCTGGTTAAATATAAGGTACAACATAAAAAAAAGTATCCCTGTACGTAAGAAGTTAATGACTGTGCCTTGGATGAAACTTATGCTACGCAAGTAACGGAGTTTTTTTAGTTCGAGTTGTAGGATTTTATTAGTTGTAGTGTTTAGACGATTTACTTCCTGCCCAGCAAGACCCAAGCTCTTAACTAGTTCAATGTTGCGCAAAGATTCAGTAGTGGATCCGGCCAGGGCTGTGGTTTCTGCAACTATGACCTTCTGAACATCTTTTATTTTCTTAGAGAGCAATAAACTCATGCCACCAATTACAGGAATAGTCACAAAGAAAGCCACCGCTATCCCCCAATAAATGTGTGTAGCGTAAATAGCCACAAAGACAAAGCCGATAAGAGAAATAAAAAGCACATTAACTACTGAAGCAATCAGCTTTTCAGTGTCTTGCCTGACCTTTTGCAATTTACCTAAAGTCTCACCGCTTCTCTCGTCTTCAAAAATACTATAAGGCAAAGACAGGGAGTGGGATATCCCATCTCTGTACAAATCCGCCCCCACCCTTTGGCTTATACCGTTTAAGAAATAATCTTGAAAGTTCTTTGCAACCCTTGAGACAAAAGCCACTCCCACAATAGCCAATAGTAGAAAACTAACACCTCGAAAAAACTCCGCCCTGCTGTACAGTTCTGATTTAGTGGCATACTCATCTATCACATAACGGAAAATATATGGATCCAGTAAAGAAAAAATCTGGTTGATGGCGGCCAATAGCAAAGTCAGAAGACAAAGCCGCCAATATTTTTTAAAATAATGATAAAAAATTTTCATAATTCTATTTTAAGCTTTCTTTTATGATCTCCTCCAATTCCGAAGCTGCCTTTTTGATGTACTTTTCCACAAGTTTGGTCATTTTCTCTTTCATCAGTTCAAACTTCTGCGGATCTCTATCTTTCAACCTGGTTATGTCTTTATATATTAGGTCGTGCTCAATTTCAGCCCAAGCATGATGCAAAATAGAGGTAAGTTGTAGCTCACTTTTTAAACCACTAAAGTGCTTGTACTCGCTCAGGCTAGTGCGCTTAGGGCCAAAAGACATTATAATGTGGGTCGCTTTGTAGCCATTGTCTTTCTCTAGCTCCTCTATTCGCATCTCTCCACCTATTTCTGCTTTAATTTTCTTTGTAAATTTTTCTTTGTCACTCTCTGTATAAAATATTATTCTAATTCCCACCAGATCCTCCACGTCCTCAACAGAAAAATAATATTTGCCCTGACCCTTTTTACGCAGAAGTTTACCCTCTAGTCTTTCGGGAGTCTTGGTTCTAGAAACTATTTGATACTTATAACCACCGTCTTTAAGCAAGGCTTCTAAGGCTTTATGAGAAGCTATCCTGAATTCTTCATAATTTGGACTTTTGTGTTTATATTCATCTAAGATTTTATTTACGTAATCCTTCTCTCCACCAAATCTTTCTGGGTTTAAAAAATCTATAATTTTATCGATGAATTTTGAATTCATCTATACATTATAGCAAACAAGGCTATTTCTTGCTTATTCTGTTCTAATTCTTGCATAAATTTAACAACTTGCAATATCTAATTCTGTATTGTTGCCCCATCACCTAAATTCATTTGCAACTTGTAGTCTTCGATAACTTGTGGGTGCTTGCCTTCTTTACACTCAGCCACGAAGATGTCTGCGCTAGCTCCATCAGGAAAAGACATCTAAGCAAGAGCCTTATACAGAGGAGGCAGTTGTTCGTTTTACTAAAAAAATATTTCTGCTAAACTATACACATGAGAGAAGATACACCGTTTCCCCCTAGGAATAGAACCAAAGATAAAAGGGTTATAGAATCACTTATAGCTAATGACCCAAGATCGTCTATTCAAGTCTATTCAAGAAAGGGTTAATTTCCAAGAAAATTATAGATCCTTAAAAGTAGAAATACTAGATTATCTAAGGAGTGTAAATATACGGCCCGATCAGGAATATTTAAAAAAAGAATATGAAGAAGCCATGATAGAATTAGAGTTTGGAAGTCCCGAAAGCGTAATACGTATTTTGGAGCAAGATTATTCTTATCAGTCAGAAACAACTACAGCAGAGTCAAAACAGGAAAAAAAGAAATTAGCTCGTTATCTTGATTTCTTAAAAAATCATTTCAGGGAGAGCGAGACCTAGGGGGCGGATGTTATCATCGCCCAGGACTACTGCGGAGGGAAATTGTTTTCTTCAGAGAAAGAAATATTTGGATACGCTTTAATTAATTTCTGAAGTGAGTCAGTGTCTCCCAACATTCTCAAGGCTTTTCCGAATATTGATTGGTCATCCATCTGGCTGTAATGATATTTTACTCCTTTTGGTCGACTAGCAAGTCGCAAGATTACATACAATACAATTCTTGGATCAAGATTGTCTCCCGAAGAATTTAATTCGATTTTTGCATATTTTGCTATATTTTCAACTTGCAGTATGGAACTTTCCACTGATGAATTATTCCTATCCAACGCCTTCGGATCTTTCATTTTTTCAAGAATACTCTTCTCTTCCTTCTCTTCTAATATTTTCATAACAAGCACTGATGCTTCTTTGTATTTTTCCTCTATAATTAAACTCCTTATATTTAAATTTTCTTCGTTATCTATGATGTTGCTTATTTCTTTCGCATACGCTTGAGACCATACTGAAACTTTTTCGTTCCATTCTTCTGTGGTCTCATGAATATGTTTTTCAGCCAACATAAACTTTATAACAAAAATTTGGAAATGGTTCCTTTGTCTGAGCGGAATTCTTTCGACTTTAGTTTCGAGTAGTTCTCTCATGCCAAAAGTATACCAAAAATTAGAACTCCGTCCTAGGTACAAAAAATAACCATTATAAAATATGCCTGCCCGTCCTCCGGCGGGGCTGAAAATTTTGCTCTCCGTCTTGGACGAAATGGGAACCTTAAATAAGAGATGTGAAAATAACAGGTTACACAGGGTTCCCCTGTGTAACCTGTGTAACGATTGACATAAATATAGCAATTTTCCTATATTTATAACGAGTCGAATATTATTAATTTATTTAGGGATTAATTACAGTGAATACATTTTCTCTACTCTTCTTTGAAGACGCATCAGGTTTATTGATTCTTCGCCAGATAAGCCAAAAGCAAAGATTTTGGCTGCACTCAAAACAATGGAGACAAGTTCTGGAGTAGTGCATACAAAAACGCTTCGTGGGCCAATCAGGGAACTCGTTGTTCAGAAATACAGAATCGTGTTCTTTATTTCTTTATTAGAGGAAATATAATCTACGTTGTTCTTGGGTTCATTAAAAAGAGTCGAAAAACACCAACACAAGAAATTGATAATGCTGAGAGAATATATAAAATGATGTAATTTAAAATTTAATATGAAAAAGAATATAAATAAACAACAGAATAACAAACTAAAGCTCAAAACATTTGACGAAGTATTTACTAAAGCAGTAAAGTCAAAAGTTTTTGTAAAAGAATACAATTAAGAAATTGTAAGGCTTCGACTTGCCAATGAGATCAAGCAAATTCGTACTAAGAAAAATTTTACTCAAAAACATCTTGCTGAGAGAGCGCACATGCCTCAATCAGTGATTGCACGAATTGAGAGTGGAACACATAGCATTTCTTTGGGAACTCTTAATCGTGTCGCACAAGTACTAGGAAAGGAAGTGCAGTTAATATAAGAAGGTTGCTATGCAAAACAAAAACACCAGTTTATTCTGGTATTTTTGTTTAACTGGCTCCACTGGCTACCTGCCCGAAATGCCAGCCCGCCAGAAACGCTGTATCTACTGCGGGCTGGCTATAATTCGCACCTAGTGACTAGTCCGGATTCGTAACCCCGATTAAATGCAGAGACTCGCTCTTCCGAGGAACCGTGGGTCCATGACTCTGGATTTATTCGGCCCGTCGCTTTCACCTGAATGCGATCATCTCCCACGGCCGCCGCCGCATCTATTGCCTCCTGTATTTCACCCGGCCCGAAGATTCCAAAACTTTTTATAGAATAAGCCCACAGTCCGGCAAAACAATCAGCTTGGAGTTCTTGCTTGATTGAATCCTCATTTGAGTTACTCTCACTTAAACCACCTATCTGGTTCTGTACATGGTGGCCGACTTCGTGAGCAATAACATACGCTTCAGCCACATCGCCACCCTCTGCTCCAAATCTTTTTTCTAGCTCCTCAAAAAATGTTTCATCGAGATATATGGTTTGATCTAGCGGGCAGTAATGAGGACCAACTAGAGAGTCTGCGCCACCGCATCTAGATTGGGTAGCTCCCCGAAACAGCACGAGTCTGGGTTCGATATAAGTAAGATCATTTTCTTTAAATACAAAAGACCACATATCATTAGCAGAACCCAGAACTTTGGAGGCGAAAATTTCATAGCTGTCTTCTCCTTCAAAATCTTTTGCGTTAAAGGATTGCGTTCCGTCCACCTGCACTTGCCCAAGATCTTGGAGTACGTCCCCAATATCACCCCCACCGAGAAAATTCATAAGCAAGACAATAACAAGACCAGTAATTCCAAGGCCCCCGCCCACAAGAGCTCCTGGCCCCACTGCGCGGCGGTCCTCTATTTTTCCTTTGCTATTTATTTTATCCCAAAGTGCCATATTGCTATTATAATATAAAACATTAACATGTTAAATACTATCTTAAAAGTGGATATTTTTACTATACATTAAACAAAGGGTATGAGATAATAATAGAGGTCGTAACTAGGTCTATTATCAGCTTTTACATTAAATATATGTTAATAATTTTATGGATTGTGTTCGGCGCATTAGTTGGATGGATCGCATCTCTCATAATGAAGACAGATGCACAGCAGGGAGCCGTGCTTAATATTATTGTTGGTATTCTCGGGGCTGTGATCGGTGGTTGGATTATGAATTCTTTTGGAGAGTCAGGGACAACTGGCTTTAACCTCTATAGTTTTATTGTGGCTCTAGTTGGTGCAGTCGTTCTTATAGCTATTGTCAAAGCAGTCAGACGAGCTTAAGTAATTTATTGTATTTCAAAAACCATAACCACCGTACGGGGGTTATGGTTTTTGAATATAAAATATTATTATTGAAATTTTAGTAATGGGATGGAGAAATGGGGTCAGAGAAATGAGAAATGGGGAGAAATGGGGACAGCCACCATTTAATTTGATATACTAAATAGAATATGCCGAGAACAGCAAGAACAGATGTTGGAGGATATGTATATCATGTTTTAAACAGAGCTAATTCCCGAGTGCAAATTTTTGATGATGAAAATGATTACAAACAATTTGAAATAATTTTGGAGGAGGCAGTAGAAAAATATAATATGATTAGTTAAATGGTGGCTGTCCCCATTTTATTCATTTTATTTGTCCCCATTTTATTCATTTATTCCCATTTTATTCTAAACAAAAATAACCATTTTAAATATGTCTGCCTTCAGAATTTGAAGGATGGGTTGTATCCGGTGGTGCGGCCGACGGCAAAAGAACTTCTCTCGGTTTAATGAAATAGGATTGATATAATGTCAATTTTAGGCTAAGGTAACGGCAGAGCCGATTCAATCGGTAAAGCCAAAGGCACGCCTTAGTGTGCTC
>Ga0163144_10001174_pt1 | contig 61931 bp, 47 predicted proteins | sample OliLak19BULKMAT1_FD_123175 | JGI IMG/M metagenome (GOLD analysis project Ga0163144, IMG submission 123175) | Freshwater microbial mat bacterial communities from Lake Vanda, McMurdo Dry Valleys, Antarctica - Oligotrophic Lake LV.19.BULKMAT1 | ecosystem: Environmental > Aquatic > Freshwater >...
CGCAGGCCGACGGAACGGCCGCCGAGCGGACCCCCCGGCGAGAAACCCGGCACCGGCGCTCTGCGCGGAGCCCTCGATCACGAAACGATCCATCAGTCGCGCTTGTTCAGAGCTTCCCTAGCGACCCGTCGCTCGACTGACGGTGGCGGCAGCGCCACCGGCGAACCGCGCTGGCCCGAGGGAGTGAGGACGCAGAAGCGAAACCCGCAGGGGAACGGAGGAGAGTGCGCCGCTAAGCGATCTCACCTATCCCTTGCGGCCACTCTCCGAAGCGACCATGCGGGTTTCGCAACTGCGTCTCTTGAGCAGGACCGGCCTTGCGGCCCCCGGTCCGACAGGCCGGCGCGGGTTCGCCGTGTGGCACGGACCCGGCCACTCTCCGAAGCGACCACGCGGCTTCGCCCGGCTCTTACTCCAATGCGGCCCCGCGCATCAGCCGAGCCACCCGCGCGTACCGCGGATCCCGCTTGAGCGGATCGCACTGCACATCGAAGAAGCCCTCGGGGAGGAACGCGTCCCGCTCCCGGATCCCGCGGTCGAGCCAGGCGTAGGCTTGGTCCAGGTCTCCCAGGTGGGCGTAGGCGACCACGAAGAAGAACGGGGCCACGAATTCCCGCTTCGACTGCGCCAGCATGGTGTCGAGCAGCGCCTTGGCCACGTCGCGGCGGCCCTGAAGCGCCTCGGTGGCGACCAGCCCCCCCTGGGCAATGGTATTGGGTCCCCCCAGGGTGATCGACTGGCGGAATTGCGTCGCCGCCTCCTGCGGCCGGTCCTGCCGGAGCCGGACCAGCCCGCGGATCAGGTAGGCGGGGGCGAAGTTCGGGTCGAGCCGGAGCACTTCGTCCAGCACCGAGTCGGCCTCGGCTCCCCGGTGGAGCAGGTTGAACGCCCAGGCCAGTTCCACGCCGATGATCCGGGAGAGCGGGTCGAGGTCGTGGGCCCGCTGCATCTGGACCAGCGCCTCGTCGAACCGGGCCCGGCCCGCCAGGAAGTCGCCGTACCAGTGGTGCGCCGTGGGATAGCTGGGATCGGCGGCGATCGCGTCCTTGAAGGCCCGCTCCGCTGCCGGCCAGTCCCACTCGTACAGCATCGTCCCGTAGCCGAGGGCCGTATGGGCTTCCGCCAGGGTGGGATCGAGCGCGATCGCCCGTCGTGCCGCGTCACGGCCGATCTGCCAGGCGCTGTCCGGGGGCGTGCTGGTGTAGAGCGGCAGGAGCAGCGCCGCCTGCGCCAGCCCGGCCCAGGCCCGCGAAAAGTTCGAGTCCCGCGCCACCGCCGCCTCGAAGGAGCGCACCGCCTCCGGCAGCGTCGCCTCGGTGCGCTGGTTCAGGGCGAAGCGGCCCTTGAGGAAGTAATCGTAGGCCGCGAGGTCGTGGGTTGCCCGCCGGGACATGGAGGAGTCGGTCTGGGCGGCGAGCCGGATCTCGAGGGCGCTGGTCACGGCGTGGGCGATCTCCGACTGCACCGCGAACACGTCGGCGCTGGTGCGGTCGTAGGTCTCCGACCAGAGCTCGCGTCCCTCCCGCGCGTCCACCAGCTGCACGCTGACCCGGAGCCGGGTGTCCTGCTTCCGCACGCTGCCGGTGAGCACCGAGCCCACGCCGAGCCGCCGGCCCACCTCCCGCACATCGACGTCGGGTCCCCGGAACTGGAACGCCGAACCCCGCGCCGCCACCTGGAGCGCCGGCACCCGGCCCAGCTGGGTGGTCAACTCCTCGGCGAGCCCATCGCTGAACCACGCCTGATCCTGCGCCGGACTCTGGTCGGCCAGCGGGAGCACCGCGATCCGGACCAGATGCCCGTCGTCGCCCCGGCGGGCGAGCATCCCCACCGCCACCCCGAGCGCCGCGACCGCGATCAGCACCGCCGCCACCAGCGGCCACCGGCCGATGGAGCTGGCCCGCCCGCGCCGGAGCCCCTCGATCGCCCGCTGGAACTCCTCCATCGAGGGATACCGCTCCGCCGGATCGAGCGCGATCGCCCGCCGCACCACCGCGTCGGTCCCGGGCGGCCAGTCGTCCTGCTGCGCGGCGAGCGGCACCCGCCGCTCGGCGCTCAGCGCCAGCACCGCCGGCAGCCCGCTCGGCCCGCCGGGCCGTTCGCCGGTCAGCATCTCGAGCAGGACCACGCCGAGGCTGAACACATCGCTCCGGGCATCCACCTCGCGGCCGCCGGCCAGCTGCTCCGGGCTCATGTAGGCCGGCGTGCCCGGGGAGAAGCCGGTCTGGGTGAGCGGCGCGGTGCCGGGGGCGGTGCCGGTGCCCCCCAGCGCCCGGGCGATCCCGAAGTCGGCGACCAGGGTGGAGCCGTCGGTGGAAAGGAGGAGATTGGCGGGCTTGATGTCGCGGTGGACCACGCCCTGCGTGTGCGCCGCGGCCAGGCCAAGCCCGGCTTCGGAGGCGATCCGCAGCGCCTCGTCCGGCGGCAGGCGGCCGGTGCGGGCCAGTCGTGCCTCGACCGACTCGCCCTCGATGTAGGGCATCGTGAACCAGAACACGCCCGCGTGTTCGCCCGAGTCGTGCACCCCGCAGATGTGCGGGTGCTGCAGCCGGGCCGCGAGCCGGATCTCCCGCTCGAACCTCCCGCTCCCCATCAGGGCGGCGATGTCCTCACGCAGCACCTTGAGGGCGACGGGCCGGTCGTGCTTGAGGTCGCGGGCGAGATAGACCGTGGCCATCCCCCCCTGGCCGAGCTGGCGGTCGAGGCGGTAGCGGGGAAGGAGCGCGGCGGCGAGATCCTGCGAGCGGTCGGGCACGGGATCAATCTGCCCCGGGCGGGCGCCGGACGCTACATACCGGAACTCCCATCGGCCGGGTGCGAACTGGCAGTCGCCCCTGCGCGCCTCTCGTCGGACGCCTGGCCGCAAGGCCGGCTCGGCAGGCGCCCCTGCGCGGCCTCTCGTCGGACGCCTGGCCGCAAGGCCGGCGCGGCAGTCGCCCCTGCGCGCCTCTCGTCGGACGCCTGGCCGCAAGGCCGGCGCGGCAGTCGCCCCTGCGCGGCATCTCGTCGGACGCCTGGCCGCAAGGGATCGGTGAGATCGCCGAGCGGCGGGCGGCGTCCTTCCTCGCTGCGCGCAGGGGCTGCCTGCCTGCTCGCGACCATGCGTGACGGCCGGTGGGAGCGGTGCCACCGGCGAACCGCGCTGGCCCGAGGACCGGGTCGCCGCTAGGCGATCTCCCCAATCCCATGCGGCCCCCGGTCCGACAGGCCGGTGCGGGTTCGCCGTGTGGCACGGACCCGGTCGGTCTCCGAAGCGACCATGCGGTTTCGCCTCGACACCCCATCCTTCGCGGTCTCCGAAGCGACCCTGCGGGCCGCCACGCGCGGCTCCCGGCCGCGCCGGTCTCTGGCGATATTGCGGCCACAGCCACGATCCACCCCGCTGCGGTCTCAAGAGGCAGGATTGAATGGGAATCCCCAACTACACCGTGCTGGACGTCGCCGCCCTGGTCCTCGAAAGCGCCACGGCGCCGCTCAACGCCGAGGACATCTGGGACATCGGCAAGGACCTCCCCATGGGTGCCGCCGTGTCCCTCGCCGTCGGTTCTCACGCCGGCAACGCACTCGGCGCCCGGCTGCTGGTCGATACCCGCGACAATCCCCGCACCCTGTTCATGAAGGTGGGCCGGAACCCCATCCGCTACTGGCTGGTGGCCCGCAAGGCCGATCTCACGCCCGCGCACTACCGGACCCCGGCCAAGAAGGCGCCGCCCGTCGTCCGGGAGGTCGCGCCACAAGCCGCAGGCGCGGGCACCGGCGTGAGCCCGGATCCCAATTACGAAACCCTCGACCCCACCGACTGGGACGCCATGCGTGCCCTGGCTCACCGCATGGTGGACGACTCCATCACCTACCTCCAGACCGTGCGCGACCGCCCCGTCTGGCAGCCGGTCCCCGACGAGGTCGCCGCCCGGTTCACCGCCCCCGCGCCACTCAAGCCGGCCGGCGCCGAAGCGGTCTATCGGGAGTTCCAGGAGAATGTGTTCCCCTACCCGATGGGCAACATCCATCCCCGCTTCTGGGCCTGGTACATGGGCAACGGCACCGTCTTCGGCGCCCTCGCCGACTTCCTGGCCGCGGTCATGAACCCCAACGTCGGCGGCGCCAACCACGTCGCCAGCCTGGTGGAAGAGCAGGTGATCAACTGGCTCAAGGCGATGATCGCCTTCCCGGCCGACGCGAGCGGCCTGCTCGTCAGCGGCGGCTCCATGGCCAACATCCTCGGCCTGGCCATCGCCCGGAACGCCCGGGCCGGGTTCGATGTGCAGGAGCTCGGCCTGTATGGCGCCCCGCAGCTCACGGTCTACGCCTCCACCGAGGTGCACAGCTGCAACCTCAAGGGGACCCAGCTCCTGGGGCTCGGCACCCAGGGGCTGCGTAAGATCCCGGTGAAGGACGACTACACCATTGATCTCCACGCCCTCGAGGCCGCCATCGCCGCGGACAAGGCCGCGGGGCGTCGGCCCATCTGCGTCATCGGCAGCGCCGGCACCGTCAATACCGGCGCGGTGGACGATCTCGACGCCCTGGCCGATCTCTGCCGGCGCGAGGGACTCTGGTTCCATGTGGACGGCGCCATCGGGGCCGTCGCCGTGCTGGCGGAGAACGTCAAGCCGCAGCTCCGTGGCATCGAACGGGCCGATTCCGTGGCGCTCGACCTCCACAAGTGGCTGCACATCCCCTTCGAGGCCGGCTGCCTCCTGGTGCGGCACGCCGAGACTCACCGGCGCGCCTTTACGGTCACGGTGGAGTATCTGCAGCATGAATCGCGGGGGCTCGCGGCGGGGCACCTCTGGTTCAGCGACTACGGCCTCCAGCTCTCGCGCCAGTTCCGGGCGCTCAAGGTCTGGATGTCCATCAAGGAGCACGGCCTGGAGCGGTTCGGCCGGATGATCGCCCGGAACGTCGAGCAGGCCCGCGACTTCGGGCGGCGGGTGGAGCGGGAGCCGGAGCTGGAACTCACCGCCCCGATCGGGCTCGACATCGTCTGCTTCCGGTTCAACCCCGGCGGCCTGGACGATGAGGCCCTCAACCCGCTGAACAAGGAGATCCTGACTCGGCTGCAGGAACGAGGGATCGCCGCGCCCTCGTACACCACGCTTCGCGGCCGGTACTGCCTCCGCATGGCCATCGCCAACCACCGCAGCCGGCCCGAGGACTTCGAGCTGCTGGCACGGGAGGTAATCCGGATCGGGCGGGAGGTGGTGGGGGAGGGGTGAGGTGCCACCTTGCCGGCTTCCCCCTGACTTCGCACTTTATGAAAGTCCGCGCTCTGCTCAAGCCCTCGCGGACACTCAATAGTGTTCTCAAGCAGGCGGGCCTGAAATGATGAGAGTTCTCATTGTGGTCGAGCAATCTCCATCCGGGTTTTCGGCCTACTCACCCGATGTCGAGGGCTGTGCCGCCACCGGCGCCACCCGGGAAGAGGTGGAACGCACCATGCGGGCTGCGCTCGAATTCCACTTCGAGGGACTGCGGGCCCGCGGCCAGGCCGTGCCCGCCCCGCATTCCTATGCCACCTTCGTGGAGGTCGCGGCCTGAGCGCCTGATCGCATGAAGTGATGGTTCGCCGCTTGGCGGATGCCGCCGAGTTGCCAACTCCCGCCGCCGAGGCGAGCGTTATGGGTATGCCGGACCTCCTCACCCCGACCTACTGGACCGCGGAGATTGCGCGGGCGTTGCCGGACGACGGCAACATCTACGAAGTCGTGCACGGGGAGCTGTTGGTGACTCCCGCGCCCCGGCCCTGGCACGAGGAGGTGGCGGTACGGCTCTACGAGACCATCCGTGCCTACCTGCGGGTGGAGCCGGCGGGGCACGCCTTGTCGTCGCGGTCCGATCTCTCCTGGGGGCTCCGGGACGTGCTGGTCTCCCCCGACCTCTTCGTGGTGCCGCTGGAAGAGGCCCGCCGGCTCGACTGGCTCTCCCTGCGCACCGTCCTGCTCGCCGCAGAGGTCCTCTCCCCTTCGTCAATTCGCGCCGACCGCTTCACCAAGCGCCGCCTCTATCAGGAGCGTGGGGTGCCGCTCTACTGGGTGATCGAGCCGGAGGAGCGCTTCGTGGAAATCTGGCGGCCGGACGACGATCTGCCGCACATCGAGCGCCGGGCCCTCACCTGGCACCCGCCGGGCGCCGGGTCGCCGTTCACCATGGAGCTGACTGAGCTGTTTCGGCCGCGGTAGGGGTTCCTGCGGCTATGACGCCTGGCGGCGCGACTTGGGCTGGGGCGCCTGCCGCGTCCGATCCCTTGCGGCCGAAGCGACCGTGCGGCTTCGCCTCGACGCCGGGATTACGCGCGGCTAAGGCGCGCACCCCACCCTGGTCATCGGGAAGTCCATCCCCCGCGTCGCTCCCCCCGCGCTCCCCTCGATACGCGCCACCAGCGAGTCCGGGCCCCGGGGCCGATAGATGACCCGCTGCGGGAAGTCGTGCGCCGGGTTGCCGAACACCACGGCGGTATCGGACACCGAGACCAGGGCGAACGGGGTGGGCGGCGCACCGCCCGGCTGGGCCACGTAGGTCGGCACCGTCGCGCGCAGCTCGATCCGCAGGAACTCGAACTCCCGCGCCGTGCCGCCCACCACCGTCCGGCTCATCCCGAGCATCAGCCCGCCGAGCGGTGGCATCCACTCCTCCCGGAGCACCCGGGTGGGAGTCCGCAGCTCCCAGCACCCGGCCATCCAGGCAAATGGGGCGAGCGGATCCGCCGCCTGCCCCACCAGCCGTGCGGGCAGCAAGAGGAGTGCAAGGGCCAGGCAGGGCACAGCGGCGCGGGTGGCGCGAGTGACGCAAGACATGAGGGATCCCCGGCTTGAAGTGTACAGGATGCCGACGATCTTACAGCAGAGCCGTTCCCCCGCATTGGACGAATACGACGCCCGGAGCCCGCCGTATGGACTATCGTGAGGTGCCGGTCTCGGGCCCGCTCGCCGGCCACGCCCGGTGCTCGTGGTCCCTGCACGGCCGCGCCGCACCGTCCGCCGAGCCCGCCCTCCCCGACGGCTCCCCCGAACTCATCCTCAACCTCGGCGATCCGTTCGAGCACGTGGGGCGGAACGGTCGAGCCCGAACCCAGCCGCCGGCCCTCCTCGTCGGCCAGATCACCCGTCCTATCACGGTGCGGCCGACGGGGCGGGTGGACCTCATTGCCCTCCGCCTCGAGGCGCACGAGGCGGCGCCGCTCCTCCCCGACGTGAGCCGCCTCACCGATGGCTGGGCCGCGCTCGAGGCCCTGGGCCTCCCGGGGGTCCCGGCCCTCCTCCGCGCCCTCCGCCGCGCCCCTGGCGACGAGGCCCGTGCCGACCTCCTCGGCCGCTGGTACCTCGACCGGGCCGCTGCCGCCCCCGCCGCCGATCCTGCGGTGGTGGCCGCGGTCCAGGCGCTCCGCGCCTCACACGGCGGCGCCAGCCTCGACGCCCTCTGCACCCGGCTCGACGTCTGCCCCCGCACTCTGCAGCGCCGCTTTCGGAGGCAGGTGGGCGTGTCGCCCAAGCTCCTGGCCCGGATCATCCGGTTCCAGCGGGTCTTCCGTGAATGGCGGCACAGTGCGCCCCGGCGCTTTGCCCGGGTGGCGGTGCAGACGGGTTACTTCGACCAGTCGCACATGATCCGCGACTTCCGCCAGTTCGCCGGCCAGCCGCCGGCGGACTTCCTGGCCAAGGTGCCGAAGTTCACGCAGTTCTTTCTCGGAGGGTCAGGCGACTGACGGGGAATGCGGTGGCGAGGACCGTCATCGAGCCGTTGGCTTGGCCCGGGCCGGCCGTTTCTCGGTCGGGGAGCCGTGCGCTTCCATGAACGCGCGCAGCGCGGCGTTCATCCGGGTCTGGTACCGCGGTCCCTGGCGCTTGAACCAGCCGAGAATGTCCGGGTCCAGCCTCAGAAAGACGCCCTTCTTGGTCACCGGCGGCACCACCTTCGCCTGCTTGAACCACTGCTCGGACAGGAGGGGCGCCGCGTCCGGATCTGCGGCCGCGGCCTCGGCGATCTCCTTGCCCGACAGCCGCTGCACCCGTTTCCGGTCGGTCTGATCCTTGTCCTGTTCAGGGTCGTGCCTGACGATACGCGGCTGCTTCATCGCGGCTTGCCCTCCGTGCTGAGATGATCCGGGTGACCGGGCCGCGTGACGTGCACACCAGGATCAGGACCAGTTCATCGACCTGGCCGACGGCGATTACCCGCACCTCGCCGTAGTCCCTACGCGAATCCACCCGTTGCAGCGTGAATCCATCGAAGATCTGCACGGCAAGAACAAAATCGACGCCGTGCTTCAGGAGGTTCGACTCCCGCTTCTCCGGGTCCCAGGCGAACTCCATGCGCTAGTATATACACCATGTATATACACTCCGCAAGGCCGCCCAGCCGCGCCGATCCCCGCTCCCGCACGGACGGCCGCCGACCTCCCCCGGTGCAGGCGGCCCCCTCCGGTCCCTGGCAACTGGGCTCCCCCGGTCCCCCGGTCCCCCGGTCCTCCGGTCCCCCGGTCCCCCGGTCCCCCGGTCCCCCGGTCCCCCGGTCCCCCGGAGATTGGCACGCATCTAGCGGATTCGGGTTCCGCGACGCACGTTACCCGGTCCACGAACCCGCTCATGTCAACGACGACCAACATCCAGTGCCCGCACTGCGGCCAGAGTGCGCTGCACCTCGCCACCCGATGCCCCCGCTGCAGGAAGCCCTTCGAGGGCCGGTTCTGGCAGCACCCGGCATCCGGCCCGAGGCGCCGCACAATGCAGCCGGGCCTGCTCATCGCCGGGGTGCTGGTCGTCGTCGTGGTCCTGGCCGCGCTGCAGCAGGAGCTCCGGCTCAGCTTCAGCACCTCTTCGGCCGGCGCGCCGGTAGGCGCCGGAGCCACTCCTCTCCCGGCCCGCCCCCGGCCGGAGACCCCGGTAGCGGCTCCCGCCCCCCGTCCTCGCGTGGTTGCCGCGGAATCGGCCCCCTCCGCCCCGCCCGCGCCGGCTACCCAGTCGGTGGCACAGGCCGCCAGCGCGGGGGAACCGGCCATCGAGGCCGTGGATCTGGCCACCGAGCCCGCCCTGGCCCCCGAGCCGGACCTGGCGCCGCCCGATTTCCGGTCCGGTGAGCTTCGCTACGTCAGCACCTGGGTCAACGTCCGGGCCCGCCCGAGCAGCCAGGCCCCGGTGCTCCGGATCCTCTCCCCCGGGGACTCCGTCGTCGTGGACTCGCTCCGCAGGGGCTGGTACCGTGCCGAGGTCGAGGGTGAGACACTCGGCTACGTCGACCGAACCCTGGTCAGCGCCGCTCCGGCGCCCCGCTCGCCCTGAGCCGGGCCAGTTCGACCATCCGCCAGTACGGCGGCGGGTACCCCTGAGCCGTCGTCACGCTGTCCACCGCCGCGGTCACCCTCCCAGCCAGCATCCGCTGCCGCTCGGCGAAGGCGCTGTTGCGTAGCGCCGCCTCGGTGGACATCCCCTCCGGCACCGGCCCGATCTTCCCGAACCGCCCCAGCACCCAGCTGTAGGCCTTGGCCAGCCGAGCCGGCGCCAGCCGATACCAGGCGTAACCGAGCCGGTCCCCCCGCTCGGCCCCCTCCAGCATCGCATCAATCACCGCGTTGTCGATGTGGTCCTGCCGCAGCGTCGCCGGGTCCCTCCACTCCGCCACCACCACCAGCTGCGGATCGTACTCCAGGTCGGAGGGCTCCTGGGTCTCGAAGTGGGTCACGCCGAAGGAACCGAGCCAGCGGCGGAGCCCCGGACTCGAGATCGTCGACATCCCCATCCAGAGTGTCACGCCGACCTTTCGGTACGCCGCCGCTGCGACCTCGGAGCAGAACAGCTCCGCGGGGTCGGTGTAGTCCATCGCGAAATCGTAGGGGATGTGTTCTCGGCGGGCGCGTTCGATCATCTGGCTGGCGGCCCGGTGGGGCAGCATCGGGTCGGCGATCACCTGGGGCAGGTCGGCGCGGGGCCGGAGCACCAGGACGCGGAGCTTCTTGTCGGCCAGGTAGTCCGCCGCGCTGGAGATGGCCACGCCGCGCTCGATGTGGGCCTCGATGGTAAAGGCGTCGTGCGTGGCGCTGTCCACATACACCAGCGCCACATGGGAGAACACGCCGGGCAGGTCGTTGCCCCGCGCGATCAGCGCCGAGGTGGGGTAGCCGCCCCGGGAGACCAGCATGTCCCCGGAATGGATCTCGACGCCCTGCACGAGGGTGGACGGGGTGACCGACGGCTCAGCGCTGCCTGGCAACAGTGACGGCACGCTGTCGGGGTGGTGCAGCATGACTTCTTCGATCACGCCTCGGCTGCCGTAGAGCAGGCGATACAGCCGCTCCCGCACCGGATCGCTCAGGACATCCCAGTGTCGTGACTGCCACTTGACCGCGCCGCGGATCCGGGTGGAGAGGGAGGTGTAGTCCCGGGCCAGTCCGGGGCAGGCGGTGGCGACGGGGCCGAGGTCGAAGAGCCGCCGCTCGAGGGAGTCGAGCACCGGGGCGCTCGCAGCGACCGGTTCGGCCGAAAGCCGAGCGGCCAGCGCGTCGAGCGCCGCCAGCTCACGCCGGCCGGCGCCTTCGGCCGCCCCGCATCCGCGCTCCCGCAGCGTCTGGTACCGGGCCTCGAGCGCCTGCCAGTAGTCGTCCTGGTTCCAGCGGAAGCCCGTGGCGTGCGTCGCCGGCGTGGGAACGGTTACTGAGCCGGGAATGGAGAGGATGCCACACAGGACGGCGAGGAGGAGAACCACGAGGCGGAGTCGCTTCATGCCTGGATGCTACACGCTAGCTGTTCATGCACCAAGGTCGGGCAAGCAGGCGGCCCCTGGGCTCGGTGAGGAACCACGTGCGCAGGTCGGGAGGAGAGGTGAATTCGCATGGGAGCGGAGGAGAGTGCGCCGCTAAGCGATCTCACCGATCCCTTGCGGCCACTCTCCGAAGCGACAATGCGGGTTCACCTCGACGTCCCGGCCTTGCGGCCAGGCGTCCAACGAGAAGCGCTCAGGGGCTGCTGCCATACCAAAGCCTTGCGGCCGAGGTCTCCGACGAGAAGCGCTGAGGCGCTGCGGCCGCACCCGGTCGTTGCGCCCGTCGGGGAGCCCCTTAGCTTCACTGCCAATGCCCTCCGATCAGCTGGAACGCCTCGGCGCCGCCCTCGCCGGCCGCTACACCGTCGAGCGCGAGCTGGGCCATGGCGGCATGGCCACCGTGTATCTGGCGGACGATCTCAAGCACCACCGCCAGGTGGCCATCAAGGTCCTCCGGCCCGAGCTGGGCTCGCTGCTCGGCCCCGAGCGGTTCACCCGTGAGATCCAGGTGGCCGCCGGGCTCACCCATCCGCATATCCTCCCGCTCTACGACTCGGGCGAGGCCGACGGGCTGCTCTTCTACGTGATGCCCTACGTGAAGGGCGAATCCCTGGGCCACAAACTCGCCCGGGAGCAGCAGCTCCCGGTGGACGAGGCGCTGGCCATCGTGCGCCAGGTGGCGGCGGCCCTGCAGCACGCCCACGCCAGCGGCCTGATCCACCGCGACATCAAGCCCGAGAATATTCTGCTCCACGAGGGCGAGGCGATGGTCACCGACTTCGGCATTGCCTTGGCTGCAGACGGCACCACCAACGAACGGCTCACCGCCACCGGGCTCATGGTCGGGACTCCGGAGTACATGAGCCCCGAGCAGGCCGCCGGCGAGCGCACCCTCGACCCCCGGAGCGACGTCTACAGTCTGGGCTGCGTGCTCTACGAGATGCTGGCCGGCGAGCCGCCCTTCACCGGCCCCAACGCCCAGGCGGTGATCGCCAAGCGATTCATGGACCCGGTGCCCGCCATCCGCCGGCTCCGGCCCACCGTGCCGGTGGCGGTGGAGCAGGCCATCATGAAGGCGCTGGCCCGGGTCCCCGCCGACCGCTTCCCCTCCACCGCCGCCCTGGCCGAGGCGCTGACCCGGTTGGACAGCGGGCAGCCGAAGCCGCCCTCGGTCGCGGTGCTCCCCTTCCGCAACCTGAGCACCGACCCGGAGAACGAGTTCTTTGCCGACGGCATCACCGAGGACGTCATCGCCCAGCTCTCCAAGATCCGGGCGCTCAAGGTCATTTCCCGCACCTCGGTGATGCAGTTCAAGAACCGGGAGCAGAGCCTCAAGGAGATCGGCGCCACGCTCGACGTGGCCACCCTGCTCGAGGGCAGCGTCCGCCGCGCCGGCAACCGGGTGCGGATCGTGGCCCAGCTCATCGACGCGGAGACCGACCGGCACCTCTGGGCCGAGACCTACGACCGCGACCTCACCGACATCTTCGCCATCCAGACCGATGTGGCGCTCCAGATCGCGGCCGCGCTCGCGGCCGAACTGACCACGGAGGAGCGGAGCCGCATCAACCGGCCGCCCACCGACGACGTCCAGGCCTATCGCCTGTACCTCGAGGGGAAGCACTGCATCGCCCGGTGGACCGAGGAGGGGGTGGTCCGGGGCCTCGAGCTCCTGGAGCAGGCGGTCGCCCGCGACCCCAGCTACGCCCTGGCCTATGCCACCATCGGCTACGCCTACATGGACATCGGGCTCGGCGTGGCCGGTTCCATACCGGCAGAGGAGGCCTTTCGGCGGGCCAAGGCCGCCGTCGCGCGGGCACTCGAGATTGACAGCGGGCTCGCCGAGGCGCACGCGGTGCTGGCGCACCTCAAGTACTCCTGTGACTACGACTGGGCGGGGGCGGAGCAGGAGCTCAAGCGGGCCATCGAGCTGAATCCCAACAGCGGCGACGCGTACGACTACTACGGGCTCATGCTGTCGGCGCTCGAACGCTACGACGAGGCCATCGAAATGCAGCGGCGGGCCCATGAGCTGGACCCGCTGGCCCACCGCATGGATGTCGCGACCACATTCCTCCGGGCCGGGCGGTACGATGAGGCGCTGGAGGCCGTTACCCGGGTGCTCGAGGTGGACCCCCACTTTGCCATGGCCCACGCGACTCTTGGCTGGGCCTATCTGCTCAAGGGGATGGGGGAGCAGGGCATCGCTGCGCTCGAGAAGGCGCGCTTGCTGGCGCCCGAGAACACACTCTACCTGGCCCAGCTTGGGCAAGCCTTCGCGCGGGTAGGCCAGACCGATCGGGCCCGGGAGATCCTGGCACAGCTCGAGCAGCTCTCCCGCCAGCGCTACGTCTCCCCCTACCACATGGCGTATGTCCATGCCGGCCTGGGAGAGGATGACCGGGCGATGGACTGGCTGGAACGGGCCTATGCGGAACGCGCCGGCGGGGTGTTCGGCATCAAGGGATCGTTTCTCTTCACCACCCTGCGTTCCCACCCGCGGTTCCAGGCGCTGCTCAGGAAGATGAACCTGGCCTGAGGGGACCAGCGTCCCGCCCCTGAACCCGGCGACTGCGCCGGGCCCAGGGGCGGGGAGACGAAGCCCTAACTCATGATATGGTTGATGGGGTTGGTGGTGGGCAGGGCCTGTCCGATCGGCTTCTCGCCGTTGCCGCAGTCGGGATGTCCGAAGCCACCGGCGCTCGCACCGCCGCTGATGTCATAGATGATATTGTCGTCCGCGGTGGCACTGACTCCGGCGGGTACGTAGTCGAGGGCCAGGAAGTCGCGCACCTTCCAGGCGATGTTGTGGTCCGCGCAGGACGTATCCCCGCTGACGCCCACCGCGCCGATGATCCGGCCGGCGGCATCGTAGAGCGCCAGGCCCCCTCCGAACACGTTCACGCCACCGATCTTCTTGCCAACCATGAAGTCGCGCGGAGTGCCATAGTTGACCGACCGGCCGCCATAGGCCACATCCGTGTTGACCGGATTGCTCTCCTGCAATCCGAACAGCGAGCCGCCGGGCTGCACGGCCGAGAACAGGTTCGCGGTCGAGAGTGCCAGGCCCGCCAGACTGAAGGAGTTGGCGGTGTTGGCCTTCTGGGCCGAAATCACCCGGCTCCCCGGCCATTGATCGCCCCGGCCATCCCCGGTAAAGGCCACGGCCACCACGATGCCGTCTCGGTCCACAACCGTGGCCCACATGTCCAGATTGAGTCCGCCGTTGGCTTCGGCTCGAGCCTGCTCCAGGGCGCCCTGCAGGGTGGCCCAATCCACCGGGGACTCCCGGTCCCGGAGCGCGGCGGTATTCGGGGCCGTGGAGTCGCCGCACCCGGCGGCGGCCAGCAGCCCGATGGCGGCCACGGCCCGGGTGAGGGAGGAAAGGAACGAGGTTCGCATGGGGTTCTCCTACGGTGAAGAGGAAAACGCGGCAGGCGCCGCGGGAACCGGCTGGAACGCCGACAACTCCCGTGGGTGAAATGACGGGAGGTCGAGGGCAGTTACGATGGAGGCAGGTACGGGGTGGCGCAAGCGTGGGAGGCTCCAGGGCCTCCCCCGCGACTACTTCGTCAGGATCTCCACCGCGCCGATCGCCGGGTGGGTCCAGGCGAGGCTCTGGCGGAGCACCGCAATCGTCGCCGGATCATTGGGATCCCCGATCGGCGGGTCCTCGTTGAGGATCACCGCCGCCCCTCCGGCCTTGGGTACGCGACCCACCAGGAGGTCGTCGACCCAATAGAGGTCGTTCCCATCCAGGGTGAGGCTCTTGTGCGAGAGGCTGGTGCCGGAGGCGACGAAGCTCGGCGCCCCGCCGCCGACGGCGATCGCCCGGTCACTATGGTGGTGCGGTTCAGGGTGCGGATGACGCGGGGACCGACGCATCCCGACGGCGCGAAGCCCGACCGCTCGCCGGTCCAGTAGATGTCGGTGGCCGTGACCGCCAGCCCCGCCGGAACGCTGAATTTGGGGAGCAGTGCCACGGCGGAGGACGCACCGTTCAGCAGCACCCGGAGCGGGGTCTCGCTCGCCTCGGACCAGAACAACTCACCACCGGACTCGGGCCGCCGCCGGCGTCACTCCCGCACGCCCCCAGCACCAGGAGGAGCAGGAAGGTCGTCAGGCGTACTTGGCATACGGTAAACATATGCGCGGGACCCGACTCCGGAATGGGCGCGGCCGGACCTCGCGCGAATCGTTCCGGTCCCAGGCTGGCGGCCAGTTCGGGATGAACCTGGCCCGAGCGGCCCGACTTACCCGGGTGGCTCGGCTCGGTTGGCACAGCGAGTGCGTTACCGACGGCGTGTCCCAGCAACGCCGCGCGCGACTCTGGGGAGTCGGAGAGGCCATGAGCACCATCACCTCGAATAGGAATGAAGCCGAACGGCAACGGCCGGCGCCCGCCGACATGAGCCAACTCGTTGCGGCCACAGTCGTAACGCCCGAGCCGGCGGGCTCGCCGAGTCGGCCGGAAAGCGGCCGACTGACGCGGCTGGCCCCCTTCTTGGCTGCCGGGCTGTTCGTTCTGGCCATGTGGGCGGTCCATCACGCCCTCGCCCCCGTGAGCTACGGGACATTCTGGCGCGCCATTCTGTCGCTTTCGCCGCCGCAGCTGGCCGTTTCGGTCGGGCTCATGGTACTGGGCTACCTGGCCCTGACCGGCTACGACGTCCTGGCGCTGCGCTATATCCGCCATCCCCTCGACTACCCCCGCACCGGCCTCGCCTCGTTCATCAGCTTTGCCTTCAGCAACAACGTGGGGCTGGCCCTGCTCACCGGCGCCTCGGTCCGCACTCGTCTCTACTCGGCCTGGGGGCTGCCAACTCCCTCCATCGGGCGCATCGTCGCCTTCAACGCGGCGACGCTCTGGCTCGGCATACTCGCTGTCGCCGGTACGGGGCTGGTGTTGGAGCCCGGCGCCATCGCGCAGGTCATCGGGCTCTCCGTCGCCGCCGTCGTGGCGATGGGCGTGGCGTGCCTGACAGTCGTCGCCGGCTACCTGGCTTGGTGTGCCGCCTGGCGCCGGCCGCTCGTGGTGCGGGGCTGGAGCTTCGCGCCGCCGTCGCTGCCGATCGCCCTGGGACAGCTCGCGGTCTCCACGCTCGACTGGCTGGCGGCCGCGGGCGTGCTGTACGTGCTGCTCCCCGCCGGCATCGGGCTCTCCTACCCCGCCTTCGCCGGCATCTTCGTGGTGGCCCAGGGACTCGGCCTTGCCAGCCACGTCCCCGGCGGCCTCGGCGTCTTCGAGGGGACGCTCCTGGTGCTGGCTGGCGGCTCGGTGCCGGTGGAGGGGCTGGCGGGCGCGCTGCTGGTGTTCCGCGCCATCTACTACCTGGCGCCGCTGCTCGGGGCGACCGTTCTGCTGGCGGGACACGAGGCGCTCCGCCAGCGCGAACCCCTGGGCAAGGTGTCGCGCGCGGCCGGTCGGCTGGTGCCGGCCCTCGCTGCGCCGATGCTGGCCATCGCGGTCTTCGCCACCGGCAGCATCCTGCTCCTCTCCGGTGCCACGCCGACCGCCGGCTGGCGCCTGGCGCTGCTCCGGGACGTGCTCCCCCTGCCGGCGCTGGAGGCCTCTCACTTCGTCGGCAGCCTGATCGGCGCGGGGCTCATCCTGCTGGCCCACGGGCTCTACCGCCGGATCAACACGGCATGGGCCCTCACCGCCGGGCTGCTGACGGCCGCGATCGTGGCCTCGCTGCTCAAGGGGCTCGACTTCGAGGAGGCCGCCGTGGCCGCGGTCGCCCTGGGCACCCTGCTGCCCGCGCGGCGCTTCTTCTACCGGGAAAGCTCCCTGCTCGGCGAGCGCTGGAGCCCGGGCTGGATCCTCGCCGTCGTCGTGGCGCTCGGCACCTCGATCTGGCTGGGATTCTTCTCCTACCGGCACGTCGGTTACAGCAACAGCCTCTGGTGGCAGTTCGAGTTCGGGGCGGATGCCCCGCGCTTCCTCCGCGCCACCGTGGGCGCCGGTAGCCTGGCGATGCTTCTGGCCGTCGCGCGGCTGCTGCGCCCCGCCCGTCAGGCGCCCGAGGCACCCACCACGGCCGAGCTGGAGCGCACGTTGCCGATCATCGCCGGCCAGTCCCGCGCCGCGGCCTGCCTCGCCCTGGTGGGCGATAAGCACCTGCTATTCAACGAAGCCGGCACCGCATTCCTCATGTATGCCGTCCAGGGCCGCAGCTGGGTGGTGATGGGCGATCCCATCGGCACCGACGCGGAGGCAACGGAACTGGCCTGGCACTTCCGAGAGCTGTGCGACCGGCAGGGCGGCTGGCCGGTCTTTTACGAGGTGAGCCGCGACCGGCTGCCCATCTACCTGGAACAGGGGCTCACCCTGCTGAAACTGGGCGAGGAGGCCCGGGTACCGCTGCCCACCTTCTCGATGGAGGGCGGCGCCCGGGCCAGACTCCGCAACTGGCGCAACGCCGCCATCAAGACCGGCTGCCGGGTGGAGATCCTTCCTGCCGGCGCCTCGGACGTCCGGCTCGGCGAACTGCGGCGGATCTCCGACGACTGGCTGGCCGCCAAGCACACCCGGGAGAAGCGCTTCTCGCTGGGCAGCTTCTCGCCCGAGTATCTGCGCCGCACGCCGCTCGCCCTGGTCTGGCAGCACGACCGGCTGGTGGCCTTCGCCACCCTCATGGTAACTGACAAGCGCGATGAGGTGACAGTGGACCTCATGCGCTACGCCGTCGACGCCCCGCCCAACGTCATGAACTTCCTGTTCGTGCAGCTCATGACCTGGGGCCGGGCCGAGGGCTACCAGTGGTTCAACCTCGGCGTGGCCCCGCTGGCGGGACTCCCCAACCGGGCCCTCGCACCGCTGTGGAACCGGCTCGGCGCCTTCGTGTTCCGGCAGGGGCAGAGTTTCTACAACTTCCAGGGGCTGCGCGACTTCAAGGCCCGGTACGACCCCGTGTGGGAACCCCGCTACCTCGCCTCGCCGGGCGGCCTCGCCCTGCCGTTCGTTCTCACCGACATCGCCGCCCTCATCGGTGGCGGACTCCCCGGAGTCTTCGCCAAGTGATGATCCTTCTGCTCGCCGCCTTCGGCGGTGCCCCGCCGCAGGCCACCGCCGCGGCCCCGCTGCACTTCGGCCGGTTCGGCGACATCGCCGTCTACCGCCCCACCGGCACGCCGGTCGCCACCGCGGTGTTCTTTTCGGGTGACGGCGGCTGGAACGAGGGCGTGGTCGACATGGCCAGTTCCATGGCCAGCGCCGGCACCCTGATCTTCGGGGTCGATACCCCGAAGTATCTCAAGGCCGTGGATGCCGAGGGCGACCGCTGCAGCTACCTTGCCGCCGACGCCGAGGCGCTGAGCCAGTACGGGCAGAAGGCGCTGAACCTGACGAACTACTCCCCACCGTTGCTGATCGGCTATTCGTCCGGCGCCAGCCTGGCCTACGCGACGCTGGCGCAGGCGCCTGACAACACCTTCCGGGGCGCCCTCAGCATCGGGTTCGATCCCCACCTCCCGACCCGGACCGCCCTGTGCGAGCTGAACGGGCTCACCAGCGCACCGGACAACCAGGGCACCCACCAGCGGGTGAACGCGGCGCCGCATCTTCCAGCGCCGTGGATCGTGCTGCAGGGCGACGTTGACCAGGTCTGGTCGGCCGATTCCGCCGCCGCCTTCGTCCGCCTGGTAGCCGGAGCGGAGCTGGTGCGCCTGCCCAAGGTGGGCCATGGCTTCTCGGTGCAGACCAACTGGATGCCCCAGTTCAAGGACGCCCTGCAGAAGCTGGCGCCACGGTCCCCCGCGGACGCTGCCACCCCCGCCGACCTGGGCGACCTGCCCGTGGTGGAGGTCGCCACCCCCAGCCCCACGACCGACTACTTCGCCATCATTTTGTCGGGCGACGGCGGCTGGGCCAGCCTGGACAAGCAGATGGGCGACGAGCTGGCGAAGGCCGGCGTGCCGGTGGTGGGGTTCAATTCGCTGCAGTACTTCTGGCACAAGCGTACCCCGGACCAGGCCTCCGCCGACCTCGAACGGCTCATCCGTCACTACCAGGTGGCGCTGCACCGGGAGAAGGTGGTGCTGATCGGCTATTCCCGCGGCGCCGATGTGCTGCCGCTCATGGTCTCCCGCCTGCCCGGCGCAATGCTGAACCAGATCGGGCTGATCGCCTTCCTCGGCCTCGCGCACGAGACCAACCTCGAGTTCCGCCTGGGCGACTGGCTCGCCGCCCAGCACGAGGCCAGCTACAAGCTGCTTCCGGAACTCGAGAAGCTGGAGGGCCGTCCCATGCTCTGCATCTACGGCTCGAAGGAGGGCGACACTCTCTGCCCCGACGCCCCGGCCGGGCTGATGGAGGTGGTGAAGCTCGATGGCGGGCACCACTTCGACGGAAACTTCCGAGGGCTGGCCCGGCTGGTGACGGATCATGTGAGGTGAGCCCAGACTCATGCCGGTCTCGGTCACCCGGCCGCCGTGCTCAGAGCGATCGCAATGCCGGAATCGGCCACCATCGCTGGCCGACTTGGACCACGGCTCATGCGGGGTCTCGCTCAGCACGGAGTCCCATCGAGAGATGTGGGCGATGTTTCGGCCTGCGCGGCGCGAAGGCGAGGGGTGAGGCGGGCTGTTCCAGCGCGTCGGCCACCTGATTACCGCGTGGCGCCAGAACCCCCCCGCAGCTTCGCCACCAGCCCCGCCAGGTTCTGGATGACCATGATGCGGGAGGCGGGGTTGAGCCGCACCATCACGAAGGTCTTCCCGTCGGGCGAGATGTCGTAATTGGCGTGGGGTGTTGCCGTGGCCATGTCGGCCACATCGAAGAGCGCCTGACGGCTGGTGACGGAGACCGTCGCCCCGATCTGCAGCCTCGCCACGATCAGCTCCGCGCGGCCGGCATTCGATGCCCGATAGAAGAGCTCGCGCCCATTCGGTCCCCAGACCGGCTCGGCGCCGCCCGTCAGCGAGATCTGGACCTGCTCTCCGGTCCCGTCGAGCCGGCGCACGTACACCTCCTCACGGCCCGACTGGGCCGATGCGAAGGCGAGCCACCTGTCATCGGGGGACAGTGCCGGGTACTGCTCCTCGAAGCGGGTGGCCACGACGGGCTCGATGGGCCCGCGGCCGCCGTTCCGGACGATGGCGATGTCGGTTCGGGAGCCTCCCTCGAGGCCGGTCGCCGCCGTCACCAGCGCACTCTGGTCCTTCAGCCAGACGCCGGTGTACCCGAGTTGCGGGGAGGCGAGGAGCGACTCCGCCGGCGCGGTGCTGCCGGGGCGGATGCGATAGATCCCGAGGACGCCGCTCCGCGTCGAGATGAAGGTGAGATCCCGTCCATCGGGGGTCCAGGTCGGGTCGTGTCCGTCCTTGAGGAAGGTGCTCCGCGAGAGGGTCCCGTCGGCTAGGCGGAGGACCCAGACGTCCCGGCCATCGGGAGTGGTGAAGTCCATCGCCACGCGGCTGCCATCCGGGGAGAACCGGGGCGAGTGATAGTTGTGGTTCTCCCCGACCGCGGCCCGGACGGCGCCGCTCCGGTCGATGATGACCAGTGTGCGCGGGTCTTCCGGCAGGTACGCCACCGTGCCGTTGGTGGCCACGGCGAATTGCGCCACCCCCGTGCCGGTCAGGGAGACGCCGGAGGCGATGGTGACTGGGCTCCCGGTGATCTTCTGTGCCGAGAGATCGAACGGGACGGCGTCGAGGTTGCCGTTGGTCAGCGCGTAGATCAGGAATCCCGAGGAGTACCGGATGTCCACCACGCTCTGCTCGATCAGCGGGGTGGCCTCACCGTTCGTCAGGTCCAGCAGGAACGCCGGGCCGGATGCGGTGCCGAGGTTCTTCCGGACGGCCAGTGCGATCCGGTCCCCCGGCAGGACCTGCACCGGGACCAGGTCGGCGTTCTTGTTCCCGAAGGGGTAGGTGATCCGGTCGTCCGGGTCGAGCCGGGCAATCCCCTTCTCGATGTTCTGGAGGGCCCCGAACCAGAGGGAGCCGTCGCCGCCCCAGGTGACATAGCCGTTGACGTCGAGTTCCGCCGGGACGGGCCTGCCGCTGCCACCGCCGATCGGGAAGCGGAACGCCTCCCGGCTGTCGAAGGTGCTCGCAAAGAACTCCCGCCCGTCGTGCGAAATCGCGTAGCCGGCCATGTACTGGGGGACACCGGGGACGACGCCGGCCTCCGTCTCATCGAGGGCGCGGGCCATGGTGTGATTGGCGCCATCGGCCACGGCGACATACAGGATGGTGCTGCCGTCGGGGGTGATCCCCAGCTGTCGCTGCTGGCCGGTGCTCGCCCCGCCGAGCGTGGGGGCCGGAATCGCCAGCCGCGAGGGGGGAAGCAGTGGCACCGAGGGGCGCGGGCGCGCCCAGCCCCAGAGCGCGGCAGCGGCTGCCACCGCGAAGCCGATCGGCCAGAGCAGCCGCGCGCGCTTGCCCGCTCGAGCGGATGTCATCGCGCGGGTGCGGCGCATCGGGCCGGTCCCCTGGCCCTGCAGTGCCGCCGCGAACTCCGCCGCGCTGGCAAACCGGTCGGCCGGCAACTTCGCGAGTGCGGTGAGGACGGCGTCCTCCACCTCTTCCGGCACCGTGTCGCGGACGGCGGTGGGTGGACTCGGCCGTTCGGTCATCACCTTGGCGACGATGGCCTGCGCGGTGGCCCCGGTGAATGGGGGCTCGCCGGTGAGCATCTCATAGAGCACGCAGCCCAGGGCATAGACGTCGGTGCGGGCGTCGAGATCCCGCTCGCCCATCGCCTGTTCGGGGCTCATGTAGTGCGGCGTGCCGAGGGACATGCCGGTCTCGGTCATCCGGGAGCCGGCGCTCTTGGCGGCCAGCGCGATGCCGAAGTCGGCCACCAGGGCGCGGCCGTCGTGCAGCAGGATGTTCTCGGGCTTGATGTCGCGGTGGATGACGCCCTGCCGGTGGGCGTAGTCGAGGGCCCCGGCCACTTCACCGGCGATCCGCACCGCGTCGGCAATCGGCAGCTGCTTCTCGCGAGCCAGCCGGTCCCGCAACGATTCCCCCTCCACGAACGGCATCACGTAGAAGACGGTGCCGTTCACCTCGCCGGAGTCGTGCAGCGGGAGGATGTGCGGGTGCTGCAGGTTGGCGGTGGTGGTGATCTCGGCGAGAAACCGCTCGGCGCCGATGACCGCCGACAATTCGGGCCGCAGCACCTTGATGGCGACGTGCCGCTTGTGCTTGAGGTCCTCGGCCAGGTACACCGTGGCCATCCCGCCCGCGCCCAGCTCCCGCTCGATGCGGTACCGATCGGAGAGGGCGGCGGTGAGGCGATCAAACGTGGCTGTCATGGGCAGGGAAGATGCCCCACCGGGGGCTTCAGGGCCAGCGAACAGGTTGAGACGGCCATACCGGGCCCCGTGGTCAAAATGACAAATCCACGCCATAGTTCCGCACCCGGCGGCCCGCCGTCGCCCGGGATACCCCAGGGGAGAGGGCCGATGGCGCGACTGCTGATTCTGTTCATCACCGCCTTTGTGGACATGGTGGGGCTGACGATGATCATCCCCCTCCTGCCGTTCTACGCCACCGACTTTGGGGCCAGCGCCACCACCGTCGGCGTGCTGATCTCCTCCTTCTCCATTGCCCAACTGGCGGTGGCTCCGGTCTGGGGCCGCTTCTCCGACCGCTACGGCCGTCGCCCCGCCATCCTCGCCGGCCTGCTGCTCACCGCCGTCGCCTACTGGCTCTTCGCCTTTGCCGGGTCGATGGCCGCGCTCTTCCTCTGCCGGCTCGTCCAGGGGATGGGTGGCGGCACCATCGGCGTGGTCCAGGCCTACGTGGCCGACGCCGTGCCCCCGGAGCAGCGCACCAAGAGCCTCGGCTCGCTCTCCGCCGTGACCAGCCTGGGTGCCGTCGTCGGCCCCGCCTTCGGCTCGGCGATGATCGCGCTGGGCGGGCGCCGGGCGCCGGGCATCGCCGCCGCGGTGCTGGCGCTGCTGGTGGCCGGCTTCGCCTGGCGTTTCCTGCGCGAGACCCACGAACTCCGCCAGAGCGCCAGCCACCCGATGCCCTCCACCACCAGCAGCGGCGACGCGCTCCGCCGGGTGCTCTTCCACTGGGGCGAGCCCGCGCCAAGGCTGATCTGGATCTACACCATCGCGATCGGCGCCTTCTACGGCACCATCCAGACTGCGCCGCTGCTGCTCTCCAGCCGCTTCGGCGCCACCGAGCAGAACATCGGCTACTTCGTGATGTACCTGGGGGGCATGGGCGTCCTGGTGCGGACGCTGATCCTCGGGCGAATGGTGGACTGGCTGGGCGAGGCCCGGCTCTCCCGCCTGGGCCTCGTCCTCCTCGCCTTCGGCCTGGCCTCCGCCGGCCTGGCCCACGGCTATGGGCTCCTCGGCCTGGGCTTCACCCTGATGCCGATCGGCACGGCGTTCATCTTCCCCTGTGTCACCGGCATGCTGTCGCGGGTAGTGGCCTCCAACGAACGCGGACTCTATATGGGGGTGCAGCACACCTTCGGCGGGGGATCGCGGGTGGCCTTTCCGATCCTGGCCGGCGTCCTGATGGACCAGGCCGGCGTGGGCACGCCGTTCGTGTTGTCAGGCGTCCTGGTGCTGGCCACGCTTTCGATTACCGGTGCGCTGGGCAGCTACGCGCTGGCGGGGTCGCCAGCGGCGGCGGTGACGCGTGAGGTGGTGGCGGCGGACATCACCGGCGAGATGCCGGTGGCGCTGCCGGGGGAGGGCGGGGCGGGGAAAGGCTAGGCGCGTCTCGGCCTCCGCCACGACCAGCGGCAGCAGGGCCGAAACTGTCCCAGTACTTCAGCGGTCGACGTCGCGGTCGGCGAGCAGGGCCCGTACGGCGCCGGTTCCCCCGGAGGGACCGGGTGGCGCAGTCTTGAGAAAGGCGGGGGGCAGGGCGGCGCGCCGGCGAACCGCCACTCCGGTGCGCACCAACCACGCCAGCCGGGCGTCGGCCGGCTGGGCCGGGGCATCTACCGAGCCCGGCGGGACCAGGATGGCGACCGGGATCCCCCGGTCGGTGATGGTGATGCGGGCGCCCTTCCGCACCTTGGCGAGGAGGGCGCTGAGCCGGTTCTTGGCATCGGAGATGGAGTAGGTCGCCATCTCGCCAGTCTAGCCATTTCGTGATGGTCAGACAAGCGCCATTACCACCTCGCCACCCAGAGCCGCCATTTCCCACTCGACCGCGCCCCGCGGCGGGATCACTCGGGGCCAGCGGCCGCTCGAATCTCGGTGAAGAAGTTCGTCAGGACCACGTGGCGGCGCTCCGGGCGGGGATCCAGGCGGATCATCAGGAAGCGACGGTCATCGGGGCTGACCGCGTAGTCCGTATGGATCTGCTCCTCGGCGAACGGCTGGGCATCGAACAGCACCCGCCGCGGTCCGATCGCCACCTGGTCCCCGAGAGAGAGGGTCGCGGCGATCATCTGCCGGTCCGCGCTGCGGAAGAACAGCTCCCGTCCGCTGTGTGCCCACGCGGGCTCAAAGGCTCCGGCGATCGAGACCTGCCACTTCCCCCGGCTCACCTCGGGGAAGGGCCGGAGGTAGACCTCGTCCCTTCCCGATTCGCCGGAGACGTAGGCCAGCCACCGCCCGTCGGGGGAGAGGGCGGGTGAGCGCTCGTCGGCCGGCGAGATGGCCAGCGGGATATCGGCCGTGTCCCGCCCCATGGCTCTGGCCCAGATGTCGCGGGTGTCGCTGCCGCCGCCCCCGCCGACCCGGTACACCAGCCACTTCCCGTCGGCCGACCACGCCCCCTCGAACCCCGCGCGTGACGTGGGGATCGGCGTTACCGGTCCGCTCCCGTCGGCCAGCTGGCTGCGGAGACCACCCCGGCCGGTGGTGTAGAGGACCGATCGGCCGTCGTGGCTCCAGTTCGGCCGGACGTTGCCGGACCCGTCCAGGGTCAGTCGGGACAGTGCGCCACCCAACCGCTTGATCCAGATGTCGCGTCCGGTGCCCGAGGTCAGGGTGAGCGCGATGCTGGAGCCGTCCGGCGACAGCGCCGGATTGTCGTACGCACCGTGCCACCCGGCTTCGATGGGCTCAGCCTTGCCGGTCCGGTCGACCCACACCGGGGTGCCCAGCGGAGGTTCGAACTCGGCATAGATCAGCGTGCCCGCCGGCGAGGTCGCGAAGGCCGCCCCATTCGAGAACGGCAGAATCTCCACCCCTTGCAGGAACGGCCTGGCCGGCCCGCGCAACTCGGCCCGCTGCGGATCGAACGGTGCCACGTCGACCGTGCCATCGGCTTGTACCATCGCCAGGTATCCGTGGCCCAGGTAGCTGACCGTCACCCCAGGACCGAGCGGCTTCGTCACCCCACTCCCGAGACGGAGCGCCTGGATCGCCGCCTCATTCCCGGTGCCCATGATATAGAGCAGCTACCGGGAGCCAGGGAGAACCACCGGCCTCGCCAGCGCCGCCGCGGTGGCAAAGCGATCCGCTGGCAGCTTCTCCAGCGCGGTGAGCACCGTGGCTTCCACCGCCTCCGGCACGGAGCGCCGCAGCTGGCTCGGCGGGCGGGGCTCGTCGGACATCACCTTGGCCACGATCGACTGCGCCGTGGGTCCGGTGAACGGCGGCTCGCCGATCAGCATTTCGTACGTCACACAGCCCAGCGCATAGATGTCGGCGCGGGCATCCAGCGTCCGCTCCCCCATCGCCTGCTCGGGGCTCATGTAGTGGGGGGTGCCGAGGCTCATCCCCGTCTCGGTCATCCGGGACCCACCGGCGGTGCTCACCGCCAGCGCGATCCCGAAGTCTGCCACCAGCGACTGCCCGTCGTGCAGCAGGATGTTCTCGGGCTTGATGTCCCGGTGGATGACGCCGTGGCGGTGGGCGTAGTCGAGGGCGGAGGCCACTTCCGACGCGATCCGGACCGCGTCCCCGATGGGCAGCTGCTTCTCTCGGGTGAGCCGATCCCGGAGCGACTCGCCCACGACGTACGGCATGACGTAGTAGAGGAACGTGGTCCCCCGGTCCCCCGGTCCCCCGGTCCCGCGCGCTCCGTGGACCCGCTGTCGAAGAGCGGCAGGATGTGCGCGTGCTGCAGATTGGCGGTGGTCTTGATCTCGGCCAGGAACCGTTCGGCACCGATCACGGCGGCCAGCTCGGGCCGGAGGACCTTGATCGCCACCTGGCGGTCGTGCTTGAGGTCCTGGGCGAGGTACACCGTGGCCATGCCGCCCTCGCCCAGCTCCCGCTCGATGCGGTAGCGGTCTGCCAGGGCGATAGTGAGGCCTGCGGGGATGCTCATGTTCCGGTCTTCTTCAGCCGCGCCTTGAGCTCCGCGCCCCAGTTGAGCACCACGATGGTCTGGGCGGAGTCGGCGACGGGCTTGAGCAGCAGGACCTGCGATCCGTCGGGCGAGATGTCATAGTTGGCGTGCCCCGTCGTGCCGGGGAACTCGCCGCGGAACACCGTCGCGCGGCTGATCACCGAAAGCTCGGCACCCGTCGCCAGGGTCGCGGTAACCAGTTCCTCTTCCTTGCGGTAGAACAGTCGTCTCCCGTCACGGGACCAGACCGGCTGGATCCCGCCATCCACCGAGATCTGTTGCCGGGCGCCGCCTTCAGTCATCGGTCGGACATAGACCTGGAACTCGCCGGATTCGTCGGATTCATAGGCCAGCCAGCGGCCGTCCGGAGACGGCCGCCCCGCCCATTCGGTGAAGGGTGTAGTCGCCAGCGGATGCCGGGTGGTATCGCCCTCGAAGCTTCGGGCCCAGATGTCGGCGGTACCGTAGGTCCCGGCCCGGAAGATCAGGGTCTTTCCATCGGCGGTGGGGACGCCCTCCCAGACTTCCGTCGGCTGCTTCAGCAACAGTTCCGCGCGACCCCCACCATCGGTCGGCTGGGTCCAGAGCGCCAGCTCGCCGCTGCGGTTGGAGCGGTAGATCAGCTGGCGCCCGTCGGCGGTCCATTCCGGACGGTCATTGGTGGTGCCCTCCGTGCTGATCCGGCCAAGGGTCTGGGACCGCCGATCGTAGATCCAGACATCCGCGGATCCCCTGGTGTTCAGGGCGACGGCGATCCTGCCGCCGTCCGGGGAGAAGCGGGCGTCGATGTACTCGCGCGGCGCCGGCAGGACCGTCTCGACGCCGGTGCGCAGGTCCGTGACCACGACCTGGCGGAGCAGCGCGCCGGTCTGGTACACCAGCGACCCGCTCCTCGAGAGCGCCGCCGGCGCGACGCCGAAGTTCGTAATCGGCACCCCTTCCAGCACCGGCACGCCCGGGCCGGTCACCTGCTGTCGGCCCAGGTCGAACGGCACGGCCATCAGCGCGCCGTTCGACCCCGCGTACACCAGGTGCCCGTCGATCATGCCGAGGGCATAAGTGCCGGAGAGCCCGAGATCCTGTGGCTCACCCTTGCCGATGGTCGCAGCCCAGAGGCGCGCGGCACCGATGGTTCCGCGCCAGCGGGTCGCGATCACCGTCTTCCCGTCGGCCAGCACCTTGGGATGGAAGAGCAGCCGTCCGCTGACGGTATCGGTCGGCGAAAGCGGACTCGGCGTTCCCCCCAGCGCGGGGACAATCTGCAGGCGGTCACCGCGGGCGACGACGATCCGGCCATCGGGGGTCCAGCACGCGCCATTGAACACGCCCGGCAGGTCGGCAATCAGGATCGGCGGCCCGCCGGCGAGGGGGACCCGCTTGAGCTGATGGCTGGCGACGAAGCCCAGCCACTGCCCATCGGGCGAAAAGAACGGCTGTTCCCCGCCTTCGGTGCCAGCGAGTGCATGGGCGGCGAGTTCCTCCATCCGTCGGACGAAGATCTGCCGCCGGCCGTCGCCGCCGCGGGCCGCAAAGGCGACGATGTCCCCTTCCGGCGAGATCGCCAGCGGGTTGGTGGTGGCGATCGGTACCGGTGTGCCCGGCGCCAGGTCGAGGGGAAAGCGGATCGTGCTCCCCGGCGCCGGTGCCGGCCACGTGGTCAGCGCCCAGGCCGCCGTGAGCAGCGACACGGCCGCGACGACCGGCCACGCGCGGGAGGAGACCCGCGCGCCCCACCCGGCACGTCCCCCGGCGGCGGCGGTCGTCCCATGGCCTTCCGGGGCCACGCCGCCTCCGGCCAGCGCGTCGGCGAACTCCTTGGCGCTGGCAAACCGGTCGGCCGGGAGCTTCTGCAGCGCGGTGAGCACGGCACGCTCCACCCGCGCCGGCACCGTGTCCCGGATGCGGCGACGGCGGGATCGGCTTCTCCGTCATCATCTTGGCGACGATGGCCTGCACGGTGCTCCCCGTGAACGGCGGGTCACCGGCGAGCAGCTCGTACAGCACGCAGCCGAGCGCGTACACGTCGGAGCGGGCGGTGATCTCCCGCTCGCCCATCGCCTGCTCGGGTGACATGTAGTGCGGCGTGCCCAGCGACAACCCGGTCTCGGTGAGCCGGCTGCCACCGGCGCTCGAGACCGCCAGGGCGATCCCGAAATCGGCCACCAGCGCGCTGCCGTCGTGCAGCAGGATGTTCTCCGGCTTGATGTCGCGGTGGATGACGCCATGGCGGTGGGCGTAGTCGAGCGCGGCGGCGACCTCCGTGGCGAGACGCACGGCGTCGGGAATCGGGAGTTGTTTTTCGCGGTGGAGCCGATCGCGGAGCGATTCCCCGTCCACGAACGGCATGACGTAGTAGGCGGTGCCGTTCACCTCGCCCGAATCAATCAGTCCGAGAATGTGGGAATGCTGCAGCGTCGCGATGGTCTTGATCTCGCGGAGGAACCGTTCGGCCCCGATCACCGCGGCCAGCTCCGGCCTGAGCACCTTGATCGCCACCCGGCGGTCGTGCTTGAGGTCCTGGGCGAGGTACACCGTGGCCATGCCGCCCGCGCCCAGCTCCCGCTCGATGGTGTAGCGGTCGGCCAGCGCGGCGGTGAGTCTCGGGCGGGCGTCGCTCACCGCGCCTCCAGGGCCTTCAACTCCACCAGCCAGTTCTCCACCACGATGAGCGGACTGCCCCGCGAGGGACCGCGCTCCACGGCCTGGGCCATGATGAACCGGCCGTCGGGGCCGACGTCCCACGGGGTGTAGAAGGCGGCGAGCAGCCTGGCCAGGTCGGGGGGAAGGTGGAAGAGGGCGCGCGGTTCGTCGGCGCGCAGGGTGGGTGTGGTCGTCACGGCGGCCGCCATCATCGTTTCGTCGCCCCGGAGATAGAACAGCTCGCGCCCATTGCGTGACCAGAGCGGCCCGGTGCCGCCGCTGCTGGAGATCTGCACCTTGGCGTCGTTGGTGTTCGGGAAGGGGCGGATGTACACCTCGGTCCGTCCGGTCTCGTCCGACTGGTAGGCCAGCCAGTGCCCGTCCGGGGAGAGCCCGATGGCCATTTCGTCGAAGGGGGTCACCACCAGGGGGACCGGCGCGCTGTCCACGCCGAGGCGAACCCCGTAGATGTCCCGGCCGCCGGCCGCTGCCGACGACGCGCCCCGGCGAAAGACGATCCACGCACCGTCCGGGGAGACCACCGCCTCGTCGTGGGCGCCTCGCAGGAGTAGCGAATCGGTGCCGGTGCCGTCGGCCCGGTGCTGGAACACCCCGTCCGGGCGCACGAACGTGACCCACCGGCCGTCGGCGCGCCAGCGCGGCCGGTTCTCGGTGCTGGCGCCGTAGGTCACGCGGGAGGCGGGACCCCGGGGGAGCGGCTTGATCCAGATGTCGTCGCCCGCCGGCGTGTTGAGGCCGATGGCCAGCCGGTGGCCATCCGGCGAGAGGGCCCACCCGTGGTTTCCGGCAAACTGAGTGACCCGGAAGGTGAAGCTCGTGTCCACCGCCGTTACCCCGCCCGTGCGGTCCACCCAGGCCAGCCGGAATTCCCCCGACGTCGCCACCTCCCCGGTGCGCATCACCACCGTACCGCGTGGCGACACGCTGAAGAACGGAGCGAGGCCCTGGTTCAACGCGATGCTGTCGAACGCCACAATCGGCGTCCCGCGGGTCCGGAGCGACTTCAGGTCGAATGGCACGGCCAGCGCCGTCTGGTCCCCGCGGACATAAACCAGGTGGCCGGTGGGGACGAAGTATCCGATGTGCGCCCCGGGCAGGACCGGCTGTGCCGACCTCGTGCGCAGGTCCAGCGCCCAGACCGACGTCTGGTCGCAGGGGCGAAAGCAGCCCTGGAAGAGCAGGCCCCGGCCCCCGGGGAGGGGTGTCAGGTTGGAGAGGTTGAGGGAATCCTTGGACCAGACGACCGTGACCTCTCCCCCGGCCTCCGGGACTATGGCGATCGTGCTCGTCTCCTGGGTGACAAAGGCGATCCGGCCATCATCGAGCCACGCCACACTGCCCGACGCATTCGACACCTGGTCGGCCAGCGGGATGAGCGCCCCGCCGGCAATGGGCAGTTTCCGGAGGCGGCCGCCCTGCGCCACCGCCAGCCAGGCATTGTCGGGCGACACCGCCGCCGACAGGGCGGACTCGGTGCCGGCGAGCGGCGTGGCGGTGAGGTGATCCCTCTCCTTGACCCAGAGTTGTGACCCGTTGGACTGTGCGGACGGACCCAGGTACACGATGCGGGATCCATCCGAGGTGACCAGGACGTACCCTCCATCCAGAGGCGCCTGGTCGACAGGGAGCGACAGCCCGTACCGGGTCACGGGACCCGGCGGTGCGGCCCGGAGCAGGGCCCACACCGCCACCGCGGTCATCACCGCCAGCAGTCCCGCCAGCGCGAGTGTCACCCGGCGTGCGCCCAAGCCCCCGGCCGGCACCACCGCCCCGCGCCCCGCGGCCATCGCGTAGTGCGGATCGGCGAGCGCCTCGGCGAACGCCTTGGCGGTCTCGAACCGGTCGGCGGGGAGCTTCTCCAGCGACCTGGCGACGGCCGCCGCCACATTCGACGGCACCGATTTGCGGTGCTCGGTGACCGGCTTGGCCCCCTCGGCGATGATCTTCATGATGATCTGCTGCGCCGAGCCGCCGAGATGCGGGGGCTGGCCGGCGAGCATCTCGTACAGCACGCTGCCCAGCGAGTAGATGTCGGACCGGGCCGAGATCTCCTTCTCCGCCGTGGCCTGCTCCGGGCTCATGTAGTGCGGCGTGCCGAGCGAGAGTCCGGTCTCGGTCATCCGCCCGCCCGCCGCCGCGCTCAGCGCCAGGGCGATGCCGAAGTCGGCCACCATCGGCCGGCCCTCATGCAGCAGGATATTCTCCGGCTTGATGTCGCGGTGAATGACCCCGTGGCGGTGGGCGTAGTCCAGTGCGTCGGCGACCTCGCTGGCGATTCTCACCGCTTCATCAATGCCGAGCTGGGTCTCGCGGTCCAGCTTGCTCCGCAGGGTCTCACCCTGGATGAACGGCATGACGTAGAACAGGAAGCTGTCGGCCGTGCCCGAGTCGAACAGCGGCAGGATGTGCGGATGCTGGAGGGCCGCGGTGGTGGTGATCTCCTGCACGAACCGCTCGGCGCCGAGGACGGCGGCCAGCTCGGGCTTGAGCACCTTCACCGCCACCTTGCGGTGGTGCTTGACGTCTTCGGCCAGGTAGACCGTGGCCATGCCGCCCGCGCCCAGCTCGCGCTCGATGGTGTAGCGGTCGGCCAGGGCGGCGGTGAGGCGGGCGAGGGAGTTAGTCACTGATGTCCAATATGGTCCGTGCTGGAGGGATTGGCGACTGTCGGGAATGTCGGCCGCAGGCGGTCATGCCGAGCCGTCGGTCAGCCGCCGGATCATCTGCTGGGCGCACATGTAGCCCGGGGTCCCGGCGATGGAGCCGCAGGGATACGCCCCCGCGCCGCAGTAAGCCAGGTTGCCCCACTGCCCGAAGCGGTAGAACTCCTGCGCGGGATCTTCCGCGAACTGGCGTTCCCAGAAGGTCTGCCCCCCGACCAGCATGGTGTGATCGATGTTGCCGCCCGGAAAGAGAAAGATCTGCTGCAGGTCCTTCGGGGTCAGCATCCGGCTCCAGACGCAGTCGTCCGGATTGGCAAGATGCCGGAACACCTGGGCCTTCACCTCGGCGGCGATCTCCGGCAGCGCGTCGCCCGGCTGATCGAGTGACAGGTTCTTGAAGAAGAGGGTGAGCCGGTCGAAGGGCTCCACCAGCCCGAGCTGGCGCATCGCGGCGCCCTCGCAGTAGACCTGGATGTATCCCGGCTCGTAGTCCACCTCGTCAGAGGCAGCGCGCAGCGTGGCCCGCTCGAAGTCGGCCAGGGTCTCGACCGCAAAGATGAACCGGAAGGGGGTATCACCATCCCTGGCCTCAGCGCCCTCCTTCCACCGTGCCGGCTGGCGGAACATGAGGGTCAGTTTCCCGCTGCTGCCCAGGAAGCGCTTCCCCTTTACCGTCGAGGTGAGAGCTGTGTCCCCGACCATGCGGGCCGCGGCCAGCGGGTCGGTGGCGAACACCAGCCTGTCAAAGGAGAGCTGGTGCCGCGCTCCCGCCTGGGAATACGTCAGCGTCCCACGCTCCGGGTCCACCGCTTCCACCCGGGCCCCGAGCTTCAGCTCGCCGCCGAGTTCCTGGTTGATGCGGGCCAGCTCCTCGGTGACCCGCCAGATCCCTTCGCGGACAAAGCCGTAGTAGCCGTCGAAGACGGAGCCCGAGTCCATCACCGGAAGGGTGAAGGCGGAGTACGGCGCGTCGAGCGAGACCGGCCCGCTCTCCGTGACCGTCATCGCCATGTAGATTTTGGTCCGGTCGGCGGTGAAGTAGTGGTGCAGCAACTCCGAGGCACTGCCCGTGATCCAGAGCCGCGTCAGCGTCTCGCCCAGCCGGTCCCGCGCCGTCTCCAGCCGCGGCGGGGTGGCGGTGCGGTACCCCTCCTGGAGGTAGGCCACCACCCGCGCCTCATCGTGCCGGAAGCCGGCGGCATCGCCCGCTTCCCCCCACTGCTGCCGCAGCTCCTGGTCCAGCCGGCGCGGGTCGCGATGGATCCAGGCGCTGGCCTTGGGGTCGGGGAAGTAGATCCGCTTGGCGTGCTGGGGGACGAAGGTCTGCAGCCGGTCGGCCAGTCCGGTTTCCCGGAAGATGAAATCGGGCATCAGGCCCAGGACCGAAGCGCCGAGGGCGTAGCGCTGGGTCTGGCCATTGATGGTGGCGACTTCGGAGATGCAGGCACCGCCGGGCCGTTCGGCGCGCTCCAGCATGGTCACCGAGCAGCCGGCGCGGCGGAGGTAGTGCGCCGCCACCAGGCCGTTGATGCCGCTGCCGACCACCACCACTCGTTGGGCCGTGGCGACGCTCACCGTGGAGCAGGGAGGCGGGTCATCGCGCCACCCCTGCAATGTCCAGGCGCCAGATGTCCGCCCGGAAGTCCGAGACGGTACAACTCGCGGCCCGTCCGCGGGCAGCGACCCGGATCTCGGACGCCTCGCAGTGCGCCGGCAGGTCGGCCAGCCGGGTGAGGGCGCCGTCCATGACCCCGACCCGCCAGATGCTGGGATACTCCTCACTCGGCAGCCAGCGACCCAGGTGCAGCGCCCCGTCCAGATCCCAGGTCAGGCCCGCCGTCCGCTCGTTCTCCGGCAGCTTCCCGATGATGCGGACCACACTGTCCACCAGCGAGGCCTCGCCGATGACCTGGTCGCCCCGCTTGAGCCCTGTCAGCCCGCCGGCCGACCCCGGGCCCGGCGGCTCGGTCACCCGTGCGATGAACCCGACCCGCCGGCCATCGGGAGCGGCCGCGAACGCTGCCACGCGCAGCGACGGGGGAATCGGGATAGTGCGCAAGGTTCCGCCCAGACTGTCGAGCTGGGCCAGCGACCCGTCCGACCGGCGCAAGGCGAGGAATCCCGCCGAGCCCACCGGCTCGATGTTGGTGTTCAGGATACTTGCCGTATCGCCGTGAATGCGACGGGAGGGGAGTTCGATGTACTCGAGACGGGGCACGCCCCCTGTGCTGTGCGCGTAGGCCAGTCGCCGCCCATCCGCCGAGAGCCGCATGGCGTTCCCGCCGGGAAGGCGCTGCGCCGTCAGCGCCTCCTCGTTCCCGGTGGTGAGATCGAGGAGATAGACGTTGTCGCCCAGCGCATCGCCCCGGTAGTAGTAGAGGGACGTGCCCTCGTGGGAGAGCACCGGCGTGCCGTACCAGGTGGTGCCCCGGGTCACCTGGCGGTCGCGGACCGGACGCTTCGACAGGTCGAAGACCCAGAGGTCGGTGATGGCATCGCCGGTCTTGAGGACCACCTGGCCGGTGCGCCGGGCGATGTCGAACTCACCGTCGTAGAGCGTGGCCACCCTTGGCAGCAGCACCTCCGGCGCTCCGCCGATCCGTCCCTCCGCGTCGATCGGGACCCGCACGAGCCGGTCTTCCCGCACGGTGCCGACCTGGAAGTAGAGCACAGCGCGGCCATCGACGCTCCAGCGGACCGTGGCGCGCGACGCGGCGCTGGCCGACCCGGTGACCCGGCCGGTTCGGTCGATCACGGTAAGGCCATCGTTGGTAAGCGCGGCGATGTGCCGGCCGTCCGGGGCCCAATTGATGTCGAGAGCAGAGGAGAAGGGCACGGGAAAGCTGTCCCGGGCCGCGCCGCTCTCCAGGTCGAGGACCAGGGCCACGCCCGGCCCCTGTGGTCGTGACGGCACCACCAGCACGCTGTCGGCGGCGGGATGGGTGTCGTAGGCTCCGCTGGGACCGATCAGCCTCGGCGTCCCGCTCAGGCGGGGCACGGCGAAGAGCCCCTGCCGCGAGGCATCCAGCGCCCCGGCCACCACGATGGTGCCGCCGTCGTGACTCCAGCGCGGGGCGCCAAGGTCGAGCGCGTTGGTGAGGAGCGCGCTGGCCTTGGTGCTTCCGACCTCCTGCACCATCAGGGCAGCACGGCACTGGCTACCCGCGCAGGTGACCCGGATGTAGGCCAGTTGCTTGCCATCGGGGGAAATCCCCGGCGTCTGGGACTGGCCGTCGAAGGTCAACTGCTCTCGGCCCCGTTCGGCGCCGCTGGCGGCGGCTGGAGGCATCCCCCATCGGACCGCGGCGGCACCTGCCAGCGCGCCGAGGAGCAGCCCGCCGGCGAGCATGGGCCAGCGCCCCCGGGCGCCCGCCGCGCGGGCCGCCGCCGGCATCGCCACCGTCGAGAAGTTCGGGTTGCGCAGCGCCCCGGCGAAGGCGGCGGCACTGGCAAACCGGTCGGCGGGCAGCTTCTCCAGCGAACGGGCCACCGCCGCCGCCACGTTCGGGGGCACCGCCTTCCGCATCCGGGTGACCGGCGCCGCCTCCTCGGTCACGATCTTCATGATGATCTGCTGGGCCGACCCGCCTAGATGCGGCGGCTGGCCGGCGAGCATCTCGTACAGCACCGTGCCCAGCGAGTACACGTCGCTCCGCGCCGTGATCTCCTTCTCGGCGGTGGCCTGCTCCGGACTCATGTAGTGCGGCGTGCCCAGCGAGAGCCCGGTCTCGGTCATCCGCCCACCCGCCGCGGCGCTCAGCGCCAGCGCGATCCCGAAGTCGGCCACCATCGGGCGGCCCTGCTGCAGCAGGATGTTCTCCGGCTTGATGTCGCGGTGGATCACTCCGTGCTGGTGGGCGTAGTCCAGCGCGTCGGCGATATCCGTGGCGATCTTCACCGCCTCGTCCACGCCGAGCTGGGTTTCACGGTCGAGCTTGGTGCGGAGCGTCTCGCCGTCGATGAACGGCATCACGTAGTAGAGGAACCCGCCGGCGGTGCCCGAGTCGAACAGCGGCAGGATGTGCGGGTGCTGCAGGCTGGCGGTGGTCTTGATCTCCACCACGAACCGCTCGGCGCCGATGACGGCGGCGAGTTCGGGCTTGAGGACCTTGAGGGCGACCTTGCGGTCGTGCTTCAGGTCCTGGGCCAGATAGACGGTGGCCATGCCACCCTGGCCCAGCTCCCGCTCGATGGTGTAGCGGTCGGCCAGGGCGCTCGCCAGGTTCGCGGGGACGTCAGGCATACGGGGACCCGGTCGTCATGGCATCGTGCCGGCCGCGCTGCGCAGGCGGCGCAGCAGCTCGGGGAGATTCTGGATCACGATGATCCGGCTGGCCTGGCTCCGGCGCACCATCGCGAAGGTACGACCGTCAGGCGAGATGTCGTAGTTGGCATGCGGCACCGACCCGACCATGTCGGAGATCGAGAAGAGGACGCGCTGGCTCTCCACGGCGAGGCCGGGCGCCGTCCGCAGGATGACGGAGGCCAGATTGATCTGGCCGCCCTGGGTGGTCCGGTAGAACAGTTCCCGGCCGTCGGGTGCCCACACCGGCTCCGTCCCCCCCTCGTGGGAGATCTGGACCTGGCCCCCTTCATCGGACAACGGCTGCACATAGACCTCCTGCCGTCCTGACTGATCGGAGACGAAGGCCAGCCAGCGGCCGTCGGGTGAGGGCGCCGCATATGTCTCGAGGTAGGAACTCGCCACCAGCGGCTCGATCGGCCCGCGGCCGCCGTTGGCCACGCGGGCGATGTCCCCGCCCGACTCTCCCCGCAGATCGTTGCCGTTGGTGATCAGGGCGCTGCCGTCCCGGAGCCAGGTTCCGGTGTAGGTGATGCGGCTGGACGCCAGCAATGACTCGGCTGGCGCCGTGCTTCCCGGCCGGGTGCGGTAGATACCGAGCACCCCGCTCTTGAACGAGATGTAGGTGAGGAACCGTCCATCGGGTGTCCAGGTAGCGTCATGGCCGTCCTGGGCGAACGTCGCCCGCGACAGGGTCTGCTGGCCCAGGCTGTAGATCCAGACATCGCGCCCCTCCGCCGAGGTGATGTCCACCGACAGCCGCCGGCCATCGGGCGAGAAGTGCGGCGCATGCAGGTTGGGCTGCTCGGCAATGGCCGTCTGCGAGGCGCCCTTCCGGTCCACCAGGACCAGGGACCGCGGGGTCTCCGGCATATAGGCCAGGGTGCCGTTGTTCGCCACCGCAAACTGGGCGATTCCTGATCCCGTGAGCGCCACACCGGCCGCCACCTGCACCGCCGGCCCGAGGATCCGGCCACGCCGGGCATCGAAGGGCGCCGCGGTGATGGTACCGTCCGGCAACGCGCTCAGCAGCTCCCCGAAGAAGCTGCGAAGCTCGACCACCGGCCCGTCCAGCAGGGGCGTGACCTCGCCGGTCTGTAGATCAAGGAGCAGCGCCGGCCCGCTCGCCGTTCCGCCCGGCGCCCGCACCACCAGCGCCGTCCGCCCGTCGTCCAGCACCTGCTGGATGCGGAGCCCGCGGGTCTTCTCCCGCGGCAGCGGGACCAGCGAGTCTCCCGGCGTAAGCCGCGCCACCCTCGCCGAATTGCCCTCGGTGAACCAGTAGGAACCGTCGGGGCCCCAGGCACCGTTCAGGCTGTTGTTCGGCACGCCCGTCAACGCCCGGGGCGCGCCGCCCTGGAGCGGCAGGCGGAAGGTGCTGGTGGTGGTGAGGCCGACGAGCCAGCGCCCGTCCGGGCTGATGTCCGGGCCGCGCATGCCCAGCGAGCCCCCGATCTCGACGGGGTCCGGTGCCTCGAGGCGCTGGAGGAAGAACGCCATGTTGCCCATGAGCGCCCCGCCAACATAGACGATGGCATCTCCGGCGGGGGTGATGGCGAGCTGGCGCGACAGCGCGGCGCCGGAGGCCCCCAGATTCGAGGCAACAATGGCCAGCCGGGACGGCGGCAACGGCGGTGTCTCTGACCGCCCTACCCGTCGCCCGCCCAGGAAGGCGGCGGCCACCGCCAGCAGCGCGATGCCGGCGTAGCGCGCCACCCGGGCCCGGGGCCACGTGCCGGCGGCCAGTCGTCGGGTGGAGGCGGCCTGTCGCTTCGTGGCCGGGCCGCCACCGCTCAAGGCCGCCGCGAACTCGGCCGCGGTGGCAAAGCGGTCGGCGGGCAGCTTCTCCAGCGCGGTGAGGATCGCGTCCTCGAGCACCGCCGGGATCCGCTCCCGCCGGGCGACCAGCGAGGCCGGCTTCTCGGTCATCACCTTGGCGACGATCGCCTGCGCCGTGGGTCCGCTGAAGGGCGGCTCGCCCAGCAGCATCTCGTAGGTGACGCAGCCGAGCGCATAGATGTCGGTCCGGGCATCGAGGGTTCGCTCCCCCATCGCCTGCTCGGGGCTCATGTAGTGCGGGGTTCCCAGTGACATCCCGGTCTCGGTCATCCGGGCGCCGCCGGTGGTGGCCGCCGCCAGCGCGATGCCGAAGTCGGCCACCAGCGCGTGTCCGCCGTGGAGCAGGATGTTCTCGGGCTTGATGTCGCGGTGGATGACGCCGTGCTGGTGGGCGTACTGCAGTGCGTCGGCCACCTCCTTGGCGATCAGGACCGCGTCATCAATGGGGAGCTGCTTCTCCCGGGTCAGGCGATCGCGGAGGCTCTCCCCTTCGACATACGGCATGGCGTAGAAGGCGGTGCCATTCACCTCGCCGCTATCGAACAGCGCCAGGATGTGGGGATGCTGGAGGTTGGCGGTGGTCTTGATCTCCACCACAAACCGCTCGGCGCCGATCACGGCGGCGAGTTCGGGCTTGAGGACCTTGAGGGCCACCTTGCGCTCGTGCTTCAGATCCTGGGCCAGATAGACCGTGGCCATGCCCCCCTGGCCCAGCTCCCGCTCGAGGTGGTAGCGGTCGGCCAGTGCGTCGCGGAGGGGGGTGGGGATCTCGGTCAAACGGGCCTGGGGCTGGGGGTTGGACGAAGATGGGCCGTACGGGGGGGAATGGCTAGGTGAGGGGCTGGGGCCTTTCAGTGGTGGCGGTTCAGCGGTCACGTGCTCCTACAGTCTCCACGGGTACGCTCCCGGCACCCAGGCCGGCGAGGTCGAGGTGGTGGCTGGCCTGGTCGATATCGATTCCGACCAGACTTCCGGTCGCATCGAAGTCCAGCACCACGCCCGGGGCCACCTCGCGCGAATCGGTGCTGGGCCGTTCGGCGAGATCGATGTAGAGCGAATCGGTATCGGTGTGGTAGCGAAGCTTCATGAGCCGGGTCCCTCAAAATCTCGGTCGGGAAAGGCGTTGTGGACGGTGACGCCGTCCTCCAGGGTCACTACCCGGAGCCAGCGCCCTCTAGGGGAGCAATATATCCCCAGTAGCGGACACGACCATCCGCCTGCCGCTCACGGTGCCGGGGACTGCCGAGCACCCGGAGGCGGCGGACCAATGCGCCGTCGCCTCTCGGCCCGACCGCCCCGCGACTACCGCTCCACGACGTCGTAATCCGCCACCTCTCCCTCCGCCGTCAGATGCACCAGCAGATACCGCTCGCCCGCCTTCGTGGTGATCCGGTACGACCGGACCCGGGCCAGGTCACTGCCGTGGCGGTGGATTTGCCTGGCGGAGACGTCTTCCTCTCCCAGGTAGACCGGGGCCGTCATCCCGTCCAGTGCTCCGCCGACGCCGCCCCCGAAGTCCGCCTTGGTGCCGGCCGGAATGTCCGGCGCATTGGCCAGCAGCGCTCCCCCCTGGGCAATGGCCTGCAGCGACGCGACGATGCGGGCCGTGAGGCTCGGATCCGGGTCGGCCGCCGGTGTCCGGGCACTCGGCAAGGGCGTGACCAGGGCGGTCAGCCGCTCCCGTGCCGGATCGGCGCCGGGACGCCACACCACCCCGGCCACGGCGCCTGACGAGTCAACGGGAAAGCGAAGCGTCATGCCCCGCTCGGTGGACCCGAAGGTGACGCTGTCGATGCTCAGGAACTCCTCGTCGGGGAGCCCGTCGGTCAGGCCCTCCAGTCCGGTGCCGGCACGATTGGGAAGCAGCGTGACCATCTGGTTCTCCCGGAACTCATAGTGCCCGGCGTACCGATCCAGCCGAGCCGCGGCAATGGGCCGGGCCTCGGTCGCCGCCGGCGCACCCGGCGCGGCGCTCTCGGGCCAGCCCCAGGTCCGCGCGATGTAGCCCACCATCCGCCCCACGAAGCGCGAATTGTCGTTGGCGTTGATGAGGATTACCGCGCCCTGGCCGGTCTCCGCGAAGGCGATGAGATAGGCGTCGAACCCCTCGTCCCGGCCGCCGTGGCTGAAGGCCAGGGTGGCGCCGTCGCCTGACAGGCCGACGCCGAGGCCGTAGCCGCCCTCCTGCTCGGTGAGGTACTGGCGGGTCATGGCGGGAGAGATCACCCCGTGGCCCCGTCCAGCCAGGGTGGCCTGCACCTCGATGGCGAATTTGGCCAGGTCGGTCGCGGTGGTCCACAGGCCTGCGGCGGCCATTTCGGGGTAGAGGTGCCAGCGCCCCCGCACCGGGGAGCGGTCGGTGTAGTAGCCGCTGGCGGTGAGCCGGGCGCGAGCCTTCGGCTGCGGCTGCTCGTAGGAGCTGCCCGTCATGCCGATCGGTCCCAGCACCGCCTCCTGCATGAATCGGGGGAACGACTTGCCGGCCACATCGATCATCATCTGCTGCATCACCGTGAACCCGCCGCCGGAGTAGCGCAGGATGGCTCCGGGGGTGGTGTCCACCCGGATGGGTGGCGTGTTGGCAGGTGGTGTGCCGTTCAGCACCTGGACCAGCGAGGGCATCGGGTCGGTCACGGCGTAACCGGGGAAGCCGTGCACCGTGAGTCCTGCGCTGTGAGACAGGATACGGCGCAGGGTCACCTGCTCGGTCGTGGTGAAGCCGTTCTCGGGAACCCGCCAGCTCTTGAGGGAGGCATTCACGTCGGCGTCCAGCGACAGGCGGCCGGCCTCGACCAGGTGCAGCGCGCCCAGCGCCGCGACCGGCTTGCTGATGGACCCCGCCTGGAACAGGGTCGCCGGAGTGACCGGGGCGCGGGTGGTCTCGTCGGTGACCCCATACCCGCGCGCCACGATGATCCGGCCGTCCTGGATGATGGCCAGGGTGAGGCCGGTGATCTGCCGCCGAGCCATCTGGGCCCGGACAAAGGCGTCCAGGCTGTCGAGCCCGGCCGACTGGGCGTGGAGACTGGCGGCGGGAACGGCGCAGGCCAGGACCAGGGCGGCGGCGCGAGCAAGGCGCATGATGGCGGGAGGCATCGAATGTCTTTCTCGGCGGTGGCGGCGGCGAAGGATGCGCAGCCGTATCATGGCCAAGGGGAGGAGCCGGAGGCGCGTTCACCCTCTCCAGCCGGGTGCCTTGGCTACGACCGACTCGCGATTATCGTTCGCCGGATGACGGCGCCCCCACCGAAAAAGATTCTCTTCGTCTGCACCGGGAATATCTGCCGCTCGGCTATGGCCGAGCACCTGCTCCGGCATTGGGCGGCGACTCGCGGGCTCAACGTCGGTCCTTCCTCTGCAGGAGTAGCCGCGGAGAGCTGGTACGAGGTGCCCGATCACGCCCGGCGGCTGCTGGCGGCGGAAGGGGTGCCGCCGTTCCGGCACCGGGCACGGCTGGCCACCGGTGAGATCCTGCGGGAGGCGGACCTGATACTGGCGATGACCCGCTGGCATCTCGACACGATCGTGGCCGAGTTTCCCGATCTGGCTCCGCGGACCAAACTGTTCCGGGCGGCGGCGGGGTTCGGCGAGGAGGACGTGGACGACCCGATGGGGGAGCCGGAGGAGGTGTTCGCCCGGTGTCTGGCTGTAATAAAGGAAGGGTTGGAGGGGTTGGTGGGGCAGGGGTTCGGCGCTCCGGGTTGAGGCCGGGTGGTTCGGGCCTGCTCAGTGTCCGCGCCGGTATCCCAGTACGAGGCCCGTGACGAAGGGGATCAGCCAGATGCTCCACACGGTGACACTGATCCGATGAAACGTCTTGAGGGCCGGTTCGTGACGTCGGCGGAGCACGATCGTCGCCCAGATGGCGTGGCCGAGCATCAGGAACAGCGCGACGGCCCCGGTCGCCGTGTGCAGACTCCAGTGCAGCCCACCGGCGAGCCGGCGCATGAGTTCGGTGCCGGTAAGGTCGGCCAGGAAGCCCAGCCAGAAGAAGGCCGCGTGCCACGGTCTGAGATACCTGGCGAGGACGGCGCCCCAGACCCCGATCGAGTAGAGGCTCAGGGCCGCGATCATGAGCAGCACGGCGGCTCGGACTACGGGAGGCATGAGGACGCGGGGCCGGGCGTTGGCAACGGTAGCCGCACGCACCGGGCGCGCTTCATCGCTTGCCCCAGCGCCATTTCGCCGGTTCGCCCCTGATCCAGGAGACAATCAGGAGCGCTGCGGTGATGAGAACGGTCGTCAGGATGAACCAGGCCGTTCTCTCACCCGGTGGAAAGACGTAGGCACTCAACCACAGAGCGCCGAAATACAGGGCAAACGTAGCCCAGCCCTGCCAGGACGACGGAAACCCCCAGCCCCAGCCCCATCGTTTGGCGGGAAACCAGTAGCTCCTCTTGCCCATATCTGTGGGTGACATCTTGTAAACCTCCTGCCCGATGGCACTGTCAAAACGCCAGCCACACGAACGCCAACAGCGTGTTGTTCCCTGATGCGCTCCGTCCCGCGCCGTCGTAATTGTCCTTCCGGCCATTGAACTTGCCGTAGCCGGTGTACTGGACGCCCACCCGGGTGTTCTCCCACGGGTTCAGGTCCACCTCCCCGATGAAGCCCTCGGTGTCCGGCTTCCCGGTCGCACTGCCGTCCACCGGGTTCGGCGCATACAGCAGGGCGTCGGCGGTGCCCCGAGTGCTGAAATACCCACCGCTCACTCCCAACCACTGTTTGGGGTAGTAGCTCGCGTTCACACGCAGGGTCTTGAGCGTGTTCCTGGCCCTGGCCGACCCGCCGCCGCCGAAGGTCGCGTTCAGGGTCTGGCGCTCGTGGATCCATCCTGGATGGTCGGGTTGTTGTTGAGCGTGAGTCCATAGCTCAGTGCGGTGCTCTTCCCCAGCGTGGTCTGATCGGCGTACCGGATGTCGATATTGTCGATGCCGAACCCGCCGTCCGCGCCGGCGTAGGTGAACTGCGAGAACAGCCCAACCTTCGGCGTGATCCGCCCCGCCAGGAATCCGCTCCGCTCCTGGGGCAGCTCGGCCGATCCGTTCTGGGTGCCGGGGATCGCATCCTTGGTCTGGGTGACGCCCGCCGTGGCCATGGCCGACAGGAGGGAGAACGGCGACAGGCCCAGCCGGCCGCCGTTGGTCGGGCTCGCCTCCTCGATCGCCGGGTCCTTCGACAGGGTGTAGCCGTTCAGCTTGAAGGTCCGGCCGAAGGGCGTGAGCGCCAGGAACTGGTAGTGGCAGGTGCTGCAGGCCAGCCCGGTCTGGCGGGCAAAGCTGGGCACCACGTGCCCGGTGACGAGGTGCGCCGCGACGTACTCCCGGGCCAGGTCCGTGAGGCGGGCATCGGCACGGGCGGGGGAGGTGGAACCAGCCAGGAGGAGGGGGAACAACCAGACGGCGCGGCGCATACGGGACTCCGGGGTGTACAGGGAGCAAGCTTTGCCCATCCGCCTGAAGCCAGCGTGAACCCTCTCTGAGACTCTCCATCAACAGGCCGGAGGTGCCCGGCGGATACACCTCACAAAGGAAGGCCGCCCCCCGGGCAGGGCCCGGGGAGCGGTGAGTGCGGAGCTGAGTACTGCCAGGGGAACTACTAGTCGTTGTGCCCCGCGGTGAGAGTGTGCCGAGCCTAACTCTTCTTCTCGGTGTGCTGCGCCATCACCAGTCTGTGAATCTTCTTGAACTGCGCCTCGGAAAACACCTTCTTCTGCACCAGCTGAGACTCCGACGTATAGGGCCGGTTCTTGATGATCGCGTCGGCGTAGGTCGCGCCGACGCCTGGCAGGGCCGCGAGCTGGTCCCGCGTGGCGGTGTTCAGGTCCAGCTTCTCGTGCGCCGCGGCCGGGGTCGTGGTGGCGCGCGCGGGCGCCGGGGCCATGGGCTTTGCCTGGGTGGTCGCCGCGGGCTTGCTGGGGGTCGCGGTGGCCTGGGCGCTGGCGGTGCTGGCGACCAAGGCGAGCACCGCAAGGGTGGAAAGGGTGAGTGTGTGGGACATGCTGTTCTCCTTCGGTCTGCCGAGTGTCCCGTCGCGGAGTGCGCCGGGTGACGGCAGGGAAGAAGGCAATCGCTGTGCCGCGAAAAAACTGCGTTCTGGAGGGGAAATCGGGGCGGAATCGGCCAAGTCGGCGCCGGGTCCGGGACAAACTGACTTCGGCCGGGACAAAATGTCGCCGGAGGCCGGGACAGGCTACGTCCGTCCCGGCTTCCACTCCCAGCGCTGAATCATCCGGGTCAGGGTCCTGCGCGAGATGCCGAGGATACCGGCGGACTCCTCCCGATTCCCGTTGGTGCTGGCGAGGACGCGGAAGACGTGGCGCCGATCCACCTCGTCCAGGGTGGCCAGGCCTTCCGTCGCCGGCGGCATTGGCGGGCCGGCTCCCGGGTCCGGCTCAGTACGTGGCTCTGCGGCGGGGGAGCGCAGATGGGCCGGCAGGTGTTCCGGCCCGATCACCCCCAGCTCGGCCAGCACCAGCGCCCGTTCCAGCACGTTCTCCAGTTCGCGCACGTTTCCCGGCCAGCTCCACCCCAGCAGCAAGGCCTGCGCTTGAGGGTCGATCGCCACCGGATCCCGGCCGTGGCGCGTCGCCAGCGTGGTCAGGAAGTGGTCGGTGAGCAATGGGATGTCCTGCCGGCGGTCCCGGAGTGGCGGCAGCTGGATGGTCACGACATTCAGCCTGTAATACAGGTCCTCCCGGAACTTCCCCTCGCTCACCAGCCGGGTCAGGTCCCGGTGGGTCGCGGCGATGATCCGGGTGTCCACCGTCACCGGCGTTTCGGCGCCGACCGGGACGATCTCCTGTTCCTGCAGCACCCGGAGCAACCGCGCCTGGAGCGCGGGTGAGATGTCGCCGATCTCGTCCAGGAACACCGTGCCGCGGTCCGCCTCCCGGAACAGGCCGGGCCGGGCGGCGACCGCGCCGGTAAAGGCGCCCTTCACGTGGCCGAACAGTTCGCTCTCCAGCAGTCCCTCCGCCAGCGCCGAACAGTTGACGGCCACCATGCGCTGCTCGGCCCGGTCGGAAAAGGCGTGCACCGTGCGCGCGACCAGTTCCTTCCCCGTGCCGGTCTCCCCCAGGATGAGTACCGTGGCCTGGCTGGGAGCGACCCGGGCCACCTGCTTCATGACCTCGATGATGCCGGGGCCGTGGCCCACCAGACCGCCGCGTGCGATGGTGGGCGCGGGCTCCGCCCCTGCCCGGGCCTCGGAGCGTGCCGCGGCAAACTGGCGCCGGGCGATGGCTCGGGCGATCGTGGCCCGCAGCTCCTGCAGATCGTAGGGCTTGCTGATGAAATCGTAGGCGCCCGCCCGGATCGCCTCCGCCGCCGTGCTGGCATCGCCGAAGGCGGTGAGCACCAGCACCAGCGCGTCGGCGTTCCGGGCGCGCAGTTGGGACAGCAGGTCCAGTCCGCTCGCCTCCGGCATCCGCAGGTCGGTGAGCACGGCGTCGAATGGGCCCTCCCGGGCGCTGGTGGCCAGCGCTTCCGCCGCCGACAGCGCGCGCACCACGGTGTAGCCTTCGCGCTCGAGGATCTCCCCCAGCAGCCGGCAGGCCTCGGGGTCATCATCCACCAGCAGCAGGCGGGCAGGGCTCACACGGCCTCGGTCGGTGGGAGTGTCAGGCGCCAGCGGGTGCCCTGGTCGGTGGGCACGTAGATCAGCTCGCCACCCATGGTGCGCGCCAGTCGTCGGCTGACGGCCAGTCCCAGGCCACTCCCGCCCTGGCCCTTGGAGGTGACGAACGGCTGGAACAGGTGGGCGCGGGCATCGGGACCGAGGCCCGGGCCGTTGTCGGCCACTTCGACGATCGCCCGGCCATCGGTGGTGCTGGTGTCGACCCGGATCCGACCGTCGGGTCCCACCGCCTCGATGGCATTCTTGAGCAGGTTGAGCAGGATCTGTTCGACCAGGTCGGGGTCGGCCAGGGCGAGGACCGGCGGCGTGTTCGGCGCGCGCTGGCTGGTGCTGGCGGTGATTCGGGCCGCCTCGAGCGCCGGGGACAGGAAGGCGAGCATCCGGCCGGCGACCCCGGCGAGGTCGGTCGGATGAGCCCGGGCCGCCGGCCAGAGCGTGCGCTCCAGTCCGCCCCGGACGATCTTGGCCATGCGGTCCACCTGGGTCAGCAACAGCTGGACCCGTTCGACGCCGTCCACGTCGCCGCGCCGGCGGAGGTCCTCGTGCAGGAGCTGCAGGTGGCCGCTCATGGTGTTGAGCGGCGTCCCGATCTCGTGCGCAAAGCCCGCCGCGGTCTCGTCGCTCAGAGCCAGGCGATCATAGGCCTTGGCCTGTTCCGCCAGGGCGAGCAGCGCTGCCCGCGCCTCGCTCTCCCGTTCCCGGAGCGCCAGCGCCTCGCGCAGCTGGTTGTAGCCTCGTGCCACATCGCGAAACTCGGGCGGGCCCAGTTCCGGCGCCGCGGGGGATCCCTGCGCGCCGCCGTGGGCGGCGGCCATGGCCCCGGTGAGCGCGGCGAGCGGGCGTCCCACCCAGCGCGCCGTCAGCCAGGCGACCCCCGCCGCCAGCAGGAGCGCCGAGCCCAGGGCCAGGCCGAGGGCTCGGCGCCGTTCCGTCCGGGCCCAGTCTCCCAGGCGGCCGGTCAGTACTCGCACGTCGAGCACGCCAAACGGCTCCGTCATGCCCAGCGGCACGGCGACCTGCCACGCGGGAAGGGGCGTGTTGCGGAAGCGCACCACCGGGGCTCGCGCCACCAGCGCGTCGCGGTCGGCGTCGTCGGGGTCCCGGTCCACCGAGCTGTCACTGGCGGCGCCGGCCACCAGCTCGACCCCGTTGGTCAGGTAGACGATGGCGGTGGTCTCGGTGATGTGGCGGCGAGACCAGCCGCTCAATCCGACGGCCAGCGCGCCGGGGTCGCCGGAGGGGGCGATATGCGTGAGGTAGGCGCCGAAGGTGGTGGCCAGTTCGACCGACTCTTTCCGCAGGTCCTCCAACCGGCTCCGTTCCGCCAGTCGGAGCGCCAGCTCCGTCGCCCCCGCCACCAGCAGGATCGCCAGCACCGCGGTGAGGGCCGCGAGCCGGCGCGGCAATCCAAGGGGCGGCAAGACGGAAGCGGGCATGAACCCTGGTGCGATCCGGCGAGGAGGGACGATCCGTGGGCGGAGAATCTGTATCCGCCGTGCCCCATCGCTGTCAATCGCCCATTGGGTTCAGGCCGGTCCTGGATGGTCGAACGTGCCCCCTGGGGGCGGTCAGTCGGCCGTTCCAACCGGTTGCTTGCGACCCCCGCCCGACGAGCCCAGTGCGGTTCGCCGGCCGGCTAGGGCGCCGCGGGCGCGTCCGTGTTGAACATGTCGAGCGCCACCTTCCAGCTGCCGTCCGCCTGTTTCCGCCAGATGGTGGCGTACTTGCCGCGATCGGTGATGCGCTTCCCGGTAGGATCGTCCCAGCCGAGCTCATACGTTCCATACGAGTAGGCCAGATCCCCGCTCCGTGAGGCGACCACGGTGGTCGGTTCCCACCCGCCGGCGAACCCGGGCAGACTAAAGAAGCCCCCGATCAGGCCACGGAAGCCGGCCGGGCCCCCCGTGACGATGGGAGCGTTGGGCGCCAGCACTACCCCGTTGGCGTCCATGGTCGCCGCTCCGGCCTCGAGATCCTTCTTCACGAACGTCTGCGCCCACGCCAGATCCGCCGCGCGCACCGCCTCGGCGGCCGCGACGCTCTGGTCGGCGGGTTGGCAGGCGGTCAGGGCCAGGATCAGCCCCAAGGCGAGCGCGCGGGTAGCGATCATACGCATGGGAATCTCCTTTGAAGAGGGTGCAATGGCATGCGGACCTGGTCAGCCCGCTTCCGGCCCGCCGTCGGGCCAGGTTCCCAGCCCGGGTTTCCTGGGACGCGTCCCACGGGAAGAGTTCCTGGCAGCGGGAGCTGGCATGGGGTCCGCGCTCCTGGGTGTGGGCCGGCTGGCTGGACCTGGCTGGACGAGGGACGTGACCCCTCTGGGGCAAGCTACCGGCTGAATGCGGGTGCGTCCATGGCCGGATCCGAACAAATGGCGATGCTGTGCCGTCGCTGTGGTGCGTGGAGGGCGCCTGGCTTGCTAGTCCGCAGGAGGCACGATAGCATACCGCCACCACTTCTCAGGATGACCGTCGTCATGTCTCCGGTGCGCTCCTGCCTGCTCATCGCCACGTCCGCCGCCCTGATCACCGGCGTGCTCGCTGCCCAGGACGTCCCGCCCCTGTACGAGAATCTCGGTACGCTCCACCGCCCCATCACGACGCGGGTGGCGCTGGCCCAGCGCTACTTCGATCAGGGCCTGCGGCTGAGCTATGCGTTCAATCACGCCGAAGGGATCGCCGCCTTCCGCCAGGCGGCGGCGCTCGACACCACCTGTGCCATGTGCTGGTGGGGCGTCGCCTGGGCGCTGGGACCCAACATCAACGCGGCCATGGATTCGGCGTCGGGTGTCGCGGCCTGGCAGGCGGCGCAGGCCGCGCTGGGGCGGATCGGCCGAGCCAACGCGCGGGAGGCCGCCATGATCCGGGCGATGGCGGCGCGCTACGTAGCGGTGCCGGGCCCGGATCGGGCCGCGCTCGACAGCGCCTACCAGGTGAGTATGGCGCGCCTGGCCGACCGGTATCCCGACGACCCCGATCTCCAGGTCGCCGCCGCCGACGCCCAGATGCTGCTGAGCCCCTGGAATTACTGGACCGAGGGCAAGCCCCGCCCCGGCACCGAAGCCCTGCTGGCTCGCCTGGAACGGGTCCAGCGCCTGACGCCGGAGCATCCCGGCGGCTGTCACTTCTACATCCACGCCGTCGAGGCAGTGTATCCCGAACGCGCGGTCCCCTGCGCGGAACGCCTCGCCGCCCTGATGCCGGGCGCGGGGCACCTGGTCCACATGCCGGGCCACATCTACATCCGGGTGGGTCGGTACGCCGACGCGATTCATGCCAACGAGCACGCCGTGCATGCCGATGAGGCGTTCATCGCCGATCGGCATCCCGAGGGACTGTACCCGCTGGGCTACTACCCGCACAACTACCACTTCCTCGAGTTCGCGGCCCAGATGGCCGGCCAGTCCGCCGTGGCGCGCGCGGCCGCCGATCGGCTCGTGGGGCTCATGGATCCCGATGTCCTGGCCTCCCCCGGACTCGAAATGCTGCAGCACTTTGATGGCGCCGCCCTCCGGGTGGCGCTCCGGTTCGGTGACTGGGACGCCGTCCTGGCGGCGCCACCGCCGCGCGAGGATCTCGTCTACGCCAAGGCCACCTGGCACTGGGCCCGCGCCATGGCGTTCGCGCGGAAGGGAGATCCCGCGGCGGAGGACGAGCTGGGTCGACTCCGCGAGTTGATGGCGACGCCGGCCGTGGGCAACATCGTGATCTGGGGGATCAACGGCGCGCGGCCTGTGCTGGAGGTGGGAGTGCACATGGTGCTGGCCGCCAGGGAGGAGTCGGCCGGACACGCGGATGCAGTGGTGACTCACTATGAGGAGGCGGTGCGACTCGAGGACGCCCTGCTGTACGACGAGCCGCCGACGTGGGAGCTGCCGGTCCGGCCCTACCTCGGTGCGGCGCTCCTGGCCGCCAGCCGTCCGGCCGACGCGGAGCGGGTCTATCGCGAGGACCTGGCCAGGTTCCGGGACAATGGCTGGTCGCTGTTCGGGGTGGCCGCCGCGCTGGACGCGCAGGGCAGGACCGTGGAGGCCGACGCGGTGCGCGCCCGCCTCGCAACCGCGTGGGCCGGGGCCGATATCAGGCTCACCGCGTCGCGGTTCTAGCGGCGAGGTTCTCGCCTGGTCGGCCTCGCGCCCGGTCGCAGCCGGCTCTACCGTTGAGCTCCACACCCACCAGGCCGGGAGGCTGCGTGCTGGTCCTGAACCGCTCCGAGGTCAAACGCCTGCTCCCGATGCCCGCCTGTATTGCCCTCATGCGCGACACTCTCGCCGCCCGCGCGCGGGGACAGACGCAGCAGCCGTCGCGCGTCGCCGTCCGGCCGCCTGACGGTACCGGCACCCTGCTCACCATGCCCGCCTGGGTGGCCGAGCCCGCCGCGCTCGGTGTGAAGGTGGTCTCGGTCTTTCCCGGTAACCACCAGCGTGGGCTCGACAGCCATCAGGGTGCGGTCCTTTCCCTTGATCCCGACACCGGCCAGGTCCAGGCCATCCTCGAGGCTGGTGCGGTCACGGCGATCCGCACCGCCGCGGTCTCCGCCGTCGCGACCGACCTCCTGGCCAACCCCGACGCCGACGATCTCGCCCTGCTCGGCGCGGGCGTGCAGGCCGGCACCCACCTGGCGGCGATCGCCGCCGTGCGCACGCTCCGCCGTATCCGGGTCTGGAGCCGTTCCGCGGAGCGGGCTCTCGCCTTCGCCCAGGAGGCAACCGCGCCCGGCGGCCTGGCGGTGGAAGTGATGCCGTCCGCGGAAGCCGCCGTGGAGGACGCCAGCATCATCTGCACCGTGACCGCCAGTCCCACGCCGGTGTTGCAGGGCCAGTGGATCGTAAGGGGCGCCCACATCAACGCCGTCGGCGCCCACACGCCCGAGACCCGGGAGCTGGATACTGATGCCGTCACCGGGGCGCGGATCTTCGTGGATGCCCGGGAGAGCGCGCTCCTGGAAGCCGGTGAGCTGCTCATCCCTATAAAGGAACGCCGCTTGCGGACCACCGACATCAAGGCGGAGCTGGGCGAGGTGATCGTCGGCACCCATCCCGGCCGAGCCTCGAGCGCCGAGATCACCCTCTTCAAGTCGCTCGGGCTCGGCATCGAGGACGTCGCCGCGGCGCGCTACGTCACGGCCGAGGCCCGGCGGCTCGGCGTGGGCCAGGAGATCGCCTTCTAGCCGGGGCCGCCGGGGGCCGTTGCCGCCCTTCGGGCCGCCTGTCGGACCGGCCATTTCCGGCGTACCTTGGACCCGTTCCGACGCCGTGCCACCCCCGCCACTCGCAGCCCTCGACCCGCTCCCTGAAGGGAACGCAATGCCCGACGTCACCACCACCGGCGGCGCCCCGCCCGGTCGCAAGACCCGCTGGCCGCTGCTCCTGACCCTCGGTTTCGGCATAGACTTTCTCGACACCCTGGGCATCGGCTCGTTCGCCACCACGACCACCGCGCTCAAGCTCGGCAAGCTGGTCGAGGACGAGGACATTCCCGGCACCCTGAATGTCGGCCACGCCATCCCGACCATCCTGGAGGCGGTCCTCTACATCACGGTGATCCGGGTGGAGCTGGTGACCCTGGTCTCGATGCTCGCCGGTGGCGCCATCGGCGCCTGGTTCGGTGCCGGCGTGGTGAGCCGCCTGCCCAGGCGGAAGATCCAGCTCGGCATGGCGGTGGCGCTCTTGGTGACGGCGGTGTTCATCACCCTGCGGCAGCTCGAGTTCTTTCCGCCCGGCGGCGAGGCGCTGTCACTCACCGGCGCCGCCCTGCTGGTCGGCGTGTCGGCCAACATGGTGCTCGGGGCGCTGGCCACGCTGGGCATCGGCAACTACGCCCCCTCCATGGCCGTGGTCAGCCTGCTCGGCATGAACCCGACGGCGGCCTTTCCGATCATGATGGGCTCCGCCGCGCTGATTCTCCCGGCCGCCGCGGTGCGGTTCGTGAAGTCGGGCCGCTACGATCGCCCGACCGCGCTCGCCATGACGCTCGGCGGTGTCCCCGGAGTCCTGGTGGCGGCGTTCATCGTGAAGTCGCTGTCGCTTGATGCGGTGCGCTGGCTGGTGGTCGGCGTACTGCTCTATACCTCGGTCATGATGTGGCTCTCCGCCCGGAATGAGGCGCGGTCCGCCGCGCTGAGATTGGCGGCCTCATGAAGATCACCGCGATCCGGGCCTATCAGATTGACCTGCCGCTGCACGAGGGCAGCTACAAGTGGTCGGGGGGCAACTCGGTGTCGGTGTTCGACTCGACGGTGGTCGCGGTCGAGACTGATGAAGGCGTGACCGGCTGGGGAGAGATCTGCCCGCTCGGGCCGGCTTACCTGCCGGCCTACGCGGCGGGCGCCCGGGCCGGCATCGCCGAGCTGGCGCCGCAACTCCTCGGCGCCGATCCGCTGGCGCTGGGCCAGCTCAATGAGCGCATGGACGGCGCCATGCGCGGCCACCCTTACGTGAAGTCGGCGATCGACATGGCCTGCTGGGACCTGCTCGGCAAGGCCAGTTCGCTCCCGGTGGCCACGCTCATGGGAGGCCACGTCGGGGCCGACTTCGCGCTCTACCGGGCGATCTCCCAGGAGTCGCCGGCCCAGATGGCGAAGAAGGTCGGGCAGTACCGGAAGGAGGGGTACCGCAAGTTCCAGCTCAAGGTGGGTGGCGATCCCGATGTGGACATCGAGCGCATCCGCACGGCCGCGACTGAGCTGGAGCGCGGTGATGTGCTGATCGCCGACGCCAATACCGGCTGGACCCAGCACGCCGCTATCCGGGTGGCCGACGCGGTGCGCGACGTGGACGTCTACATCGAGCAGCCGTGCATGAGCTACGAGCAGTGCCTGGCAGTGCGCCGGCACACCAACCGGCCCTTCGTGCTCGATGAGGTGGTGGATGGCATTGACATGGTGGTCCGCGGCATCGCCGACCAGGCCATGGACGTCATCAACCTCAAGATCTCCAAGGTCGGCGGCCTCACCCGGGCTCGGCAGATTCGAGATCTGTGTGTGTCCCTCGGTATCGCCATGACCATCGAGGACACCTGGGGTGGCGACATCATCACCGCGGCCATCGCCCACCTGGCCCACAGCACGCCGGAGCGGTACCTGTTCTCGTCCACCGACTTCAACAGCTACGTCACCGTCGCCTTTGCCGACGGCGCGCCGATGCGGAACAAGGGACGCCTCGCCGCGTCCCGCGCCCCCGGCCTCGGCGTGACCCCGAAGATGAAAGTCCTCGGCCGCCCGGTCCTGGAGGTGACCAAGAAGCGGCGGGTGGGGCGCCCGTGAGCGCTAACCGCCTAACCGTTTAACCGCCCAACCGCCTACCTCACCCGCTGACTGAAATTGCTGTGCTGCCACAGCCGGGTCGCCCGGCCGTCCGGGCCCAGGTCAAAGCGGATCTCCTCGCCCAGCGCCTTGTTCTTCCGGATCCGCCGAAAGGTGTCGCCGGCCACGTACTTGAGCTCGTCCAGATTGCCGACCGGATCGTCGGTGGGCAGCGAGATCATGGCGAGACTCCCGTTCCACGGGATCACGGCGACCTCGCCGCCCCACGGCGCCTCGCTGTACACCCCCTGGTATTTCACAAAGTCCGCATTCGCCGCGGTGGCCGGCTGGGCCGTATCCTGGGCTGCCAGGAGGGCGGGGGCCATGATCTCGTAGGCCCGGCGGGTAAAGGCGTCCGCGGCCACGCCGTTGGCATTGGCGGCGAACACGGCCGCGATCCGCTCGTCCGGCTGGAGTTCAAAGTGCGACCGATAGCCGGGACAGTCCCCGCCGTGCCCTGCGAAGGTCTTTTCGTCCCGCTGATACACCTCGAAGCCCAGCCCCCACGTGGCCTTCCAGTCCGGGTCCACCCAGTGCACCCGCTGCATTTCCCGCAACGTGTTGCGCTGCAGGACCTCGTGCGCGCCGTGATGGAGGACCCGGAACTGCCAGGAGGCGAACCGGGCCAGGTCCTCGACGGTGGACGCAAACGCCATCGCCGGAGCGATGCCGTTGCCCCGAAAGATTGGCACCCGCTCCCGGGTCCCGGCCCGGGTCACGGCGCTGTGGCCGACCGCCATCCGGGTGCCGTGCAGCGAGAGCGGGATCTCCGACGTCGTGCTGGCAAGGCCGAGCGGGGTCAGGATCTGGGCCCGGATGTAGTCCGCGTAGGGCTGGCCGGAGGCGGCCGCGACGATCTCGCCGGCGAGCGTGAGCCCCAGGTTGGAGTACTGGAAGTAGGTCTGGGCGGGGTAGAGCGCCTCCTGCTCCGGCAGACGGGCGACGATCTGGTCGTGGGTCGGAAAGCGGAAACTCGGCGCGCTCCAATAGGGATAATCGGACTCTCGCGGCAGGCCCGAGGAGTGGGTGAGCAATCCTTCGATGGTGACCGGGCCGGCGTCGGGAAAGGTGTCCTGGATGGCGAACCACGGGAGGTGCCGGGCCACGGGATCGTCGAGCCGGAGCTTGCCCGCGTCGCGCAGCTGCATCACGCCCACCGAGGTGAACAGCTTGGAGTTGGAACAGATCGAGTAGATGGTCTGGGGCGTCGCGAGGATCCTCGCCTGGGGGTTTGCGTACCCGAATCCGTGGCTCCATACCAGCTCCTGATCGTAGACCACGGCCATGGAGGCACCCGGAATCCCTTGGTAGGCAACCTCGGCATCGGTCCAGGCCTCGAGCAGGCCGATCGCATCCCGGACCTGCGGATGGTCGCTGAGTGGCGGCGTCTGCGCGGTGGCGGGAGATGCTCCCAGGACGAGGGCGAGTGCGAGGGGCCAGCGGTGCATGAGCGTCTTCCTGGGCTTGAGGGGACGTACCACTCGATGACCCGGGGGCCGGGCGGCGACCGCCGACCGGAATGGACTTCAGAGAAGGGTGACTCCGGACGTCACTTGCTGCCACCACCCTCGGCCACGCGCCGGCGCAGCTCGGTGACCCAGTTGGGCGATATCACCAGCTGGAAGTCGGTGTTGTCCGGCACGATCGCCAGGACGCGCCTGCCGTCCCCTGTCGGCTGGTAGCTGCCGGAGAAGTAGGAAAAGGCCGCGCTGATCCCCTGGTCCTGGCCGTTCACGCCCTTCGGGGCGGCGACGACCGTGTCCCGCCCCAGCAGCGCGAACGCGGGCGAGAAAGCGGTCCGTGCGGCGATGAGCGTCGCTCCCTCCCGGTAGTAGAGCCGGCTGCCGTCCCGCGACCAGATCGGCTCCTCTCCACCGGCCACCGAGATCTGGACCTTGGCCGACGGGTCGGGGAACGAACGGACATACACCTCATCCCGACCCGATTCGTCCGACACCAGCGCGACCCACTTGCCGTCGGGCGAGAATTGCGGGGCGTGGGCATTGGAGTTCGAGGCCAGGTAGGTGTGCGCCACGGCGGCCGAATCGAGGGACACCCGGAGAACGGCCCAGGTGTCCACGTTGATCGCGTTCACCAGGAGGGACCTGCCGTCCGGGGACAGCGTGGCCATGGTCGTCGACGCCTTGTGCTGAAACAGCTTCTTCGCCTGCACCCCACCGGATGCCGGCTGGGACCATACCGCCAGGCCCCCGTCCTCCCCGGCGGCGGTGAACAGCACGTGCGAGCCGTCGCCGCTCCATTCCACCGAGGTCACTGTCCCGGCGGAGGTCACCCGCGAGAAGGTCGAGAGCGTCCGGTCGTAGATCCAGACATCACGCCGTCCATCATCCACCACGACCGCGAGCCGGCGCTCGTCCGGCGAGAGCCTCACAAAGGCGAAGTTGCGTGGCGCCGGCAGGATCGCCTCGCGCCGCCCCTCGCGTGAGACCCAGACCAACCGGCCCAGCGCGCCGCCGGCCGAGGTGACCATCCCGCCGCCATTGGAGACGAAGATGCCGGAGTTCCCGTTGAGCGCGGCCTCCACCGAGACCGGGTCGTGGACCGGAATGGGATTGCCGGTGACCTTCTTGCTGCCGGCATCGACGGGCACGGCCATCACCGCGCCGTCGGCCTGGACGTAGATGAGCATCCCGTCCAGCATGGCCAGCGGCCGGATGCCGGGGATGCCCAGCGGCGCCACCACCCCGTCATCGATGGAGGTCAGGGCCAGCCGGGACGCCTCGAGTCCCCCCGACCAGATCGCGAAGGCGATCGTCTTGCCGTCGGGCAGGGCGATGGGCCAGACATGATTGCGCTCCCCCTTCGCGGTGTCCGGCTGGGTCAGCGCGACCGGCACGCCCCCCGCAGCGCTGACCCGGGACAGTCCATTGAACGGGCCCTGGGCGCCGAGCACGATCTGGTTACCTGCCGTCCAATCGGCTCCGTTGGCGCTGCCGGCATCAGCGATCGTCACCGGCGCGCTGCCGTCGAGCCGTACTTTGCGTTCCTTCCCAGCCATCTCGAAGGCGAGCCAGCTGCCGTCGGGTGAGAAATACGGCTGATAGCCGTTCGTCGTCCCCGGAATCGGGCGGGCCTCGAGCTGGTCGGTCCGGAGTGCGTAGAGCATTCCGCTGGTGGCGCTCTGGGCTACCGTGTACACGACGGTACCGCCGTCGGGCGAGATTGCGGCAGGCCAGGGGTAGTTGCCGACCGGCCTGGTACTATCGGTCGCGGCCATGAGATAGCGGATCGGGGGGAGCACCCTGGGGGCCGGGCGCCGGGCCAGGCTGATCGCCACCGCCGCCGCGGCCACCGCCACCACCGTGACGCCGATGAAGGCCGGATCCCGGAACCGCGTCCGCCACCCGCCGCCCGCCAGGCGACCGGCGGTGGCGGCGCCGATGCGCGTGGCAGGCAGGACGTAGTCGGTCTTGCCCAGCGCCTCGGCGAACTGCGCCGCGGTGGCAAACCGGTCGGCCGGGAGCTTGGCCAGCGCGCCGTTTACGGCGGCCTCCACATTCGGCGGAATGGTCTTCCGCTGGAGGGTCAGGCTTCTCGGCTCCTCGGTCATCACCCGCGCGATGATCGCCTGGGCCGTGGGCCCCGTGAACGGCGGCTCGCCCGTGAGCATCTCGTACAGCACGCACCCCAGCGCGTACACGTCGCTCTTGGCGGTGATCTCCCGCTCCCCCATCGCCTGCTCGGGACTCATGTAGTGCGGCGTTCCCAGGCTCATCCCCGTCTCGGTCATCCGGGTCCCGCCGTCGGAGCGGCTCACCGCCAGCGCGATGCCGAAGTCCGCCACCTGGGCATGGCCGCCGTGTAGCAGGATGTTTTCCGGCTTGATGTCGCGGTGGATCACGCCATGGCCGTGGGCGTAGTCCAGCGCGTCGGCCACCTCCCGGGCGATCCGGACCGCGTCCTCCACCGGCAGCTGCTTCTCCCGGGCGATCCGGTCGCGGAGACTCTCGCCTTCGACGTAGGGCATGACGTAGAACACCAGGCCGTCGGCCTCGCCCGAATCGAACAGCGACAGGATGTGCGGGTGCTGCAGGTTGGCGGTGGTCTTGATCTCGGTGAGGAACCGGGCACTGCCGAGGATGGCGGAGAGCTCGGGCCGGAGGACTTTGAGGGCCACCTTGCGGTCGTGGCGGACGTCGTGGGCCAGGTAAACCGTGGCCATGCCGCCCTGGCCCAGCTCCCGCTCGATGCGGTAGCGGTCGGCAAGGGCCTCAGTGAGCTGGTGCAGCGAGTCTGGCAGGGTGTCCACCGGTGCCGAGGTGTTCTAACATGGACCTGCGGGAAGCGATTGGCTAGTCGAAGGGCCGGTGATCTGTCTCCAGTTCACCGCCTCGCCTGCAGCCCCAGCCGCTTCACCAGCACCAGCGACATGGAGTGGAGTGGTGCTGCTGCTTCGAGTGGACGTCAGAGGCTGTTCGAAGATGGTGCGATGCTCCGGAACTCGCCAGCCGCCGCTACGGCCCCCGCCCCGGCAACGCCTTCGCGGCCGCGGGCAGGCGGGGCCGCTCCGCGATCAGCTCCTCGGCCAGGGCAGCCAGTCGATCGAGCACGCGCCGGCACTCCTGCACGCGAGACCGGGAGGTGTTCCCGTAGATCGTCCGCGCCGTAACGAAGACCCCAGTCAGCCAGACCGGGACAATCGCGGCCAGGGTGATCGGCGGGAGTCCCAGCGCGCCCATCGTGATCCCCATGACCGCACCCATCCCGCCGCCGCCCACGCCGCCGCAGATGCCGCCGAAGATCGGGCCGATGATGGGGCCCATGTTCTCCCGCACCGTGATCCGGGTGCGTCCACCACGCACCGACACCGAGACCTCCACATCCCGGCGCAGGCCGGGGGTCGGGCTCACGGTCCACGAGAACGACCGCCCCAACTGACTCACCTGACCGGCGTGCCGGATCTCGCGCCGGATCTCATCCACCATCACCGGGAACTCACTCTCCGGCAGTTCACCCTCGACCATCCGGTCAAACATGTACGCCGTCGGTCCGTTGATCACCTTGCTCCAGCCGCTCGGAGGAAGCGGCTCGGCGGGTGTGTCCGCGGTCCGGAGCGACTGGGCCGCCTGCCGCACCAGCGCGGGCGTGACCCCGACCTCCGCCGCCAGGGCCTCGACGCCGCCGATGGTCATCGCTCCACCGGTTGGATTACTGGCCTCCAGCTCCGTGGCGCGCCTGACAATCTCCCGGATCTCCTCCTCCCGATAGTGCCGCCGGGGCGGGGCCGCGACCCCGGCCAGCTCCGCCATGAGCGCCTCGGGCGTCTCGGTGCGCAGGTCGTGCCGAGTGGACAGGCCGCGCACCAGCGCCCCTTCGATCACGCTCCCCACCTCGGCCAGGCGGGTCCGGTGGGCGGCGGGCGCCTCCAGGAAGCGCCCGGTGCGGGTCGCCTCTTCTGTCGGCCAGCGGCCCGGTGCCTCGCCCACCAGCATCTCGTAGATCACCGCGGCCAGGCTGTAGACATCGCTCCGCACATCCAGGTCGGTCAGGCCGGCCGCCTGCTCGGGACTCATGTAGCCGGGCGTGCCGAGCGGGAATCCGGTGCGGGTGAGGTTGGCGCCGCCGGCGGTGCTCACCGCCTTGGCAATGCCGAAGTCCGCGACGATGGGGTGCCCCTCGGAGAACAAGATGTTCTCGGGCTTGATGTCGCGGTGGAGCACGCCCATGCGGTGGGCGTAGCTGAGCGCGTCGGCCACCGGGGCAGCGATCGCCAGCGCCTCGTCGGGAGCCAGCCGGCGGCGTTGCTCCAGGCGGTGCCGGAGCGAGCGGCCGGTGAGGTGCGGCATCACGTAGTACAGAAAGCCCGATGCCTCGCCGCTCTCATACAGGGCCAGGATGTGGGGATGGGTCAGCCGGGCGACGATCTGGATCTCGGCCAGGAAGCGCTCGGCGCCGAGGGTGGCGGCCAGGTCGGGGCGCAACACCTTGACCGCGACTTCCCGCTGGTACTTCCGGTCGTAGGCCAGGTAGACCGTGGCCATCCCGCCCCGGCCCAGGGTGTGGCGCAACTCGTAGCGCTCGGCGAGCGCGGTGTTGAGGTCGTGGGGGATGTCGTCGGTCACGGGGGGAATATACGGGGCCCGCCTTGTTCTGGCGGTCGCGCACCGCCCCGCGCGGCCCGAGTCACCGCTGCTGCAGCTCGGCCACCCAGATGTCGCTCTGCAGGTCTCCCAGGTTGAAGAAGAATTGCCCGCCCCGTACCCTGAAGCCGAACCGGTGCCAGGGCCGGGTGGGGTCGTCAAAGCGCAGTGCCACCCGCGGCGGCCCCCCGTAGACCGGGACCGCGACCACCGCCGTGACCCGACCCGGCGTCCCGCTCAGGTGGAACACGGTCCGGCCATCGTCGGACCACTGGGGAAAGGCCCACCCCTCAGTCGGGAACGGCGATGGCAAGCGTCGCGCCGGTCCCCCGTCCACGGGGATGATCATCAGCCCGCGGCCGCCACAGCCGCAGGCCAGGAGCCGGCCGTCCGGCGACCACGCCGAGATGCCGGCGGTCACTGTGTCCGATCCGAGCACCACCGGCACCACCCGGGGCCCCGACCAGCGCCCAGCGGTGTCCCGGCTGTAGAGGCGGAGTTCGGGCTTGGTGCCCCAGTTGGCCAGCACGAGGAGACGGTTGCCGTCGGGCGACCACTCCGGTGAGCGCTCATCCTCACGACCATCGGTCACCGGGACCGGCAGGCCGCCATCCGCTGACATGACGTACACGATGCGGCGTTGACCCCGGAAACTATGGATCGCGAGTTCCTTGCCATCGGGCGACCAGCTGCCCCAGAACGAGCCCACCGTGTCACGAGTGAGCTGTTCGGGTTCGACACCGGCTCGGTCCAGGCGCATGCGGTACATCTGTGGGATCACGCCGCCGCGATTGGAGCTGAACGAGATCCACCGCCCATCGGCCGAGACGTTCAGGTTCTCGAGCGTCTGATTGCCGATGGTCACGGGAGTGGCCCGCGTGACGGAGACTGCGCCGGAGACCGGGATCGGGACGGACCAGGCGTTGGACACCTCCGCGAACGCCGAGTACGTGAGCCGGCTCCCGTCCCGCGCGACCCCGATGTCGTAGGCGTCGAGTCCGGTGGTGAGCCGGACCGGGGCGATCGCCGGCGCACCCGCGCCCGTCAGCTCGACCTGGTACACGTCCCGGCTGCCGTCCCGGTTGGAGACGTAGAGGAGCGAATGCGCACCGGCCCAGGCCGGGCTGACGTTCAGCGACACGGAGTCGCTCACCTGGTGCGACGGGCCGCCGGCGACCGGAGCCACCCGAACGCTGCTCTGCGCGATGTTCCCCAGGTCGGTGGGCATGACGTACTGGATATTTCCCGAGACGAACGCAATCCAGCGGCCATCGGGAGACCAGGCGAAGGAGTGCACCTCCCGGCTCACCGTCACCAGGTGTTTCTCCTTGCCGTCCAGCGCCCTGGCGAACAGCGAATCGCCGGAGGCGTAGACGAACGACCGGCCGTCCGGGGAGACCGCGACCCCGCGCTGGGTCTGGGGGCCGGCGGCGAGCAGGCGGGGCACGCCGCCCAGGGCGGGGACGACTTCGATGCCGCGGGGAGAGACGAAGACCAGTCGCTGCCCGTCCGGGAGCCAGGCGGGCCAGCGCCCGGTGCTGTCCCCATCCTGGATCACCTTGAGCGGAACCCCGTTCTCCACCTGGCGCACGGTCAGGACGCCCTGCGAGCCCGAGTAGGCGATGAACTTGCCGTCGGGAGAGAGTGCCGGCTGGAGTTCGAGCCCGGGATCGAGGGTGACCTGTGTGCGGCGGCCCAGCGCGATCGGCTCGGGAGCGGTGCGGAGCATCCGGACACCCAGGGCAACGAGGGCGACGACCCCGGCGGTCACGATGCCGAGGATGAGGGGTCGGCTCGAGGAAGGCCGGTTCGGTGCAGGCAGTGGGCTCCGCCTCAGCGCGTCGGCCAGCTCCCCGACCGAGCCAAACCGGTCGGCCGGCGACTTGGCCAGGGCCCGCCCCAGCGCCGTGGCGACATCGGCCGGCACGCTGGGGCGGATCTCGGTGACCAGTCTCGCTTCGGCGGTGAGGTGCTGGTGGACGATGGACTGGACGGTGGGTCCGGTGAACGGCGGCTGCCCCGCCAGCATCTCGTACAGCACACAGCCGAGACTGTACTGGTCGCTGCGGCCGTCGAGATCCTTGTTCCCGGCGGCCTGCTCGGGGCTCATGTAGGTGGGGGTCCCGATGATGATGCCGGTTTCGGTCAGGCTCTCCCCGCCGGCGACCGTCACCGCCCGCGCGATCCCGAAATCGGCCAGCACCGCGTGGCCACCCTCGAGCAGGATGTTTTCGGGCTTGAGGTCGCGATGAATCACCCCGCGTCCGTGGGCGTACACCAGCGCGTCGGCCACCTCTCGGGTGATGCGCAGCGCATCATCCAGCGGCAGTTGCTTCTCGCGGTCCAGCCGGTCCCGGAGCGACTCGCCCTCGACCAGGGGCATGGCGTAGTAGAGGAATCCGTCGGCCTCACCGGAGTCAAACAGCGGGAGGATGTGGGGGTGCCGCAGGTTGGCCGTGGTCTCGATTTCCAGGAGAAATCGCTCCGACCCCAGTGCGTGCGCGAGTTCGGGGCGAAGGACCTTCACCGCCACCTTGCGATGGTGCTTGAGGTCGTCCGCGAGATACACCGTCGCCATCCCCCCCGACCCGAGCGAGCGCTCGAAGCGGTAACGGTCGGCGAGGGCGGTCTGCAGCCGGGCGGGGGTCTCGGGCACGTGGGCGCGGTTTCGGTGTGGGGACGGCGGAAAGATGGGCCCGATCGGCATCGGTCGCCAGTTGAGACGCCTCCGTCCGCGAGGGAACACGTTGGTCCGGCGGCGGCGCGCGAGGGGGGCGGAGACGCAGGGACGAAACCCGTAGGGGAGCGGAGGAGAGTGCGCCGCTAGGCGATCTCTGCTATCCCTTGCGGCCACTCTCCGAAGCGACCATGCGGGTTTCGTCCCTGCGTCTCATGACGTCAACCGGCCCTGCGGTTCGCAACGGCGTCCGCCCGGGAGGCTAACCGCCCACCTTGGCCACGACCTCCCGGGCAAACGCGATCTCGTCGTCGTTCACCAGGTGCCCCATCCCGGGATAGATGCGCGTGGTGACCGTCGCGCCCATCCGCTCGAACACCGCTGCGCTCTCCCGCACCCGGGACGCCGGCACGTGAGTGTCCTGGTCACTGCAGCCGAAAAACACCGGGGTCTTCCGGAAGTCGCCGGCCTCGGCCCACTTTGTCTCCGGCGGCCCGATCAGTCCGCCCGAGAACACGATCACCCCCCCGTAGCGCGCCGGCCGGCGCTGGGCGGCCGTGCTCGCCAGGCAGGCCCCCTGGGAGAATCCTAGGAGCACCACCCGTTCGGCCGGGATCCCGGCGGCCACAGCCGCGTCAACTAGGGAAGCTCTGAATAAGTCTCTCGACACGCCGGGCACAAGTTCCGATATTGGGGTGGTGCCGGTGCCATGACCTCAATGGGGAGCCCAGAGCGATGAGCGCACAACGGACGTTTGCGTC